>Ga0160473_100762_pt1 | contig 19540 bp, 19 predicted proteins | sample HID1975I_E11MG_FD_108217 | JGI IMG/M metagenome (GOLD analysis project Ga0160473, IMG submission 108217) | Enriched soil microbial communities from UW Madison campus, WI, USA - HID1975I_E11 MG | ecosystem: Environmental > Terrestrial > Soil > Unclassified | place: USA: Madison, Wisconsin... | reverse complement strand
TCCGACGGCTGTTCGTGCTGCTCTGCGGGTTCGAGATACTACCCAAGTCGGTCTCGACGCGCGGGCGGGGGGATCGCTTCATCCTCAGCGAACCGGTCTGCGCCTATCTGCTCGATACCGAACAGGGATGGGTGCTGCTCGATGCCGGCCTCAACCCGGATTACGTCGATGACGATGCGCTCCGCTTCGCCAAGTTCACCGCCCAGCGGATGACCCCGCCGGTGATCCGCGCCGCGCATCGGATGGAAACCCAGCTCGCCGCGCTCGGCCTCGACCTCGCCGATATTCGCTGGGTCATCCTCTCGCATCTCCATTACGATCACAGCGGCTATCTCGGCCGGCTCCGCCATGCCCGGATATCGGTGCAGCGGCGCGAATGGGCGGCGGCCAGGCTGCGCCCCGATCTCGGCTACATCCCCGATGATTATGGCGCGCGCGACCTCGACTGGGATCTGCGCGACGGCGATTGGGAAGCGATGCCCGGCCTGCGCCTCATCGAGACTCCCGGCCACACCCCCGGCCATCAGTCCGCGATCGTCACCCTGCCCAACAGCGGCGAAATCCTGCTTCCCTTCGATGCCGGCGACCTGGCGGAGAATTTCGACGAGGAGATACTGCCCGGCTCCTGCAGCGACGAGACCGCCGCGCTCGCCTCGATCCGCCGGCTCAAGCGCATCCAGCGGGAGAGCGGCGCGACCATGCTCCTTTTCCACGATCCCGTCGCGATCCAGCAGATCCGCCTCGCGCCGGATTGCTACGATTGAGGCCGTCCTGATTTTCCACTTTTTCCTATAGGCAAACTATGTCACGCTCGCTCCTTCGAAGGCGGGGAGCAGGCCGGATATGATCGCGACGCGCATGGGTATGGGCAGGGGCAGGGGCAGGGGCATGGGACGATAGTGGCGGACGCGGCGGCAGCACCCTCGGGGCCGGCGTTCCGCGCGGCCGATCTGCGCGTCACCGCGATCCTCTACATCCTCACCACGCTCAGCATGGCGACCGTCGGCGTGATCGTGCCCTTCATGGGCGTGATCAGCACGCGGATCGGCGCCTCGCCCGCGCAGCTCGGGCTCGCGATCTCGCTCTTCTCGCTGCCGTCGGCGCTGCTGGCGATGATGGGCGGCGCGCTGATCGATCGCATCGGCGTGCGGCGCAGCCTCGCGCTGGCGGGCGTCGTGGCCGTGCTGGGCGATCTGGTGCTGGTCAACGCCCCCGCGCTGTGGGGCATCCACATGGGCCTGCTGCTCGCCGGGGTCGCCTTCGCCGGCATCTCGGTGGCCGCGCCCGCCGCTATGGTGGAGATGATGGAGGGGCCGGCGCGGGTGCGCGCGATGTCGTTCTGGTCCACCTATGCCCCCACCGGCTATGCGCTCGGCCTGCTGATGGCGGTGCCCTTCGGCGCGGACGTGGCGTGGCAGGGCGCGGTGCTGGTCCACCTGGCGATCATCGGCGCGGCGACGCTGCTCGTGCCGCTGCTTCCCGCACGGACAGCCGCCAGCGGGACGGTGGCGCGGCGCGGATCGCCCTTCGCGCTGCTCGCCGATCCCGCGATCGTCCGCCTCGCCATCGCCGTCGCGCTGCCCAACGCCATCTCCTATGGCGTAAGCCTGGTTGCGCCCTCCTATCTGGCGCGCGTCCACGATGTCGGGCTGGCCTTGTCTTCCGGCACGGTGGCGGCGGCCAAGATCGCGGCGATGATGCTGGGCGGCGTGCTGATCGGCCATCTGCTCGCGCGCAACCTGTCGTTCCGCCGGCTCTATGTGGGCCTCGCGCTCGGCGGCATCGCGGCGCAGCTGCTGCTGTTCCACCCCGCCACGCCGTTCGCGGTGGCGGCGCTGGCGCTGCTGGCGTGGCTCTTCGCCTTCGGCGGGATGGCGGGGGCGGCGATGGCGCAGCTGCCCGTCCTCATCCGCGATCCCGCGAATACGGGCCTCGCTTCGGGGCTGGTCGGCCAGTTCATCTCGCTCGCCTCCTTCGCCGCCCCGCCGGTCTATTTCGGCCTGGTCGACTGGCACGCCTATTGGGCGATCGCGCTGGTCGGCCTGCTCGTCGCGATCGTGGTGCTGCCCCGCGCCCCGGTGCGGGACTGACGGGCGGAGGCGCATGGCGGACCCGCTTGGCGATTCCGTCACTTGCGACTAGATCGGGGGATATGCAGGGGAAGCATCATTGAGCCGCGCTGACGCGGCTGGCGCTGTGGGGCGCCGTCCAGCCGCCGGTCGTGCCGCCCGCAAGATGCTGGGTCGCGATGACTGGATCGCCGCGGCCCGGCTGATGCTGATCGAATCGGGCGTCGATGGCGTGAAGGTCGATCTCATCTCGCGCGCGCTGAAGGTGACGCGTGGCAGCTTCTACTGGCACTTCCGCGACCGCGCCGATCTGCTCGATGCGCTGCTCGCCGATTGGGAGGAGACCAACGACGGCCCGATGGTCGCCGCCTTCCGCGCCGCCGGGGCGAATGGCGACCGCGCCGATTTCGATCGGATGATCAGCCCGCTCTGGATCGAGGAAAAGGGATACAGCCCCGCCTATGACTCGGCGATGCGCGATTGGGGCCGCACCGATCCCAAGGTCGCCGAAGCGGTCAAGCGCAGCGACGCCGCCCGCATCACCGCGCTCGCCGAGACCTTCGGCGCCTATGGCTTCGCCGAACCCGAGGCGACGGTGCGCGCGCGCGTGACCTATTACCACCAGGTCGGCTATTACCTGCTGGGCGTCTACGAGACGCGCGAGGAACGCGAGCGCCTCGGCCCGGTGTTCGATCACGTCCTGCTGTATTGAGTTGCCATGATTCCTCCCCTGCAAGGGGAGGTGTCGCACATTAAAAAGAGAGCCATGGATCATATTGCGTCGCCCCGGGCTTGACCCGGGGTCTCGCTGCCTTTCTGTCGTGATCCATCGAACGCAGCCAGGAAGAAGCGGGATCCCGGCTCAAGGCCGGGATGACGTATTTCCATGTCCGCTACCCCCTACCCTAAAAGGGAGGAACGGAGCATTCCATACAGTATTGTTTGGAAACCTCACCGGTGATACGCCTTCATCCATGTGGGGCGATCGCGGCAGCATCGGGGGCAGGGGGTGAAGCGCTATTCGGCGCTCGCGCTCGCCCGTCAGGCGATCGCCGGCCATGACGGCTGGCCGCAGGCGTGGCGTTCGCCCGAACCGAAGCCGCGTTACGGCGTGGTCATCATCGGCGGCGGCGGCCATGGTCTCGCCACTGCCTATTACCTGGCGAAGAAGCACGGCATCCGCGATGTCGCGGTGATCGAGAAGGGGTGGATCGGCGGCGGCAACAGCGGGCGCAACACCACCATCGTCCGATCGGACTATTTCTACGCCGCCAGCGCCGCCTTCTTCGAACATTCGCTCAAGCTCTACGAAGGGCTCAGCCGCGAACTCAACTTCAACATCATGCTCAGCCAGCGCGGCAGCCTCACCCTGAGCCACAGCCGGCACGAGGCCGATTTCCAGCGCCGCGTGGTGAACGCGATGCGGCTGAACGGGATCGACGGCGAGATGATGACGCGCGATCAGGTTCGCGAATTCTGCCCGATCCTGAACTTCGCGCCCGATGCGCGCTTTCCGATCCACGGCGGCATGATCCAGCGGCGGGCCGGCACGGTTCGGCATGACGCGGTGGTCTGGGGCTATGCCCGCGCCGCCGATGCGCTGGGCGTCGACATCATCCAGAACTGCGAGGTCACGGGCTTCCGCCGCGATCCCGCCACCGGCGCGGTCACCGGCGTCGAGACCACGCGCGGCGAGATCGCCTGCGATCGCGTCGGCCTCGCCACCGCCGGGCACAGCACCGTCGTCGCCGAGCGCGCGGGCTTTCGCCTGCCGCTGACCAGCTACGCGCTCCAGGCCTTCGTGTCGGAGCCGCTGAAGCCCGTGCTCGACACGGTGATCGGATCCTCGGTGATCAACAGCTATGCCAGCCAGTCGGACAAGGGCGGCATCGTCGCGGGCGGCGGCATCGATGCCTTCCCCTCCTATGCGCAGCGCGGCAGCCCCGCGACGGCGGAAAAGGTGATCGCCGGGCTGGTCGAGCTGATCCCGTCGTTCAGCCGCATCCGCCTGCTGCGCCAATGGGCCGGCATCGTCGACTATGCGCGGGACAGTTCACCGATCATCGGGCCGAGCCCCGTGCCCGGCATCTTCCTCAACTGCGGCTGGGGCGGCGGCGGGTTCAAGGCGATCCCCGGCGGCGGCGACGTCTTCGCGCATCTGATCGCCACCGGCACGCCCCATCCGCTGACCCGCGCCTTCGGCCTCCACCGCTTCCGGGAAGCGGCGCTGGTCGACGAGGCGGCGGCCGCCGGCATCGAGCATTGAGCGCCCTATGTTGCTGATCCCATGCCCGCATTGCGGCCCGCGCGACGAGAACGAGTTCCTCCACGGCGGCGAGGCGCATAGCCCGCGCCCGGGCCCCGCCGCCGCGTTGGGCGAGGAGGAATGGGCCGACTGGCTGTTCGGCACCGCCAATCCCAAGGGGATGCTGCGCGAGAAATGGCTGCACGAATATGGTTGCCGCCAGTGGTTCCACCTCGATCGCGATACCGCCACCCACGCCATCGCCGGCTCGTCGCCCATCCACGGCGGGGGGACGGGGGCATGACCGGTCATCGGCTCGCTGGCGGCGGCGCGATCGACCGCGACCACCCGGTTACATTCACCTTCAACGGTCGCCGATTGCAGGGCTATGCCGGCGATACGCTGGCCTCCGCGCTGATCGCCAACGGCGTGTCGCTGGTCGCGCGCAGCTTCAAGTACCACCGTCCGCGCGGCATCGTCGGGCTGGGGATGCAGGAACCCAACGCGCTGGTCCAGCTGGGGGAAGGCGCGCGGACCGTGCCCAACGTCCCCGCCACGCTGGTGCCGCTGGCCGAACGGCTGGTGGCGAGCAGCGTCAATGCCTGGCCTTCGGTCGATTTCGACATGGGCGCGGTCAACGACAGGCTCCGCCGCTTCCTCGTCGCGGGCTTCTACTACAAGACCTTCATCTGGCCCGACTGGCACCTGTTCGAACCGCTGATCCGCCGCGCCGCCGGCCTCGGCCGCGCGCCCGACGCTCCCGATCCCGATCTTTATGCCGCCCAGTCGGCGGTGTGCGACGTGCTGGTGGTCGGCGCGGGCGGGGCGGGGCTGATGGCGGCGAAGGCCGCGGCGATCGCCGGCGCGCGCGTGATCCTGGCCGAAGCGGACGACCGGGCCGGCGGCAGTCTGGGCTGGACCGACGAGAGGATCGACGGCCGGGAAGGGCGCGAATGGGCGGCGGCGGCGCTGGACGAGCTGGCCGCGCTCGGCGTGCGCATCATGCCCCGCACCGCGATCGTCGCCTATCATGACGGCAACCTCCTGCTCGGTATCGAGGCGCAGTCGGGCGGCGCGCGCGAACGGCTGTGGAAGCTGCGCGCGCGGCGCGTGGTGCTGGCGACGGGGGCGGCGGAACGCCCGCTGGTCTTCGCCGACAATGATCGCCCCGGCATCATGCTGGCCGATGCGATCCTCGGCTATCTGCGCCGCTATGCCGTCGCCCCCGGCCGCCGCGCGCTGTTCTTCACCAACAACGACAGCGCCTATGCCGCCGCGCAGGCCGCGCGCGATGCGGGCATCGATGTCGCCGCGATCGTCGACAGCCGCGCCGATGCGCCTGCCATGCGCGGCGTCGACGGCATACCGGTTATTCCCGGCGCGGTCGTCACCCGCGCCTTCGGCCGCCGCCGCGTGACCGGCGTGGAGGTCGTCGGCCCCGGCGGCGCGCGGCGCATCGATTGCGACCTCGTCGGCCTGTCGGGCGGGTGGAGTCCCTCCGTCCAGCTCTTCTCGCAATCGGGCGGCGCGCTGCGCTTCGATCCCGACCTCGCCTGTTTCCGTCCCGACGTCAGCCACCAGGCCGAAAGCAGCTGCGGTGCGGCGGCCGGGGTGTTCGATCGCGCCGCCGGCCTCGTCGACGGCTGGCGCGCCGGCGCCGATTCCGCCGCCGCCTGCGGCTTCACGGGCGGCGAAGCGCCCCGGCCGATCGTCGCGCACGGCCGCGATCTCGTGCCCGATCCGCTGTGGCAGGTGCCCGGCGTCGCCCGCAAGACCGCGTTCGTCGACTTCCAGACCGATGTCTCGCTCGCCGATCTCGACCTGGCCGTGCGGGAGAATTACCGATCGGTCGAGCATGTGAAGCGCTACACTACGCTCGGCATGGGCACCGATCAGGGCCGGCTCGGCAACGCCAACGCGATCGGCGTGCTCGCCGAACTGATGGCGGTTTCCCCCGGAGACGTCGGCACCACCCGCTTCCGCCCGCCGACGCTGCCCAGCGCCTTCGGCCCGCTCGCGGCGGGGCGCGGGCAGGGGGAGCTCTACCAGCCCCGCCGCCTGCTCCATGCGCATGACTGGCATGTCGGGCAGGGCGCGCTGTTCGCCGATTACGGCTGGCAGCGGCCAGACGCCTATCCCCGCCCCGGCGAGGATATGGAGGCGGCGTCGCGGCGCGAGGCGCTGGCCGTGCGCAACGCCGTCGGCCTGTTCGATGCCTCGCCGATCGGCAAGATCGCCCTGCGCGGCCCCGATGCCGGCCTGTTCCTCGATCGCGTCTGCGTCGGCACGGTGTCGACACTCGCGCCGGGCCGGCTGCGTTACGGGCTGATGCTCGACGATCACGGCACGATCATCGACGATGGCGTGATCGCCCGGATCGCGACCGACGAATATCTGCTCCATCCCAGCAGCGGCCATGCCGATCGCATCTTCCGCCATCTCGAGGATCTGCGGCAGTGCGAATGGCCCGATCTCGATATCGTGCTGCAGGATCAGACCGGACAGGGCGCGGTCTGGGCGCTGGCGGGGCCGGCGGCACGGCGCGTCCTCGAACGCGCGGGCACCGACATCGACCTCGCCCCCGCCGCCTTTCCCCATATGGCGCTGCGCGACGGCATGGTCGCCGGCATCGCCGCGCGCATCGCGCGGGTCAGCTTCTCGGGCGAGCTCGGCTATGAGATCGCGGTCCCGGGCGGTCGCTCCGCCGATCTCGCCGATGCGCTGCTCGCCGCCGGCGCAGGGGAGGGGATCACCCCCTATGGCATCGAGGCGCTGGAGATATTGCGCCTCGAAAAGGGCTATATCCATGTCGGTGGCGATACCGACAGCGACAGCCAGCCCGCCGACATCGGCATGGGCGGCGGCGTCGCGCGCAAGGCCGTGGACTTCATCGGCCGCCGCTCGCTGATGCGCCCCGCCTCCGCCGCGCCGGACCGCAAGCAGCTGGTCGGCCTCACCCTGCCGGGCAGTCGGGACGTCCTGCCCGGCGGCGCGCACATCCGCAGCTTCGGGCCGGATCCCAGCGACGGCTTCGTCACCAGCAGCCTGTGGAGCCCCACCCTCGAACGCGGCGTCGCGCTGGCGCTGCTGCGCGGCGGGCGCGCTCGGCTGGGGCAGACGGTCACGGTCTGGTCCGAAGGTCGCAGCTGGCAGGCGCTCGTCACCGATCCGGTCGCCCATGATCCGTCGGGGGAGCGCCTGCGTGGCTGACGATCGCTGCTCGATCCTGCTGGTTGCCGATTTCGGGGCCGCGCTGGTCACCGTCGATGTCGCGCGCCACCCGGCCGCGCGCGCGGCGGCGGAGGCGCTGCTCGGCCATGACGGCCTGCCCCCGGCCGGCCGGGTCGGGCGTGGCGACGGGCCGGCCTGCCTGTGGCAGGGGCCGCGAGACTGGCTGCTGACCGGTTCCGTCGAGCGGGTCGCGGATCTTGCGGATGACCTGCGCGTCGCGCTCGCGCCCTGGCCCGCGCTGGTCTCGGTCCAGTCGGATGCGCTCATCGCTTTCGATCTTGCCGGCCCCCGCGCCGCCGACGTGCTGGCGACGGGCACCGGTGTCGATCTCCATCCCTCGGCATTCCCGATCGGTGCCAGCGTGGTCACCCGCTTCGGCCCGCTGCGCGCCACCTTGTTCCGCCATGCGCAGGGCTATCGCCTGATCGTCGATCGATCGCGCGGGGCATGGCTACATCTGTGGCTTGAAAAGGCGGTCGCCGGTCTCCCACCGGAACCGTTTTTGCCACGTTGAGCTTCGCCGGCTGAATTTCGCGCGCCGAATTTCACTGGTTGAACCGCTCCGTTCGCGGGGGATGTGTTTTTCCTTCTTCTCTGCGCTCCTGTCCCGGCGACGAGGCCGCACGCCGGTCAGCGTCGCACAAGGATAAAGCGATGGGCGGCCGCAAGCGTCGCCGGGGAGAGAAGATGTCCAGCAGCCCGCATCGGCCGTCCTGGCCGCGTAGACTGGTGCCCGCAGCGATGATCGTTGGTCTCGCCGCTGTCGGCGCTGCGGTCGCCACCACCCCACCGGCCATCGAGCCGCCCCCTTCGGCCACGCCCCGCCCGCCGGAGACCGTCTACAAGCAGACATGCGGCTATTGCCACGGGGCCAATGTCGGCCCGGTGATCCGGGGCAGGGGGCTGGAGCCCGACGCGATCAAATACATGGTCCGCCACGGCCTGAACGGCATGCCCGCCTTCCGCCCGACCGAGATCAGCGACGCCGAACTCGCGGCGGTGGCGGAATGGATCAAGGCCAGCAAGGCCGACCCCAAGGAGCATGGACGATGAGCAGCGGACTGGATCGTCGCGAGGCTATCGGCCTCGGTCTCGCCGGCGCGGCCGCGATCATGCCCGGTATGGCGACCGCGCAGCCCACCGTGGAGCCGCGCGTGCTGCCGCCCGGCATGGACCGCGCCACCTTCGCGCGCGCCTGCGCCGATCTCGCCGCGATCGTCGGCAAGGAATGGGTCTTCGCCGATCCCGAAACCGCGTCGTCCTACGAGAAGACCTATCTCCCCGATCCGGGCGGGAGGCTCTACCCCTCCGGCGCGGTCGCTCCCGCCTCGACCGAGGAGGTGCAGCGTATCGTCCAGGTCGCGAACAAATATCGCCTGCCCCTGTGGTCGGTGTCGACCGGCAAGAACATGGGCTACGGCATGGCGACCCCGGCCACGCCCGGCCAGATGGTGCTCGATCTAAAGCGGATGAACCGCATCATCGCGGTCGACGTCGATCTCGCGACCGTGCTGCTCGAACCCGGCGTCACCTACCAGCAGCTCCAGGACTATCTCGACGAGCACAACATCCCGCTGTGGATCGACGTGCCCACCGTCGGCCCGATCGCCTCGCCGGTCGGCAACACGCTCGATCGCGGCGTCGGCTACACCCCCTATGGCGAGCATTTCGCCATGCAGTGCGGGATGGAGGTCGTCATGGCCGATGGGCAGATCCTCCGCACCGGCATGGGCAGCCTCAAGAACGGCAACACCTGGCAGGCGTTCAAATGGGGCTACGGGCCGTATCTCGACGGCATCTTCACCCAGTCGAACTTCGGCATCGTGACGAAGATGGGCCTGTGGCTGATGCCCAAGCCCCCCGTCTACAAGCCCTTCATGATCCGCCACGACAAGATGGAGGATGTGGCGAAGATCGTCGATGCGATGCGCCCGCTTCGCGTGTCGCAGATCATTCCCAATGTGAACCTGATGATGGGCGCCGCCTATCAGCTCGCGATGTTCAAGCGCCGCAGTGACGTGTGGACGGGCGAGGGATCGGCCACCGACGAGTCGGTCGCCAAGGCGGCCAAGGCCAATGGTCTGGGCATGTGGAACACATATTTCGCGCTCTACGGCACCGAGGAGATGGTCGCCGCGATCGAGCCGGTGGTGCGCGGTGCGCTCACCGCGAGCGGCGGCGAGGTGCTGACCAAGAAGGAGATGGACGGCAATCCGTGGTTCCACCACCACGAGACGCTGATGCGCGGCGGCCTCAGCCTCGAGGAGATCGGCCTGGTCCGCTGGAAGGGCAATGGCGGCGGTCTCGCCTGGTTCGCCCCCGTTGCCCCGGCCAAGGGATCGGAGACCGCCGGGCAGACCGCGCTCGCCAAGGAGATCCTCGGCAAATACGGTTTCGACTACACCGCCGCCTATGCGATCGGCTGGCGCGAACTGCACCACATCATCGCGCTGCTCTTCGATAAGTCCGATCCCGAGGAGGAGAAGCGCGCCGACCAGTGCTACCGCGAGCTGGTGACCCGTTTCGGCGCGAAGGGCTGGGGCAGCTATCGCACCGGCACCGCCTCGATGGATATGGTCGCCAGCCAGTATGGCGAGGTCAACCGCGCGGTGAACGCCAAGATCAAGCGCGCGCTCGATCCGAACGGCATCCTCGCGCCTGGCAAGTCCGGCATCAAGTGATCAACGACGGGGGAGAGAGGCGCATGCGATACAAGGGCAAGTCGGTCATCGTCACCGGTGCCGCGACCGGGATCGGCCGCGCCACTGCCATCGCCTTCGCGCGCGAAGGGGCGGCGGTCACCATCGGCGACTTCAACGACAAGGCGGCTGAGACCGTCGCCGCCATCGCGGCCGAGGGCGGGACCGCCTATTTCCAGCGCTGCGACGTCTCGAAGGCGGACGAGGTGGCCGCGCTGGTCGAGGCCGCCGTCGCGCGCGAGGGGAAGCTGGACGCCGCGTTCAACAACGCCGGCATCTACCCGGCCGAACAAAGCTTCGCCGATTTCGACGAGGCCGCGTTCGATCGCACGATCGCGGTCAACCTCAAGGGCGTGTTCCTCTGCGTCCAGGCCGAGATCCGCGCGATGCTCAAGACCGGCGGTGGCGCGATCGTCAACACCGCCTCGGTCGGCGGGGTGATCGCCAACCCGAACATGGGGCCTTACGTGGCGTCGAAACACGGCGTCGTCGGCCTCACCAAGGCGGCCGCGATCGAATATGTCCGCTCGGGCATCCGCGTGAACACGATCTGCCCCGGCCTCGTCCGCACAGCGATGACCACCGCCTGGTTCGACAGCCAGGAATTCCTCGACGCCTTCTACGCCTCCTCCCCCATCGGCCGCGGTGCCGAGCCCGAGGAGATGGCTGGCATGGTCCTCCACCTCTGCTCCTCCGAAGCCAGCTTCACCAACGGCGCGGTGATCGTCATGGACGGCGGGCAGACGGCGATCTGATGGGGGTCAAATCCCCGATATGAGCATATCGAGGGCGTTGCTGATCGCGATGTCATGATCGCGCAACGAAGCGACGATCGGACCGATTTGACGGCACGGCATCGCCCCGGCGAACTGCGTGACCATCACGTGCTGCTCACCCCTGATCTGGAAGATCGGGTTCAAACGTCCATCGGGGTGGGGCGCCATGTCCAGCGGCAGGAGTGGAACGACAAACCGTGTGGCCAGATCCGATAGCGTGTCGGCCTGGCAATCGAGCACGTACCCTGTTCCCGCACGCTCCCGGTAGACATCGAACTTCGCCATGCCCGAGCGGTTCAGAACAACCGATAGCGTTCCAGGGGAAGGCCATACTTCTCTACATAGCGATTGGATGAGGCGACAGTTTCCGGGTCGATCGTCCTCTGAGCTTCGGCCCGTGCTGATCCGATCTGGTTTTTGAGGCTCAGCTCACAGACCCGACCGACGTTGATGCCCAGTTCCTCGGCCGCCTCCACGATCTTGGCGTCGATAGCCACGCTACAGGTAACACGAGCAACGGCTGCGTTCGATCTTTGGGTCATGGCCGATCCTTTCGGAGGTAAGCTAGTGTCGATCCCGCCCCTCTGGCAAGTCCGCCCCAGTCTTACATGAAGGGCGGTGACGGTATCGTTGCGCGGCTTTCGTTAAGCAGCATCGACCAGCGCGCGGAAAGATCGTCGAAATACTTGTCGTCGGCCTCGATCCGCCGGCGGATCACCGGCAGGCCCTCGTCGCGCGGCACCACGATCACGTCGAGCGGACGGCCGACGGCGAGGTTGGAGCGCATCGTCGAATCGAAGCTGATCAGCCCCACCTTCACCGCCTCGTCCAGCGGTGTATCCCAGGTCAGCGCCCGGTCGAGGATCGGCTTGCCGTATTTGGTCTCGCCGATCTGCAGGAAGGGTGCATCGACCTGGCATTCGATGAAATTGCCCGCGCCGTAGATCTGGTAGAGCTTGAGCGGCCCGCCCTTGATCCGCCCGCCCAGCAGCATCGACACCCCGGCCGAGACATTGTCCGCCTCCAGCGCCTCGCGCACGTCGCGGCGCGCGCTGGCGATGGCCTCGCCCACCAGCTGGGCCGCGCGGAACATGGTCGGCATGTCGCGAAGCAACCGGGGCGTGTCGGATTCCGCGCCGCCCGGCATCCCTTCGGCCAGCAGCGCGAGCGCCAGCTGCGTCACCGAAAGATTGCCCGCCGTCATCGCGATGATCAGCCGATCCTCGGATTCGGCAAGGATGTGCAGCTTGCGGAAAGTGGAGATATTGTCGACGCCCGCATTGGTGCGCGTGTCCGCGATCATCACCAGCCCGCCCGCGCCGAGCATGCCCACGCAATAAGTCATAAGTCCGGTCCCGTTCAGCTCTGCGTCTGGAGCTGCGATTGCGTGTCCGACACGCTGACGCCGACGTCCAGCACCTCGATGCCGCCGCCGATCCGCGCGCCCACCAGCGGGGCGGCTTCGCGATAGTCGAGCCCCACCGCGACGCGGATATACGCCTCGTCGGGGCAAAGGTCGTTAGCGGGATCGAAGCCGATCCAGCCGTAATCGGGGATATGCGCCTCCGCCCAGGCATGGGCGGCGGTCTGCGCGCTGCCGCCGTCGCGGCGGTAGAGATGGCCCGATACGTAGCGCGCCGGGATGTCCAGCGCGCGCGCCGCCGCCACGAAGATATGCGCATGGTCCTGGCACACGCCATGGCCGTTGGCGAAGGCATCGGCGGCGGTGCGGTCGACGTCCATGCCGGTCGCGTCGAAACGCACCTTCTCGTGCAGCGCGCGCATCAGCCGGTGGGCGGTATCCAGCGGCCCCTGCGCGTCCGCCGCGACGCCCTCGGCGAAGTCGATGATCGCCTTGTCGGCGTTGGTCAGGTGGGTCGCGCGCAGGAACACCATCGGCGGCAGCGGCTCGGGCGCGCCTTCCACCATGCCGGCGCGGTTCTCGGTCAGAACCTCGCCCGATACGGTGATCGAGATCCGCTCGACCGGGCCGTCGACATACAGCATCGTCGTCTCGTTGCCGTATCCGTCACGCGCCGATCGCAACCGCACGTCGCAGCCGACGTCGATCTGCCAGTCGATGATGTTCTGGCCGACGAAGCTGGACGGCACGATTCGCGCGCGCTGGACCACGCGGCGCTGCGGCTCCGAAAAGCTGTATTCGGTGCGATGGTGGACGAAGAGGCGCATCAGGCAAAGCGGAACTGGTTGGCGATAGCCTGATCCAGTCGCGCATTCTCGCCGATGAAGCCAGAAAGATATTCGTGGAGACCGCCCTGAAACAGGGCATCGATGCTCATCTGCCGCAATTTGCCCTGGCGATTGCGCGCCAGCCGGTCGGCTTCGCCCTGCTTGCCGATCCGCTTGCCCAGCGCGTTGAGCAGGTTGACCAGCTCCTCGGTCGACGCCGCCAGCGAACGCGGCAGTTCGGTCCGCAGCACCAGCAATTCCGCGACATGCCAGGGCTTCAGCCCCTCGCGATAGAGCCAGCGATACGCGGTGACGGCCGATACCGTCTGCAGGATCGTCGTCCACTGGTCGCGGTCGACGGCGCCGCCCACCTCCTCGCCCGGCGGCAGCAGCAGGTGATATTTCACGTCGAGCAGCCGCGCGGTGTTCTCCGCGCGCTCGACGGCCGAACCGAGGCGGATGAACCAGTTCGATTCGTTGCGCAGCATCCGGTGCAGCGCGCCCTCGAACCCCCGGCTGCCCGCCTTGATCTCCTCGGCCAGGTTGAGCGTCGCTTGCGCGCCGCCCGGGCTGGCGCGGTCGCGCAGTTCCATCCAGGCGCGGTTGATCGCGGCCCAGGCCTCTCGGCTCAGCGCGGTGCGCACCGCGCGGGCGTTGGTGCGCGCCGCATCCAGGCAGCTGCGGATCGAGCTCGGGTTCTCGCGCGCCAGCGTCAGATAGCGGCTGACGTTGAGCGGGGTGATCGCCTCGCCGGTGTTGCCGAACAGCACGTCGACCGAAGCCACCTTGAGCGCGCTTTCCCACGCAGCCGAACCGGCGGGGCGGGGGGACAGTGCGTCCAGGCGGATCGTCGCCTCAAGCAGCTGCGCGGTGAATTCGGCGCGCTCGACATAGCGGCCCAGCCAGTAGAGCGAGCTTGCGGTGCGTGAAAGCATGTCAGCGCACCCCCTGCGTCTGGGACTGGGACTGGGACTGGCTTTGGCTTTGGCCCTGCGATTGGCTCTGGCCCTGCGACTGCCCCGGCGCGGGGCTGTCGAGCAGGATCAGGCTGTCCTTGGTCCCGCCGCCCTGGCTGGAATTGACGACCAGCGATCCCTCGCGCAGCGCCACGCGGGTCAGCCCGCCCGGCACCGTCTTCACCCCGTTCGCGCCCGACAGCACGAAGGGCCGGAAATCGACATGGCGCGGGGCCACCCCGCTTGCGGTCAGCGTCGGCACCGTCGACAGCGCCAGCGTCGGCTGCGCGATATAGCGATGCGGCTCGGCGATCAGCGCGCGGCGGAAGTTCTCGATCTGCTCCCTGGTCGCCGTCGGGCCGACCAGCATGCCGTATCCGCCCGATCCGTCGACCAGCTTGACCACCAGCTCGGGCAGATGGTCCAGCACGTATTTCAACGCCTGGGGTTCGCGGCAGCGATAGGTCTCGACATTGGGCAGCTTGGCCTCGCCGCCCGAATAGAAACGCACGATCTCCGGCATGTAGCTGTAGATCGCCTTGTCGTCGGCCACGCCCGTGCCCGGCGCGTTCACCAGCGTGACGTTGCCCGCCAGATAGGCCGCAATCAGCCCCGGCACGCCCAGCAGCGAATCCGGGCGGAACACCAGCGGGTCGATGAAGTCGTCGTCGATCCGGCGATAGATCACGTCGACCCGGACCGGGCCGGTGATGGTGCGCATGTAGACGACGTCGTCCTGCACCTCCAGGTCCGCCGCCTCGACCAGCTCGATGCCCAGCTGGTCCGCCAGGAAGCTGTGTTCGTAGAACGCGGAATTGAAATGGCCGGGCGTCAGCAGCACGCACACCGGATCGTTGCCGCGGCCGCGAGGGGCCACCGATCGCAGCGTCTCGTGCAGCATGTCGGGATAGCTGTCGACCGGCGCCACCTCGAAGATCTCGAACAGTTCCGGGCACAGCCGGATCATCGCCTCGCGATTCTCCAGCATGTACGACACGCCGGAAGGGGTGCGGGCGTTGTCCTCCAGCACATAGAACTCGTCCGGCCCGGTGCGGACCAGGTCGATGCCGCAGATATGCGCGAAGATGCCGTGCGGCGGCCGCGCGCCGGCGACGGCGGGCAGGAACTGCGGATTGCGCAGCACCAACTCGGGCGGGATCACCCCTTCGTTCAGGATGCGTCGTTCGCCGTACACGTCCTGCAGGAAGGCGTTGATCGCCTCGACACGCTGGGTCAGCCCTTCGGTCAGGTTGCGCCATTCGCGGGCGGAAAAGATGCGCGGCACGATATCGAACGGAATGATCCGCTCGGCCGCCTCATCCTCGCCATAGACCGCAAAGGTGATGCCCAACTGCCGGAAGGCGGCCTCCGCCGCCTGCTGCCTTCGGGAAAGCTCGCTATCGGGCGTGTCGCGGAGCCACTCCGCAAGCGCCGCGAATTCGGGGCGAGGCTCGCTGCCTCCGCTCATTCCCCAGATCTCGTCGAAGGCGTTTCGCAGTGTCCCCTCCCTATGACCCCGGATCAGACTGCAACGCTTCGCTGCGACGCACAAGGGCCCTTCGCTGCGCTTTTTCGGCACGATCCCGAAGGGGGAAGCCACGGGCCGGCCAATTGTTCCGGCAGGGGCGGTGCGTCTGCCGTCCCAGGCATGGTCGGCACCGTAACGAAAGCGAGCCGCGGCATCGCTGCCACGGCTCGCTTCTCGACCCCACTCGAAGTATCGGAAGAAGAAAGGGAAAGTGTCAGGCGACCTTGCTGGTCAGATCCTCTTCGGAATCGCGCAGCACATAGCCGCGTCCCCAGACCGTCTCGATGTAATTGTCGCCGCTGCACGCCAGGCTCAGCTTCTTGCGCAGCTTGCAGATGAAGACGTCGATGATCTTCAGCTCGGGCTCGTCCATGCCGCCATATAGGTGGTTCAGGAACATTTCCTTGGTGAGCGTCGTGCCCTTGCGGAGCGAGAGCAGCTCCAGCATCGCATATTCCTTGCCCGTCAGGTGGACGCGGGCACCGTCGACCTCGACCGTCTTGGCGTCGAGGTTCACCGCCAGCTTGCCGGTGCGGATGACCGACTGGCTGTGGCCCTTGGATCGGCGGACGACCGCATGGATGCGGGCCACCAGTTCCTCGCGGTGGAAGGGCTTGGTCACATAGTCGTCGGCACCGAAGCCGAAGCTGCGGACCTTCGAGTCCATCTCGTTGATGCCCGAAAGGATCAGCACCGGCGTCTGCACGCGGGCGACGCGCAGCTTTTTCAGCACGTCGTATCCGTGCATGTCCGGCAGGTTCAGGTCCAGCAGGATGATGTCGTAATCATACAGCTTGCCCAGATCTAGGCCTTCTTCGCCCAGATCGGTCGTGTAGACGTTGAACCCTTCGACGGAAAGCATCAGCTCGATGCTCTTGGCCGTGGTCGGTTCGTCCTCGATCAACAAAACCCGCATGAACCAGTCCCCTGCAGTTGCCGGCGCGCCATCGGCGCTACCGCAGTACCCCCGGCACCTATTAACTATCGTGGAAATGAACGCAAAAGGTTAAAGGCCGGTTAAATGTGTTAACAACCGCAGAATCTCGCGGAAAATTAACGCCTTGCCGAGCCGCGAATCGGGAAGGGGACTCGGAAGCCCGATCGGAGCGCGTCTATAGGCCCCCCGGCAAGCCGGTTGCCACGATCGCCCGCACCCATCATATCCCCGCGATGCTCAATGATCGCGTCCTGTTCATCGATGGCGAGGCCATCATTGTCGACAAGCCCGCCGGCTTGCCGGTCGATCCCAGCCGCGATGGATCGCTCAGTGTCGAAAACCACCTGGATTCGCTCCGTTTCGGTTTCCAGCGCTTTCCGCTGCCCGTCCATCGGCTCGATCGCGATACCTCGGGCTGCCTGATGCTCGCCCGCCATCCCAAGGCGCACAAGCGTTTCGGCCAGGCGTTCGAGGCGGGCACCGTGTCCAAGCTCTACGTCGCCGTCGTCGATGGCGTGCCCGATGCGGCGGAAGGGATGATCGACATCGCGCTCGCCAAGCTGTCGACGCGCGAACGCGGCTGGTGGATGGCGGGCGATCCGAAGGGCAAGCCGGCGCGCACCGCCTGGACGCTGATCGCCGCGGCGCATGGCCGCGCGCTGATCGCCTTCCGTCCCGAAACCGGCCGCACCCACCAGATCCGCGTCCATGCGGCTGAAGGGCTGGGTCATCCGATCGTCGGCGATCCGGTCTATGGCCGCGCGGGCGGCTCCGTCGGTCCGGATGGGGTCGCGATGCTGCTCCACGCCCGCGCGTTGTCGGTGCCGCGCGAAGGCAAGCCGCCGGTCGCGGCCGTCGCGCCGATGCCCGACAGCTTCGTCGCGGCAGGCTTTCCCGATGCCCCCGAGGCCTGAGCCCTTTCCCATCCCTGACGACGCGATCGAGGAGCGCTTCCTCGCCGCGACCGGGCCGGGTGGACAGAACGTCAACAAGGTCGCGACCGCCGTCCAGCTACGCGTCAACAGCTACCGCCTAGGTCTGTCGCCGGCGGTGTTCGCGCGGCTGCGCGTGCTGGCGGGCAGCCGGATGACGGCGGACGGCCAGATCCTGATCGCCGCGCGTCGTTTCCGCACGCAAGATGCCAACCGCACCGACGCCCGCCTCCGCCTCGACGAACTGCTCGCGGCCGCGCAGGTCGCGCCCGAACGGCGGATCAAGACCAAGCCCAGCAAGGCCGCCAAGGCCCGCCGCGTCGAATCGAAAACCGCCCGAGGCGCGGTAAAACGGGGGCGCGGCAAGGTCGCGATCGAATAGGCTGCTATCGCCCTCTCCCCTCCCGAAGGAGGGGGGAGGAAAGAATGGACGATCTACCAGGAGCCACCCGATGTACGCCTTCGATATCGCCGCCGGCAGCAAGGCGGACCTCTATCGCGACCTTGCCGCCGCGCTCGATGCGCTGACGGCGGACGAGCCCGATCCGATCGCCAACATGGCCAATGCCGCCGCGCTGCTGTGGGAATATCTGCCCGATCTCAATTGGGCGGGCTTCTATCGCAACATCGGCGGCGGGCTGGTGCTCGGTCCCTTTCAGGGCAAGGCGGCCTGCATCCGGATCGCCTTCGGCAGCGGCGTCTGCGGCACAGCGGCGGCGACGCTCGCGACCCAGCTGGTGCCCGATGTCCACGCGTTCCCCGGCCATATCGCCTGCGACGCCGCCTCGCGATCGGAACTGGTGGTGCCGGTCGTGCACGATGATCTGTTGCTCGGCGTGCTCGATCTCGACAGCCCGTCGCCCGGCCGCTTCGATGCGGAGGACCAGGCGGGGTGCGAAACGCTGGTGGCGCTGCTCGGGCCCCGCATCGCCGGCTGATCGGTTCCGCCGCCTTCCCGCGCTCGATCAGCCCGGCTGTCCCGAAACGATCCAGGATTTTACCTTCACCTGCGGTGGCGGTGGCGGCGTTCCGTCGTTAAAATCCCGTGAATGCCCGGTGCGTTCGGGCGCGTTTGCGTGACAGGAAAGGGCGGCTATGCGGGATAAGAAGACCCTGGGGCTTGCGGTTGCCGGTGGCGCGCTGCTCTCCGCGCTGACCGGTGCCGGACATGCGGCCCAGGCCCCGGCCGTGCGGCCCAATCCCAATATCGTGACCACGCCGCAGGACTCTGCCCTGCCGACGGTTCGGCTCAACCCGCCACCGCCGGTGCGGGTCGCGCCGCCGGCCGCCGTTTCGTCGGCAACTCCGGCTCCGGCTCCCGTCGCCATCGCTCCGGCACAGCCCGCCCCGACCCGCTGGTATCGCGAGGACCGCAGCTATCGGGAGGACGTCCGCGAAAGCCGTGGCGGCGATCCCCGCATCGCGCCCCCCGGCTGGCGCGACGACCGCCGCGCCGAATCGCGTCCGGACGATGCCCGCCGAGATGGCCGCCGCTGGGCCGATGCCGATCAGCGCCCGCGCCGCCCGTGGCGGGGCTATGTCGTTCCCGGCGGTTTCATGGGGCCGCGCTACTACATCCAGAACTGGGGCGGCTACGGCCTGTCCGATCCCGGCCGGGATCGCCGCTGGCAGCGTTATTACGACGATGCCGTCCTCGTCGACGCGGGCGGGGTCGTGCATGACAGCGTCGGCGGGATCGACTGGGATCGCTACGATCGCGGCCCCGTCCCCGAATATGTCGCGGAGGGCAACGGCCGCGATCGGGAGGAAGATCGCCGCTACGACGAGTATTTCGACCGCCGCTACGGCGCGGGCTATGATTATCCGGCCGGCCGATCGGGCGAAGACGTCCGTTTTCATCGCAGCGGCAGCTACCCGCCCGCCGCCGCTCCCACCGTCCGCACCTACACGGTCCGCCCCGGCGAAAACCTGACGGTAGACGCCGGCACCGGCACCACCGTCATCACCATCCAGCCC
>Ga0160473_100760_pt1 | contig 19603 bp, 15 predicted proteins | sample HID1975I_E11MG_FD_108217 | JGI IMG/M metagenome (GOLD analysis project Ga0160473, IMG submission 108217) | Enriched soil microbial communities from UW Madison campus, WI, USA - HID1975I_E11 MG | ecosystem: Environmental > Terrestrial > Soil > Unclassified | place: USA: Madison, Wisconsin... | reverse complement strand
TGTGGGGCGTCCGGGGGCGAGACCCCTTATCGGGGGCATGTGGCGACATGGATGTCGCCACATGAGCTCAAGTCCATGGATGGACGCTTTTGGCGTCCCCCGATAAGGGGTCTCGCCCCCGGATGCCGCGCGCAGAACTACAGAGAGCCGCTTCTAAGAAGAAGACGGCAAAGAACCAAATGGAGAAACAACCCCCCTTTGTTAGGGGGGCGCGCCGAAGGCGCGGGGGTAGGCAAGGTGTGGGCCTGGCCCCTGGAGTTCGCATCGCGAACTTCAGGGGCGCGCCGACAGGCGCGGGGGGATCAAATCAAGACCTAAATACCAACCGCCCACCCTCAGCATCCACATGGATCACGTCGCCATTGGCGAACTCACCGGCCAGGATCTTCTGCGCCAGCGGATTCTCCAATTGCGACTGGATCGCCCGCTTCAACGGCCGTGCCCCGTACACCGGATCAAAGCCCACATCACCCAGCAGGTCCAACGCCCTGTCACTGAGCTCAATCCGCAAGCCCCGCTCAGCCAGCCGCTTCTCCAGCCCGCTCATCTGGATCTTGGCGATCTGCTTGATCTGCTGCTTGTCCAGCGGATGGAACACCACGATGTCATCCAGCCGGTTGATGAACTCCGGACGGAAGTGCGCCTGCACCACGCCCATCACCGCGGCCTTCATCTGCGTGTACGCCTCCGGCGAATCATCGCCACTCAACTCCTGGATCTGATGCGAACCCAGGTTCGAGGTCATCACGATGACCGTGTTGCGGAAGTCCACCGTGCGGCCCTGGCCATCCGTCAGCCGGCCGTCGTCCAGCACCTGCAGCAGGATGTTGAAGACATCCGTATGCGCCTTCTCCACCTCGTCGAGCAGGATCAGCGAGTACGGGCGACGACGCACCGCCTCAGTCAGGTAGCCACCTTCCTCGTATCCCACGTAGCCCGGGGGCGCACCAATCAGCCGCGAGACCGAGTGCTTCTCCATGAACTCGCTCATGTCGATGCGCACCATCGCGTCGCTGCTGTCGAACAGGAATTCGGCCAGCGCCTTGCACAGCTCGGTCTTGCCCACGCCCGTCGGGCCCAGGAACAGGAACGAGCCACTCGGCCGGTTCGGATCGGACAAGCCCGCGCGCGAACGGCGCACCGCATCGGACACCACACGGATCGCCTCTTCCTGGCCCACCACGCGGTCGTGCAGCATGTGCTCCATGCGCAGCAGCTTGTCGCGCTCGCCTTCCAGCATCTTGTTGACCGGAATGCCGGTCCACCGCGAGACGACTTCGGCGATCTCCTCTTCCGTCACCCGATCCTGCACCAGCTTGAATTCGGTGTGCTCGGCTTCCTGCGCCGCCACCAGTTGCTTCTCCAGGCCCGGCAGCACGCCATACTGGATCTCGCTCATCTTGGCGAAGTCCTGCCGGCGCTGCGCAGACTCCAGCTCCAGCCTGGCCTGCTCGATCTGCTCCTTGATCCGCGTCGCGCCCTGCAAGGCGGCCTTCTCGGATTTCCAGACTTCGTTGAGATCGGAGAACTGGCGCTCCAGGCCGTCGATGTCGGCTTCGAGGTCGGCCAGACGCTTCTGCGAGGCCTCGTCCTTCTCCTTCTTCAACATCTCGCGCTGGATCTTCAGCTGGATCAGCCGGCGCTCCAGGCGATCCAATTCTTCCGGCTTGGAGTCGATCTCCATGCGGATACGGCTGGCCGCTTCATCCATCAGGTCGATGGCCTTGTCCGGCAGTTGTCGATCCGTGATGTAGCGGTTGGACAACGTCGCCGCCGCCACGACCGCCGGGTCGGTGATCTCCACGCCGTGGTGCACGGCGTATTTTTCCTTGAGGCCGCGCAGGATCGCGATGGTGTCCTCGACCGAGGGCTCGCCCACGAACACCTTCTGGAACCGACGCTCCAGCGCGGCGTCCTTTTCGATGTACTTGCGGTACTCATCCAGCGTGGTCGCGCCGATGCAGTGCAGTTCGCCGCGCGCCAGCGCCGGCTTGAGCATGTTGCCGGCGTCCATCGCACCATCGGCCTTGCCTGCACCCACCATCGTGTGCAGTTCGTCGATGAACAGGATGATCTGGCCTTCGTTCTTGGCCAGGTCGTTGAGCACGCCCTTCAGGCGCTCTTCGAATTCGCCGCGAAACTTGGCGCCGGCAATCAGCGCGCCCATATCCAGCGACAGCACGCGCTTGCCGCGCAGGCCTTCGGGCACTTCGCCATTGATGATGCGCTGGGCCAGGCCTTCGACGATGGCGGTCTTGCCCACGCCCGGTTCGCCGATCAGCACCGGGTTGTTCTTGGTGCGGCGCTGCAGGACCTGGATCGTGCGGCGGATCTCTTCATCGCGCCCGATCACCGGGTCGAGCTTGCCGCTCTCGGCACGGGCGGTGAGGTCGATGGTGTATTTCTCCAGCGCCTGGCGCTGGTCCTCGGCATTCTCGCTCTGCACGGTCTCCCCTCCCCTTACTTTTTCAATCGCGGTCTCGATGCGGCGCTTGTCCGCGCCGGCGGCGCGCATGGCCAGCCCCAACGCGCCGCCATCGTCGGCGGCCGCCAGCACGAACCACTCGCTGGCGATAAAGGCATCGCCGTGTTGCTGGGCGAGTTTGTCGGTCTGGTTGAGCAGGCGATTGAGATCGTTGCCGATCGACAGGTTGCCCGCCTGGCCGGAGACCTTCGGCAGTTTGTCCAGCGCTTCGCCCAGGCGCTCGCGCAGTACCGGCACGTTGACCCCGGCCTGTGCCAGCAGCGGTCGGGTGCTGCCGCCGGATTGGTCCAGCAGCGCGGTCATCACGTGCACCGGTTCGATGATGTTGTGGTCGCGGCCCACGGCCAGCGACTGTGCGTCGGCCAGCGCCTGCTGGAAACGCGAGGTGAGCTTGTCCATCCGCATGGTGGGCATTCCTCTGGAGAGTAGGCCGGCTGCGCCGGCGATGTTCCCCAGATGCGGTTAAGCCCACGTGTTTCAAGAGCCGGTGAGACCCCTGGAAGGGGCTCGTTCCGGTGGCAGGCGCCGGCCATAATGGCGGCGATGGATATCCCGGCGCCCTGGCACGTCTACCTGTTGCTCTGTCGCAACGGCAGTTACTACGCCGGCATCACCAATGATCTGACCGCACGCTACGCCGCCCACCTGGCGGGGCGGGGGGCGCGTTATACCCGCGCCTTTCCGCCGGTGGCGCTGCTGGCCAGCCGGTCATTTCCCGACCGGGCCAGCGCGTCGCGCGCCGAGTGGGCGCTCAAGCAATTGCCGCGCGCGCACAAGATGGGTTGGTTCCAGGCCGACGATGTGACCTGAGGCCGATCAGTTGCGCCTGGCCGCGGCGCGGATCGCGCGCAGTTGCTGCTTCACCGCCATGGCCCGCTCCGGCGCCAGCCGGAGCAAGGCCTTCTGACCCACGGACATCGATTCGAGCGCGGGGTCGTTGGACCGAAGTTTGCCCTTGGCCGTCAGCGCCACCGCCAGCGGTGCGTTCGCGTCGGCTCCCTCGGTTGCGGATCAATCTTCCCGGCGCGGCGGCACACCCTTGCCGAACGACAGCCCCGCCAATACCGCTGCGAGCACGACGTACGCGCCGACGAACTGCTGGTTGATCGTGCGCGCCATGCCTTCCAGGTGCCACGGCAGGTAGATGCCGCCGCGCGGATCAACCGAGTGGATCAGCCCGAACAACGCCAACCCGGCCGCCACCAGCAGGAACACCGCAGCACGACGCAAGCGGCCATCGATCACAGCCGCCACTGCGGCGGTCCAAAGCATCGCGGTGATGATGAAGCCATTGCCAAGGGTGAAGATCACCGCCAGTTCCGGCAGTCCGTGCGGATCGACCTGCGTGGTCAGCGCATGCAGTTGTTCTGGCGCGATCCAGCCCGGGGCCTTGATCGCCAGCAGATAAGCCACCGAAGGCAGGAAGCCCAGCACCATCGCGCCGGCATGGCGCTGCGGCGTGGCCTGGAACGCTTGCGTGGTGATGTCGATCGCGACGTACACGATGATCGGCGCCAGCACGGCCAGCGGCAGCCATTGCACCAGCCCGGAAATGATCCCGAGCATGCCGCCGATGCCCACGAACAGGCCGGTCAGCAAGGTGTAGCCGCTGCGCGCACCCATGTGCTTGTACGCCGGCTGGCCGATGTAGGGCGTGGTCTGCGCGACGCCGCCACACACGCCGGCCACCAGCGTGGCAAAGGCTTCGACCAGCAGGATGTCGCGGGTGCGGTAGTCATCGCCGGCAGCGCGCGCGCTCTCGCTCACGTTGATGCCGCCCACCACCATCAGCAGGCCGAACGGCAACAGCAGCGGCAGGTACGGCACCGTATACGCCAGGCCTTGCACGAAGCCCAGGCTCGGCCACGGCAGCACCACGGTCGGCGAGGTCCAGGCGGGCAGTGCGAACCCAGGATTGCCGAGCCCGGCCAGGCCCAGGCCGTAGTACAGCGCCGTGCCGACCAGCAGCGCCACCAGCACGCCGGGCAGCGGCACGGGCAGGCGACCCTTGGCGATCAGCACATAGAGCAGCAGGCCGAGCGTGACGAGGCCCGGCACCGGGGCGCGCAGCGTTTCCAGCAAGGGCAGCAGCCCCATCAAGACCAGGGCGATGCCGGCGATCGAACCCAGCAACGACGCGCGCGGCAATGCGCGCGTCACCGCTTCGCCAAAGAACGACAGCACCAGCTTGAGCAGGCCCATCACCACCAGCGAGGCCATGCCCAGCTGCCAGGTGGCGATGGCGGCATCGGCCGGGGCCAGGCCCTGGCCCTTGAACGCGACGAAGGCCGGGCCGAGCACCAGCAAGGCCATGCCGATGCTGGTCGGCGCATCCAGGCCGAGCGGCATGGCGGTGACGTCATCGCGCCCGCTGCGCGCGGCCAGGCGGCGCGCCATCAAGGTGTAGAGCAGGTTGCCCACCAGCACGCCGAAGGCGGTGCCCGGAAACATGCGGGTAAACACCACTTCCGCGGGAAAACCGAACAGGCCCACCAAGGCCATGGCGATGAAGCCGAGGATGGTGAGATTGTCGACCAGCAGGCCGAAGAAGCCGTTGAGGTCGCCAGCGACGAACCAGCGTGGGCGGGCAGAGGGGGATGCAGCGCTCATGAGGAATCCGGATGTGGAATGAGAGCGGTCAGAACGATACGTCGACCGGCTGGCGCGACCACAGCACCGACTGGTGGCCGGTGGCTTGCTTCCAGGCCAGGCGGATCGCCTCGATGTCATTGCGGCGCTGCGGGGTGTCCTCGTGCAGGATCACCAACACCTTGGTGCGCAACCGGTTGGGCTCGGGCGCGCCGCGGAACAGCCATTGGCCGTAGGCGTCGAACACGGTCAGTCCATCCGGGAAACGCGGCGTCACTTCCTTGTCCAGGAATTGTCGCCAGCGCGCTTCGCTGATCGGCGCATCCTCCGCACGATCGGCCGTACCGCTTTCCTCACCCACACCGAAATAAAGCTCGCTGCGAACCCAGCCCGCCGCCTGCGACGGCCGCGCGGCATCCCCGCGCAATTCTGCGGTGGCAGTTGCTTTCCCTGCGCCTGCGGGCGCGGTGGTCACGCAGCCGGCGAGCAGCAGCGAAAAGACGAGCAAGGAGGTACGCAATACGACGACGGGCTGGAACACAGTCACTTCCAAGGCATCAGGGAGGGCGAGAGCGTAGCCGGCCACGACGCGGCCGGCTGATAACCACCGGCGATGTGCTCATGCCAATCCGCCGACGCCGCTCTCTCGACGGGAAGTTAACATATCGCTTCATCCGGATGAATGTTCATCCCTTCCCCGTTGATCTGCCCGGAGCGTCGTCGTCCCATGCGTCATCCCCTTCCCCGCCGTCTCGCCCTGGTCAGCGCGCTGGCCGCCGCGCTCTCCGCGCCCGCCTTCGCCCAGGACCCGGCCGCCACCACGCTGGACACGGTGATCGTCACCGGCACACGCGCCAGTGATCGCACGGTGCTGGAGTCCACCTCGCCGGTGGACGTCCTGACCGCCGAGGACATCCGCAAGGCCGGCGTCATCAATGGCGAACTCGGCAGTGCGCTGCAGGCCCTGCTGCCGTCGTTCAATTTCCCGCGCCAGTCCAATTCCGGTGGCGCCGACCACGTGCGCGCCGCGCAGCTGCGCGGCCTGTCGCCGGACCAGGTGCTGGTGCTGGTGAACGGCAAGCGCCGTCACGTCTCGGCGCTGGTCAATACCGACAGCAAGATCGGCAAGGGCACTACGCCCGTCGATTTCAACTCGATCCCGGTCAGCGCGATCGCGCGCATCGAAGTGCTGCGCGATGGCGCCGGTGCGCAATACGGTTCCGATGCGATCGCTGGCGTCATCAACGTGATCCTCGACGATGACCCCGACCACGGTGCAGTCGAAGCCAGCTTCGGCGCGCACCACACCGATGTGGAACCCATTGGCCGCACCGTCACCGATGGCCAGACCACGTTCTTCAGCGCCAAGGGCGGCACCCGCTTTGGCGAGGGTTTCGTCAAGGCCGGCATCGAGCTGAAGAATCGCGAAGGCACCAACCGCGCCGGCTTCGACCAGATCCCGCCGTGGGAGCAGACCGAAAACAACCTGCGCCTGCAAGGCCAGCGCAACTATGTGCTGGGCGACGGCCACAGCAAGGACCTCAATGCGTGGTTCAACGGGCAGGCGCCGCTGGGTGAGCAGGCCAGCCTGTATTTCTTCGGCACTTACAACCAGCGCGACACCGAAGGCGCCAACTATTTCCGCTACCCGGATGACAGCAGCAACTGGCCGGAGGTGTACCCGGACGGCTACCGCCCGGTATCGTTGGGCGAGAACCGCGACGCGCAGCTGGTGATCGGCAGCCGCGGGCAGTGGGGAGACTGGGACTACGACGCCAGCCTCGACTACGGCCGCAACGACTTCACCTACCGGCTGAAGGATTCGATCAACGCCTCGCTCGGCCCCGGCAGCCCGACGCGCTTCAAGACCGGCGACTACGCCTTCGACCAGACCGTGGGCAACTTCGATTTGACCCGGGTGTTCAACACCGATGGCGCCTCGCACACGCTGGGCACGGGCGTGGAGCTGCGTCGCGAGCAGTACCGGACCCATGCGGGTGATCCGGCCAGCTATGCGGCTGGCCCGTACACCGATCGCCCGACCGGCTCGCAGGCCGGCGGCGGCCTGACCCCGCAGGACGAGGCGGACCTGTCGCGCAACGTCGCCAGCGCGTACGTGAGCGTGTCGAGCCAGTTCGGCGAGAAGTTCTCCACCGATATCGCCGGCCGCTACGAGCATTACCAGGACTTCGGCAGCCAGTGGACCGGCAAGCTCGCGGCGCGCTATGCGTTCGTGCCGGCATTCGCCCTGCGCGCGGCAATCTCCAACAACTTCCGCGCGCCCTCGCTGAGCCAGATCGGGTACGAGGCCACCTCCACCGGCTACGACGCCGCGGGCCGCCTGGTGCAGGGCCGCCTGTTGTCGGTGAACAATCCGATCGCCCGCGCGCTCGGCGCGCAGCCGCTGGAGCCGGAGAAGTCGCGCAACTACAGCTTTGGCTTCACCAGCCGCGTGGGCGATCATTTCGACCTGTCGCTGGATTTCTTCCAGATCGATATCGATGACCGCGTTGCGCTGTCGGAAGACATCACCGGCGATGCGCTGACTGCATTCGTCCAGGACAATTTCGGCATCTCCGGCGTGCAGAGCGCCAGCTTCTTCGTCAACGCCGCCGATACCCGCACCCGCGGCGCCGAGCTGGTCGCCAACTGGCGCCAGGCCCTGGCCGGCGGCCAGCTGCTGTTGACCGGCACCTACAGCTACGCCAAGACCGAGCTGAAGAACATCGTCGCCACGCCGGCGCAGCTGCTGGCACTGGACCCGGACTACGTGCTGTTCGGCGTGGAGGAAAGCAACACGCTGACCGATGCCACGCCGCGTACCCGTGGCCAGTTCGCCGCGAGCTGGAACAACGATCGCTGGTCGCTGCAGTCGCGCCTGAGTCGCTTCGGCAGTGCCACGCGCGTGTTCGACTTCGGCGATGGCTACATCCCGCGGCAGACTTACGGCGCGGAATGGCAGCTCGACCTCGAAGTGGAACTGCATGTAACCGAGCAGTGGAGTGTCGCGCTGGGCGGGCAGAACGTGCTGGACAACTATCCGGACCTGTCCAACGAGGACATCTACTACTTCGGCAACCTGCCGTATGACGTGCTGTCGCCGATCGGCAGCAACGGCGCGTATTGGTACGGACGCGTGCGCTATACCTTCTGATGGCTGCGTCTGCCTCGTGGGAGTGGCGCCAGCCGCTCCCACGACCTTGTCCGCGAGCCGATCGCCGCGCCCATTCCGTAACCTGAATCTCACACCCCCTTTGCAAGAATGAGGGGCATGTCTGAAATCCCCCCTTTCCGACCGCCACCGCCGTTGCTCGACGCGGGTTGCGCGCTATTCCTCGACGTCGACGGCACGCTGATCGCGTTCGCCGAGGACCCTGCACAAGTGCAGCTGCTGCCCCAGGTTCGTGAGGCCATCGGCCTGCTAAGCGACCGCCTCGGCGGCGCGGTGGCCCTGGTCAGTGGGCGCCCGCTGGCGCAGCTCGACGCCTTGTTCGCCCCGCTGCGCCTGCCGGCCGCCGGCCTGCACGGCCACGAACTGCGCGACGACCTGGCCGCGCGCGCCGCGATGCCGGCCGCTGCCGATACCAATGACTGGCTGCACGGCCTGCACCAGCGTGCCTCGCACATGGCGCAATCGCATCCGGGCGTGATGGTGGAAGACAAGGGCGTCTCGATGGCATTGCATTGGCGCGCCGCACCGCAAGCCGCACCCGACGTGCTCGCCTTTGCACAGGCGCAGATCGATCAACTGCCCGGCTATCGCCTGCAGCCCGGCGATCATGTGGTCGAGTTCGTGCCGCAAGGCAGCGACAAGGGCGCGGCGGTGGAACATCTGATGCAGCGCGCGCCCTTTCGCGGCCGCGTGCCGGTGTTCGTCGGCGACGACCTGACCGACGAATACGGCTTTGCCGCGGCGATGCGCCTGGGCGGCTGGGCGGTGCGCGTGGGCACGCGCGAACCGACCCAGGCCCGGTACGCCTTGCCCGACCCGGCCGCCGTGCACGCCTGGCTGCAGGAGAACGCGGCAGGCGTATAACCCCCGGCCGCGTGGGCGGCCCCTCCCCCCGGAAGAACCAAGGATCCTCCCCCCAATGAGCGAACCGAACCTGGACCTGGGTGTCATCGGCAATTGCAGTTTCGGCGCCCTCATCGATCGCCAGGCGCGCGTGGTCTGGAGCTGCCTGCCCACCTTCGACGGCGACCCGGCGTTCTGCCGGTTGCTCTCGCCGCGCATCGAAGGCGGTGATTTCGCGGTGGACCTGGAAGACTTCCAGGACAGCGAGCAGGCCTACATCCCCAATACCGCCATCCTGCGCACCGTGCTGCGTGACAAGCATGGCGGCGCGATCGAGGTAATCGATTTCGCCCCGCGCTGGCGCAACCACAACCGCTTCTACCGCCCGGTCAGCATCGTGCGGCAGATCCGCCCGCTGTCCGGTGCGCCACGCATCGTGGTGCGCGCGCGGCCGCTGGCCGATTGGGGCGCACGCGCACCGGAATCGACCTGGGGCAGCAACCACGTGCGCTGGCTGTTGCCGGACTTCACCCTGCGCCTGACCACCGACGTACCGATCCGTTTCGTGCGCGATGGGCTGCCCTTCGTGCTCACCCATCCGGTGCATCTGGTGCTGGGCGTCGACGAATCGCTGATGCGCTCGCTGACCGGCTACGTGCAGGAGGCCTATGAGCGCACCGAGGAGTACTGGCGCGAGTGGGTGCGTTATCTGTCCGTGCCGCTGGACTGGCAGGAGGCGGTGATCCGCAGTGCGATCACCTTGAAGCTGTGCCAGTACGAGGACAGTGGCGCGATCATCGCGGCCATGACCACCTCGATCCCGGAAGCGCCGCATACGCCGCGCAATTGGGATTACCGCTATTGCTGGCTACGCGATGCCGCCTTCGTCGTGCGCGCGCTCAATCGCCTCGGCGCGACACGGACGATGGAGCAGTTCATCGGCTACATCTTCAATATCGCCACCCACGACGGCACGATGCAGCCGCTGTACGGGATCGGCTTCGAGACGCAGCTGGAGGAGCACGAGGTCGAATCGCTGGCCGGCTATCGCGGCATGGGCCCGGTGCGGCGCGGCAACCTGGCCTGGATCCAGAAGCAGCACGACGTCTATGGCAGCGTGGTGCTGGCCTCGACGCAGTTGTTCTTCGACCTGCGCTTGAAAGACCCCGGCGACACGGCCACCTTCCGCCGCCTCGAACCCCTCGGCGAGCAGGCCTTCGCGCTCTACAACGTGCCGGATGCCGGCCTGTGGGAGTTCCGCGGCCGCGCTGAAGTGCACACTTACACCGCGGCCATGTGCTGGGCCGCGTGCGACCGGCTGGCCAAGATCGCCGACCGATTGGGCCTGGAGGATCGCCACACCCATTGGCGCACGCGCGCCGATGCACTGCGCGAGCACATCCTCGGCGCCGCGTGGAACGATGAACTGGGCCACTTCACCGACACCCTCGGCGGGCATCGCCTCGATGCCTCGCTGCTGCTGCTCGCCGACATCGGCTTCATCGAACCGATGGACCCGCGCTTCATCGCCACCGTCGAGGTGATCGGCCGCGACCTCAGGCACGGCGATTCGCTTTACCGCTATATCGCGCCGGATGATTTCGGCGAGCCGGAGACCAGCTTCACCATCTGCACGTTCTGGTACATCGACGCGCTGGCGGCGATCGGGCGCCGCGACGAGGCGCGACAGATGTTCGAGCGCATCCTCGAGCGGCGCAACCACCTGGGACTGTTGTCGGAGGACCTGGCCTTCGAAGACGGCGAGGCGTGGGGCAATTTCCCGCAGACGTATTCGCATGTCGGGCTGATCATCGCCGCGATGCGCTTGTCCAGGAGTTGGCAGGAGGCTTCATGAGTAGATTGGTAGTGGTATCCAACCGCGTGGCGATGCCGGGCGAGAGCCGTGCCGGCGGACTGGCGGTGGGGTTGCTGGCGGCGTTGAAGGAGCGCGGCGGGCTGTGGTTCGGCTGGAACGGCAAGGTGGCGCGCGGAGAAAGCGGCGCGCTGCATACGCAGGACGAAGGCGATATCCGCTTCGTCACCATGGACCTCAACAAGCGCGACCTGGACGCTTACTACAACGGCTTCGCCAATCGCACGCTGTGGCCGCTGCTGCATTTTCGCCTGGACCTGGTGGATTACGACCGCGCCAAGCGCGATGGCTATCGGGCGGTCAATGCCATGTTCGCCGACAAGCTCGCGCCGTTGCTGCGCGACGACGACATCGTCTGGATCCACGACTACCACCTGATCCCGCTGGCCTCACTGCTGCGCGAGCGCGGTATTGGCTGCAAGATCGGCTTCTTCCTGCACGTGCCGATGCCCTCGGCCGACCTGGTCCAGGCCATGCCGGACCACGCGCGCCTGTTCTCCACGCTGTACGCCTATGACCTGGTCGGGTTCCAGACCCAGCGCGACGTGGACCGCTTCCTGTCCTACGTGCGGCTGTTCGGCGGTGGGCGGGTACTGGGCGATGGGCTGCTGGAAGCGCCGGGCGGCCGCCGCTTGCGCGCAGCGGCCTTCCCCATTGGCATCGACACCGACCTGATCGCGCGCCAGGCCAAGGCGGCGATGAGCAAGCAGGCCGTGCGCAACCTGCGCGGTAGCCTGCGGGACCGGCAACTGGCCATTGGCGTGGATCGGCTGGACTATTCGAAGGGCCTTCCGGAGCGCTTCCTTGGCTTCGAGCGCTATCTCGAACGCCACCCGGACCAGCGCGGCACGCTGACCTATCTGCAGATCGCGCCGGTGTCGCGCGGCGACGTCAACGAATACCGGGCGCTACGCAGCCAGCTGGAGCAGATCGCCGGCCATATCAATGGCGGGCACGCCGAGCCGGACTGGACGCCGCTGCGCTACGTCAACCAGAACTTCACCCATGCCACGCTGACCGGTTTCTACCGCAGCGCGGCCGTGGGGCTGGTGACCCCATTGCGCGATGGCATGAACCTGGTCGCCAAGGAATATGTGGCGGCGCAGGATCCGGACAACCCTGGCGTACTGGTGCTCTCGCTGCTGGCCGGTGCAGCCGACGAACTGCGTGAGGCGTTGCTGGTCAACCCGCATGACCTCGATGGCGTGGCCGACGCGATCGCCACTGCGGCGTCCCTGCCCAGGCCCAAACGCGTCGAGCGCTGGCAGGCGATGATGGATCACCTGCGGCACAACGACATCAATCACTGGCGGCAGCGTTACCTGGAAGCGCTGGAAATGGCGTAGCCGATCGATGTTCAAGCACTCCCCTGTGGGAGCGGCTTCAGTCCAGGAAACGCCAGGTCTGGTCTGGGGGTGGCAGGTAGCAGGTGTCGTGCTTGCCGAACCAGCGATAGCGGTTGCGCGCGATCGCGCGGTACGCCGCATCGCGTCCACGGCGAGGCATCCACAGCGCCAGTGTCGCCAACCGCCCTGCCCCACCCAGTCCGCCGAGCACGCGGATGATCGCGTCAGTGTCGGTCCAGGCGCGGCCATCCTCCAGCAGCAGGAAGGACATCGGGTCGTCCGGATCCAGGCCGTGCGCGGCCAGCAAGCGCCGGCCTTGTTCGCCCTGCATCGCGGCGAAGCGATAGCGCCCGCTGCGATCGAAGCGCAGCAGAAAGCCCACCCAGCGGCTGCACAGGGCACAGACGCCGTCGAAGACGATCACGGCACCTTCGGCGTCAGCACGGTTCAAGCCAGCCCTCATAGGTAATGAAGGGGCCAATGATCGGCATCGACACCTCGACCCGGAATTCATAGCGCCCGGCGTGTTCGCGCTCCCGGCAATCGACCTGGCCGAACCAGCGCGTCGGCAACGGCAACAGGCCCAGCGCCCATAACCGGCGCACCCGCCAGTGGATCTCGCCGTTTTCTGCGCGCAATGCGAACTCGAAACGCAGGGCGCCGAGGCGCTCGCACAGATGGCCGGCCTCGTCCCACAAACGCGAGGGCATGCGGTGGTTGCCGAAGCGCCGCAGCCATCGCTCGCCGCGCGCATCAGTGACGAATTCGACCTGTACCGGTACCGCTTCCTGCGAAGGCGGCAGCCGCGACAGCCACGCACACGGCGCCACCAATGGGTGGCGGCCGCGCGCGATACGCGCCGTGCCGGCCCAGGTCTGGCGTCCTTCGATCGAATGCAGCGCACGTACGCGCGGCGCCAGGGTCGCGAACGGCGCCCCCAGCACCCGCGCGAACAACGCCACGCTCAAGGAGAAATCCAGGCCAGGGTCGCGATGCGGCCGCTGCGTCGATCGCGACGATGCGAGAAGAAGCGCGCGGAGTCGGAAATCGTGCAGTACTCACCGCCGTGGATCGCCTCGGCGGGTACGCCCGCCGCGTGCAGTCGCTGCCGCGCCAGCGCATAGAGGTCCACGCGCCAATGCCCGGGCCGGGTCGGCGCGAAGGCGGCATCGGCGGCCGGATCATGGGCCAGGAAAGCGGCGCGCACGTCTTCGCCGATCTCATACGCTTGCCGCCCGGCCGCCGGGCCCAGCCAGGCGCGCAACCGGTCCGGTGGCGTCTGCAGGGCCGCCACGGTGCGCTCGAGCACGCCATCGGCCAGACCACGCCAGCCGGCGTGGGCCGCGCCGACTTCGCTGCCGTCGTCAGCCGCGAATACCACCGGCAGGCAATCGGCGGTCAGGATCGCCAGCACCACGCCCGGAACGCAGGTCACTGCCGCGTCCGCGGTGGGCTCGTGCGCCGGACCCGCCCCGGCAGGCGCGGCATCGAAGCGCAGCACTTGCGTGCCATGCACCTGCCGCAGCCAATGCGGCGCGGACGGCAATCCGGCCATGGCCTGCAGTTGCGCGCGATTGGTGGCCACGGCCTCAGGCTGGTCGCCTTCGGCGCTGCTTCGGTTGCCCAGGTTGAAGTGGTCGAACGGAGCGACCGACACGCCCGCGCCGTGGCGCAGCGTGGTCAATGCGCGCACGCCCGGCGGCGCCGGCCATGCCGCTTCCAGCCAGGGCACGGCGCGGGACATCAGCGGCGTTCGCGCTCGGCGGCGGCTACGGTATCGGCGCGCAGCGCATCGAGCAGGCGCTTGAGGTCGGCCGGCACCGGGGCGGTGGCCCGGACCGGCTGGCCGCTGATCGGGTGGATGAACTCCAGCGTCTCGGCATGCAGGGCCTGGCGCTTGAAGCCGCGCAGCTCGGCCGTGAGGGCTTCGGTGGCGCCCTTGGGCAGCTTCAGCGCGCCGCCGTACAGCGGGTCGCCGATGATCGGGTGCTTGAGGTGCGCCATGTGCACGCGGATCTGGTGCGTGCGCCCGGTCTCCAGGCGGCATTCCAGCGCCGTATGGGCACGGAAACGCTCGCGCAGGCGGTAGTGGGTGACCGCATCGCGGCCATCCTCGCGCACGGCCATCTTCAGGCGGTCGCGGGGATGGCGGTCGATCGGCGCATTGGCCGTGCCGCCGGATACCAGCGCCCCAACCACGACGGCCAGGTACTGGCGATGGACCTCGCGCGCCGAGAGCTGCTCGACCAGTGCGGTCTGCGCCTCCAGGGTGCGGGCCACCACCATGACGCCGCTGGTGTCCTTGTCCAGGCGATGGACGACGCCCGCGCGCGGCAGCGCCGACAGCGTGGGATCGCGGTACAACAAGGCGTTGACCAGGGTGCCGTCGGGATTGCCCGCGCCGGGGTGCACCACCAGGCCGGCCGGCTTGTCGATGACGAAGACCTGGTCGTCCTCGTAGAGGATGTCCAGGGGGATGTCCTGCGGCACGGCGTGGGTCTGGGTTTCCAGCACCACCTGCAGGGTCACCGTCTCGCCCCCCTTCACCGGGTCGCGCGGGCGCGCCGGGGCACCGTCCAGCAAAGCATCGCCGGACTTGATCCATTCGGCCAGGCGCGAGCGGGAGAATTCGGGGAACAGTTCGGCCAGGACGGCGTCGAAACGGCGTCCAGCGGCGCCATCGGGCACCACCGACTGGCGGGGATCAGCGGGAATCTGGGACATGGGCAGGCACGGCAAGGGATGGATACGGTGTCCGGGCGGGGAATTTCAGTCGCTGGACAGGACACTAGGCTATCATCGACCTTTCGTTTTCCAGCTGCGTCCCGCCCGACCCATGATCCGACGCTCCGCATCGATGTCCGCGACTTTCCGCTTGTTCGCCCTCCTGCTGGTCGTGGCGCTGGTCGCCACAGGCTGCCACCGCGGCGCCAAGGACAAGAATCCCGACGAAGGCGTGCCCGTCGAGCAGCTGTACCAGAAGGCCCACGGCCTGGCCATGAAGGGCAACTGGGCCGGTGCCGAAAGCAGCTTCAAGCGCCTGATCGCGCAATATCCATACGGCCCTTACACCGAGCAGGCGATGATCGAGATCGCCTACGCCCAGTACAAGGCGGGCAAGCATGATGACGCGGTGTCGAGCATCGACCGCTTCATCCGCACCTACCCGACCCATCGCAACATCGCGTACCTGTATTACCTGCGCGGCCTGTCCAACTCCAACCGCGACACGATCTTCCTGCGCCGCGTCTGGTCGCTGGACCCGAGCCGCCGCGACCTGTCCACGCCGCTGCAGGCCTACAACGACTTCAACACCGTGGCCGACCGCTACCCGAACAGCCGCTACGCCGCCGATGCGCGCGCACGGATGATCGTGCTGCGTGACGTGTTCGCCCAGCACGAGCTGGACAACGCGCTGTACTACATGCGCCGTGGTGCTTACGTTTCGGCGGCCGGCCGCGCCAACTACCTGCTGGAAACCTACCCGCAGAGCGCGTTCCAGTACGACGCGGTGGCGGTGCTGGCCGAGGCCTACACCCGCCTGGGCAACAAGCCGCTGGCTGACGACGCCCGCCGCGTGCTCGAGTTGAACGCGCCCAAGCACCCGTGGCTGACCGGCGACTGGCCGAAGTACCCGTGGGCGGTGCGCAAGTTGAACCCGTTTGCCGGTGAGAAGTCTGCCGCCACCGGCCAGCGCAACGCGATCATGGATACCAAGTAATCGCCTTGGCCCTGGCTGGACCAGGCCGGGAAGCAAAGGAAAGGGCCCTCGCGGGCCCTTTCTGTTTTCCGGCGTTTGCGTGATCGCGATGCCGCTCAGGCGTAGCCGTTGGTGATCGGGTAACGCCGCTCGCGACCGAAAGCACGCCGCGAGACCTTCGGCCCCGGCGCGGCCTGGTGCCGCTTCCATTCGCTGATCCGGACCAGGCGCAGCACTTTGTCCACGACTTCAGCCGCGTAGCCGGCGGCCACGATGTCCTCGCGGGATTGCTCCTGGTCGACGTAGCGATACAGGATGCCGTCGAGCACATCGTAGGCCGGCAGCGAGTCCTGGTCGGTCTGGTTGGCGCGCAGCTCTGCAGAGGGCGGCCGCGCAATCACCGCCGGCGGAATCACCGGCGCGCCCCCTACCGTATTGCGCCACTTGGCCAGGCCAAAGACCTCGGTCTTGTACAGGTCCTTCAACGGCGCATAGCCGCCACACATGTCGCCGTAGATCGTGGCGTAGCCGACGGCGTACTCGCTCTTGTTGCCGGTGGTCAGCAGCAGGCCGCCGAACTTGTTGGCCAACGCCATCAGGATCACGCCGCGGCTGCGCGACTGCAGGTTCTCTTCGGTGAGATCCGGCGTGGTGCCCTCGAACAACGGGCCCAGCGCCGACAGCAGGCCTTCGAACGCCGGCTCGATCGCCACCGTCTCCAGCTTCACGCCCAGGCGCGTGCACTGCTCGGCAGCCAGATCGTTGGACAGATCCGCCGTGTAGCGCGAAGGCAGGCGCACCGCGGTGACGTTCCCGGCACCCAGCGCGTCAACCGCGATGGCCAGCACCAGCGCAGAGTCGATGCCGCCGGACAAGCCCAGCCACACCTTCTTGAAGCCGTTCTTGCTGCAGTAGTCGCGCAGGCCACGGACCACCGCACGCCAGGCCAGCGCGTCCATGCTTTCGTCGCCGTCGTCCATCCATTCCAGCGGCAGGAAGCGCCGTTCCTGGGGGTGGTATTCGACCAGCAGCCACTGATCGCTGAACGCAGCCGCGGCCGGATGGACGGTGCCATCGCCATCGGCGACGACGGAGGCGCCATCGAATACCAGCGCATCCTGCCCGCCGACGACATTGAGATAGGCGATCGCCGCCCCGCTCTCGCGGGTGCGCTCGGCCAGCAGCGCATCGCGCTGGGCATGCTTGCCGCGCTCGAATGGCGAGGCATTCGGCACCAACACCATTTCCGCACCCGCATCGACAGTGCTGCGCAACGGTTCGGGGAACCAAAGGTCCTCGCAGATCACCAGGCCAACCTGCACGCCCTTGACCTCGAACACGCAGGACTCACCATCCGGATCGACATCGAAATAGCGGCGTTCGTCGAACACGGCGTAATTGGGCAGCTCGCGCTTGCGGTAAGTCTGCGCCACGGTGCCATCGCGCAGCACGCTGGCCGCGTTGTAGACGACGCTGCCGGCGCTCTGCGGCCAGCCGACGACGGCCACAATGCCCTCGGCCGCTGCGGCGACGCGCTGCACGGCCTGTTCGCAATCGGCCAGGAAGCCTGGGCGCAGGAGCAGGTCCTCCGGCGGATAGCCGCTGATCGCCAACTCGGGAAACAGCACGATATCCGCGCCGAATTCGTCGCGGGCCTGGCCAATGAATTCGATGACGCGCTCGGTGTTGCCGGCAACGGCGCCGACCGGGAAATCGAACTGGGCGAGGGCAATGCGCAGGGTTTGGGACATGGGGTGCCTCTGGGAGATGCGGCCCGCCTGAATCGACGGAGTCAACAGGCCCAGTGCGCGCCTCGCGGCGGTTATCACTGCGCCTGCCATGCACAACCATTATCCCAGATGCACGGCACGAGGACGTCGCGTTGCACAGGCTCAGTCAGGAAGTACGCGGCCACCGACCCGATCAGATGTGTCTTTGCAGTCATCAGCGCTCCCCGTCCCGGCCGAAGGCTCACGCTTCTCATCCGAGGAGATCGACGAAGTACCGGGAACCCGCGCTTTCCTCAGCGCCAGTTGCTCTTGTCGAGCCGTCCACATGCCCAGCACCATCAATAACAGCCCCACGAAAGCGAACACTGCACCCTTCATCGCACACTCCACGGCTCGAACAAACTGACGCTATCGCCAAATTCGCGGCCGGTCAGCGCAGAAGTTCAACTACCGTCGTTGTGGACGAAAATTCTCACCGATACGGTGGCCGCTCGCGGGCCACCGGCCCGATTTGCAATGAGCAAGCCTCGGGAACAAAAGTCCAGAGGAGGTCGAAGTGGGATCAATGAGGCGCCCTGCCCCGCTCCCTCCGGGGCAGGCGTGAGTGGGCCACGGATGGCCCACGTTCGGCGACTGAGTACAGGGACGTACGCCGGAGACGACACGCCTGCCCCGGAGGGGGCGGGGCCCGCGACGGAAGGCGACGCAGCCCACCGCCTAGTGCATGCCTTGGCCTACAGCGCGTTGGCGGATAAAAAAAGCCGCCCGAAGGCGGCTTCTTTCTCCAGCGCGAACGCGCCGAAATTACTTCTTCAAGCGTGCCGCAATCGCCGCACCCAGGTCGCCCGGCGAACGCACCGTGGTGACACCGGCCGCTTCCATCGCAGCGAACTTGCCTTCCGCCGTGCCCTTGCCGCCCGAGGCGATCGCACCGGCGTGGCCCATGCGCTTGCCGGCCGGGGCCGAAGCACCGGCGATGAAGCCAACCACCGGCTTCTTGACGTACTTGGCGATGTACTCGGCGCCGGCTTCCTCGGCGTCGCCGCCAATTTCGCCGACCATGATGATGCCTTCGGTCTGCGGGTCTTCGTTGAACAGCTTGAGGCAGTCGACGAAGTTCAGGCCGTTGATCGGATCGCCGCCGATGCCGATGCAGGTGCTCTGGCCCAGGCCCACTTCCGTGGTCTGCTTGACCGCTTCATAGGTCAGCGTGCCCGAACGCGACACGATGCCGATCTTGCCCGGCATGTGGATGTGGCCCGGCATGATGCCGATCTTGCACTCGCCCGGGGTGATGACGCCGGGGCAGTTCGGACCGACCAGCACGGTGTCCGGATGGGCACGGGTCAGCACGTTCTTGACGCGCAGCATATCCAGCACCGGGATGCCTTCGGTGATGCACACGATGACCTTGATACCGGCAGCCGCGGCTTCCAGGATCGCATCGGCCGCGTACGGCGGCGGCACGTAGATGACCGACGCGTCAGCACCGGTGGCCGACACGGCGTCGGCAACGGTGTTGAAGACCGGCAGGTCGATGTGGGTGGTGCCGCCCTTGCCGGGGGTCACGCCGCCAACTACCTGGGTGCCGTACTCGATCATCTGAGTGGCGTGGAAGGTACCCTGCTGGCCGGTGAAGCCCTGCACGATCACCTTGGTGTTCTTGTTGATCAAAACTGACATTGGATTTCCTTCGGTGTCGGATCAGGCGGCGGCTTTGACAGCAGCGACGACCTTCTTGGCACCGTCGTTGATGTTGTCGGCCGGGATGATGGCCATGCCGCTGTCACGCAGCAGCTGCTTGCCTTCTTCCACGTTGGTGCCTTCCAGGCGCACCACGACCGGAACCTTGACGCCCACTTCCT
>Ga0160473_100759_pt1 | contig 19636 bp, 16 predicted proteins | sample HID1975I_E11MG_FD_108217 | JGI IMG/M metagenome (GOLD analysis project Ga0160473, IMG submission 108217) | Enriched soil microbial communities from UW Madison campus, WI, USA - HID1975I_E11 MG | ecosystem: Environmental > Terrestrial > Soil > Unclassified | place: USA: Madison, Wisconsin... | reverse complement strand
TGGAACCACCCGATCCCATCCCGAACTCGGAAGTGAAACGCAGCTGCGCCGATGGTAGTGTGGCCTAAGCCATGCGAGAGTAGGTCATCGCCAGGGTTTTTACCCCGAAAACCCCGCTGCTCACGCAGCGGGGTTTTCTTTTATTGCAGGCACCTGGTTTTTGCAGGTATCTGTTTCTCGGAAGAGACCTCTGCTGAGCTGGCGCAACGCGCTGCTCCAATCGTCTCCCTGGTGAAATTAGCGCTGTGGCACCACCCGATCCCATCCCGAACTCGGAAGTGAAACGCAGCTGCGCCGATGGTAGTGTGGCCTAAGCCATGCGAGAGTAGGTCATCGCCAGGGTTTACACCCAAAACCCCGCTGCTCACGCAGCGGGGTTTTTTTTGTCTTTCTCCCCACGGAGGGGAGTGTCTCATTTCACGTGCCACAGCAGATGAGCACGGTCATGCGTATGCGGCCAGTGCGGCGGGTGTCGTTGGGTAGGATCTGTGTTTTGGGAATGGTGGCGTCTCCGCTTACATCCTCCGCGAGCGTGAGGACCCCGCAGCGCTCGGTAGGCTCCTCGGCAAATGTCCCCCGGCCGACGCCTGCAGGCGGCGGCCGGGGGACATTCGCCGGCAAGGGTATCGCGGCCCACCGCCCGACCAACCTAGCCGCCGCCGCACTTGGAAAGCTGCCGCGCTTCATGCGCGCCACGCGGAGGGGAAAAGAACCAAAAAAAACGGCGCCCCGAAAGGCGCCGTTTTCATGAAGCAAAGATCACGTCACAGCAACCAACCGCTTAGCGCGCAGACTCCGCGGCCGGCGTCTCAGCGCCCTTGCCCTTCATCATCGCATCGCGAGCCGCCTTGAACGGATTGCCTTCGTACCAGTTCGGCCAACGATCGCCGCCAGCCAGTTCCTTGCCAACCCCGTACAGCAGCTGCAGATCCTCAACCGTGCCATCCAGCTTCCAGGTGGCCGGATCGAACTCGTCCTTCGGGCCGTGGTACCGGTGGCTGCCGTAGTCCTCGGCGGCCTTGCGGCCCGCTTCGACACCGCCGTCACGCAGATCCTCACCCCCGTCTGCATACAGCGCTGGCACCCCCGCCTTGGCGAAGTTGAAGTGATCCGAACGGAAGTAGAAACCGCTCTGCACCGCGGTCTCGCCGTGCAGGGTACGCCCCTGGTTAGCGGCCAACGGCTTGAGGATGTCTTCCAGCTCGGAGCTGCCGAAGCCGGTCACGGTCATGTCCTTGGCACGGCCCGCCACCGACATCGCATCGATGTTGATCACACCGGCGATCTTGTCCAGCGGGAAGGTCGGGTGGCTGACGTAGTACTTCGAGCCCAGCAGGCCGGACTCTTCCAGCGTCACTGCAAGGAACACCACCGAACGCTCCGGTGCCGGCTGCTGGTGCACCATCGCATCGGCGACTTCCAGGATGCCTGCCACGCCGGTCGCGTTGTCGACGGCACCGTTGTAGATGGTGTCGCCCTGCTCACCCTCGTGCTTGCCCAGGTGATCCCAGTGCGCCATGTAGAGCACGGCTTCATCGGCCCGCTTGCTGCCCGGCAGGACACCGACCACGTTGCGCGACTTCTTCTCGGCGATGGTGCTCTTCAGATCGAAGGACACCTTGGCCTTCAGCGGCACCGGCTTGAAGCCGCGCTTGCTGGCGTCCTTGTAGGCCTTGTCCAGATCCAGGCCGGCCTCGGCGAACAGCTGGCGTGCCGCCTCGGCGCTCAGCCAGCCCTGTGCGGGCAGACGCGCTTCCGGGTCATCCTTGGCCGGCAGGTCGTACTGCGGGCCGGCCCACGAGTTCTTGACCACGTCCCAACCGTACGATGCACCGGCGGTGTCATGCACGATCAGCGCGGCGGCGGCGCCCTTGCGTGCGGCCTCTTCGAACTTGTACGTCCAGCGCCCGTAATAGGTCATGCGCTTGCCGTCGAACAGCTTCTCGTCGTTGACGTGGAAGCCGGGATCGTTGACGAACATCACGACCGTCTTGCCCTTCCAGTCCTGGCCGGCATAGTCGTTCCACTTCTGCTCCGGCGCATCCACGCCGTAGCCGACGAAGACCAGGTCGCTGGCCTCGACCTTCACGTCCGGCTGGCCGCTGCGGGTACCGATCACCATGTCGGTGCCGAACTTCAGCTCGCGGGTCTTGCCGGCCTGGTCCAGCGTCAACACGGTCGACTCATCGGCCGTGGTCTCGGTCATCGCCACGTCCTGGAACCAGCTGTCGCCGTTGCCGGGCTGCAGGCCGATGCGCTGCATCTGGTCGCGGATGTAATTGACGGTCAGCTCTTCGCCCTTGCTGCCCGGCGAGCGGCCTTCGAATTCATCCGAGGCCAGGGTCTTGACCAGCTCAACGAAGTCGCCGGCGTTGATCTCGGGCGAGAAGGCATGGCCCGGCGCGGTCGGTGCCGCGTCAGTGGCGGGTGCCGCGGTGGGCGCGGCGGATTCGCCCTTGCACGCGGTCAACGCAGCGGCAGCGGCAAGGCACAACAGAAGTTTGCGGGGCATCATCGGTTCCTGGAACGGGAAAGGCGGGTGCGCACGGCACCAGTCACCACCATATCAATCCTGCGGTGCGGTGTCGGTATCGAAGGGCACGGCCACGGCGCCGCTGACCGGGCCGATGCGGGCAGTGCGGTGCACATACAGGGTGACCTCGCGCTCGAACTGCAGCGACCCGTTGACTGCCGCGTTCGGTCCGATGATCACGCGCGGCTTGCGGCCGGGGGTCAGCGACAGGTTGAAGTTCGGCTTCTTGACCTCGATCCCGCCTTCGACCTGCGAACCCACGCCCACGGTGATGTCGCCGTTGACGGTTTCGATGCCGCGCGCCACGCGCGTTTCGACCAGCCCGATGCTGCCGTTGACCGTTTCCAGCCCGCCGTCGATCTGGGTGCCCCGATCCAGGAAGATGCCGCCGTTGACGGTGTCCACGCCGCCACTGGCAACCACTTCGCGCCCGACCCGCACGCTGCCATTGACCGTGGAAATGCCGCCGGTGCGCGCGCGATCCGCCACGCGGATGCCGCCGTTGACGGTTTCGATGCGACCGGTGACCGCACCTTCGGCGACCTTGATGCCGCCGTTGACCGTCTCCAGATTGCCGTAGCTTTGGCCGGCCTCGGCGGAGATGCTGCCGTTGACCTTGCTGATGTTGTCGCTTGCGAAGGCCGGCGCACAGGGCAGCGTCAGGGCCAGCAGCAGCGGAAGCAGGGAGCGTTTCATGGGAACCTCGATGGTGGAGCGCGGCTGGCAGGCCGCCTGCAGGAATGTCACCATGCATCGTTGCAATCCGCATCTGCCTGAAGTCACTGGAAAGCCCTTGCGCCACAACGCCTTTTCCTCACGCCGGGATAACAATCCGACCGACGGACGCGGTCGCACGCAGTGGCTGACCCCGGCGTTGCGTGCGCTGCTGCTGGCCGTGGCCGTTCTCGGCGCCAGCCCGCTGGCTGCGCAATCCTCCAAGGAAGCCGAACGCAAGCTGCAGAAACTGCGCAGCGAGCTCAAGGGCGTGGCCCAGGAGCGGCGGAATCTGGAAGGTCAGCGCGGGCAGGCGTCGCGCCAGCTGCGCGATGCCGATGAGAAGGTCGCCCGCACCGGGCGCGTGCTGGCCCAGACCGAAACCGCACTGCAGCGCGAAACCCGCGCCATGAACGAACTGCAGGCCAAGCGCGATGCGCTGCAGGCCGGCCTGCAGCAGCAGCGCGCGGAACTGGCCTCGCTGCTGCGCGCGGCGTACCGCATCGGCAACAACGCACCGTTGAAGCTGCTGCTGTCGCAGGACCGTGTCGCCGATGCGAACCGCAGCCTGGCCTATCACCGGTATCTGCAGCGCGAGCGCGCGCAGCGTATCCAGTCACTGACGGCTGATCTCACCGAACTGCAGCGCGTGGAGACGGAAATCGTCGAACGACGCAAGGCACTGGAAGGCACCCGCCAGCAGCAGAAACAGCAGGTTGCCACGCTGGCCGACGATCGTCGCGAGCGGGCGGCCACGGTCGCCTCGCTGGACGAGCGGTACAAAGACCGCAGCGAGCGCGAAAAAGCCCTGGGCCAGGATGCCAAGGCATTGGAAACACTGCTCGCGAATCTGCGTGCGGCCGCCGCCCGTGCCGAGGCCGAGCGCCGTGCTGCCGCGCGACGTGCCGCCGCGGAGAAGGCGGCCGCCGAGAAGGCTGATCGCGCCGCTGCTGCGAGCGGCACGCGCCCGCCGCCGCGCGCGACCAAGACGCCCCCTGCGGTTGCCTCCGCGCCCGCGCCCAAGGTGGGCGGTCTGGGCTGGCCGTTGTCGGGCAATCTGCTCGCCCGCTATGGCGGCAAGCTGCCCGATGGCCGCACCAGCAGTGGCGTGCTGATCGGCGCGCCCGCCGGCAGCACCATCACCGCCGTGGCAGATGGCACGGTGGTGTTTTCCGATTGGATGACCGGTTACGGCATGATCCTGATCGTGGATCACGGCAACGGCTACATGAGCCTCTATGCGCACAACGACACGCTGCTGCGTGATGCCGGCGCCACGGTGAAGAAGGGCGAGGCCGTGGCCAAGGTCGGCAATTCTGGTGGCCAGGGCGTGACCGCGCTGTACTTCGAACTGCGCCGCAATGGACAGCCGGTGGACCCGGGCAGCTGGCTGCAGCGGCGATAAACCGCGCCCAACACGGGGGCACCGCCAGGCACGGGGTTCAACGGGAATTTATCGTCGCTTCGCGCATAATCGGGCGACGCACCCCCGTGCGTGGTCAACCGTCCCCCGCTCATCCTGGAGTGCTTCATGCGCGTAGCCCGTTCCGCCACCTTGCTGCTGGCCCTGTTGCCCGCGGTGTCCTGGGCGCAGCAGACCGCCGAAGCGCCGGCACGCGGGGCCGATGCGGCCACCACGGAAGAAGCGGTGACCTCACGGGTTCCGTTGGAAGAGATCCGCCGCTACGTCGCCGTCTACAACGCGGTGCGCGCCGCCTATGTGGATCCGGTCGACGACAAGAAGCTGATGCAGTCCGCCATCCGTGGCCTGCTGCTGGACCTGGATCCGCACAGCACCTACTTCGACAAGGAAGACGCCGAAGCCTTCGATGAGCAGGCCAACGGCGCCTACGACGGCATCGGCGTGGAGCTGCAGCAGCAGCCCGACAACAGCAGCCTGAAAGTCATTTCGCCGATCGACGATACCCCGGCCGCACGCGCGGGCATTCTTGCCGGCGATCTGATCATCGCCATCGACGGCAAGCCGATCAGCGCGATCGAAGCCACCGAACCGCTGCGCGGCGTGGCCGGGACCAAGGTCGTGCTCACCCTGGTGCGCGAAGGCAAGCCCAAGCCGTTCGATGTCACCGTCACCCGCGAGACCATCCGCGTCACCAGCGTGCGCAGCAAGATGCTGGAGCCTGGTTATGGCTACATCCGCCTGAGCACCTTCCAGGCCGACACCGGTGCCGATTTCCAGAAGCACGTTGCCCAGCTGCAGCAGCAGGCCGGTGGCAAGCTCAAGGGCCTGGTGCTGGATCTGCGCAGCAACCCGGGTGGCCTGCTCACCGCCGCCGTGCAGGTGGCCGACGATCTGCTCGAGAAAGGCAACATCGTCAGCACCCGCGGCCGCATCTCGATCAGCGATGCCCGTTTCGATGCGACCCCGGGCGATCTGCTCAAGGGCGCGCCGGTCGTGGTGCTGGCCGACGCCGGCTCGGCCAGTGCCTCCGAAGTACTGGCCGGCGCGTTGCGCGACAACGGCCGCGCGCGCGTGGTCGGCAGCCGCACCTTCGGCAAGGGCTCGGTGCAGACCGTACTGCCGCTGGACAACGGTGACTCGGTGAAGCTCACCACCGCGCGATATTTCACCCCGAGCGGCAAGTCGATCCAGGCCACGGGCATCATCCCCGACGTGCTGCTGCAGCCGGAGAAGCGCGCCGGCGATGACGACCTGCCGGCCAGCCTGACCGATTACAGCGAAGCCACGTTGCCCGGCCACCTGCGCGGTGACGAAGAAGGCACCGAAGGCTACAAGGCCGGTGACGTGCTGCCGGGCGATGGCCCGATCAATGACGCGCTGGCCGAGTTGGAGCAGCCCGGTTCGGTGCTGGCCCGGCAGAAGGCAGAGGCCGCGAAGAAGCCGGCGGCCAAGCCGGCGGCGGCAGCGGCAGCGGTGGCAAAGCCTGCCGATGCAACGGTCAAGCCGGCAGAAACGAAGCCTGCAGAGACCAAGCCGGCAGAGACCAAGCCGGCCGAACAGCCTGCGGCTGCACCGGCGACGCCCGCACCGGCCAAGCCGGAAGCCCCGGCCTCGACGGCACCGATCAAGCCCTGATCGGTAGTGCCGGCCGCTGGCCGGCTCTGCTCGAATCCAACCCTGCGTGGAGCCGGCCAGCGGCCGGCACTACCCGTTGGCCGATCTGTCGGCCGACCCGCTCCCGGTCATGCCCTCAAAACCCATGCCGCTTGCGCAGCCGCCGCGCGATCGCCGCGCGCACATACACGCCGTAGCCCAGGCCGAACACGAAGCCGGCGATATGCGCCCACCAGGCCACCATCCCGAAGGTCGGGCCGATGTAGGCGAACACCACCTGCAGCGCCGCCCAGACCCCGATCAGCAGATAGGCGGGGGCGCGGACGAATTCCAGGAACAGGCCCAGCGGGATCACCACGCCCAGCCGCGCGCCTGGGAACAGGGCCAGGTAGGCGCCGATCAAGGCCGACACCGCGCCGCTGGCACCGATGATGATCTGGTCCGGGTTGCCCATGGTGTAGATGGCGGTCAGATTCGAGATCGCCCCGCCCACCAGGAACAGCAGCATCAGCCGCCACGGCCCCAGCACGCGCTCGGCCGGCAGCCCGAAGATCAGCAGGAACACCAGGTTGCCCAGCAGGTGCGACCAGTCCGCGTGCAGGAACAGCGCGGTGAACAGCCGCAGCACGCTGCCGTCCTGCAGGGTCGCCCACCAGTCCAGCGGATGGGTCAGGCCGGTCGAGAGGGCGCCCCAGTCCATCCACAGGCTTCGCCGCGCATCGTCCGGCCGGGAGATCGACCAGAGGAAGGCCACCCACAGCGCGGCGAACAGCAGGGGGGTGGCCCAGCGGTAGGCGGCTTTCTTGCGGGAGGGGGTCGACACGAACATGCGGGCACTAGCCTAGCGCGGAGGCTGACCTGACGGGGATATGTCGCGTTCAGCATGAATAGCCACAAGGGCGACTTACGTTATTGTTTCATTAACCGCTCTCGGTATACTCGCATACGGCGTCGTATGTCGGGAGGGGAATCCGGCGCGTTGTCCTGACCCATCAAGGGGAGGGGCGGCGCAGGCGCGCGTTGCCAACATCACCGCTTTCCGGAGAGAACCAACAATGCATACCGCTTCCACTCTTGCCCGCGTCACCGCCCTGGCCGTCGGCATCGCCGGTGTCCTGGCCGTGGGCCACGTCCACGCCGCCGCCTTCCAGCTGAAGGAAAACAGCGCCAAGGGCCTGGGCCGCGCCTTTGCCGGTTCCGGCAGCGCCGCCGGCGACGCCTCGATCATGGCCGTCAACCCGGCTGGCATGCGCCAGCTCGAGGGCACCCAGATCCAGGGCGACCTGAGCGCCATCAGCTTCTCGGCCAAGTACAAGGGCACCGGCCGCAACGGCGTAGGTCAGCCGCAGACGGGCGGTAACGGCGGCGACGCCGGCATGATCGCCCCGGTTCCGGCCGCGTACTTCCACATGCCGATCGGCGAGCAGGCCCACTTCGGCGTCTCGCTGACCGCCCCGTTCGGCTTCAAGACCGATTATGACAATGGCTGGGTCGGCCGTTACAGCGGTCTGAAGACCGATATGAAGGCCATCGACCTGGGCTTTGCCGCGTCCTACGACGTCAACCCGTACGTGTCCTTCGGCGCGTCCGTGTTCGTCGAGCACCTGACCATCGAGCTGAGCCAGGCTGTCGACTTCGGCGCCCTCTTCGCCGGTCGCGTGCCGGGCTACGCGCCGGGCAGCGCCGATGGCAAGTCGACCGTGAAGGGTGACAACAACGCCGTGGGCTGGACCGTCGGCGGCTTGTTCAGCCCGGACGAGAACACCCACATCGGCATCAGCTACCGCTCCAAGGTCGAGCACAAGATCACCGGCGGCGATGCCAACTTTGATCTGCCCAACGATGGTGGCCGTACGGCGACGATTCTGGCAGCGACCCAGCCGGGCGTGTTCGTCAACACCAGCGGCAAGGCCACGCTGACCCTGCCGGCCTCGGCCACCCTGAGCGTCACCCACAACATCAATGACCGCTGGACCGTCATGGGTGATGTGACCCGCACCGCGTGGTCGACCGCGTTCGACACGGTCACCATCGACTTCGCCTCCAACCAGCCGAACTCGGAGCTGAACTTCGCGTACCGCGACACGACCTTCGTCTCGCTGGGTACCGATTACAAGCTGAGCGACACCGTGACCCTGCGTGGTGGTGTGGCGCTGGACCAGACCCCGACCACCGACGCGCACCGCGACGTCCGCGTGCCGGATACCAGCCGCAAGTGGCTGTCGCTGGGCGTGGGCTGGACCCCGTCGGCGAACACCGAATACAACTTCGGTTACACCCACCTGTTCACCAGCGAGCCGAACATCCTGGTCAAGCCGACCCAGGGCAACCAGGGCAACTCGCTCAACGGCAAGTACAAGGTCCGTGGTGACGTGCTGGCCGCTTCGTTCAACTACAAGTTCTGATCAACGCCTGATCGGTTGAACGCAGCAGCAGAAAACCCCGCGAAAGCGGGGTTTTTTGTTGCCTGCAGAGAATGCGGACCGGATCAGCGCAACTGCCGCGGCGTGGCGTTGAGGCGCTTGCGCATCAGCCGGCGCAGCGCGGTGGGATCGCGGTAGCCCACCCGCTCGGCCACGGTCTCCACCGAGTAGCGGCTGTTCTCGAGCAGGGCGCGCGCCTGGTTCAACTGCACGCTGCGGATCAGGTGCAGCGGCCCTTGCCCGGTCGCCTTGCCCACCTGCCGCGACAGCGTGCGCGTGGACATGCCGGCATGCGCGGCGAGCGCGCCGACGCTGACCGTGGCCGGCAGGGTAGCTTCGATATGCGCGGTGAGCGAGGCGATCAGCGCGTTGCCCTGCGCCATCATCGCCGGGACCATGAACGGCGATTGCAGCTGCCGACGATCCAGCAGCAGTGCCCTCGCCACCGCATCGGGAAGCGCCGGGCCAAAGCGTTGCCGGAGCAGGTACAGCATCAGATCGGTGTGCCCGAGCGCAGCACCGGCCGTGATCAGCGGCGCGTCGTCGATCACCATGCGGTCTGGATCGACCTGGCACTCCGGCGCTTGCCGCTGCAACGCGCCGGCCAGCCACCAGGTGGTGGTCACGCTGCGCCCGGTCAGCAGCCCGGCGTTGTGCAGCAGGAAGACGGAGGCACAGGAGGCCGCGACACGCCCGCCCGCCGCCACGTGCGCGCGCAGCGCCCGCACCACCCCCGGGATGTCGGGCTCACCCAGCCGCTGTGCGATGGCGTCGGGATCCTCCACGCCCAGCCCTGGCACGATCCAGCACGCCTGCGCATCGGCCACGCGTGGCATCGGCGCGGCACGCAGCTGCAGGTGCGTTCCCAGGCGGACAGCGCTGCGCGCCGGGCTGCAGACCTGCCAGCGCGGCACCGGCAGCCCCAGGCGCGGGGCGAGGGTGGCGGCCGTGGTGAGGATGTCCAAGGTAAGCGCGACGCTGGAGGCGAACGCACCCGGCAGGACGATGACAGTGAAATCGTGCATTGGCTGATTGTGCACGAAAGATGTCGGATCGGCCGATGTCGCGCGGTGTGGCGTTCGGCTCCAATGGAGGCCCCTTACGCAACCGGTCGATCCGCATGCCCAACATCACCCTCACCCTTCCCGCCAACGCGTTCGACGCCGCTACCCGGCAACGCCTGCTGCAGGCGGTGCATGACGCCGCCGTCCGCGCCAGCGGCCTGGGTGCCGAGCCAGCTCAGCAGCGGCTGTGCTGGGTGATGCTGCAGGAACTCGCGGCCGGCCACTGGCTGTGTGGCGGCCAGGATAACGGCGCACGGGGCATTCCCTGCCAGGTCGAGGTGCGGATTCCGCAGGGCGTGCTGGATGCGCAGCAACGCGCCGACTACGCACTGCACCTGCACGACGCCATGGCCGGTTGCGTGGCACCGGGCGATCCGCGCGTGCTGCTGAGTTCGATCGTGATGACCGATATCGCCGATGGCCACTGGGCGGCCAACGGCCAACTGTGGCACTTGAACGACTTCGTGCAGGCGGCCGGTTACGCGCATCTGCAATCGCAGGTCGCATCGGCATGATCACGCGCGCCGCGCGGCCGGAACGATGAACACTGGAATGACATCCAGCACGACGTACAATCCCCGCCCGGACTGCGCCCTGCCGTCCCGTGCTTACTGACAAGGATCTGTATATGTCGTCTCTGCTGCTGCGCTCCACGCTCGCCATTGGTCTGGCCGGTCTCTCGCTGCCTGCCATTGCCGCGCCCGAGTTCGCTGCCTGTTTCACGTTGACCCCGGGCCTGTCCTGGTCGAACGCCGATGAAACGCTGACCATCGAAAAAGTCACCTTCGCCGGCCAGACTGCCCTCAAGGTGCACAGTGCCGGTGGTGGCATCGGGATGGCCACGTTCCATGACATCAGCGGCCGCCAACTGCTGGGCCAGGAGCGTTACAGCATGTCCAGCGACGGCCCCACGCGGACCGACACCTTCAAGCCGGCGCCGACGTTCCCGCAGAGCGCCAAGCCGGGCGATCGTTTCGAGCTCACCGGCGCGGGCGAGCGCACCAACCATGTCGACGAAACCGTCGAGCCGATCGAGTACGACGGTTTTTCCGATTACACCTTCGTCGGTTTCGAGAACATTGAAGCGGATGTCGACAACCAGCCGCGCACGTTCAAGGACACCTGCCACGTCACCGCGACCTTCGAAGACGGCCGTATCGAGGCGTGGTACGCCGCCGGTTTCGGCCGCATCAAGTTCGAGCGTTACATGGGTAACGAGCTGCTGATGCAGGACCAGATCGAGTCCATCGAAAGCCCGTGATCCGGGCCGCTGGCCGGCAACGCCAAGCGCGTGCCGGGCCCCACAAAAAACCCCGCTTTCGCGGGGTTTTTCGTTTGCTGCATGACGCCGGAGATCAGTCGCCCAGGGTCAGCAGCGAGGCATTGCCACCGGCCGCCGTGGTATTCACGGTGACGGTCTTTTCGGTGGCGAAGCGCAGCAGGTAGTGCGGGCCGCCGGCCTTGGGGCCGGTGCCGGACAGGCCCTGGCCGCCGAACGGCTGCACGCCGACCACCGCGCCGATCTGGTTGCGGTTGACGTACACGTTGCCGACGTTGATGCGCGAGGAAATGCGGTCGACGGTTTCATCGATGCGCGAATGCACGCCCAGGGTGAGGCCGTAGCCAGTGGCGTTGATCTGGTCGATCACCGCATCGAGCTGGTCGCCCTTCCAGCGGATCACGTGCAGCACCGGCCCGAAGATTTCCTTGTGCAGCTGGTCCAGGGTCTTCAGTTCGTACGCACGCGGCGCGAAGAAGGTACCGTGCGCGGCTTCGTCGCTGAGCGTGGCAGCGGCGATCAGGCGCGCCTCCTTCTCCATGCGCACGGCGTGGTCCTTGAGGATCTGCAGCGCGTCGGCATCGATCACCGGGCCGACATCGGTCGACAGCAGCCCCGGGTCACCGACCTTCAGTTCGGCCATCGCGCCGGACAGCATGGTCATCACCTTGTCGGCGATGTCGTCCTGCACGAACAGCACGCGCGCGGCCGAGCAGCGCTGGCCGGCCGAGGTGAAGGCCGAACCGATCGCATCCTTGACCAGCTGTTCCGGCAGCGCCGAGGAGTCGGCGATGAAGGCGTTCTGGCCGCCGGTTTCGGCGATCAGCACACCGATGGCGGCATCGCGGGCGGCCATCGCGCGGTTGATCGCACGGGCGGTGTCGGTCGAGCCGGTGAAGGCCACGCCGGCCACGCGCGCGTCGGCGGTCAATGCGGCACCGACGGTCGCGCCGTCGCCCGGCAGGAACTGCAGCACGCCTTCGGGCACGCCGGCGTCGAGCAGCAGCTTCACCGCGTAGTAGCCGATCAGGTTGGTCTGCTCGGCCGGCTTGGCGATCACGCTGTTGCCGGCGGCGAGCGCGGCGCTGACCTGGCCCAGGAAGATCGCCAGCGGGAAGTTCCACGGGCTGATGCAGACGAACACACCGCGGCCATGCAGCTGCAGTTCGTTGGATTCACCGGTCGGGCTGGGCAGCTTTTCGGCGTGGCCGAACTGCTCGCGCGCCTGCTTGGCGTAGTAGCGCAGGAAGTCGACTGCTTCGCGCACTTCGGCGATGCCGTCGGGCAGGCTCTTGCCGGCTTCCTTGACACACAGCGCCATGAACTCGGGCATGCGCGCTTCCAGCTGGTCGGCGGCGTGTTCCAGGATCGCGGCGCGGCTGGCGGCCGGGGTGCGGTTCCAGGCCGGCTGCGCGGCGACGGCATTGGCCAGCGCCTTCTCGACGGTGGCGCTGTCGGCCGGTTGCCACTGGCCCACTACCTGGCGCGTGTCGGCCGGGTTGGTCACGTTCAACAGTGCGCCGGTCGGGTTGGCACCCGGTACCAGCGGCGCGGCGTGCCACGGCTTCACGGCGGCGTTGAGCTGCTCGGCCAGGGCGCGCAGATCGTTGTCGTTGGCGAGATTGACGCCCATGGAGTTCTTCCTGTCATGGTTCTGGCTGCGCAGCAGATCGACCGGCAGCGGGATTTTCGGATGCGGGATGGACGCGAACGAGGAGACCACTTCGACCGGATCGCGGATCAGGTCGTCGATGGCCACGTTCTCGTCGGTGATGCGGTTGACGAAGCTGGAATTGGCGCCGTTCTCGAGCAGGCGACGCACCAGGTACGGCAGCAGGTCTTCGTGCGAACCGACCGGCGCATACACGCGGCATGGCACGTTCAGACGGTCGGCCGGCACCACTTCGGCATACAGGTCATCGCCCATGCCGTGCAGCTTCTGGTGCTCGTACTGGCCGCCCCTGGCGATCGCCTGCACCGCCGCGATGGTGTGCGCGTTGTGCGTGGCGAACATCGGGTAGATCGCATCGCTGTGCGTGAACAGACGCTTGGCGCAGGCCAGGTAGGAGACGTCGGTGTTCTGCTTGCGGGTGAACACCGGGTAGGCCGGCAGGCCGTCGATCTGCGCGCGCTTGATCTCCGCATCCCAGTACGCGCCCTTGACCAGGCGCACCTGCAGGCGGCGACCGATGCGACGGGCCAGGTCGGCCAGGTAGTCGATCGTGTACGGGGTGCGCTTCTGGTAGGACTGCACGACCACACCGAAGCCTTCCCAGCCGGCCAGCGAGGCATCGCTGACCACGGTTTCAATGATGTCCAGCGACAGTTCCAGGCGGTCGGTTTCTTCGGCGTCGACGGTGCAGCCGATGCCGTACGACTTGGCCAGCTGCGCCAGTTCCAGCACGCCCGGCACCAGGTCGGCCATGACGCGTGCGCGCTTGGCGTGCTCGTAGCGCGGGTACAGCGCGGAGAGCTTGATCGAGATGCCCGGTGCCGAATTGACGTCGCCATCGGGACGGCCGCCGCGGGCCTTGTGGTCGCCGCCGATCGAGTGGATCGCGCGACGGTAGTCTTCCAGGTAACGCTTGGCGTCCTTCATGGTCAGCGCACCTTCGCCGAGCATGTCGAACGAATAGCGGTAGCTGGCGTTGTCGCCCTTGTGCGAGCGCGACAGCGCTTCGTCGATGGTGCGGCCCATGACGAACTGGTGGCCCATGATCTTCATCGCCTGGCGCACGGCCAGGCGGATCACCGGCTCACCCACGCGGCCGATCAGGCGCTTGAACGCGCCCGGCACATCGGCGCGGGTGGCATCGTTGATCTGGACCAGGCGGCCGGTCAGCATCAGGCCCCAGGTGGAGGCGTTGACCAGCACCGAGTCGCTGCCGCCCATGTGCTTCTTCCAGTCGGCATCGCCGAGCTTGTCGCGGATCAGCTTGTCGGCGGTCTCCTGGTCCGGAATGCGCAGCAGTGCTTCGGCCACGCACATCAGCAGCACGCCTTCTTCGCTGCCCAGATCGTACTGGCGCATGAAGGCTTCGATCGCGCCCTGGTCCTGGGCACGCACGCGCACGCGCTTGACTAGGTCGGCAGCAGTGGCCTGCACCTTGGCCTGCTCGGCGGCCGGCAGGCGTGCCTGCTCGAGCAGCTCGCGCACATGGGTGGCCTCGTCCTTCAACCAGGCATCGGTGATCGCCTGGCGGAACGCGTTGGGAACGGCCGGCAGCTCGGGGGACAGCAGCGGCGGGCGGGCGGCGCCGGACGATGCCGGGGCAGGGGGAAGGACAGAGGATGCAGTCATGCCGGTCGGCTCGTGGAGAACTTGACCATTTTAATCGTTTTCTGGGGGAGTCAAGAGCTTTTCGTGGTCGCGCCCATGCGGCGCATAGCCTTTCATACAGGGGGATTCGGCGGATTCGACCGGCCCGCCATTTATTGTGCTGTTTTCGTCAAAATGGCCGCCGCAGGCAATGCTGTATTGCAACATTCCTGAAACTGTGAATGGACCCTTGCTACTCGCTGGAGAGCGGGGCTACCATCGAGACGTTTCCCGCGGCAGGAAAAAACGCGGTTGCGACATGATCGAGGTGCTCATCGCTCCGGACGGATCAGGGACGCAACTGCGGCTGCGCCCCCCACGGGCGCTCGATGCCCGGCAGTTCGTCCTGTTGTTTGCGGTGTTGGCGGGGGTGATGTGGCTGGCGGCTGGCCTGGGCTGGTTCACCGGCAATGTATTCGCCCCCGTGTTTGCTCTGCTGTACAGCGTGTTGCTGGCAGTGGCGCTGCGCACGGTGTGGCGCAGTGGAGAACGGCAGGAAGAGATCCGGGTAGTGCCGGCGTGTGTGGAAGTGATTCCCGCACCCGGGCATTCGCCGGTGTTCAGCGCCCACCCGCACTGGGTGAGGCTGATCGCCGACGAGCGCAGAGTCCGGCTGGCATCCAGCGGTCGGCAGGTGGACGTGGGGAGTTTCCTCGCACCGGCCGAACGCCAGGTACTGGCTCAGAAACTAGAAGGCTTGCTCGCGGCCAATGACGGCCGCAACCGACGACGCTAAGGGTCTAGGCAATGAAGCAATGCAGAAAGTGGGGCAGGACGTTCGGGAAGTCAGTGTTGAGCGGGGTCGCGCTGCTGGCGCCGGCCATGGCGTGGGCCCAGGCGGCCGACCCCAAACCGTGGCAATTGAACATGGGCAAGGGCGTGACCCAGAGCTCGCGGTTGGCGTGGGAGTCCAACCTGTTCTCGTTGTGGGTCTGTACCGTGATCGGGGTGCTGGTGTTCGGCGCGCTGTTCTACGCGATCTTCAAATTCCGCAAATCCAAGGGCGCGGTGGCCGCCACCTTCAGCCACAACACCAAGGCCGAGGTCATCTGGACGGTGATCCCGGTGATCATCCTGGTGGTGATGGCCTGGCCGGCCACGGCCAATCTGATCAAGTTCTACGACACCCGCGATTCGGAAATGACCGTCAAGGTCACCGGGTATCAGTGGATGTGGAAGTACGAATACCTCGGCGAGAACGTCAGCTTCACCAGCCGCCTGGACCGAGAGTCCGACCGGGTCCGCCAGAGTGGCGTGGTGCCGACCCGGGACAGCCATCCGCATTACCTGCTGGATGTCGACAACCGCCTGGTGCTGCCGGTCGATACCAAGGTGCGCTTCGTGATCACCTCCGACGACGTCATCCACGCATGGTGGGTGCCGGCGCTGGGCTGGAAGCAGGATGCGATTCCCGGCTTCATCAACGAAGCCTGGACCAACATCGAACAGGTCGGCGTGTACCGCGGCCAGTGCGCCGAGCTGTGTGGCAAGGATCACGGCTTCATGCCGATCGTGGTCGAGGCGGTCTCCAAGGAGGATTACCAGACATGGCTGGCCTCCAAGAAGCCTGCGCCGGCCCCTGCGCCGGAGGCCGCTCCGGCGCCCGCGCCGGCTGCCCCGGCCGAGGCCACCCCGGCACCGGCACCGGCCAGCGAGCCTGCCGCGGCAGCAACAGACAGCAACGCCTGAAATCGAGCCGCGTCCGCCAGCCGGCGGATGCGGGTACCACCGGATACAGTGAGGTGTAGTTGCGATGGCGCATTCCGCAGTTGACCACGACGGGCATCACGGGCATCAGCAGGGGTTCTTCGAGCGTTGGTTCTTCTCGACCAACCACAAGGACATCGGCACGCTCTACCTGCTTTTCAGCTTCATCATGTTCATCATCGGTGCGGCGATGAGCGTGATCATCCGCGCTGAGCTGGCGCAACCGGGCCTGCAGTTCGTCAAGCCCGAGTTCTTCAACCAGATGACCACCGTGCATGCGCTGGTGATGATCTTCGGTGGCGTGATGCCGGCCTTCGTCGGCCTGGCCAACTGGATGATCCCGCTGCAGATCGGCGCGCCGGACATGGCGCTGCCGCGCATGAACAACTGGTCGTTCTGGCTGCTGCCGGTGGCCTTCAGCCTGCTGCTGCTGACCCTGTTCCTGCCCGGCGGTGCACCGGCCGGTGGCTGGACGCTGTACCCGCCGCTGTCGCTGCAGGGTGGCTACAACGTGGCCTTCAGCGTGTTCGCCATCCACGTGGCCGGCATCAGTTCGATCATGGGCGCGATCAACATCATCGCCACCGTGCTCAACATGCGCGCGCCCGGCATCGACCTGCTGAAAATGCCGATCTTCTGCTGGGCCTGGCTGATCACCGCGTTCCTGCTGATCGCGGTGATGCCGGTGCTGGCCGGGGCGGTGACCATGCTGCTCACCGACAAGTTCTTCGGCACCAGCTTCTTCAACGCGGCCGGCGGCGGCGACCCGGTGATGTTCCAGCACATCTTCTGGTTCTTCGGGCACCCGGAGGTGTACATCATGATCCTGCCGGCGTTCGGCGTGGTCAGTGAAATCATCCCCACCTTCAGCCGCAAGCCGCTGTTCGGCTACCAGGCCATGGTCTACGCGGTGGCGGCGATTGCCTTCCTGTCCTTCATCGTCTGGGCCCACCACATGTTCACCGTGGGCATGCCGCTGGGCGGCGAAATCTACTTCATGTTCGCCACCATGCTGATCTCCATCCCGACCGGGGTGAAGGTGTTCAACTGGGTGAGCACCATGTGGCGCGGTTCGCTCACCTTTGAAGCCCCGATGCTGTGGGCGGTGGCGTTCGTGATCCTGTTCACCATCGGCGGTTTCTCCGGGCTGATGCTGGCCATCGTGGTGGCCGACTTCCAGTACCACGACACCTACTTCGTGGTGGCGCACTTCCACTACGTGCTGGTCACCGGCGCGGTGTTCGCGCTGATCGCCGCGGTGTACTACTGGTGGCCGAAGTGGACCGGGCGGATGTACAGCGAGAAGTGGGCCAAGTTCCACTTCTGGTGGTCCATCGTGTTCGTGAACCTGCTGTTCTTCCCGCAGCACTTCCTGGGCCTGGCCGGCATGCCGCGCCGCATCCCCGATTACAGCGTGGCGTTCGCCGACTGGAACCTGATCAGCTCGATCGGTGCGTTCGGCATGTTCGCCACGCCCTTCATGATGGCCGCGATCCTGCTGCACTCGCTGCGTCACGGCGAAAAGGCCACCGACCGGGTCTGGGAAGGCGCGCGCGGGCTGGAATGGACGCTGCCGTCGCCGGCACCGGCGCACACCTTCACCACGCCGCCGGTGATCCGCCCGGGCGACCTGGCCCATGACGACATCACCCACTGAGGCGACCATGGCCAACGCACCGGACAACGTGGACATTCAAGACCTGCAGCGCCGCCGCGCGCACCGTACTGCCTGGAAGATCGGGCTGGTGGCGGTGGCGGTGTACGTCGGTTTCATCCTGACCGGAGTGATCGGGCGATGAGCGACACCGGCCCCGCCGTTCCCGCACGCACGGCGGGCCTGCCCCGCCTGATCGGGGTGGCGTTGGCCGTGTTCGTGCTGACCTTCTCGCTGGTGCCGCTGTACCGCATCGCCTGCGAGAAGGTGTTCGGCGTGCGCCTGGAACGTGGTCCCGGCGCGGCGGCGGCGGGCGTCACCACGCCGGGCAAGCGCACCGTGCGGGTGGAGTTCGATGGCGGGGTCAATTCCAAGCTGCCGTGGGCGTTCCATCCCGAACAGCTGACCATGGACGTGGTACCGGGCGAGCTCAACGAAGCGCTGTATTACGCCCGCAACGACAGCGACCGCGCGCTGGTGGGCAGCGCGGTGCCGTCGGTGGCACCGGCCAAGGCGTCGGGTTACTTCAGCAAGACCGAATGCTTCTGCTTCACCGCGCAGACGCTGCAGGCCGGCGAAAAGCGCGACATGCCGGTGCGCTTCATCGTCGACCCGGACCTGCCGGCCAACATCAAGACCATCACCCTGTCCTACACCTTCTACAAGAACGACGCGTTGTCGGCGCAGCTGCCTGCCGCCGTGGCGGCAACAGCCAACGCACACGCTGCTCCCTAGATACGCACCGGACCCCAAGACCATGGCCCAGCAAAGCCCCGATGCCAACGTGTACTTCGTGCCCACGCACAGCAAATGGCCGTTCATCGGTTCCATCGCGATGATGGTGACCATGGTGGGCGTGGCCAGCTGGCTCAATGATTCGGGCTGGGGCAAGTGGACCTTCTACGCCGGCATCGCGATGCTGGTGCTCACCCTGTTCTGGTGGTTCAGCGACGTGGTACGCGAGTCGCAGGCCGGCAACTACAACCGCCAGGTGGACGGTTCGTTCCGCATGGGCATGGTGTGGTTCATCTTTTCCGAAGTGATGTTCTTCGGCGCATTCTTCGGCGCGCTGTTCTACACCCGCAACCTGGGCCTGCCGTGGCTGGGCGGCGAGGGTGACGGGGTGATGACCAACGAACTGCTGTGGGACGGCTATTCCGCTGCGTGGCCTACCAATGGCCCGGGCAGCATCGGGGGCCACTTCCAGACCATTCCGGCCTGGGGCCTGCCGCTGATCAACACGCTGATCCTGCTCACCTCCGGCGTCACCCTCACCATCGCCCACCACGCGCTCAAGGCCGGCAACCGCCGCCAGCTGCTGGTCTGGCTGGGCCTGACCGTGGTGCTGGGCCTGTTCTTCCTGACCCTGCAGGCCGAGGAATACATCCACGCCTACAAGGAACTCAACCTCACCCTGGGCTCGGGCATCTACGGTTCCACGTTCTTCATGCTCACCGGCTTCCATGGCGCGCACGTGCTGCTGGGTACCATCATGCTGGGCGTGATGTGGCTGCGCTCGGCCAAGGGCCACTTCACCCGCGACAACCACTTCGGCTTCGAAGCGGCGGCCTGGTACTGGCACTTCGTCGACGTGGTGTGGCTGATGCTGTTCCTGTTCGTCTACGTGCTGTAGCGTCGGGGTGACACAGGCCGCACCTGCCCAGGTGCGGCGTCAGTGGAATGCGGTCAACCGCCGATGCCGTGGGGTTTGATCCAGCCGCTGTAGATGCCGATGGCCACCAGCGCGATCAGCGCCACCGACACCGCGATGCGGCGGGTGAGCGCATTGACGGTGCGCTTGGTCTGGCCGCGATCGACCAGCAGGTAATACAGCCCGGCGCCCAGATTCCAGACGATGACGATCAGAAACGCGATTACCAGCAGGGTCTTCAACGAATCATTCATG
>Ga0160473_100754_pt1 | contig 19782 bp, 19 predicted proteins | sample HID1975I_E11MG_FD_108217 | JGI IMG/M metagenome (GOLD analysis project Ga0160473, IMG submission 108217) | Enriched soil microbial communities from UW Madison campus, WI, USA - HID1975I_E11 MG | ecosystem: Environmental > Terrestrial > Soil > Unclassified | place: USA: Madison, Wisconsin... | reverse complement strand
CGCGGAGCGCGCAATGGCTGAGTACGACTACGATCTCTTCGTCATCGGTGCCGGCTCCGGCGGCGTGCGCGCGGCGCGCGTCTCCTCAGCGTACGGCGCCAAGGTGGCGGTGGCGGAAGAGTATCGCGTCGGCGGCACCTGCGTAATCCGCGGCTGCGTGCCCAAGAAGCTGCTCGTCTACGGTGCACACTTCGCGGAGGATCTGCAGGATGCCAAGCGCTTCGGCTGGCAGGTGCCTGCGTGCGACTTCGACTGGGGAACCCTGCGCGACAACGTGCTGAACGAAGTCGACCGGCTGAACGGGATCTACACGAACACGCTTCAGAACAATAAGGTCGAAATCATCAACGACCGCGCGACCGTGACCGGGCCGCACGAAGTGACGCTGGCGAGCGGGCGGACGATCAGCGCGCGCATCATCCTGGTCGCCGTCGGCGCGTGGCCGCTGGTCCCCAAGTTTCCCGGTTCGGAACTCGGCATCACCTCCAACGAGGTGTTCCACCTCGATGCGCTGCCCAAGCGGGTGGTCATCGCCGGCGGCGGCTACATCGCGAACGAGTTTGCCGGCATCTTCCACGAATTCGGCAGCCACGTGACGATCGTCAATCGGTCGGACAAGATACTTCGCGGCTATGATGAGCAGATCCGCGACCGGTTGCTCCAGATCTCGATGACCAAGGGCATCGATTTCCGCTTCAACGCCGGCTTCGAAAAGGTCGAGAAGACCGAGGATGGATCGCTGATGGTCCACCTGACCGGTCACGATCCGCTGCCCGCCGACATGCTGCTGTTCGCCACCGGCCGCGTACCGAAGACGGAGGGGCTCGGGCTCGAGTCCGCTGGCGTCGAGCTCGACAAGCATGGCGCGATCGCGGTCGATGACGACAACAAGTCGACCTGCGACAGCATCTATGCGGTCGGCGACGTCACCAACCGCATCCAGCTGACCCCGATCGCGATCCGCGAGGGACAGGCTTTTGCCGACACCTTGTTCGGCAACAAGCCGCACCGGATCGACTATGCCAACGTGCCGAGCGCGGTCTTCTCCAATCCGCCGATGGCGGGCGTCGGTCTGACCGAGGCGCAGGCGCGCAACACGCTGGGCGCGGTGAAGGTCTACACCTCCGACTTCCGGCCGATGAAGAACGTGCTGGCGGGCCGCAACGAACGTGCGCTCTACAAGATGATCGTCGCCGCCGAGACGGAGAAGGTCGTCGGCCTGCACATGATCGGGCCGGACGCGCCGGAGATCCTGCAGGCGGCGGCGGTGGCGGTGAAGGCCGGGCTGACCAAGCAGGCGTTCGACGAAACGGTAGCGCTGCATCCGTCGATGGCGGAGGAACTGGTGCTGCTGCGCTGACGGTCGGTCGAGCCAGGTAGGAGGGCGCCATGAACCCGGTCTATGCCCGCCTCGGCACCACCATCTTCGAACATATGTCCGGGCTCGCGCGGGAGTTCGGCGGGATCAATCTGGGGCAGGGTTTCCCGGACGGACGTGGGCCCGACGACGTGCTCGCCGCGGCGGCGGATGCGCTGCTGACGCAGTCGAACCAGTATCCGCCGATGGCCGGGCTGCCGACACTGCGCGAGGCGGTGGCTGGCCATTATGCCGGTCATCACGGGTTCGAATGCGATCCGCAGAAGGAGGTGATCGTCACCTCCGGCGCCACCGAGGCGATCGCCGCGGCGATCCTCGCGCTCGTCGCGCCGGGCGACGAGGTGCTGATGTTCGCGCCGCTCTACGATGCCTATCTGCCGCTCGTCGAGCGCGCCGGCGGCGTGGCGCGGGTGGCACGGCTGGAGCCGCCGCACTGGCGGATCGACGCCGACCTGATCGCGTCCTCCTTCACGCCGGCGACCCGGCTGGTGATTTTCAACAATCCCCTCAACCCCGCCGGACGCGTGTTCACCGACGGTGAACTGGCGCTGCTGGCCGCCGCCTGCGTCGCCCACGACGTGGTCGCGATCAGCGACGAGGTGTGGGAACATGTCGTGTTCGACGGCCACCGCCACCGGCCGCTGATCACGCAGCCCGGGATGCGCGATCGGACGGTCAAGATCGGCTCGGCAGGCAAGATCTTCTCGCTCACCGGGTGGAAGGTGGGCTGGATCGTCGCCGCGCCGCCGCTCGCCCGTGCGATCGGCCGGGCGCACCAGTTCCTGACCTTCACCACGCCGCCTAACCTGCAGCATGCCGTCGCCTATGGGCTCGGCAAGGAAGCGGGCTGGTTTGAGGAACAGGCGGCCGGCTATGCCCGATCACGGGATCGCCTGGCGGCCGGGCTGATCGCGGCGGGCTATGCGGTCGGCGAAAGCGAGGGCACCTACTTCCTGGTGGTCGATCTTGCCGCGTCGGGTCTGGCGACCGACGCCGCCGCATTCTGCGAGCGCAGCGTGCGCGAGGCCGGCGTCGCCGCGATCCCGATGTCGGCCTTCTTCCCTGATGCCGGCGCCGAGCACCTGATCCGGCTATGCTTCGCCAAGCAGGACGCAACCCTGGATGCCGCGATCGACAGGCTCACCGGCTTCCGAAGCGCCCTGCTCTAGCTCCTCAGCCGATCCGGTTGGCGACCAGATCGTCGACGACGGCCGGGTCGGCCAGCGTCGAGGTGTCGCCGAGACTGGATACCTCCCCTTCGGCGATCTTGCGCAGGATGCGGCGCATGATCTTGCCCGACCGCGTCTTGGGCAATCCGGGGGCGAACTGGATCGCGTCGGGCGTGGCGATCGCTCCGATCTCGCGCCGGACCCAGAGGGACAGCTCCTTGCGCAACTCCTCGCTGGGGGACACGCCGGTGTTCAGCGTGACGTAGGCGTAGATGCCCTGGCCCTTGATCTCGTGCGGCATGCCGACGACGGCGGCCTCGGCGACCTTGGCGTGGAGCACGAGCGCGCTTTCGACCTCGGCGGTGCCCATGCGGTGGCCGGAGACGTTGATGACGTCATCGACCCGTCCGGTAATCCAGTAATAGCCGTCCGCGTCGCGGCGCGCACCGTCCCCGGTGAAGTATTTGCCGGGAAAGGTCGAGAAGTAGGTCTGGAAGAAGCGGGCATGATCGCCCCAGACGGTGCGCATCTGCCCCGGCCAAGACCGCGCGATGACGAGGTTGCCCTCGCTTGCCCCATCCTGCACCCGGCCGTCGCCATCCACGATCTGCGGGTCGATGCCGAAGAACGGCTTCGTCGCGGAGCCCGGCTTCAGGTCGGTCGCGCCGGGGAGAGGCGTGATGAGCTGGCCGCCGGTCTCCGTCTGCCACCACGTATCGACGATCGGGCAGCGGCCGCCGCCGACCACGTCGTGAAACCAGCGCCACGCCTCCGGATTGATCGGCTCGCCGACCGACCCCAGCAGCCGCAGGCTGGAGCGGTCGGTGCGCGTGACCGGACCGTCCCCTTCCCGCATCAGCGCGCGCAGGGCGGTCGGCGCGAGGTAGAGCGTCGTCACCTTGTGGCGGTCCACCACTTCCCAGATCCGCGACGCGTTCGGCCAGTTCGGCACGCCTTCGTACATGAGGGTCGTCGCGCCGTTGGCGAGCGGCCCGTAGAGGATGTAGCTGTGACCGGTGACCCAGCCGATATCGGCGGCGCACCAATAGACCTCGCCCGGCCGGTAATCGAACACCAGGTCGAAGGTCAGGGAGACCCACAGCAGATAGCCGCCGGACGTGTGCAGTACGCCCTTCGGCTTGCCCGTCGAACCACTGGTGTAGAGGATGAACAGCGGATCCTCGGCGCCCATCGGCTCGGCCGGGCAGTCGGCCTCCGCCGCCTCCATCGCCTCGTGGTACCAGCGATCCCGCCCGTCGGTCATGGTGACGTCGCCGCCGGTCGCGCGGACGACGATGACGGTCTCGAGACTCGTGCAGGCGCGCGCCGCTTCGTCGACATTGGCCTTGAGCGGTACGCGCTTGCCACCGCGGCGGCCCTCGTCGGCGGTGACGACGATCGTCGAATCGCAATCCTGGATACGGCCGGCGAGGGCGTCCGGCGAAAAGCCGCCGAACACCACCGAATGGATTGCGCCGATGCGCGCACAGGCGAGCAGGGCCACTGCCGCCTCCGGGATCATCGGCAGGTAGATGGTGATCCGATCGCCCTTCTTCGCGCCGGCCGCCTTCAGCACGTTGGCAAAGCGGCAGACCTCCGCGTGGAGCTGGCGGTAGGTGTAGCTGCGCGGGGCTTCGGCGGGATCGTCCGGCTCCCACAATATGGCGACGGTGTCGCCGCGTTCGGCGAGGTGGCGGTCGAGGCAATTGGCGGCGACGTTTAGCCGGCCATCCGGAAACCAGCGGATGTGGAAGTCGGTTTCGTCAAAGGACCAGTCGCCGGCAATCTCGGGGCGCTTGATCCACTGCAGGCGCTTGGCCTGTTCGCGCCAGAAGCTGCCCGGATCGGCCAGCGAGCGGCCGTAGAGATCGGCGTAGCGCCGCGCGTCCACCTTGGCGGTCGTGACCCACTCGGCGGGCAGCGGATAGATTGCCGGGTCGGTCATCGTCCACTCCTCTCGGCCGCCGGTCCGGTTCGCACCGGCCGACGACCTTCTGTGCCGAACTCCCGAGGGGGTATGCAAGTCCGGCGACGCATCGGCGGGGTGGACCGACCACGCCCGCCGGCGTAGCGCGAGCCCACGACCAGACGGAGCCGGGCTTGCGCTATTTTCTCGACACCGAATTCAACGGCTTCGGCGGCGAGCTGATGAGCCTCGCGCTCGTTCCCGAATATGGCGATCGGGAATTCTACGTCGTCCTGCCGCAGCCGGTCGAGCTGCATCCGTGGGTGGAGCGCAACGTCTTCCCTTATCTGCACAGCGTGCCGGACGGGCTCGATCTATCGCTCGACCGGGTCGCGGCGGCGCATGAGCTTGCCGCCTATCTCGCGACCGACCGTTCCGTGCTGATCGTCGCCGACTGGCCCGAGGACATCGCCTTGCTCTGCCGCCTGCTGCTGATCGGCGAGACGGAGATCGTCGACGTGTCGAGTCTCGGCTTCGAGTTCCGGCGGACGCCCGGCTTCAGCACCGCGCGCAACAGCCGGGTGCCGCACAATGCACTGCACGATGCCCGCGCCCTGCGCGACTTCGTGCTCGATCAGGAGGAAGGGTGATGAGCGTCGCGTTCCGCCGCGAAAGCGACGAGGAGCATAAGGAGCCGCGCCCGGAACTGCCGATCCCGCCCGGCCCGAACCTCGTCACCGCCCGCGGGCTCGCGATGATCGAGGCGCGCGTCGACGAGCTGGAAACGGCCCTAGCCGCCACTACGGGCGAGGAGGCATTGGCCGCGGTGAAGCGCGACCTGCGCTACTGGCACCACCGTCGTGCCACGGCGCAACTGGCGCCGGTGCCGAGCGGCGAGGAGGCGGCGTTCGGGACGCGCGTTCGCTACCGTCTGAATGGCGGCGTGGAGACGGAGGCGCAGATCGTCGGGGCGGACGAGGCCGATCCGGCTGACGGGCGCATCGCCTTCACCGCGCCACTCTCGCGCGCGCTGATCGGTGCGGGCCCGGGTGAGCACATCGACTTCGGCGGCAAGGCCGGTGCGATCGAGATCATCGCGGTGACGCCGATCGCGTGACCTCGCGGTAGAGCGCCGCGTAGGCGCGCGCCTGTCGGTCGAGCGACCACGCGCTGACAGCTTCGCGCGCCTGTCGACCTAGGCGGCGGCGCCCTTCCGGGCTTTCGACAACGCCGACAATGGCGTCGGCGAGTGCAGCCGGATCGCGGCGAGGGACGCCAATCACGCCGAAGCCATTGTCGGCGAGCGGGGCCATGCCGCCGACCCGGGTGGCGATGCACGGCAGTCCGCTGGCCATCGCCTCGAACAACGCGACCGGCATGCCTTCATGGTCCGAGCAGAGGACGAAGGCGTCGAGGCGGCGGTAGAAGGCCGGCATGTCTGCGACCGGCCCCAGCAGCTCGACGTTCGGCGGGGCGGTGGCGTTCAGTTCGGCAGCGAGCGGGCCGTCGCCGGCGACCAGCAGGCGGACCCGCATGCCCCGCTTCGCGATCAGCGACATGGCTGCGAACAGGTCGCGGTGGCGCTTCACCGGATGGAGCCGCGCCGCGATCCCGAGGACGAGCTCATCGGATTCGGCACGCTCTCCACCAGGCGCGAACCTGGCCATGTCGACGCCCGTCGCGATTGTCGCCACCGGGCGTAGCGTCAGCCACCGGGCCGCGTGGGCGAGATCGTCGGACACGGCGGAGACACCACCCATGCGCCACAGCGCCGGCAGGATCGACGGCAGCCAGCGCCAACCTCCCCCTAGCGCGGCGTGGATCGTGCAGACGGTGGGGAGCCGGGCAGGCGCGGCATAGACGGCGGCTACATGGCCATGGGCGTGGAGCAGGTCGATCTGCGCGTCCGCCAGCGCGTAACGCAACTGCGCCACGAAGTGCGGGGCCGTGCCGTCGAGCGCCAGGACCGGTGTCGGCCCGGGATCGAGCATCGCCGCATCGGTCGGCGTGCGGTCGTATGTGACAATCAGCGGGTCGATGCCGAGATCCGGGAAGGCCGCGCACAGATCGACGACGCTGCGTTCCTTGCCGCCGATCTCAAGCGTCGGCAGCAGGTGGGCGACGCGGAGTGTCCGGTCGGTCAGCGCGCCGCCATCGCCGCGGCGCGGGCGGTGTAGGCGGCGAAGCTCGGCCCGTGCTTCTCGACCCGCGCGCCACGTTCGCAGTGACAATTGGGACAATTGAGCTGGAAGGCGTCGCGCGCGGCCCGATGGTGCGACGGCGCGTAGAGGAAGTCGGCCAGACGCTGCTGGTGCAGATTGCCGAGTGGAAAGGTGACGTAGCAGAGGTTCACCCCGCCATCGGCGCCGACCCAGAGCAGCTTGCCGGCATCGCACGGCACCCGCATCGCCTCTGCCTTCAGTGCCCAGTCCGGGATGGAGGCGAGGCTGGCGGCGGACTCGGTCAGGCGGATCGGATCGTCCTGCTTGATCCGGACGAGATGCTCGGCGAGCCGCTCGAGACGATCGGCATCGTCGGCGCGGAACTGCAACTCGCGTTCCGGCCCTTCCTGAAAATAGGGCAGCGAATAATGGACGATGTCGATCTGGATACGCGCGTCGAAGCGCTCGGCCATGCGGCGCAGATGTTCGAATTGCTCGATCGAGGCCGAGCGCCGGCTGAGCAGAAAGTTGAATTGGAGATCGAGCCGGTCCGGCCCGTACGCGGCGCGGACGTTCTCCAGCGACTCCATCAGCCGGCCGTAGCGCCCCGGGCGCTGCACATAGGCGTCATAGTCAGCGCCCTGCCCGTAGTAGCCGATCGTCGCCTTGCGCAGGCCGGCGGCATGGAGCGCGTCGATCTTGCGGTCGAGCACCAGCGCGTTGGTGGTGAGATAGGCATCCACACCCAGTCGGCCCGCGGTCTCGACCATCTTCGGCAAGTCGGGGTGGAGCAGGGGTTCGCCGCCATAGAGCCGGACCGATGGGATCTTCGCCGCCGCGGCATCCTCCAGAAGGCCTTCGACGAGCTGGTAGGGGAGGATCGATCCCGGCATGAAATCGCGCCCGTAGCGGCAGCCCTGACAGCGCAGGTTGCAGTGGGCGGTGATCGCGATGGTGATCTTCTCGGTCCGCGCCCGGACCATGCCCGGCCAGTTGCGTGCCAGGGCACCGTGCCAGCGCTCGCCGGAGCGATAGGCGGCCTTCAGGGCCGGCGCGATGGCCGGAAGCTGCCTGGCGACGATCTCGCCTGCGCGGCGCAGGTGCATGCGGCTTACCCCCCGATCGGCCGACGAACGACCGCAACCATAAACGGGGCGCGCGGAGAAACTAGGTGAATAGATGGTTAGCGCGGCCCGCGGCGGGACAGGTGCCCGCCGCGGTCGCACCACCGCTTTACTTGGATCCGACGCGATCCTTGTCGTACGCGCCGAGGCCGGGCTTGTAGCTCTTCTCGTCGATGAACTGGCGGATGCCTTCCTGGCGCCCTTCCTTGTCGAAGCTGTCGGCAGCTTCCTGGGCGCGGATCAGGTAATCCTCGGCATTCTCGTAGGTCATTTCCATGACGCGGCGGACCGCATCCTTGGTGGCCTTGAGCGCCGTCGGGTTCTTCTTGAGGAGGACGCCGGCAATCTCGGTGACCCGCGCCTCGAGCTGGGCGAGCGGAACGCTCTCGTTGACGAGGCCCCACTCGGCGGCCTGCGGGCCGGTCAGGTTCTCGCCCATCATCGCGTGGTACATGGCCTTGCGCATCGGCATCAGGTTGGTCGCGACCTTGGTCGCTCCGCCGCCGGGCAGGATGCCCCAGTTGATTTCGGACAGGCCGAACTGCGCCTCGTCGGCTGCAACCGCCAGGTCGCAGGCGTGGAGCGGGCCGTAGCCGCCGCCGAAGCACCAGCCGTTGACCATTGCGATCGTCGGCTTCTGGTACCAGCGCAGCTGGCGCCACCAGCTGTACGCTTCGCGCTGGGCGCGGCGGGTGCCGACCAGGCCCTGCGCGGCGCTCTCGCGGAAATATTCCTTGAGATCCATGCCGGCCGACCAGGCGGTGCCCTCGCCGGACAGCACCAGCACGCCGACATCGTCGCGGAACTCAAGCTCGTCGAGGACCTCGCCCATGCGGCGGTTGAGGTTGGGGCTCATGCAATTGCGCTTGTCGGGGCGGTTGAACTTGACCCAGGCGATGCGGTTCTCGATCCGGTAGGAGACGACGTCCGGATTGTCGTTCGGGTTTGCCATTCGTGTGATCCTTCTTCCGTTCGTCCCGAGCGAAGTCGAGGGACGGGGGGCGGGTGCAACGTGTCTCGACATCGCTCGACATGGATGGGGCAGGCGCCCCGCAAGCTCAGATCGGATAGTGGCCGGGCAGGGTCTCGACCGTGATCCAGCGCAGTTCGGTGAAAGCGTCGATGCCGGCCTTGCCGCCGAAGCGGCCGTAGCCGGACGCCTTGGTGCCGCCGAACGGCATCTGCGCCTCGTCGTGAACGGTCGGGCCGTTGACGTGGCAGATGCCCGACTTGATCTGGCGGGCGACGCCCAAGCCGCGGGCGATGTCCTTCGTGAACACCGAAGCCGACAGGCCATATTCGGTATCGTTGGCGAGCCGGATGGCGTCGGCCTCGTCCTTGGCGCGGATGACGGCGACGACCGGGCCGAAGCTCTCCTCGCGGTAGAGCTTCATCGCATCGGTGACGTTGACGACGACCGAGGCCGGCATGACCACACCGTCGGCCGCGCCGCCGCCGTGGACGGTCGCGCCCTTGGCGACCGCGTCGTCGATCAGCGCGGTGACGTGATCGACCGTCTTCTGGTCGACGACCGCGCCGAGCGGCGTGGTGCCTTGGCGCGGATCGCCGGCCTTCATCGATGCGGCCTTTGCGGCGAATTTCTCGACGAAGGCGTCGGCGATCGCCTCCACGACGATGATCCGCTCGGTCGACATGCAGATCTGGCCCTGGTTCATGAACGCGCCGAACGCCGCGGCGGCGACCGCCTCGTCGAGGTCGGCATCGTGGAGCACGACCAAAGGCGCCTTGCCGCCGAGTTCGAGCAGGACGGGCTTCAGGTGCTCGGCGGCGCGGCGGGCGATGATCTTGCCGACCGCGGTCGATCCGGTGAAGTTGATGCGGCGGACGGCGGGGTGATCGATCAGCGCACCGACGACGGCGCCGGCATCGGCCGGCGCGTTGGTGACGACGCCGATCACGCCTTCCGGAATGCCGGCCTCGGCAAACGCCTCGACGATGATCTCGTGGGTGCGCGGGCAGACTTCGGAGGCCTTGAAGACGACGGTATTGCCGCAGGCGAGTGGCATGACGATCGCTCGCACGCCCAGGATGATCGGCGCGTTCCACGGTGCGATGCCGAGAATGACGCCGGCCGGCTCGCGAATCGCCATGGCAAGGCAGCCGGGCTTGTCGGAGGGGATGACCTCGCCGCCGATCTGCGTCGTCATCGCCGCGGCCTCACGGACGAGACCGAGCGCGAGCATGACATTGAAGCGCGCCCAACCCTCGGTCGCGCCGATCTCACCCATCATCGCCGCGACGAAGTCGTTGGCGCGGGCGGCGAGCGCATCAGCCGCCTTGTTGATGAGGGCGCGGCGCGCGCTCGGGCCGACCGCGGCCCAGGCCGGCAGCGCGGCGGCGGCGGCATCGGCGACCTTGCAGGCCTCGTCCGGGGTCATAGCGCGCGCGGTGCTTGCTGCTTCGCCGGTCATCGGGTTGGCGCGCGTGAAGGTAGCGTGGAGCATCCGGATCTCATCCTCTCACTGGAGCCGCGCTCACCACGACTCTGTTGGCAACATGCGTATACCACATAACAGTTATGATCAATCACCATCGCGTGGTACAAGAGGATAGAGGAGCGCCGCTGACCGGCCGAATGGGAGAGTCGACGTGAAGCATGCCAGGCAACCGGCGGGTGACGCGATCGGGCATCCGCTGCTCCTGGCATGCGGGCTCGCCGATCACCTCGGCTTCCAGCTGCGGATGGCCCAGGCGGCGGTGTGGAGCGACCTGGTTGCGGCGCTGCAGCCGTTCGGTCTTCGGCCCAGCCAATATTCGGTGCTGCTGATCCTGCGCGCGACCCCTGGATCGCGTCAGCAGGACATCGGCGAGGCACTCGGTATCCAGCGGCCGAACCTGGCGGCGATGATCGATGGGCTGGAAAAGCGCGGGTTGATCCGTCGCGAGGTCAATCCCGCCGATCGCCGTTCGCACGCTCTGTCGCTGACCGCGGAAGGGCTGGCGTTGCTGGTCGAGGCGGACGCAGCGCATGGCCGGCACGAGCGAAGGCTGGCGGAATGGCTGGGCGATGCGGATGCCGACGCGCTGCTGCCGGTGCTGCGCCGCGTCGCCACGTCGGCCGGCGATGAGCGGCCATGACGCGGTTCGGCTGCATCGAGGCGGGCGGCACCAAGTTCGTCTGCGCCGTAGCGACCGCGCCGGACGCGATCGAAGCGTCCTGCCGCATTCCGACGACGAGCCCCGAGGAGACGCTGGGCCGGGTGATCGCGTTTTTCAAGGAACAGGATCTGGCCGGCAGCGGCGCGGGGTTCGGGGTGGCGAGCTTCGGGCCGCTCGTGCTGGATCAGGATTCGTCAGACTGGGGAAAGATCGGCGGTACGCCGAAGCCCGGCTGGTCCGGCGTCGATGTCGCCGGCGCATTCGGCCGCGCCTTCGGCCTGCCGGTGGCATTCGACACCGACGTCGCGGCGGCGGCGCTGGCCGAGGCGCGCTGGGGTGCGGCTACCGAGGCGCAGGCGGCGATCTACCTGACCGTGGGCACCGGGATCGGCGGCGGCGCCGTCGTCCGGGGTATGCCGGTTCGCGGCCGCCGTCATGCCGAGATGGGCCACATGATCCCGCAGCGGCATCCGGACGATCATGACTTCGCTGGCAGCTGCCCGTTTCATGGCGGCTGCCTCGAAGGGCTGGCGAGCGGCACTGCCATTCGCGCGCGATGGGGTGCGTCGCTGTCCGATCTGCCGGCGAACCATCCCGGGCACGCTATGATCGCATGGTATCTGGGAGGCTTGGCAGCCAACCTGATGGCGGCTCTGGCGCCCGACATCATCGTGATGGGTGGCGGCGTGATGGAGACGCCCGGCCTGATAGAGCAGGTCCGCACCGCGGCCGCCGCGGCCGACGCGGGCTACCGCGCGGGTTCGGACGAATGGTCGCGGATCATCGTCCCGCCAGGGCTTGGGAATCAGTCCGGGATCCTCGGGGCGCTGGCGTTGGCGCAGGATCTGGTGGCGACGCCGGCTTAGGCTTCAGGCCGGCCAGCGCGACGCCGACGCTTCCAGCAACGTCCGCAGCGGGGTCGGCGCCCGGCCGGTCAGCCGTTCGACGGTGTCGCTGACGACATCCATAAAGCCTTCGCGGATCGCCGTGCCGAACGTGACCATGTCGTCCGAGCACCACGGGATCGGGATGTTGGGGTCGGGATCGTCGGACGCCTCGCGCGGCACGCCGATGGCATCGAAAACCGCATAGTTCTGCTCGTCGCTGATCTCTTCGGTGGGCAGCGGCTTGCCGCGGATCTCACCGACCAGGGCGGCTACGTCGTGGAACGACAGCGCCTCGGGACCGGTCACGTCGTAGGCCGTGTTGCCGTGGCCATCCTGCGTCAGCACGGCGGCGGCGCAGGCGACGCAGTCGGCACGCGCGACGAAGCCGACTCGGCCCTTGCCCCAATTGGTTTGCCAGATGCCGCCGGCGAGCGCGACGGGGATCGCCGCGTCGGCAATGGCGTCGCCATATTGATTGTCGCGCAGGAACGTCCATTCCGCGCCGCATTCCATGAGGGCCAGTTCGGTGGCGCGGTGATCGAGCTTCACGATCGCCGGATTGGCGGCCTTTTCGGCACTGATGATCGAGGTGTACGCAATCTGGCGCACGCCGGCGTCGGCGGCGGCGCGCATGGCGTTCTTGTGCTGGCCGACGCGGGTGCCGACCCGTGCGGTCGAAATCAGCAGCATCCGCGTGCCGCCGCGAAACGCTTCCTTCAGCGAGCCGGGATCGTCGAAATCGGCGCGACGGACGGTGACACCGCGCTCGGCCAGATGGGCGAGCTTCGCCGGATCACGGGTTGTGAGGATCAGGTCCTCGGGCGGGACGAGCGCCAGCAACGCCTCGGTCGCCGCCCGTCCGAAGCCGCCATTCGCACCGCTCACGATGATCGCCACGCTCGCCTCTCCTTTTGGTCTGCACACCATCTGCCGTGGCCCGGCCGAAACGGCAACCGCGCCGACATTGCGCCCCGGGCCGGCGACGGCCATATCGCGGGCATGCTCAGCGACAACATCCTGTTCATCGACGCCGAAGCCATGGTCGTCGACAAGCCCGCCGGGCTTGGCGTCACCGCCGGCCGCGACGGGCGGCTGAGCCTCGAAAACCACCTCGACTCCTTGCGCTTCGGCTTCCAGCGACAGCCGAGCGCAGTGCATCGGCTGGATCGGGACACGAGCGGCTGCCTGCTGCTCGCCCGCAACCCGAAGGCGCACAAGCGCTTCTCCGCCGCGTTCGAGGCGGGCGAGGTCGAGAAGCTCTACTGGGCGGTGCTCGAAGGGGTACCGGCAGAGGAGAGCGGCACGGTCGACCTGGCGCTCGGCAAGACCAGCACGCGCGAGGCCGGTTGGCGGATCGTGCCAGATCCGCGCGGCAAGGCGGCGCGGACGCACTGGCAGGTCCTGTCGGCACAGGGCGGCCGGGCCCTGGTCGCGTTCCGGCCCGAGACCGGGCGGACCCACCAGATCCGCGTTCACGCCGCCAGCGGCATCGGACTGCCAATCGTGGGTGATCCGGTTTACGGGCGCGGCGGGGCGGCGATGCTGCTGCATGCCCGCGCCATTTCCCTCCCGCGTGCCAGCAAGCCGCCGGTCGCTGCCCAGGCGCCGCTGCCGGAGAGCTTTGCCGCGGCGGGCTTTGCCGCCGAGCCGGCCGATGCCCGCGCCTGACTGGCCGGCGATTCCGGAAGCGGCTCTCGAGGAAAAGTTCCTCGCCGCCACCGGTCCGGGAGGCCAGAACGTCAACAAGGTCGCGACCGCGGTGCAACTGCGGCTCGACGTGTTCGCCCTCGGGCTCTCGCCGGATGCCTATAAGCGGCTGAAGGACCTTGCCGGCAGCCGGATGACGGCGGAGGGCGAGATCGTCGTCACCGCCCGGCGGTTCCGCACCCGCGAGGCAAATCGGGTCGATGCCCGAGCGCGCGTCGCCGAACTGGTCGGCCGCGCACGTGTGCGGCCGGAGCGGCGGGTGGCGACCCGGCCGAGCCGATCGGCCAAGCGCGAGCGCATGGAAGGCAAGGCCGCCCGCGGCGAGGTCAAGCGCGGCCGCGGCCGCCCGCAGATGGAGTGATCCCCCTTTGTACGATTTCGCCATTGCCGCAGATGCGGACAAGCACGAGCTGTATCGCGAGATCGATCAGGCGCTCGGCGCGCTGATCGAGGATGAGCCGGATGCCGTCGCCAACATGGCCAATGCGGCGGCGCTGCTGTGGCAGTATCTGCCCGAGCTGAACTGGGCCGGCTTCTACCGCGCTGTCGGGGACATGCTCGTGCTCGGGCCGTTCCAGGGCAAGCCGGCCTGTATCCGGATCCCCTTCGGGCAGGGGGTGTGCGGCACGGCGGCGGCGAGCCTGCAGGTGCAGTGCGTCATCGACGTTCACGCCTTTCCGGGACACATCGCCTGCGATGCGGCGTCGGCGTCGGAACTCGTCGTGCCGATCGTGACGGACGGGCGGCTGATCGCCGTGCTTGATCTCGACAGCCCGCGTGCCGGTCGGTTCGACGAGGCCGACGTCGCCGGCTGCGTCCGGCTGATGGAGCGGCTCGCGCCGCGAATTGCCAGCTGACCGGCACCCGGTCCATTCTGGCACAGAGGTCGTCCGCCCCTTCGTTGGCGGGAACCGCCGTAAAATGCTAAACGTATCGTTAGCCAATGGCCGTTTTTGGCGGATTTCCGCCGTTCGGGAACAGGGAGTGGTTAACCATGCGGACCCTAGCGTTTTGGGGATTGGCGAGCACCGCGGCCCTGTCTTCGGTGGGCCTCGCGGGGAGCGCCGACTCGGCTCAGACAAGGTCCACGATGACGACTGGCGCCGCCCCGCGCGCGCAGGCTGCGCAAGGCTGGGGCAACGTGCCGGATGTGGGCCTCAACCCGCCCGCGGTCGCGCCGGCACCCGCGCCCGTACCGAGCCGCGGCGGCTGGGGTCCGGGCGGCTGGCAGGGCGGCGATGCCCCGCCGCCGGGTGTTGCTCCTGGCGGCGGGGCGCTCGGCGAACCCGCCGGTCCTCCGCCCGGCATGATGGCCGGACCCGGTGGCCCCGCCGACAGGCGCGGCCGGCCGGACGGCTGGCGCGGTGATAGCGGGCGGCGTGACGGAGACCGGCGTGGCCGCGGCGGCTACGGTCCCGATTATGGCCCGCGTGGCGCGGCGTGGAGCGGTCGCTACAATCGGGTCGGTCGCGGCTATGTCGTGCCCGGCTATCTGCGTGCGCCCAACTTCTACGTCTCGAACTGGTGGAATTACGGGCTGGGTCGTCCGGCCTACGGCCAGAACTGGATCCGCTATTACGACGACGCGCTGCTGATCGATGGTTACGGCCGGGTGGTCGACATGCGCTATGGTATGGACTGGGATCGCTTCGGGCCGCCGGACGGCTATCCGGATTATGGCTACGGCGACGGCTACGAACCCGGCAACTACGATCGCGGTTTTCGCGACGGCGAGGTCGAGGTCTACCGCTCCGGCCCGAACGCGCCCGGCGTGACGGTGCATCGCGGCAATGGCGGATCGACCGTCGTCGTCGTCCAAAACCCGTCGACGGCCACGACGACGACCACCTATTACGACGAGCCCGTGGGTTCCGGCCGCAAGCCGCGGAAGCCGACGAAGGGCCGACGCCGCTAAGTCCCGGCCTTCGGCAGGGATGAAGAGCCTCGGCAACTGCCGGGGCCCTCTTCGCATCAGCGGGGCGCGGCGCCGGCGAAGGTGACGATGCTCTCGGCCCCGTCCGTCGAAAGGGACGAGACGCCGAAGAAATGATCGTCGATGTTGATGTTCTTGAGCACGAGCGTCGTATCCTTGACGTCGCGGCTGTCGGTCCAGCTTGCCCCGTCGGCCCGGCGCCAGCGGACCCGATAGCCCGCCGCCTGCGGCACCGCCGCCCACTTGACGGTCGTGTTGTCGGATAGTGCACCGGAAATGGTGACGTCGCGCGGTGCCGCCGGCGCCGACGCCATCTCGGCCGCGACGGCCACGTTCAGCGCGGTGACCCGGGCCAGGAACGGGAAGTCTACGCCCTCGATGGTGTCGCCATAGCGGCGGCCATTCTCGGTCCGCAGATCCTGATGCTGGCGGTCGTAATTCTCGGCCGGTTCGGTGAAGCGCACCGCCGGGTAATCGGCCTCGAGGAACGGAATATGGTCGCCACCGCGACTGAACCGGTCCGGCCGGCGTACCGCGACCACCTCCAGCCCGATGTCGGGCCGGGTCTTGCCCACCCTCACGACCGCTTTGGCAAGGGCGCGTGACGGCGAATCGTCCTCCATCCCGATCGCCCGCTGCGCCTTCACGCCGTTGGCGTCGGCGGCGCTGCGGATGCCCTCGCTGAAGACGCGGATGCGGTTGGTGACATGCTCGCCGCCGATGCCGTGGGTGTTGCCGACGATGTCGTTGTTGAGCACCGCCGCCACCTTCCAGCCACGCGCCTTGGCCGTCTCTGCGAGCAATGTGCCGCCCCACAGCCCCTGCTCCTCGCCGGAGAGCGCGGCGTAGACGATCGTGCCGGCGAACGTGCGCTTCGACAGCAACCGCGCCGCCTCGATCGTGAGGGCGACGCCGGAGGCGTCGTCATTGGCGCCGGGTGCATCGGCGGTGATGTTCATCACGTCGGTGACGCGGCTGTCGATATGACCCTGGATGATGACGACGCGGGTGGGATCGCCGGTGCCGGTCTGGATCGCGATGACGTCCTCGACGCGGACGCCATTCGGCGCGCGCGGGCCTGTAAAGTCGCGGCCGATCGTCTCTACCTTCAGGCAGCCGCCGCAATCCTTGGCGATCCGCTCGAACCGCGCCGCCGCCCAGCGCCGCGCCGCGCCGATGCCGCGCTTCGGATCGGTCGCCGACGACAAGGTGTGGCGCGTGCCGAAGCTGACAAGGGCCTCGATCGTGCTGCGCAATTCGGAAGGGTCGGGCGCGGGCGCCGGCGCGGCGGAGATCAGCGTCAGGGCGGCGGCGGCCAGGAGGAGGGTGCGGGTCATGCCGCGTCATGGCCTTGTATTCGCGCGGTTCCAAGGCCGAAAGCGCGCTGGCCCCGTTCAGCTCAGCCGGTCGAGCGCCTCGTCGCTGAGCGATCCGGGAATGATCATCACCGGGCAGGGCATGGTCCCGGAGTCGACGCCAGCGATGTGGGCGAGCAGCGGGCCGGGCGTGCCGCTGGCCGGGGCGCCGACGACGAGTGCGGCCGTCTCCGGCCGTTCGGTCAGGACGGCGCGGACGACGTCGACCGGTTCGCCCTGGCGCACGGTGATGGTGGGGCTGAGGCCGGTTTCCTCGATCAGCTCGCCGGCGGCCTGGGCGACCAGCGCCTCGGCGCGGAGTTGCGCTTCCTCCTCCATCGCCGCCTGGACACCGCCCCACTGGACGAACTCCGGCGGCGCGACGAGCGCAAGGATGGCGACGGCGCCGCCGGTCTTGGCGGCGCGACGCGCGGCGAAGCGCAGCGCCACGCGCGATTCCTCGCCCTCGTCGATCACCACCAGATAGGTGCGCATCCACCGTCCCCCTCCGGCACGACGGTGCGTCATTCGCATCGCCCGCGCAAGCGGCGCACTTGACCCCGGCGGGGCCTTTGGCCGACAGAAGGCCCAGCCTAGAAGCCGACCCGGAGAGGCCCGCGCTCATGCCGATCGAATTGAAGATGCCTGCTCTTTCGCCCACGATGGAGGAGGGCACGCTGGCCAAGTGGCTGGTGAAGGAAGGCGATACCGTCGCCGCGGGCGACCTGCTCGCCGAGATCGAGACCGACAAGGCGACGATGGAATTCGAAGCCGTCGACGAAGGCACGATCAGCAAGATCGTCGTTCCCGAAGGCACCGACGGCGTGAAGGTCGGCGCGGTGATCGCACTGATTGCCGGCGAAGGCGAGGATGCCAGCGCAGCCGCCGCCGCGCCTGCTCCGAAGGCGGACACGCCCGCCCCGAAGGCTGAGGCGCCCGCTCCGAAGCCCGAGCCCGAGGTTGCCGCCAAGGCGCCGGCACCCACCGCTGCGCCCGCCGCTTCCAGCGACCGCGTCAAGGCGAGCCCGCTCGCTCGCCGGCTGGCCGCTCAGCAGGGCCTCGACCTGAACAGCGTAGCCGGCTCCGGCCCGAACGGCCGTATCGTCAAGGCCGATCTGTCCGCGGCCAAGTCTGCCACCGCAGCGGCGCCGGCGGCTTCGGCCGCTCCTGCGGCAGAGCCCGCCAAGGCGGCTGCTCCGGCTGCGCCCACGACGTCGGACATCCCGCACGAAGCGGTCAAGCTCAGCAACATGCGCAAGACGATCGCGCGTCGCCTGACCGAATCGAAGCAGCAGGTTCCGCACATCTACCTGACGGTGGACATCAACCTCGATGCGCTGCTGAAGCTGCGCGGCGACCTCAACAAGGGGCTGGAGAGCCGGGGCGTGAAGCTCTCGGTCAACGACATGCTGGTCAAGGCGCTGGCGGTCGCGCTCGAGGAAGTGCCGGTCTGCAACGTGCAATATGCGGGCGACCAGCTGCTCAATTTCTCGCGCGCCGACATCTCGGTTGCGGTGTCGATCCCGGGCGGGCTCATCACCCCGGTGGTGGTCGATGCCGGATCAAAGAGCCTCTCGAAGATCGCCACCGAGATCAAGGATCTCGCCGGGCGCGCCCGTGAGGGCAAGCTGCGCCCAGAGGAATATGCCGGCGGCACCGCATCGTTATCGAACATGGGCATGTACGGCATCAAGCAGTTCGAAGCGGTCATCAACCCGCCGCAGGCGATGATCATGGCGATCGGCGCGGGCGAGAAGCGCCCCTACGTCGTCGGCGACGAGCTCAAGATCGCCACCGTCATGAGCGCGACCGGCAGCTTCGACCACCGCGCCATCGACGGCGCCGATGGCGCGCAGCTGATGCAGGCGTTCAAGCGGCTGTGCGAGAACCCGCTGGGGATGCTGGCCTGAGCGCCGCTTGTGCGGTGCCTGATCGATCCCGACATTCTGCATGACGAAGACGGCATCGCGGCGACGGCAAGCGCCAGGTCCGCGATCCCTCTTCCCAACCCCTCCGCGGCGCGAGAGGGGCTTCTAGGAGGCGACCTTGGCTGACACCTACGACCTCATCGTCCTCGGCTCCGGCCCCGGTGGCTATGTCGCGGCGATCCGCGCGGCCCAGCTCGGGCTGAAGACCGCGATCGTCGAGCGCGAGCGGCTGGGCGGCATCTGCCTCAACTGGGGCTGCATCCCGACGAAGGCGCTGCTGCGGACCTCCGAAATCTACCACTACATGACCCACGCCGAGGCCTACGGCCTGAGCGTCGAGAAGGCGTCGTTCGACCTGGCCAAGGTCGTCGATCGCAGCCGCAAGGTCGCCGGCCAGCTGAATGCCGGCGTCAAGGGGCTGATGAAGAAGAACAAGATCACCGTGGTCGAGGGCTTCGGCACGATCACTGCCAAGGGCAAGCTGACCGTCAAGAACGGCGACAAGACGACCGACCTGGAAGCCAAGAACATCATCGTCGCGACCGGCGCGCGGGCCCGCGACCTGCCGTTCGCGCCGGCCGACGGCGAGCGGATCTGGACCTATCGCCACGCGATGACGCCCAAGGAGATGCCGACCAAGCTGCTGGTCATCGGATCGGGCGCGATCGGAGTCGAGTTCGCCAGCTTCTACAACGACATGGGCGCGGATGTGACCATCGTCGAGATGCTTGACCGGATCCTGCCGGTCGAGGACGTCGAGGTTTCCGACTTCATGCTGAAGGCGCTGACCAAGCAGGGCATGACGATCCTGACGGGTGCCGGCGTCGAGAAGATCGACAAGACCGCCACCGGCATCAAGGCCAGCATCAAGGGCAAGGACGGCAAGGTCACGACCAGCGATTACAGCCACGTCATCGTCGCCATCGGCATCATCTCGAACACCGAGAACATTGGGCTGGAGGCGCTGGGCGTGAAGTCCGAGCGCGGCACGATCCTGACCGACACCTACGGCCGCACGAATGTCGAGGGCGTCTGGGCGATCGGCGATGTCGCGGGAGCGCCGTGGCTCGCCCACAAGGCCAGCCACGAGGGTGTCGTCGCGGCCGAGGCGAT
>Ga0160473_100745_pt1 | contig 20011 bp, 23 predicted proteins | sample HID1975I_E11MG_FD_108217 | JGI IMG/M metagenome (GOLD analysis project Ga0160473, IMG submission 108217) | Enriched soil microbial communities from UW Madison campus, WI, USA - HID1975I_E11 MG | ecosystem: Environmental > Terrestrial > Soil > Unclassified | place: USA: Madison, Wisconsin... | reverse complement strand
CGCCGCCCTCTCCTGCCGCTCTGACCGAGATCGCCCGGTCCGCCCGCGCCGCACAGGCAGGCTGGGCCGCCTTGGGTTTTGAAGGCCGCATCGCCGTCCTTCGCCGCTTCTGTCAGGCCGTCGAGGCGCGCCGCGCCGAGATCGCCGCCGCGCTGGAGGTGGATACCGGACGACGCCGCATCGCGCACATCGAGCTCGGCAGCCTGCACGGCGCCCTGGCCGGCGCGGCTGCATCGACCGCGCCGTTCGAGGCCGGGGACTGGATTCAGGGCCACGCCGCGCCGCACATCAGACATGCGCCGCAATGGGCGCCCTACCCGCTTGTTGTCGTCATAAGTCCTTGGAATTTCCCGTTTCTTCTGTCGATGATCGACGCCATTCCGGCCCTCGTCGCCGGTTGCGCCGTCATCGTCAAACCGTCGGAAGTGACGCCGCGTTTCGTCGCGCCTCTGGCGCTGGCGATCGCCGACATACCAGAGTTGAAAGACGTTCTGACCTTCGTCCCCGGCGACGGCTCCGCCGGACAGGCCCTGGTCGATCTAGCCGACTGCATCTGCTTCACCGGTTCGGTCGCCACGGGCCGTCGCGTCGCCGTCCAGGCAGCCGGCCGGCTGATCCCCAGTTTCCTGGAACTGGGCGGCAAGGATCCGTTGATCGTGATGGAGGACGCCGACCTGGACGCCGCCGCGACCGCGGCCCTGAGAGGCGCCGCCCTTTCGACCGGCCAGGCCTGCCAGTCCATCGAAAGGATCTATGTCGCACGCGCCATATATGGCGACTTTGTTGCGCGCCTGACCGTATTGGCCCAGCAAGTCCGGCTGAATTGGCCGGACATTACACAGGGCGACATCGGCCCGATCATCTTCGAACGGCAGGCCGAGATCCTGCGCGCACAGATCGAGGACGCCCGGGCGCGGGGCGCGCGCATCCTGACCGGCGGCGAAATCGAAACCCATGGCGGCGGCCTGTGGCTGCGCCCCACGGTCATCGCAGACGTCGATCACGACATGGCCGTGATGCGCGAGGAGACTTTCGGTCCGATCCTGCCTGTCATGGCCTTTGACGACGAGGTCGAGGCCATCCGCCTGGCCAATGATGGCGAATATGGCCTCTCCGGCGCGGTCTTCGCCGCCGACATCGAGACCGCCGCCCGCATCGCCCGTCAGATCGAGGCCGGGGCCCTCAGCCTGAACGACGCCGCTCTGACCACCCTGTTCCACGAAGCCGGCAAACAGAGCTTCAAATCATCCGGCCTTGGCCCGTCGCGCATGGGCGCCGACGGCTTGGCCCGCTTCCTGCGTCGCAAGGCCCTGATCGCCAACACCACCGCCCCACTGGCCATTCAGGCCTTCGCGGAAGACGGGATGACGCCGACTTAACGTGTCCGATGCGCGGATTGCTGGTGCGTCCGCCGCCGGATCGAGGGGAGAAAACTCGGAAGGTCGGGAGGAAAGACCGCCCCCTCAGCCGAGAGAGCGGAGATCGCGCCGAGGTGGCGGACAGAGAGGGATTCGAACCCTCGGTACGCTTTCACGTACACACGCTTTCCAAGCGTGCGCGATCGACCACTCCGCCACCTGTCCGTTCCACGTCTGGCGTGAACGCGCCGGAGGTCGGTCCGGCGAGGGGCGCTGATTAGAACAGTCGGACCCCCTCGGCAAGCGCCCTGCGATAACCCATATGTGTGGACGACGATTTCAAGGAGTTCGCCATGCTGTTCGAGAAGGCCAAGGACCTGCCCACCGCCCAGACCGCCCTGCCCGGCCGTGACCAGCCGGTGCGCACCGACGAGGTGCATTTCGTCAATGGACGTCCGCTGAAGGGGCCGCATCCTGAGGGGTTCCAGACGGCGATCTTCGGCATGGGCTGTTTCTGGGGTGTGGAGCGGGTGTTCTGGCAGGCGCCGGGCGTGTGGGTCACTTCGGCCGGCTATGCGGGCGGGATCACGCCCAATCCGTCTTACGAGGAGGTCTGTTCGGGCCGCACGGGCCATACCGAGGCGGTGCAGGTCGTATTCAATCCGGTCGAGACCAGTTATGGCGAGTTGCTGAAGACCTTCTGGGAGAACCATGACCCGACCCAGGGCATGCGCCAGGGCAATGACGTGGGCACGCAGTACCGCTCGGCGATCTATTATCTGAACGACGAACAGAAGGCCGAGGCCGAGGCGTCGCGCGACGCCTATCAGGCGGCGCTGTCGGCCGCCGGGCGCGGAACCATCACGACCGAGATCCTGCCTGCCGGGCCGTATTATTTCGCCGAGGATTATCACCAGGGCTATCTGGCCAAGAACCCCGGCGGCTATTGCGGCATCGGCGGCACGGGCGTGACCTGCCCCGTGGGCGTGGGCGTTAGTGCGGACCTTGAGGCCTGATCGTGGACCGCGAGGGCGTCGGCAAGGTTTGCCTGGCTCTGCCTGCGGCGACGCTGGACCATCCATTCGGCGACGATCACGACGCCTATCGCGTCGGCGGCAAGATGTTCGTGATGGTCGGCGCGACGGGCGGGGTGTCGTTCAAGGTGTCGGACATCGCCTATGAAGTGCTGACCGAGAGCGGCCACGCCCGGCCGGCGCCCTATATGGCGCGGGCGAAATGGGTGAACCTGCCGCATATCGACGACTGGCCCGACGAAGAACTGGCGGACCATATCCGGTCCGCCCATGCCCTGATCGCGGCGAAACTGACGAAGAAGGCGCGGGCCGAACTGGGCCTGGGCTGACGCGCTCTAGCCGCAGAAGGCCAGGAAGCGGCGCACGCGCTCATCCGCGCCGGGGTGGCCGGCCATCATCTGGCGCTGGTCACCGCGCCACAGCGCCATCCAGCCCAACTGACCGAAACGCTTGAACACAGGGTGCTGGGTTCCGGCGGTGGCGCTGAGGAACAGGCCGTCGTCTAGTTGGGACGGTTCGGCGACCGCGCGGAAACGCTCGGTCTCGCCACCCGCCTCCAGATAGATTTCGGCCTTGGCGCCCTTGGGGGCGATGGCGCTGAGCTCCAGTTGGCCGGCGCCGCGCGCGCAGTCCAGGCCCAGCTTCAGGTCGTCGCTTTCCTCAAGCCCGAAGGCCAGCCGGGCCGCCTCGCCATCTTCGTGCAGGAACCAGTCATAGCCCGGCAGGGGCGCCGGCGCCGCGCTCATCCCGTGGCCCAGCGTAGCCGGCTGCACCGTGCCGCAGGCCGCCGCGCCCAGCGCCAGGGCCGCAAGGGCGACCATCATACCGATCCGCATGTCTTCCCCCTTATCCGCCGCACAGTTCGGCGAAACGCCTCAGCTTGGTGAGGTGGGCGCGCGGCATGGTCAAGGGGCGCTGCTGGTCCGCGATCGCGACGTTCAGTTCGCCACTGGCGGCGAAGGCGACGAAGACCGGATGATCCACGCGCAGCGCCAGCCGGGTCGCGTCGCGGACCTGGCTGGCCTCGGTGGTGGCCGAGGCAGGGCCGGACTTCACCGTGGCGATACCCGTCAGCGCCGGACCATATAGGGACAGGCGCGCCACGCCCGAGCCGGGCTCGCACTCCAGCGTCGTGCGCAGATGACGGGTGTCGGGAATCTCATTGGCCAGCACCAGCGGCCCCTGCCCTTCATACAGGGTCCAGGTCCATACGGCGTCCGCCGGTTCGGCGGCCTGTAGCGTCAGCGCCGCGACGGCGCCGATCCATGCGTTCATGATCCAGCCCCCGCTGAAGCGTCCTGTTGTCTATGTGATCAGACGTGGGCCGAACCGCAATAGGCGAGGAAGCCCTGGATCATCCGCTGTTCGGTGCGGGTGGTCGGCAGATCGAACGCGCCCGCCTCGCCCTGAACCGCCAGGCCCCGGCCCTCGGATAGGCGAACCAGGGTCGGATCGCCCAGGCCGATCCGCATCTCGACCGCGTCGCCGCCGCTCAGGGGATCGACCTCGACCGGGCCGAAGCTCGCGCGCTGCAGATTGGCCGAACGCGGCTGAACCTCGCCATAGACGACGGCCGTGCGGTCGCCGGGGGCGCAGGTCATCATCAGGGCCAGCTGGTCCGAATTCTCGACGCCATAGGCCAGCTTCGCCATGTCCCCCTCATGCGACAGATGCCACGCCATGGCGGCGGGCGCGTCGGCCACGCCCTGTGACTGGGTCTGGGCGCCGAAGGCGATCAGTCCCAGGGCGGCGGCGGCAGGAAGAAGAGCCTTGAACATGGATTATCACTCGCGTCTGAGTGGGCAAACGCGGGTAGGCGTTAACGGTTCACGGCTCCGCTTGGCGCTTTTCGGCTTCAGAAGGGGCTGAACCGCTCGACCAGCGACTGGGCCGCCGGGGTGGCCTGCATGCGGCTGATGTCGCCCCGCCCGCCATAGCTGATGCGCGCTTCGGCGATCTGGGTGTGGTTGATCGTATTGGCGCTGGAGATGTCCTCGGGCCGCACGATGCCGGCGACGGTCAGTTCGCGCACTTCGCGGTTGGTGCGCACTTCTTGCCGACCCTGGATCACCAGATTGCCGTTCGACAACACATCGGTGACGACGGCGGCGATGGTCAGCGACACCTTTTCCGACCGGTTCACCGAGCCTGAGCCCGAGGCGGTGGATTCCCCCGCCAGACCGACCATGTTCTGGGGATTGAACCCGCCGGGGAAGGCGCGGCCCAGGCTGTTCTCCAGCCCGAAGAAGTTGGTCACCCCGCCCGAGCTTTCATTAGAGCGCGCGCGCTGGGTCGAGTTCTGGGTCTGGGCGCGGTCGTCGATGTCGATGTTGACCGTCAGGATATCGCCGATGACCCGGGCGCGCTGGTCGCCGAAGAACGAGCGGGCGCCCGCGCGCCACAGGCTGTTCGAACTGGCCGGGCGCGATTCCGGCGACGGCAGATAGGCCTGCTGCACCGGCACCAGGGCGGCCGGATAGCCGATCGGCGCCAGTTGCGGCCCGCGCACCGTCTCGACGGCGGTGGAGCAGGCGCCCAGCGACAGGGCGGAAATCGTCAGGGCGGCGAGGATCAGGGAACGCATGGAATGTTTCCTCAACGGGCGGCGAACTGGGTGGGATGGGCGCGGGCGGCGACGGCGGCGGGGCCCGCGACGGCGCGGCCGGGGCCGACCGCGACGGCGTCGATGGTGCGGCCCGACTGGACGTTCAGGATCGGCGTCGCCTCGCCCAGGGCGGCGTTGCGCGTGGCGCGGCCGGTGACGGTCAGGCTGACGCCATCGACGGCGAACTCGACCTGGACCATGTCATTGCGGGCGATGACCTGGGGCGAGGCCAGGTCGCGGGCGGCGACAGGCGCGCCGGCGCGCAGGGCGCGGCGGGCGGACAGGCCGATGACCTGATCGGCGTCCTGGGGTGCGCCGGCGGGGGCCATATGCGCCTGGACGGTGGACCAGATGACGTCCTCGGGCTGGACCACGTCACCGGCGGCCAGGCTGCGGGCGTAGGTCAGCACCTCGGCCGTGGCGCCGGGGCGGGCTGCGACCGAGGCGGCGGGACGGGCCTGTGTATCGGCGGCGACGGCGCCCTCGCGCACCATGATGCGGCGCAGGCCGGACGGATTGCTCCACTGCAGGCCCGACTGGCGGGCCAGGGCCTGAAGCTGGCCCGCCTCAAGCACCGCGGTCGGGCCGCTGCGGCGGGCCACGACCACATCGGCGGCGGCGCCAGCGCCTTCGAAAAGCTCGCCCAGGGTGATGCGGCCGTCGTCGTCCACCGGATTGTCGCGCAGGGTGACGACCCCGGCCAGGGCCGGAGCGGCCGTCAGGGCGATCAGCGCCGGGACCAGGGCGAGGGAACGGATCAGGCGCATGGCTTAGCTCTTCACCTGGGCGCTGACGGACAGCATTTCGTCGGCGGTGCTGATGACCTTGGAGTTCATCTCATAGGCGCGCTGGGCCACGATCAGGGCCGAGATCTCGCTGACCGCGTCGACGTTCGAGGCCTCGGTATAGCCCTGCAACAACTGGCCGAAACCGGGGTCCCCCGGCGCGCCGATATTGGCCGGACCCGAGGCGGCGGTCTCCAGCACCAGGTTGTCGCCGATGGCTTCCAGCCCCGCCTCGTTGAAGAAGCTGGCCAGCTCCAGCTGGCCGACGACCTGCGGCTCGGTCTGGCCATCGGTGATGACCTGGACCTGACCGGACTTGGAGATGGCGACGTCGACCGCGTCCTGCGGAATGGTGATGGCCGGCTCGACGCGATAGCCATCGTCGGTGACCAGTTCGCCCTGGCCGTTGACCGCGAAATTGCCGGCCCGCGTATAGGCCAGTTCGCCCGACGGCAGGGTGATCTGGAAATAGCCGCGGCCGTCGATGGCCAGGTCGTAGGCGTTCTTGGTCTGGGTCGGCGTGCCCTGGTCGGTGATGCGATAGACGCTGCCCGCCTTCACGCCGGCGCCGATCTGGATGCCGGTGGGGACGACCGTGCCCTGGCTGGACGACTGCGCGCCCATCCGTTCGATATTCTGGTACAGCAGGTCCTGGAACTCGGCGCGCTGACGCTTGAAGCCCACCGTGTTCATGTTGGCGATGTTGTTGGAGATGACCTCCACGTTCAGCTGCTGGGCGGCCATGCCCGAGGCGGCGGTTCTGAGCGCGCGCATGTGTCAGTGCTCCCTTACGACACGCGGCCCAGCCGCTCGACCGAGCGGCGGGACAGGTCGTTGTTGTTCTCGATCAGCTTGGAGATGCGCTCGTACGAGCGGCTGATCTCGATCAGATTGGTGATTTCCAGCAGCGGATTGACGTTCGATCCCTCCAGCATGGACTGGCGGATCTGGACGTCCGTGGCCTCGATCGGCCGGGTGTTGGAGGCGTTGCGGTACAGGCCGTCGCCGCCCTTTTGCAGGACCGACAGGCTGTCGAACCGCACGACCGCCAGCCGTCCGACCAGTTCGCCGTCCTGGCTGATCGTGCCGTCCTCGGCCACGGCGACCTGACCGCGGGCGGGATCCAGAATGATCTCGCCGCCGTCGCCCAGAACCGCGTCGCCGGCCTGGGTCGTCAGCCGGCCTTCCGGGTCGATGGTGAAGGCGCCGTCGCGGGTATAGGCCTCGCCCTGGCCGTCCTGAACCTTGAAGAAGGCGCCCTCGCCCTCGATCGCGAAGTCCAGCGTCCGGCCGGTCTGTTTCAGCGCACCCTGACCGAAGTCGCGGCCGACGCTCTTGTCCAGCACGAAGCTGGCCGAAGGGCGCACCGCATGGTTCCGCGCCCGATCACCGATCTCGGTCCCGACCAGCAACTGTTCGACCTTGAAGCCGGTCGTGTCCGCATTGGCGATGTTGTTGGCCACGATGTCGAGTTCGCGGCGCAGCGTCATCTGGCGGGACAGTCCGATGTAGGCGGCGTTTTCCACGGTGAGCAGGCTCCTTCGCCCACACTCCACGCAACGACCGTGCCAACGTGGTTAATCCCGTAAAATCAGGCTTTGGCCGGATTCAGGGTGCGATCCGCCCGGCAGGATTTGCCGATTGTAAACGCCTCGTTAACCAAACCGCCCGCATCACGGACAAGGGATTATCCGGGGCGCCGTGCGCATGCTGAAGCTTGGCAAGAAAAAGGGCGACAAGGGCGGCGACGCCAATCTGCCCGCCGTGGCCGAAGGCGAAACCGCCGAGGGCGAGGCGCCGGCCAGGAAGAAGATCCCCCTGCTGTTCATCATCATCCCGGCGGCGGTCGTCGTCCTGGGCGGCGGTGGCGCGGCGGCCATGATGCTGATGAAGCCCAAGCCCGCCGAGGCGGAAGCCGGCGGCGACCACGGCAAGGCCGAAAAGAAGGACGCCGGCCACGGCAAGGCGGACAAGAAGGGCGGCGGCGGCGGCCATGGCGGCGGCGCTGCGGCCGAGGGCGATCCGGCCCTGGGCAAGATCAGCGACGGCCCCGACGGCGTCGTCTTCTACACCCTGCCCGACATGGTGGTGAATATTCAGTCGGCCGACGGCCGCCCCACCTTCCTGAAGCTGAAGCTGACGCTGGAGATGCACGACGCCGATCTGGCGACGCGTCTGCAGGGCGAGTCGCCGCGGATGCAGGACATGTTCCAGGGCTTCCTGCGCGAACTGCGGCCCGAAGACCTGGCCGGATCAGCCGGCAGCTATCAGCTGCGCACCGAGATCCTGCGCCGGGTCAATCTGATCGCCGCCCCGGCCAAGGTCGACGCCGTGCTGATCGAAGAAATGCTGGTGCAGTAGAATGAGCGACCCGGCCGTCAGCGACGAACCGGTCGATCCCTTCGCCGCCCTGGATGCGGACGCGGGGGCCGAGCGCGCGAGCTCCGAACGGGTCCTGAACCAGGACGAGATCGACAGCCTGCTGGGCTTCGACCTGGGCGACGACGATGGCTCGGAACGCAGCGGCATCCGGGCCATCATCAACTCGGCGCTGGTGTCCTACGAGCGCCTGCCGATGCTTGAGATCGTCTTCGACCGCCTGGTGCGGCTGATGACGACGTCCTTGCGCAACTTCACCTCGGACAATGTCGAAGTCAGCCTGGACACGATCAGCTCGATCCGGTTTGGCGACTATCTGAACTCCATCCCGCTGCCGGCCATCCTGGCGGTGTTCCGGGCCGAGGAACTGGACAACTACGGCCTGCTGACGGTCGATTCCAACCTGATCTATTCGATCGTCGACGTGCTGCTGGGCGGTCGTCGCGGCACCGCGGCGCTGCGGATCGAGGGGCGTCCCTACACCACCATCGAACGGGTGCTGGTGCAGCGGATGATCGAGGTCGTGCTGAACGACGCGCGCGCCGCCTTCGAGCCGCTGACCCCCGTCCATTTCAACCTGGACCGGCTGGAGACCAACCCCCGCTTCGCCGCCATCGCGCGCCCGGCCAACGCCGCCATCCTGGTCAAGCTACGGATCGACATGGAGGATCGTGGCGGGCGCATCGAACTGCTGCTGCCCTATGCCACGCTGGAGCCCATCCGGAAGATGCTGCTGCAGCAGTTCATGGGCGAGAAATTCGGCCGCGACAACATCTGGGAAGGCCACCTGGCCACCGAGCTCTGGACCACGGGAACCGAGGTCCGCGCCGTGCTGGACGAGCATCAGGCGCCGTTGTCGCAGGTGTTGAACCTGAAGGTTGGCGACACCCTGATGTTCAACGCCACGCCCGATTCAGATGTCTCGATCCGCGCCGGCGCCATTCCGCTGACGACCGGCAAGATGGGCCGCAAGGGCCAGAACATCGCCATCCGGATCGAAGCCCCGATCAATATCGAAGCCGCTTCCCGCCTGGCCGGAGGAAACCGCCGATGACCGGAATGATCCTGGACGCCGTCCTGATGCTGCTGCTGGTCGCCGCCCTGGGTTATGGCGTGCGGCTGGAGCGCAAGCTGACCGCCCTGCGCGAGGGTCAACTGGCCTTCGCCGGCGCGGTGAAGGAGCTGAACACCGCCGCCTCGCGCGCCGAGTCCGCGCTCGCCAACCTGCGCGCCTCGGGCCAGGAGACCGACCTGCTGCACGACCGCATCGTCAAGGCCCGCGCCCTGAAGCAGGAGCTTGAGAGCCTGATGGCCCGCGCGCCCCAACGTCCTGCCGCCGCCGCTCCCACACCCATTTCCGAACCCGTCATCGAAGACGACCGTGAGCGCCGTCTGGCGACCCTGGCCGCCCGTCTGGGCGAGGAAGCGCGCAGCCCGGCCGTCCGCCCCGCGACCGCCGAGCGCGTCGCGCCCGTGCTGCAGGCCATCGCCGCTAACCAAGCCGCTAAACAGAGCCTCAACCGCGCCCGTCGTAGCCTGGACGAAGATCTGTTCGCCGCATGATTTTTTAGTCCCCTATGCCCGGCGCGCGGCGCCAGGCGACTTGAGGGGAAGTTTTTAGAGGCCCCTATGCCGACCGCGCGGCGGTCGGCGACTTGAGGGGCATGAGACTGGACCGACCATGAGCAAGCTGCCCCGCATTCTGCCCCTGATCGCCGTCGCCATCGGCGGCGTGGTCGCCGCGCGGGCGGTGGGCGTCGCGCCGGACCTGTTCCAGGGCGCCCGGGCCTGGGCCGAGGAAGCGGTCGATCCGAACGCCGAGCCCGCCGCCGTCACGGCCGCGGCGTCGAAACCGGCCCCGGCGGTCTGCGCCCTGTCGCCCGACCAACTGGCCCAGCAGGCCGGTATCTCGCCCGCCGAACTGCGCCTGATCCAGAGCCTGTCCGCCCGCCGCACAGAACTGGACGCCCGCGACGCCGACTTCGCCACCATGCTGCCCCTGATGGCCGCCGCCGAACAGAAGCTGGACGGCAAGGTCCAGCAGCTGAGCGCGCTGAAGGCCGAACTGCAGGGCCTGCTGGGTCAGGTGGACGAGCGCGAGAAGGCCGAGATCGACCGCCTGGTCGCCGTCTATTCCGCCATGCGCCCCAAGGAGGCGGCGGCCGTGTTCAACACCCTGAACGACAGCGTGCGCCTTCCGGTCGCCGACGCCATGCGCCCGCGCTCGCTGGCCGCCATCATGGCCCAGATGCCGCCCGCCGCCGCGCGCGAACTGACCGAAAAGCTGGCCCGCCGCTTCGAGGCCAAGGCCAATGCGGTGCGCACCGCCGCTTCGGCCGCCACGCCCGCCGCGGCCGCCGCCCCGGCCACGGTGCCCGCAGAGGCGGCGTCCGCCGACGCCGCCACATCCCCCGCAGCGGCCCCGACGCCTGCGGCGACAACTCCCGCGCGCCGTCCCGCCGCCCGTCCTGCGGCGCGCCCGGCCCAGCGCCCCGCCGCTACGCCCGCTCGCGCTGCGGAGACTCCGGCCGAGGCCGGCCCCCGCCCCTATCAGCCGGCAGCAGCGCCTGCCGCGGCGCCCGCGTCGCCGCGCCAGTCGGTCCAGTAGCCTCAAGTCTCGGCGCCAAAGGTTGGCGCCGGGCCTCCGTGTCGCTATTCAGCGGCCCGCGCCATTTACGAGACCCCTCATGTCCGACACCCTGCCCGATCGCCTCTCGGTCGATCCCGACAGCCCCTTCCACGACGCCGAATTGCTGGCGCGCGGCATCGGCATCCGCTTCAAGGGCGAGGAAAAGACCAACGTCGAGGAATATTGCGTGTCCGAGGGCTGGGTGCGCCTGGCTGTCGGAAACCGCGTCGACCGTCGCGGCAAGGCCCTGACTGTAAAGCTGCAAGGCCCGGTCGAGCCCTTCTTCCAGCACGGCTGAGTCTTTCGGACGGCGGACCTAGTCGTTAGGGTCCCGGTCTCGCTTGTGAGTCTGGAAGCCGTCCGATGTCCAACCGCCTGTTCGCCGCCACCGCCATCGCCTTCGGCTTGGCGGTTTCCGCTCCCGCCATCGCTCAGGACGCCGCGACCATCCGCGCCGCCGAACAGGTGCGCGACAGGGCGCTGCAGTCGAATGTCGCGCTGGACTACGTCACCGAGGTCACCACCCGCTTCGGCGCCCGTCCGGCCGGTTCGCCGTCCGAACAGGCCGCCGCCGCCTGGGCCGCCGACTATCTGAAGCGGCTGGGCTTCCAGAACGTCCACATCGAGGAATTCCCGCTGGTCGGCTGGGATCGCGGTCAGGAAAGCGCCCAACTGCTGGGCGCCCGTCCGCAAAACCTGATCGTCGCCGCCCTGGGCCATTCGCCCGCCACGCCCCAGGGCGGGGTCGAGGGCGACATCGTGTGGTTCGATGGCTTCGACGCCCTGCTGGCCGCGCCCGAGGGGTCGCTGGCGGGCAAGATCGCGGTCGTCGACGGCGGCCAGATGGTGCGGATGCAGGACGGCTCGGGCTATGGCTCGCTGTCGCGTATTCGCGGACGGGGTCCGGCCGAGGCCGCCAAACGCGGCGCCGTCGCCTTCGTCATGCGCTCGGCCGGTTCGGACGAACACCGGATGCCGCACACCGGCACCACCGCCTATGTGGACGGCCAGCCGACCATCCCCTCCTTCGCCCTCAGCGCGCCGGACGCCGATCAGGTGCGCCGCCTGGTCGGGATGAAGGAGCCGGTTCGCCTGCGCCTGTCCTCGACCGCCCGCACCTATGAGACCAAGTCCCAGAACGTCATCGCCGACCTGCCGGGCCGCACGCGTCCGAACGAGATCGTCGTCCTGGGCTCGCACATGGACAGCTGGGATTTGGGCACTGGCGCCATCGACGACGCGGCGGGCGGCGGCATCACCATCGCGGCGGCCAAGGCCATCGCCGAACAGGGCCGCACCGACCGCACCATCCGCGTGATCCTGTACGGTTCGGAGGAAGTCGCGCAGCCGACCGACACCGGCAACGGCGGCGGCGCCTACGTGCGCGGCCAGGGCGACAAGATCGCCCGTCACATCGTCGCCGGCGAAAGCGATTTCGGCGCCGACCGCGTCTATGCCCTGCGCCTGTCGCCCGGCGCCCAGAACAGCGACTTCGCTCGCGCCGCCGCCCGCGTGCTGCGCCCCATCGGCGTCCTGCCGTCGAACGAGCCGGAACTGCACGGCGGCGTCGACATCGGGCCGCTGGCCGAGGCGGGCGTCCCCGTCTTCGCCCTGGCCCAGGACGGCAGCCGCTATTTCGACCTGCACCACACCGCCGACGACACCCTGGACAAGATCGACCCGGCCCAGATGACCCAGAACGTCGCCGCCTGGGCCGGCCTGGTCTGGCTGATCGCCAATTCGGACGTGGACTTCCGGTCGATGCGCCCCGCGGATACGGGTATGCACTGATCCGGGCCAGCACGGCCCGGCCGCCGCGAGCGTGGCGAAACTGGTAGACGCAAGCGACTTAAAATCGCTCGACCTCGGTCATGCGGGTTCGACCCCCGCCGCTCGCACCACGACCTGGACGGCGACCTCCGTGTTCGCCGGGATGGGCGAAGGGCGCCCATAACATCGTGTTTCCGGTCCACGCGCGGCCTTACTCCCGTGCGCGTTCGTTGGCACAAGGGACGGCAGAGCGCTTTCAGACGCCCCACGCCACGAACGAGAAGCCCATGAACAGAGCCCGGCGCGCGCGCATTGTCGCCACCCTTGGTCCCGCCAGTCGGGCGCCCGGCACGGTCAAGGCCCTGGCCCAGGCGGGGGTCGACGTCTTCCGCCTGAATTTCAGCCACGGCACGCATGAGGATCACGCGGCAGCGCTGAAGGCCGTGCGCGGCGCCGAGATGGCGCTGCAACGTCCGCTGGGTGTGCTGGCCGACCTGCAGGGGCCCAAGCTGCGGCTGGGCCGGTTCAAAGATGTCGAGATCGCGGTCAAGCCGGGCCACACGATGCGGTTCGACCTGGACCCGACCCCCGGCGACGAGACGCGGGTGCAGATGCCGCATCCGGAAATCTTCAAGGCGCTGCGCACCGGCATGTCGCTGCTGATCGATGACGGCCGGGTGCGGCTGCGGGTCGGCGCGCGCGCCGATGAATGGGCCGACGTCACCGTCGAGAGCGGGACCAAGCTGTCCGACCGCAAGGGCGTCGCCGTGCCCGAGGCCGTCATTCCGGTCTCGGCCCTGACGCCCAAGGACCGCGAGGACCTGGCCTTCGCCCTGCGCATCGGCGTCGACTGGGTCGCTCTCAGCTTCGTCCAGAAGGCCGAGGACATGGCCGAACTGAAGCGGCTGGTGAACGGCAAGGCCGCCTGCCTGGCCAAGATCGAAAAGCCCCAGGCCCTGAACGACCTCGAAAGCATCCTGGACTACTGCGACGGCGTCATGGTCGCGCGCGGCGACCTGGGCGTCGAACTGGACCCGGAAGAAGTGCCGGTCGCCCAGAAGAAGATCCTGCGCGCCGCCCGCCAGCGCGGCGTGCCCGCCATCGTCGCCACCCAGATGCTGGAATCCATGACCGCCTCGCCCGCCCCCACTCGGGCCGAGGCGTCGGACGTGGCCAATGCGGTGTACGAAGGGGCCGACGCCCTGATGCTGTCGGCCGAGACGGCGTCCGGCGCCTATCCGCTGGAAACCGTCGAGATCATGAACCGGATCATCGAGCGGGTGGAGCGCGACCCCCTGTGGCCCGGTCTGATGGACGCAGAACACGCGGGCATGGACATCGACGATGTCGACGCCCTGGTCGCCGCCGCGCGCAAGGCAGCCGAGGCCCAGTCGACCGCCTGTATGGTGGTCTTCACCACCCTTGGCGGCACCGCGCGGCGCATGTCGCGCGAGCGGCCATTGCAGCCGGTGCTGGCCCTGACGCCCAATCCCGACACCGCGCGGCGCCTGTCGCTGGTCTGGGGGTTGGAGCCGCGCCTGGGCAAGGAACCGGCCTCGCTGGAAGACGTCACCGAGGACGCGGTGCAGAGCGCGATGAAATTCGGCCTGGCCCAGCCGGGCCAGCGGGTGCTGATCCTGGCCGGAACGCCTTTCGGCGCGCCGGGGGCTGCGAATCTGCTGCGACTGGCGCATGCTCCGGCGCGGGCGACCAAACGCGCCCGGAAACCCTGACGGCGGCGAATGATCAAATACATCGGCTCCAAGCGCGGGATGCTGGGGCCGCTGACCGGGGCGGTAGGCGCCCTGTTGCCGGACGGCGGACGGGTCTGCGACCTGTTTTCCGGCTCGGCCCGCGTCGGGCGCGAGCTGAAGGCCATGGGCTTTCAGGTCTGGTCCAACGATCACAACGCCTATGCGCACACCCTGGCCCTGGCCATGGTCCAGGCCGACCGCGAGCGTTGGCTGGATCGCGCCGAGGCTGTGCTGGCCGAGCTGCGCACGGTGACGCCGCAAGCCGGCTGGTTCACCGCCGCCTATTGCGAACAGGCCCGCTTCTTCCACCCCGACAACGGCGCCCGCATCGACGCCATGCGCGAGCGGATCGAGGCGATGGAGCTGGAGCCTGAGCTGAAGGCCGTGGTCCTGGTCGCCCTGATGCAGGCCGCCGACCGGGTGGATTCCACCGCCGGGGTGCAGATGGCCTATATGAAGCAGTGGGCGCCCCGCGCGCTGAAACCGCTTGAGCTGCGATCCCCCGACCTGCTGCCCGGGGTCGCGGCCGGCCCCTGCCGCGCCACCCGCGCCGACGCGGTCGAGATCGCCCCGCAGGTCGAGGCGGACCTCGTCTATCTGGACCCGCCGTACAACCAGCATTCCTATCTGTCGAACTATCACGTCTGGGAAAGCCTGACCCTGTGGGACAAGCCCGAGACCTATGGCGTGGCGAACAAGCGGATCGACTGCCGCACCCGCAAGAGCCCCTTCAACAGCCGCCCCGGCATCGGCCCGGCGCTGGCCTCGGTCATCGGCGCGCTGAAGGCGCCCAACCTGATCGTTTCGTTCAATGATGAGGGCTATCTGTCGCGCGACGAACTGGTGGCCATGCTGTCGGCGCGCGGCCCGGTGCGGGTGATGGAGATCCCGCGCCCCCGCTACGTCGGCGCCCGCATCGGCATCCATAATCCCAAGGGCGAAAAGGTTGGGACTGTCGGGCGGTTGCGCAACGTCGAATATCTGTTCCTGGTCGGCGAGCGCGCGGCGGCCCTGCCCCATGCCGCATGACGGGGCGGCCTGAGGGGAGGATTGCGGCGCGGAACGATCCGCCAGACACCCCCGTTACGCCGACATGGATCAGCCCTATGTCACCCGTCCATTGAACCGCGCGCCCGCCTGTGGCGCGCCCATCGACGCGTTCGACGCCCTGACCTGGCGCGCGCCGCCGCCGCCGCGCCCGGCCGTCGTTGCGTACGACCGGGTGGATACAACCGCTGTCCCGCGCTGGATGATCGTCGCCTTGGGCTGCCTGATCGCCAGCCTGCTGGGCGTCATCGCCGGCTCAGCCTTCGCCCTGTAATCCCTTCTCCCCTCGGGGGAGAAGGTGGGCGCCGTCAGGCGCTCGGATGAGGGGGCTCTGTCAGTAGGCAGAATGTCAGACGATGAGCATGGTCTAAACAGCCCCCTCATCCGTCTTGCTCCGCAAGCCACCTTCTCCCCCGAGGGGAGAAGGCCGTTACGCCTCTTCCAGCAGCGCCCGGATGGGGCTCCACCCGCGACGGTGCGCGGGGCATGGGCCCAGGCTCCTGAGCGCCTGCTGGTGGATCGGGGCGTTATAGCCCTTGTGGCTGGCGAAGCCGTAGCCGGGGTATTGCGCGTCCAGTTCGACCATCAGCCGGTCGCGCGCCGTCTTGGCCAGGATCGACGCCGCCGCGATCGACAGCGACAGGCCGTCCCCCCCGACAACCGTCGTCACATCGCACGGCAGCCTGAACCGATAGTTGCCGTCCACCAGCGCCACCGCCGGCGCCACCGACAGCGCCTCGATCGCCCGGCACATGGCCAGGCCGGTGGCGTGCAGGATGTTCAGCTCACCGATCTCCTCGACCGAGGCGAAGCCAACGCCCCAGGCCACGGCCCGCGCCTTGATCTGGATCTCCAGCGCCTCGCGCCGGGCGGGGTTCAGCACCTTGGAATCGTCGATGCCGTCCGGCAGGTCGTCGGGGTTCAGGATCACCGCCGCCGCCGACACCGGCCCGGCCCACGGCCCCCGCCCCGCCTCATCCACCCCGCACACCGGCCCTCGCCCGCCCGCCAGCACTTCAAGCGCCAGCGTCGGGATCGCGCGCACGGCCTTGGCGGTGGGTTTGCGGGGAGCCTTGGTCATGGAGTGGCCATGCCATGAACCTCGGAGTGACGGAAGCACGTCGTCTGGTGGTCGTTGACCATGCCGACCGCCTGCATGAAGGCGTAGGTGATCACCGGGCCGCAGAATTTGAAGCCGCGCGCCTTCAGCGCCTTGGCCATGGCGACGCTTTCGGGGGTCTGGGTCGGCGCCTCGCGGAAATGGGCCCACTGGTTCCGGATCGGCGCGCCGCCGACGAAGGACCATAGCCACTGGCTGAAGTCCTCGCCCTGATCTCGCATCTCCAGCCAGATCCGCGCCCCGCCGATGGCTGCGTCGATCTTGGCGCCGGAGCGGATGATGCGCGGGTCGGCCAGCAGCCGCGCGCGGTCCGCCTCGCCGTATCGGGCGACGATCTCGGGGTCGAAACCGTCGAAGGCGTCGCGCATCCCCTCGCGCTTCCTCAGGATGGTGATCCACGCCAGCCCGGCCTGGAACCCGTCCAGCACCAGCTTTTCCCACAGGGCGCGCGGGTCATACTCGGGCACGCCCCATTCGGTGTCGTGATAGGCGATGTAGAGCGGGTCCGTCGTCCCGCACCAGCCGCAGCGGCCTTCGGCGTTTGAGTCGATCATGCGAGAGATGTTGCCCGGATGTTCCGATAAGGGAAACCATCAATCCTCCCCTGCGAAGCGGGGGAGGGGGACCGCGGAGCCCGGCAGGGCGACGGGGTGGTGGGGGCGAGCTTCACGCGCCGCGCCCTGGTCCGCCCCCTCCACCACTTCGTGGTCCCCCTCCCCCGTAGGCGGGGGAGGAGAAAAATCAGGTCAACCACCCCGGCATCTCCACCCGCACCGCCCGCCCGTCGACCGTCAGCGCGCCGTCCAGTCGGTCCAGCCGCAGCAGGGCCATGGCGCGGCCGTCCCTTCCGCTCAGCACCTCGCCCGCGCGCAGGTCGCCGTTCAGCACCTCGGCCCCGAACGGCGGCGGCGGGCCGTCGAAGGCGATGGGCGCCATCCGCTTTTTCAGCGTGCCGCGCCGCTTCATACGCGAGGTCGTCTCCTGCCCCACGAAACAGCCCTTGGTGAAGTCGATGCCGTTCAGCAGGTCCAGGTTCGCCTCGATCGGATAAGTGGTGTCCATGGGCGCGTCAGCGGTCGGATCGGGCACGCCTAGCGCCAGGCGGTGCGCCTGCCAGTCGGCCTCGGTCGCGCTCAGTTCGCTCTGGTCGCCCCAGCGGCGCCCGCCCAGCGCTGGCAGGCGAGGATCGGGCGCAAAGCCCTCGACCGCCTCGCCCCAGGCCGCATAGACGAAGTCGGGCAGCGGCATGATTTCGACGTTCGCCCTCAGCCGGTACATCGCTAGCCGTTGCAGCAGCGCGTCGCGCCGGTCCGCCGCGACGTCCAGCACCACCCCGTCCTCCTCGCCCCACAGGAACAGGTCGAACAGCAGCTTGCCCGGCGCCGACAGCAGGGCGCCGAAGCGCAAGGCGCCCGGCGCCAGCGTCTCCACGTCCTGGGTCAGCAGATTGTGCAGGAAGGGACGCGCATCGGGCCCGCTGACACGGATCAGGGCGCGGCTGTCGAGGCGGGCGATGGGCATGGGGTGAAGATAGGGAGAGGGAGGCGATGGCTCCAGCCCTCTTGCTCCTCCCCATTTCATGGGGAGGTGGCGCGGACGCGCAGCGGCCGTGACGGAGGGGGCGGCGCGACCTTAGAGACCTGCGTCGCCCCCTCCACCACTTCGTGGTCCCCCTCCCCACGAGTGGGGAGGAAAGTCAGACGACCGCATAGCGCGCCACGATCCCGTCCGGCTCGAACTCGTGTCCCGCCAGCGTCTCCAGCGAGCGCATCACCCGCGCCAGGAAATCCTCCGGGTCGCCGTCCTCGATCGCCGGACGCAGCCACTCTGTGACCACCGCCCGCGCCGGATAGGTTCCAACCGGGCCGGGCACGCTCAGCGCCACCTCGATCCCCTCGGCGATCCAGCCGGCGATGGTGATGAAGAACGCCTCCGACGCCAGGAATTCGGACGGTCGCACGACGTACAGGGTGATGATCCCGTCCTCGACCCCGTCCGGGCGCACGATCACGCCGCTGCGGTCCGGCCGCCAGTCGTCCGACAGCTCGACCGCTCGCCACAGGCAGAACCAGACCCGGCACGTCTGCGGCCGGATCGCATGGACCGAACAGCCCGCCCCGTCGACGCAATAGCCGCACAGCTGGCCCGTCGGTTTGGCCAGCTCCGGCAGGTTCAGCGGAATGACGCGGCAACACTCGACGCAGCCGCCACAGTCGCGGCCGGGGATCAGGGGCAGGCTCATCGCCTGTCCTTGTCGGAGGCAGGCGACCGTGTCCACGCGAATCCGTGTAATCGTTAACGCATGAGCGGCCGCTTCCCCATTCTCTATATCGCCGAGGCCGAGGCCGAAGAGGCCGTGATGTCGTCCGGCGTCCTGGCCTATCTGGTCGAGGCCATGCCCCAGGCGGACTTCACCGTGGTCGGGTCGCCCACCAGCGCACCCCTGTTCGCCGACACCCCGCGCCTGAGCCGCCTGCTGACGCTGGAGCGCGAGGGCCGCTGGGACTGGGTCGCCCTGTGGGACCAGTTGCGCAAGACGCGCTGGGGCCTGATCGTGGACATGCGCGGCTCGTCCCTCTCGGGCAAGCTGCGCCGTCAGAAGCGGGCCGTGCGCGGCGCGACAGAGCCGGGCCTGCACGCCGTCGAACAGGCCGCCCGCGTGCTGCAACTGGACGAGATCCCGGCGCCGAAATTGTTCTTCAGCCCCGAGACGCGGGCCATGGCCGACGCCCTGATCGGGTCCAACCCGGCGCCGATCCTGGCCATCGGGCCTGGCGTCGACTGGATGGGCAAGAACTGGCCGGCCGAACGCTACGCCAAGGTCGCCGGGCCGCTGCTGGCCGACGGCGGGCCGATGGCGGGCGGGCGGCTGATGATCGTCGGCGATGATGTGGACCGCGATTCCGCCCATACCATCCGCTTCGCCGTCAGCCGCAATCGGGTGATGGAGCTGCAGGGCAAGCTGACCCCGCTCCAGACCGCCGCCGCCCTGTCGCGCGCCAGCCTGTTCATCGGCGCCGACTCGCTGTGGACCCAGTTGGCGGTGGCGGCGGGCGTGCCCACGGTCGCGGCCTTCGGCCCCTCGGACGAGGCGGCGCGCCGCCCTTGGACCGGCGTCGCCGTGCGCGGCCCCCGCTCCCTGGCCGAGTTCAGGGCCATCGACCCGCGCCTGAATCAGGCCATCCAGCACATGCTGGACCTGCCCTATGAGCGGGTGCTGAAGGCGGCGAAGAAACTGCTGGCGGAGAACACGGCCTGATCTGGCGCCTTGCCCGTACGGCCCGGCGGTCCTAAGCCCGTCGGCAAGGAGACGGCCATGACCCAGACTTACGACCTGATCGTTCGCGGCGGCGAGGTCGCCAATCACGCCGGACGCGGCATGGCCGATGTCGGGGTGATCGACGGCCGCATCGCCTTCATCGGCGACCTGTCCCAGGCGTCGGCGGGCGAAGTGGTGGACGCGACCGGCCTGACCGTCCTGCCCGGCGTCATCGACACCCAGGTCCATTTCCGCGAGCCGGGGCTGGAAT
>Ga0160473_100742_pt1 | contig 20064 bp, 23 predicted proteins | sample HID1975I_E11MG_FD_108217 | JGI IMG/M metagenome (GOLD analysis project Ga0160473, IMG submission 108217) | Enriched soil microbial communities from UW Madison campus, WI, USA - HID1975I_E11 MG | ecosystem: Environmental > Terrestrial > Soil > Unclassified | place: USA: Madison, Wisconsin... | reverse complement strand
GCACTACACCGCACCCGCCTGCGGTTTTTGGATCGTAGAAATTTTTCAGTTTTATTTTTCTACAAACCAGACCGCCAGAGCGCGCCACGGCTGGCGGCTTCCCGGAAAACCAGAACTGAAAACTTTGAAATGAATTTCACTTTTTTTCAGTAAAAAGGATCTGCGCAGGATCGAATAAAGAATGTAAGTTACAGATAATAATAAGAAAATAAAATTTTACGTGGCTTTGGGTGGATCGTTTTCGGCGTGCCAGTCGGAATGGTGTTTCAAGTGAGGCCAGACACGGCGCGGCCTGCGGGACTACTGGAGATAAACAGAAACTGAAAAAGCTGCGTTAGAGTATACTGTGAAAATATACAGTAAAAAGGAGGGCGCATGCGGTACATATCCATCAACGGGGCGGTTTTCATTTTCCTGCGGCGGGGTGAGAAGCTGAAAGATAACGAGGGGCTACCGCTGAACGGCTTTCCCGATTGTCGCTATGTTTTATGGCCACGCGGCGAATACTGGGACGTTCGGGAGAAGGTGTTTCATTCTGGCGGGCTAAGCTGGGAGCCTGTTGCGAATGAACCATTTCCCGATGAGGATTCAGCCTGGCAAGCTGCAATCAGTCATCTTATGGCAAAGGCATCACGCACTGTCCATATCAGTGAACCTTGATGGACGCTAAGTGGACACTGGACAAAAAAAGGGGCTACGTTTTCACGTAACCCCTTGTTTTATTTGGTGGAGCTGGCGGGAGTTGAACCCGCGTCCGAAATTTCTACATCCTCGGTACTACATGCTTAGTCAGTCTTTACATTCGCACGCCAGCTGCGGACAGACACGCCACTGACGAACTAGCCTGATTAGTTTTAGCACTTCAGCCCCAGGCAGGACTTCCATGCGATCTCTTTTGGGTTTGACCTCTCTTGATCCCCGTCTTAAGAGCGGAAGCTAGGGAGAGAGGGCTCTTAGCAGGTTATTAAGCTGCTAAAGCGTAGTTTTCGTCGTTTGCGACTATTTTTTTGCGGCTTTTTACGAGGCAAACCGCCCCTCGGCATGCACCTTGGGTTTCGCAAATCCCGTCGAATCCAGAATCAGCCCCAATAGTGTTACATCAAGTATACCAGCATTCGCATGCCGGATACCAGTCCGGACGTTAACTTATTGAATCGCTCAATAGTTGCCCGGTTTAGCGGCCTGCGTGCTTCATGATTCGCGCTTTATCTACCTGCCATTCGCGATCTTTTGCGTCGTTACGCTTGTCGTGCTGCTTCTTACCTTTCGCGACGCCGATTTTCACTTTGCACCAGGCGTTTTTCCAGTACAGCGACAGAGCGAGTACGGTATAACCTTCGCGATTGATACGCCCGAAAAGTGAATCGAGTTCACGCTTGTTCAGCAGCAGTTTACGAGTGCGGGTTGGATCGCAAACGTAGTGAGAAGACGCGACCGTCAGAGGCGTAAAGTTCGCGCCAAACAAAAAGGCTTCGCCGTCTTTAAAAATCACGTAGCTATCGCCGATGTTGGCTTTACCTGCACGCAGCGATTTAACTTCCCAGCCCTGCAGTGCAAGGCCAGCTTCGAATTCTTCTTCAATGAAATATTCATGGCGGGCACGCTTGTTGAGCGCAATGGTTGCCGAGCCAGATTTATGTGCTTTTTTCTTCGTCATAAGTTTCGTGAAGCCGTAGGTAATCTGATGTCAAAAAGTCACCTCATTGCGTCCTGTGAGGTCTAACGCGCTATATTAGCACGAGATGTGGCTCAGCGTTTTTTTAACAAGGGATAAATGTTATTATTTGTCGGTTGTTTGATCATGGAAAATGCTATGCCTCAGATTAGTCGTACTGCGCTTGTCCCCTACAGTGTGGAACAAATGTACCAGTTAGTGAACGACGTTCAGTCATATCCGCAGTTTATTCCGGGTTGTACCGGCAGCCGCGTACTGGACTCAGGCCCGACGCAAATGACGGCGGCGGTAGATGTCTCCAAAGCCGGGATCAGCAAAACGTTCACCACCCGCAATACCCTGACCGATAACCAGAGCATTTTGATGCATCTGGTGGACGGCCCATTCAAGAAGCTGATGGGTGGCTGGAAGTTTGTTCCGCTCAGCGCCGATGCCTGCCGAATCGAGTTTCACCTCGACTTCGAGTTTACCAATGCGCTGATCGAGCTGGCGTTTGGCCGCGTGTTTAAAGAGCTGGCATCGAATATGGTTCAGGCGTTCACTGTCCGCGCCAAAGAGGTTTACAGTGTCGGCTAATATTGTGGTGGAAGTGGCGTACGCCCTGCCGGAAAAACAGTATCTGCAGCGCGTGAAGCTGGAAGAGGGCGCGACTGTTGAAGAGGCGATTCGTGCTTCTGGCCTGCTGACCTTACGTAGCGATATCGATCTGACCAAAAACAAAGTCGGCATTTACAGCCGTCCGGTGAAGCTTACCGATACGGTTAACGACGGCGACCGGGTCGAAATCTATCGTCCGCTGATTGCCGATCCGAAAGAGCTACGTCGCCAGCGCGCGGAGAGATCGGCGAAATAGTTGGCTTTCTTGATGGCGTAAGACAACAAAAAAGGTGCTCATTGAGCACCTTTTTGCGTTTCTCAAACCTTACTCTTTGGTGAGTGCAGGTTTGTTGTCGATATTGGTCAGCGCACCATTGCTGCTGAAAGTCAGCGTCAGGGTCTGCTGCGTCACGCCTTCATGGCCTGGCTGCTGACGGAAGACATAGAACCAGGTGTTGGTGCCGAACGGATCGGACATCATCGGCGTTCCCAGGGCATATGCGACCTGTTGCTGCGTCATGCCAATACGGATTTTTGACACATCGTTAGGTGCAAGGTAGTTCCCCTGGTTGATGTCAGGGCGGTAAACCACTCGTTCCAGAGTGGAGCAGCCTGCGGTCAACATCAGAAGAACCGCTGCGGCAGCGGTCAGCGTTTTACAGCGCATAGTGATTTGATTCCTTTTCGGGCCCGAGCAAGACGCGACGGCTCATATGTAATATGCCGATGATAATAGACCTTTCGCCACATTAAAACCTTTGGCGCTCGGTCTGTCGGCGTTTTTATTGTTCTCTATGACCCTGAGATCCCGAAAAAGTTTATGCCGCCAGTAGTTCTTTCGCATTTGCCAGGGTATTGCGGGTGACTTCGCTGCCGCCCAGCAGGCGCGCCAGTTCCTGCAGACGGGCACGTTTGTCCAGCGGCTGCATGTGCGTTTCGGTCATCTCGCCGTCGGTTTCTTTGCTGACAAAGAAGTGATGATGGCCACAGCCTGCCACCTGCGGTAAGTGTGTCACGCACATCACCTGGGTGGATTCCCCAAGCTGACGCAGCAGTTTGCCGACCACCGCAGCGGTTGGGCCGCTGATACCGACGTCCACTTCATCGAAGATCAGCGCCGGGGTTTCCATTTTCCTGGCGGTAATGACCTGAATTGCCAGCGCGATACGCGACAGTTCACCGCCGGAGGCCACTTTCGAGATCGCCTGCAGCGGCTGGCCAGGGTTGGTGGTCACGCGGAATTCAATCCGGTTAGCGCCCTCTGCAGTCAGGTGATGCTCTTCAAACTTCACATCAATAGTGAACACGCCGTGGGGCATCGACAGCATGTGCATGCTCTCAGTGATGTGCTGGCTGAGTTCTTCTGCATAGTGCTGACGAATAGCGTGCAGCTCAGTGGCGGTTTCCAGCGCCTGACGATGATGCACGCTGACGGCCAGCGAGAGCGTTTCCAGCGAATCGGCCTGATCGTCCAGTTGCTGTTGTTCGTCGAGCAGCGATTGATGGAATTTTGGCAACTCTTCGGGCGACACGTGGTGTTTACGTGCCAGAGAGATCTGGCGCGAGATCCGCTGCTCAAGCTCAAACATGCGGTTGGGATCCAGATCCAGCCGCTCGCAGTAATGGCGCAGCTCATCGCTCGCTTCAGAGACCTGAATAGCCGCCTCTTCCAGCATATCCAACACGCCGGAAAGCTTGTTGTCCATGCCCGTCAGCTCGGTAATGAGTTGACGCACGGTATAGAGCTGGCTTTGCAGGTTCACGTCTTCGCCGTCTGCCAGTAAGCTCAGCGCCTGCTGGCTGGTCGAGAGCAGCTGGCCGCTGTTGGCGAGGCGTTTGTACTCTTCGTCGATCTGTTCAAACTCGCCGGCAAGCGGGCTGAATTCGTTCAGCTCTTTCAGTTGATAGGTCAGCAGCTCGGCGCGTGCTGTACGCTCATGGCTCTGCTGTTGATGCTGGGCCAGCTCACGGCAGCTCTGGTGCCACTGACGATAGTGTTCAGCCATCCGTTGCGTCAGCGCAAACTCACCGGCATAGCCGTCGAGTAACGCTTTTTGCTGTTCAGGCTTAATCAGCTGCTGATGGGCATGCTGGCCGTGGATCTGAATTAACAACTGGCCGAGTTCGCGCAGCTGAGAAAGTGGCACTGAGGTTCCGTTGATAAAGCCACGGGAGCGTCCGTCGCTGCTGATAACACGGCGAAGTAAGCACTCACGCCCATCTTCCAGCTGGTTCTCTTCGAGCCAGCGCTGAGCGGCGGGGGTGTCCTTCAGGGAAAAGCGGGCGCACAGGTCAGCCCGGCTGGCGCCAGCGCGTACCATGTTGCCGTCGGCCCGACCGCCAAGGCACAGCCCGAGCGCATCAATGGCAATAGATTTACCGGCACCGGTTTCCCCGGTGATGGCCGTCATGCCGCTGTGAAAATCGATTTCGAGCTCACGAACGATCGCGAAGTTGCTGATGGTCAGTTGTGCCAGCATAGCCGTTTTCCTGTATGAAAAACCATAACTGTGTTTGTGTACAGTATAAACTGGTTTTTTATACAGTAAAGTGCTGGATGCTATTTCAGAACAATTTTTTTGACCAGCCTAACTTCGAGCTTAGGGTATTGAAATAGCTGTAGTCTTTCGGGTGAATTAGATTCAGATGGTAATCGCAGCGGCGGATCAGCACATCTTCGCCTTCCTGAATCGGCAACGCGATCTGGCTGTCGCAGCTGATCTCCAGGTCGTTGCGGCGGTGGGAAAAGCGCAGCCGAATGTTGCTGCTGCTGTTAATTACCAGCGGGCGAGCCGAGAGCGTGTGCGGGAACATCGGCACCAGGGTGATGGCATCCAGAGATGGAGTCAGGATAGGGCCACCCGCAGAGAGCGAATACGCCGTCGAGCCGGTTGGCGTCGAGATAATCAGGCCGTCGGACCGCTGCGAGAAAGCAAAGATTTCGTCGATATAGACTTCAAACTCAATCATGTGCGCCACTTTGCCCGGATGCAGGACCACTTCGTTGATGGCGGTGCTGATCCGTTTCTGGCAATCCTGCTGGCACACCTGGGCTTCCAGCAAAAAGCGTTTCTCACTGATGTAGTGGCCTTCCAGCACGTCGGCGAGTTGCTGCTGAGCGTTGTCCGGATCGAGGTCGGTTAAAAAGCCCAGGTTGCCACGGTTGATGCCAATGACTTTGATGTCGTAGCGGGCGAGGGTGCGTGCGGCCCCCAGCATATTACCATCACCGCCGACGACCACCGCCAGATCGGCCTGCTGACCAATCTCAGCCAGGGTGCCGGTTTTCACGTTTTTGAGCTGCAGCTCCTGGGCGATCTGTTGTTCGACGATCACGTCGTAGTTTTTGGCGCACAGCCAGCGATACAGCATTTCATGTGTTGTCAACGCAGTAGGGTGACGCGGATGACCGACAATCCCAATACACTTGAAATGCGTGTTCATTTTCTGGAGGTCCTTGTGCGAATGAATGATGACAATGTGCCTTGCTCCCTTGAAACCCGGAAACAGATCCCCATAATAATCCAGGTTAGCGAGATGATTGTGAAAAAACGCGGAGAAATTCATGAGTAGTAAAGAACAGAAAACGCCTGAGGGGCAAGCCCCGGAAGAAATTATCACGGAGCAGCACGAAGAGGTTGAGGCGGTTGAGCCTGAGGCTGGTGCTGAGCAGGTGGATCCGCGCGATGAAAAAATTGCGAATCTGGAAGCTCAGCTGGCTGAAGTCCAGACTCGCGAGCGCGACAGCCTGCTGCGCGTAAAAGCCGAAATGGATAACCTGCGTCGTCGTACCGAGCTGGACGTTGAAAAGGCGCATAAGTTTGCGTTGGAAAAATTCGTCAACGAACTGCTGCCGGTTATCGATAGCCTGGATCGCGCGCTGGAAGTGGCGGATAAAGCGAACCCGGATATGGCACCAATGGTTGAAGGGATTGAGCTGACGCTGAAATCCATGCTCGACGTGGTGAAGAAGTTCGGCGTGGAAGTGGTTGCAGACATCAACGTGCCAATGGATCCGAATGTGCATCAGGCGATTGCGATGATGGAATCTGAGGATGTTGCAGCTGGCAACGTGCTGATGGTGATGCAGAAAGGCTATACCCTGAACGGGCGTACCATTCGCGCGGCGATGGTTTCCGTTGCGAAAGCGAAGGCATAATTCGCCTTCCGTAGCGCCGGGGGGCGGCAACGCCAGCCCGGCCTACATCATGGTTATTCTGCCACGCTCTCCCGGAGCGGTTTTACCGGCAACACTTTTACCTGCTTAATCATATTGTCCTGCACGTCCAGGATATCAATATCATACTGGCCAATGCGCACCCGGGTGCCTGCCGCTGGGATCTCTTCCAGCGCTTCCAGAATCATGCCGTTAATGGTGCGGGCCTCGTCTTCCGGCATCTGCCAGTTAAAGGCTTTGTTCAGTTCACGCACGCTGGCGCTGCCGTCAATCAGCACCGAGCCGTCGTTTTGCGGCGTGACTTCTTCGGCAAGCGAAGGGGACATCGAGGTGGTAAAGTCGCCCACGATCTCTTCCAGAATATCTTCTACCGTCACCAGCCCCTGAATATCACCGTACTCATCGACCACCAGACCAACTTTCTTTTTATTGCGCTGAAATTTAACCAGCTGGGTACTGAGCGGCGTGCCTTCCGGGATGTAGTAAATCTCATCCGCCGCGCGCAGCATCACCTCTTTGGTGAACTCTTTTTTCTCGGTCATCAGGCGGTACGCTTCGCGCACGCGTAACATGCTAATGGTATCGTCTAGTGAATCCCGGTATAGCACGATCCGGCCATGCGGAGAGTGGGTCAGCTGGCGGACGATGGCTCTCCAGTCGTCGTTAATATCAATCCCAACGATTTCATTGCGCGGCACCATGATGTCGTCCACGCTCACCTTTTCCAGATCCAGCACCGACAGCAGCATATCCTGGTTGCGGCGCGAGATTTGCGAGCGCGACTCGTGAACAATGGTGCGTAATTCGTCTTTGCTCAGCGCGCTGCTGATCACCACATCGGCTTTGATTCCCACCATGCGCATCAGCACCCGCGTCACGCTGTTCAGCAGCCATACCAGCGGCATCATCAGAATGAGTAACGGTGCGAGCAGTACGCTGCTGGGGTAGGCGACTTTTTCGGGGTACAGCGCGGCGATGGTTTTTGGCAGCACTTCGGCGAAGACCAGCACCACAAACGTCAGCACCCCGGTGGCAATGGCGACACCGGCGTTACCGTACAGGCGCATGCCGACAATGGTGCCCAGCGCGGAGGCGAGAATATTGACCAGGTTATTGCCAATGAGCACCAGGCTTATCAGGCGATCCGGTTTGCGCAGCAGTTTTTCGACACGGCGGGCGGCCCGGTTACCCTGTTTGGCGCGATGGCGTAAACGGTAGCGATTCAGCGTCATCATGCCGGTTTCTGAGCCGGAGAAATAGGCGGAGATAACCACCATGACGATCAGGGTAACGATCAGCGTGGTGGTGGAGATGTGTTCCAGGGGGAACTCCTTGGTTTTTAGCTGGCGAGTTGCTGGATAACGCGGCTGCCAAAGTAGGCCAGGGTCAGAATGCCTGCACCTGCAACGTTGAACCAGACCACGCGACGACCGCGCCAGCCTTCATGATAGTGGCCCCACAACAGGACAATATAGACAAACCACGCAATGATAGAGAGCACGGCCTTGTCGATATTCTCGAGGCTGAAGAGATTTTGCATATAAAACAGGCCGGTGCACAGCGTCAGGGTCAGCAGCACCACGCCGACCTGGGTGATGTGAAACATCTTTCGCTCGATGCTCATCAGCGGCGGCATTTCGTTACTGAAGGCCAGCTTTTTGTTCTTTAACTGGTAGTCAATCCACGCCAGCTGGAGCGCGTACAGTGCGGCAATAATCAACGTGGCGTACGAGAACAGCGACAGGCCGATATGCACCATCATACCCGGCGTGGCCTCAAGATGGGTGATGAACTCGTTCGGGACGAAGGTGGCGAACGCCAGGTTAATCAGCGCGAAGGCATAGACAATCGGCAGCAGCAGCCAGCCACGGTTTTTTGAGGCGACGATGGTCATCACAGTACAGATCATCAGGCTGACCAGCGAACCGACATTAAGCAGGCTCAGGTTTTGCCCGCTGCCGTCGCCCGGCAGAATACGCGCTTCGAGCGCAAAAGCATGGCTTATCAACGCAATCACTGCCGACAGAATAGCCATTCGCCGCCAGCCGCTGTTTTTTTGCAGCAGGCCGGGGATGATCAGCGCAAGGCTGACAGAGTACGCCACCAGGGCGATCAGTGCGAAAACAGGCATAGAGTGTCGACAGTTGTCTTAATGAGAAAGAGAGGCAGTATAACGTTACGCGACGCCTGCTCCAACCGTTGCATAACAACAAAGGCGCCTTCATGTTATACTGCGGCAAAATTCTGTGTACGTGTCGCTACTGCGACCTAACGTTTCTACCTCAGGCGAGAGACAATGTTTGATAATTTAACCGATCGTTTGTCGCGCTCGCTGCGCAACATCAGCGGCCGTGGACGCCTTACCGAAGACAACATCAAAGAGACGCTGCGCGAAGTGCGCATGGCGCTGCTTGAAGCAGACGTCGCGTTGCCGGTGGTGCGTGATTTTATCAGCCGCGTAAAAGAGAAAGCGGTTGGTCACGAAGTTAACAAGAGCCTGACCCCGGGTCAGGAGTTCGTCAAAATCGTACGAAGCGAGCTGGTTTCGGCGATGGGCGAAGAGAACCAGAGCCTGAACCTTGCCGCGCAACCGCCAGCCGTAGTGCTGATGGCCGGTCTGCAGGGGGCGGGTAAAACGACCAGCGTCGCGAAGCTGGGTAAGTTCCTGCGCGAAAAGCACAAGAAAAAAGTGCTGGTCGTTTCTGCCGACGTTTATCGCCCGGCGGCGATCAAACAGCTGCAAACCCTGGCTGAACAGGTTGAGGTCGACTTCTTCCCGTCCGACGTGGCGCAGAAGCCAATCGACATCGTTAACGCGGCGCTGAAAGAAGCGAAGCTGAAATTCTTCGATGTGCTGCTGGTGGATACCGCTGGTCGTCTGCACGTTGACGAAGCGATGATGGACGAAATCAAACAGGTACATGCCGCGATCAATCCGGTTGAAACCCTGTTTGTCGTCGATGCCATGACCGGCCAGGATGCGGCGAATACCGCGAAAGCGTTTAACGAAGCCCTGCCGCTGACCGGTGTGGTACTGACCAAAGTGGACGGTGACGCCCGCGGCGGCGCGGCGCTCTCAATTCGCCATATCACCGGCAAGCCGATTAAGTTCCTTGGCGTCGGCGAGAAGACCGAAGCGCTGGAGCCGTTCCATCCGGACCGTATTGCCTCCCGTATCCTCGGCATGGGCGACGTGCTGTCGCTGATCGAAGATATCGAGAGTAAAGTTGACCGCGCGCAGGCCGAGAAGCTGGCAAGCAAGCTGAAAAAAGGCGACGGGTTCGATCTGACCGACTTCCTGGAACAGCTGCGCCAGATGAAAAACATGGGCGGCATGGCGAGCCTGATGGGCAAGCTGCCGGGCATGGGCCAGATCCCGGACAACGTGAAAGCACAGATGGACGACAAAGTTCTGGTGCGTATGGAGGCGATTATCAACTCCATGACGCTGAAAGAGCGCGCGAAGCCAGAAATTATTAAAGGCTCCCGCAAACGCCGTATCGCGGCGGGTTGTGGGATGCAGGTACAGGACGTTAACCGCCTTCTGAAGCAGTTCGACGACATGCAGCGCATGATGAAGAAGATGAAAAAAGGCGGTATGGCGAAGATGATGCGCGGCATGAAAGGGATGATGCCCCCAGGTTTTCCAGGGCGTTAAGTGCTTTAGAGATTGCTTTTCGCGCGGAAATGAGTAAAATTTTCGGGCTTTTAATATGACACCGGGCTCCTTCCCTCGATGGGGCCCGGTGTTTTATTCACACAAGAGGATGTTATGGTAACTATTCGTTTAGCACGTCACGGCGCGAAAAAGCGTCCGTTCTACCAGGTTGTTGTTACTGACAGCCGTAACGCACGCAACGGTCGCTTCATCGAGCGCGTTGGTTTCTTCAACCCTATCGCTAGCGGTAACGAAGAAGAAACTCGCCTGGATCTGGATCGTATCGCTCACTGGGTTGGCCTGGGCGCTACTGTATCCGATCGCGTTGCTACGCTGATCAAAGCTGCAAACAAAGCAGCTTAATCTGTCACGGTGGTCATGATGAGCAAAAAAGCACCTGTTGAACCGATTGTATTGGGCAAAATGGGTTCTTGCTACGGTATCCGTGGCTGGCTCAGAGTGTTTTCCTCCACCGAAGACGCCGAAAGCATTTTTGACTATCAGCCCTGGTTTATCCAGAAGGCGGGTCAGTGGCAAGAGGTCGAGCTGGAAAGCTGGCGTCACCACAATCAGGATATCGTTATCAAGCTGAAAGGCGTTGACGATCGCGATGCCGCGAATGCACTGACTAATTGCGAAATTGTTGTGGATTCGTCGCAGTTGCCAAAGCTGGATGATGGCTACTACTGGAAAGACCTTATCGGTTGCCAGGTTGTCACCACCGAAGGCTATGGTCTGGGTAAAGTCATCGATATGATGGAAACCGGATCCAATGACGTTCTCGTCATTAAGGCAAACCTGAAAGATGCGTTTGGTATCAAGGAGCGGTTGGTTCCGTTCCTCGATGGACAGGTTATCAAGAAAGTCGATCTCGCTACTCAAACGATTGAAGTAGATTGGGATCCTGGTTTTTAAATTCTCCTGAAAACGGTAAAAGACGGCGCTATGTGGATTGGCATAATTAGCCTGTTTCCTGAAATGTTCCGCGCGATTACTGATTACGGGGTAACTGGCCGGGCAGTAAAAAATGGCCTGCTGAGCATCGAGAGCTGGAGTCCACGTGACTTCACGCATGACCGGCACCGTACCGTGGACGAACGTCCTTACGGCGGCGGACCGGGGATGCTCATGATGGTGCAACCCTTACGGGATGCCATCGCAGCAGCAAAAGCCGCGGCAGGTGAAGGCGCAAAGGTGATTTATCTGTCACCTCAGGGACGCAAGCTTGATCAAGCGGGCGTCAGCGAACTGGCAACGAATCAAAAGCTGATTCTGGTGTGCGGTCGCTACGAAGGAATAGATGAGCGCGTAATTCAGACCGAGATTGACGAAGAATGGTCTATCGGCGATTACGTTCTCAGCGGTGGTGAGTTACCGGCGATGACGCTGATTGACTCCGTTTCCCGGTTCATTCCGGGGGTACTGGGTCACGAAGCTTCGGCAACAGAAGATTCTTTTGCCGATGGATTGCTGGACTGCCCACACTATACCCGTCCTGAAGTGTTAGAAGGGATGGAGGTACCGCCGGTTTTACTGTCGGGAAACCATGCCGAGATTCGTCGCTGGCGTCTGAAGCAGTCGCTGGGCCGTACCTGGCTTAGAAGACCTGAACTTCTGGAAAACCTGGCTCTGACTGAAGAGCAAGCAAAGTTGCTGGCCGAGTTCAAAACTGAATACGCGCAGCAACAGAAACATGATGGGATGGCCTGAGGCCCCCGAATATCAGTTTACCCAGGATAAGAGATTAAATTATGAGCAACATTATTAAGCAAATTGAACAAGAGCAGATGAAGCAGGACGTACCTTCATTCCGTCCGGGTGATTCCGTGGAAGTGAAAGTATGGGTTGTTGAAGGTTCCAAAAAACGTCTGCAGGCATTCGAGGGCGTGGTTATCGCTATTCGTAACCGCGGTCTGCACTCTGCATTCACTGTTCGTAAAATTTCCAACGGCGAAGGTGTTGAGCGTGTCTTCCAGACTCACTCTCCAGTAGTTGACAGCATTACTGTCAAACGTCGTGGTGCTGTACGTAAAGCTAAACTGTACTACCTGCGTGAGCGTACTGGTAAGTCTGCTCGTATCAAAGAGCGTCTTGGCTAAGACCCGCTTAAGCAACATCCTGATAAAAAGGGCTGGCCGCAAGGCTGGCCCTTTTTTTGTCTCTGTGCGCTATACACATTAACCAATTCGTCATAAATCGTTTACAATGCCCCTGCTTTAATGGAGGGGATGTGAAGACGAATCAGCAGCAGGCACCATGGCAACGCATCGCGGTCAGTATCGCGCTGTTCGCGATCCTGCTGATCGTCATCGCGCCGCTGATCTCTGTTGCGCTGCAAAAAGATCCCATGAGCGCGATGCCTGGGATGCATCATGATATGAGTATGATGTCGGAGCATCACGCGCCCTCAGAGAGCGTTCCGGTTGACCATGCTGAAGCCTGCGGATACTGCGTACTGTTGACGCACGTTCCGGGCGTGATGCTGGCGCTGGTGATGCTGCTCGGCGCACGAGTACTCAGACAGCGTCTTATCCCGCCGCGACCCGTCGTTCACCACTGGCACTTCTTCCCCTGGCTTTGCCCCGATACCCGCGCGCCGCCGCAGACGTCTGCTTTATTCCTGTAAAAATAATGTACGCCATCGCGTATTGATAACTTTTTGCCGTAAAAGGGAAAGCATGACTACCTGCAACTCGCGCGCAGCATGGGGCAACCTGCTGCGTCGTCTTCACTTCTATGTTGGTCTGTTTGTCGGACCGTTTATCTTTATTGCTGCCCTGTCCGGGACGCTGTACGTCGCGACGCCGCAGCTGGAGAACAGCCTCTACCATCATGCACTGTTCAGCGATACGCAGGGCCAGGCACGTCCGCTGGCCGAGCAAATCGCCGTCGCGGAGCAGGTCACCGGTGGCGAGCTGCGCTTGCAGGCGGTGCGTCCGGGTCTGACAACAGGTGAGACCACCCGTGTGATGTACGTTGATCCGGCGCTGAAGGCTTCGGAAAACCGGGCGATATTTATCGATCCGGTCAGCCTCGAAGTGCGCGGCGATATGACGGTCTATGGCACCAGCGGTATTCTGCCGTTACGGCAAACCATCGACTATCTGCATCAGTCTTTGCTGCTGGGCGATGTGGGGCGTCTTTATAGCGAGCTGGCCGCATCCTGGATGTGGATTGCCGCGCTGGGTGGGATCGCGCTGTGGTTCTCAACCCGGCCAAAACGTCGCATCAATAACCGCTTTCAGAACCGCCGCCGGGTGCATGTGTCGCTCGGCTGGGTTCTGCTGACCGGTATGCTACTGTTCTCTGCTACCGGCCTGACCTGGTCTCAGTGGGCGGGCGGCAATGTGGATAAACTGCGGGCGGGAATGGGCTGGCTGACGCCGCAGGTCAACACGCAGCTTCATGGCCCGGCGGGGGTGACCGACCCGCATGCTGAGCATCATGGGCATCCTATGACCATGCCGATGCCGCAGATGAAACCCGATCTGACGCTGTTTGATGGGGTTCTGCACGCCGCCAATACTGCGGGCATTAATGCCACGAAGCTGGAGATCCGCCCGGCGAAGAGCGGCACGCAGGCGTGGACCGTGACCGAGATTGACCGTAGCTGGCCGACCCAGGTCGACGCGGTGGCCGTTGACCCCGGCACGTTGACTGTGCTCGACCATACCCGCTTTGTTGATTATCCGCTGATGGCCAAACTGACCCGCTGGGGCGTGGATTTCCACATGGGCGTGCTGTTTGGCCTGCCTAACCAGCTGGTGCTGATCGCATTTGGCATTGGGCTGTGCGTGATGATCGTCTGGGGCTATCGGATGTGGTGGATGCGCAGACCGAAGCAGACGGCAACCGATCCCGCCTCGACCCTGGTCCAGACCTGGCTCATGCTGCCGGTATGGGGACGCATGTTGTCGTTAGTCATCAGCGTGCTGCTGGGGCTGGCGATGCCGGTGATGGGCTGCAGTCTGGTGCTGTTCGTTATGGCTGACTGGCTGCGCTGGCGGTCTGCGACGAAGCTGTCGCTGGCTGAGCCAATAAAATAGTCGTGCAGGACGTGCCAATAACTGCCGCCTGGCGGTGGTTGTCGGCACGTCGCTTAGTTGCATTAATTTAAGCGGCTGGCCTGGGTTCCCTCTTTCATGCCGTGCTGCCAGGCTTCACGCAGCTTAGTGTTGTTATCCGCCGTATCGCAGCTGGCCGGGAAAATCCGGCCCGCTAATCCCCAGGCATAAACAAAGTTCTCCTGACAAATTTTCTCCTGCCCCTCTTTGTACCCGCTCAGATACTCAGAACGATCCACTTTCGGGTCGTTAAAGTTAGCCGCCAGCGATTGGTTGGATTTTACGGCTACGCCGTTCATGGCGTCTTCTTTACCGGCATCGAACCAGTCGGTTCCCGTCCAGGTGGGTTGATGCGTGTAAGGATCGATCTGACATGCAGTTAAAAGCAGGCACAGCAAAGAGGTCACAATAAAGCGCATAAGGCATTCTCCCTTTTTCATTCAGCATAGCCTGGCGCAGATAACGCGTGCTGTAATTTTTACGTTACACATTAATCGAATGTTTTTTGCCTGAAATTGCATGCTGTAAAGTATTATTTACGTATTTTGGATTGAAATCTTTACTATCTGTGGTATCGTTGGGTTTCCTCGCTGAGGAAAACAACTATCGCAAACGAGCTTCCAGGATCGCCATCATGCAAAAAGACGCGCTGAATAACGTACATATTACCGACGAACACGTTCTGATCACCCCGGACCAACTGAAAGCGGAATTCCCGCTGAGCGTTGAGCAAGAGGCGCAAATCGCGCACTCCCGCCAGACCATTTCCAATATCATTGCCGGACGCGATCCGCGTTTGTTGGTGGTATGCGGTCCGTGCTCTATCCACGATCCAGAAACTGCCATCGAATATGCTCAGCGTTTTAAAGCCCTTGCCGAAGAGGTCAGCGATAACCTCTATCTCGTCATGCGCGTCTATTTTGAAAAACCTCGTACCACCGTTGGCTGGAAAGGGTTGATTAACGATCCTCACATGGATGGTTCGTTTGATGTCGAAGCTGGCCTGAAGATTGCGCGCCATCTTCTGGTCGAGCTGGTGAACATGGGCCTGCCGCTGGCAACAGAAGCGCTGGATCCAAACAGCCCGCAGTACCTGGGCGATCTGTTCAGCTGGTCGGCAATCGGTGCCCGTACGACCGAGTCGCAAACCCACCGTGAGATGGCGTCTGGCCTGTCTATGCCGGTTGGTTTCAAAAACGGTACCGACGGCAGCCTGGCGACGGCGATCAACGCCATGCGTGCTGCGGCGATGCCGCACCGCTTCGTCGGTATCAACCAGGCCGGTCAGGTTTGTCTGCTGCAGACGCAGGGCAACCCGGATGGTCACGTTATCCTGCGTGGCGGCAAGGCACCAAACTACAGCCCGGCAGATGTCGCGCAGTGCGAAAAAGAGATGGAACAGGCAGGACTGCGCCCGGCACTGATGGTAGATTGCAGTCATGGTAATTCTAATAAAGATTACCGTCGTCAGCCTGCGGTGGCAGAATCCGTCGTGGCGCAGATTAAAGATGGCAACCGTTCGATTATTGGCCTGATGATTGAAAGTAACATCCATGAAGGCAATCAATCATCCGAACAGCCGCGCAGCGCTATGAAACACGGTGTCTCCGTGACCGATGCCTGCATTAGCTGGGAAGCCACCGATGCGCTGCTGCGTGAGATCCACAAAGATTTGAACGGCCAGCTGGCGACGCGTCTGGCTTAAGAGGTTTGTTATGGTTGCTGAATTGACCGCATTACGCGATCAAATTGATGAGGTGGATAAGGCGCTGCTGGATCTGCTGGCGCGCCGGATGGCGCTGGTCGCTGAAGTCGGCGAGGTCAAAAGTAAATACGGCCTGCCGATTTACGTGCCAGAGCGCGAAGCCTCCATGCTGGCATCACGGCGGAAAGAGGCCCAGGCGCTGGGCGTCTCGCCGGATCTGATTGAAGATGTGCTGCGCCGCGTGATGCGGGAATCCTACTCCAGTGAAAATGACAAAGGCTTCAAAACCCTCTGTCCAACGCTGCGCCCGGTCGTCATTGTTGGCGGCGGCGGGCAGATGGGGCGTCTGTTTGAGAAGATGCTGACGCTTTCTGGCTACCAGGTGCGGATCCTCGAAAAAGAGGACTGGGCGCAGGCAGAGGCGACGGTCGCAGACGCAGGCATGGTGATTGTCAGCGTTCCGATCCACGTGACCGAAGAGATTATTGCTAAACTGCCTCCGCTGCCGGAAGACTGCATTTTGGTTGATCTGGCCTCGGTCAAAAATGGTCCGCTGCAGGCGATGCTGGCCGCGCATAACGGTCCGGTTCTTGGCCTCCACCCGATGTTTGGCCCGGACAGCGGCAGCCTGGCAAAACAGGTTGTCGTGTACTGCGATGGCCGCCAGCCGGAAGCTTATCAGTGGTTCCTGGAACAGATGCAGGTGTGGGGTGCACGTTTACACCGGATCAGCGCCGTCGAGCACGACCAGAACATGGCCTTTATCCAGGCGTTGCGCCACTTCGCGACCTTCGCATATGGCCTGCATCTGGCAGAAGAGAATGTCCAGCTTGAGCAACTGCTGTCGTTGTCATCACCGATTTACCGTCTTGAACTGGCGATGGTCGGGCGTCTCTTTGCTCAGGATCCACAGCTGTATGCCGACATCATCATGTCGTCGGGCAGCAATCTTGCGCTGATCAAACGTTACTACCAGCGTTTTGGTGAAGCGATCACTTTGCTGGAGCAGGGTGATAAACAGGCCTTTATCGACAGCTTCCGTAAGGTCGAGCACTGGTTTGGCGATTACGCCCAGCGCTTCCAGAACGAAAGTCGAATTTTACTGCGACAGGCCAACGACAGTCGCCAGTAATCTAATGATGTATATACTAAAAGCCAGCACTGCTGGCTTTTTTCATTTTGGGGATTTGTCATGGCCGAACCACGCGTTCTGTTTGATTATACGGGGCATTTACCGGAATGCCCGACCTGGTGCGAAGCGGAAAACGCCCTGTATTGGGCAGATATACTGGAAGGCGAGATCCACCGATATCACCTGCCTACGGCGGAACACACCGTTTTGTCCTTCCACGAAGAAGTGGGGTGTTTTGCTCTGCGCCACGGCGGCTTTATTGTTGCCATGCGTAATGCCATCTGGCTGACCGACAGGCAGGGGCTGCTGCAGCGTAAGGTCTGCGATAATCCGTCCAATCCGCAGCTGGCGCGCTTTAATGACGGCGGCACGGATCATTTTGGCCGCTTCTATGCGGGAACCTTCTGGGGGCCGGGCGACTATAACGGTGCGCTGCTGATGCGGATCGACAATGACCTGACGCCGAAGGTCATCCAGTGTGATATCCACGGTCATAACGGTCTGGCATTCAGCGAAGATAAGCGCTGGATGTATACCTCTGATACGCCAAATGCGGTGATTTATCGCACGCCGCTGGACGAGCAGGGCGAGCCTGGCAAACGGGAGATATTTCATCGCTTTCTGCCGGGAGAAGGGATCCCCGACGGTGCGGCGATGGATGTCGAAGGCTGTTACTGGAGCGCACTGTTCGACGGCTGGCGCATCGCGCGCTTTTCTCCGCAGGGTGAACAGCTGGAAGAGCACCGCCTGCCAGTGCGCTACCCGACGATGGTTTGTTTCGGTGGTGACGATATGCAAACGCTTTTTATCACCACCACCCGTGAAAACATGGATCCGCAGGAGATTGCGGCCTGGCCGCTATCCGGGGCTATTTTCACCCTGCCGGTTAGCGTGGCAGGGGTGAAAAAAAGCCTCTTTATACCGCGTTAAGCCGGATCCACCGGGACGACGTTCTCGCTCGGATAGCAGCCCAGCACCTTCATCGAACGAGTAATTTTACCCAGCTCGCGCAGGGCTTTCTGCATGGATGCAGATTCCAGGTTGGCCTGGATATCGAGATAAAACATCTCTTCCCACGGGTTGCCGTGAATAGGACGGGATTCCAGTTTGGTCATGATCAGATTGTGGTTACGCAGCACCAGCAGCGCCTCAACCAGCGCACCCGCCTGTTGGCCGGTTGCCATCAGCAGCGTGGTTTTAGCTGGAACCTGATCGGAAACGTCGATGGCTTTACGCGCTAGCACAACAAAACGGGTGATGTTTTGCGTCTGGTTCGCCAGATTACGCTCCAGAACCTGCAATCCATACAGTGCCCCGCCCGCTTCATTCCCCAGTGCGGCAACGGTAGGGGTATTGGTCTGAGCCACTTTCTCCATGGCGGCTGAGGTGCTCTCGGTATACTCAATTTTCCAGCCCGGATAGCGGTTCAGGAACTGGCTACACTGCTGGAACGGCTGCGGATGGCTGTACACCGTCTCGATCTTACTCAGGTCGGTAGAGCCGCTCACCAGCACGCAGTGGTCGATAGGGATGGTCAGTTCGCCAACCAGCGACAGGGTGGTGTGCTGGAGTAAATCGTAGACGTCGTTAATCGCGCCGGAACTGGTGTTCTCGATTGGGACGATGGCGTAATCCGCTTGCCCGGTTTCAACCTGATTGAAAATATCGGCAAATTTCGCACAGCCGCTCTCGATAAACTCTTCAAAATGGCGGGCAGCGTACTGACGAGCCGCAAGGTGGGAATAGGACCCTTTTGGCCCCAGGAAGGCAACGCGCGCAGAGTGCGGATTGGTTTTATTCAGATGCTGTTGCAGTAACGCCTGTTGAGTCAGGACCGAATCTTCAATAATCAGCTGGAACAGGCGAGTGATGTAATGCGCGTCCAGATGATGCGTTTTACCGAGCGTAATCAAGCGTTCCAGCAGATCACGCTCACGATCGATATCGCGTACCGGACGATGCGAAGCCAGTTTCGCCTTGCCAACCTCGACGGCAAGCGCGCGGCGTTCTGCCAGCATTGAAAGCAATTTTTCATCCAGAGTGCTGATCTTATCTCGCAGGTCCAGTAACGGGTTTTCCGATGTCATAGTGTTGCCTTTGTCTTTTATCGTTATCAATAAAAAAGGCCCCCCGGTGTGGGAGGCCTTGTTGTTCGTCTTCGCATTCTTTATCACACGACGAAACGCCTCCCAATCAGGGGAAGGTAAAAAAGAATGCGAAGAAAAACGGTTTAGTGGTCATAAGTGATCTCTTCAATAGACTGACTTAAAGTACCCGTACTGTTTTCACCCTGTCAATAAAAAACGCGCCCGAAGGCGCGTTGGCGAGACACTCAATGTAAAGGATTACTCTTCTTCTTCAACTTCAACGAAGCTTGCGTCTTTCACTGATGTTGCTGCACGACGGGCTTCACCTTTGTGCTGCACTTTATTGAGCTGCCGTTCCAGCTTGTTAATCAAATCGTTGATGGCGGTGTACATATCTTCATGTTTTGCGCTGGCGACCAGATGGCCGTTTGGAGTATTGATAGTTGCGTCAGCGATGAAACCCTGCGGCTCCTTAGAAAGAATGATATGTGGCTTGATCAGGTGAGTTTGCCATTTATCCAGTTTGGCGAGACGGTCTGCGACGTGCTGGCGTATTGCCGGAGTAATTTCCATTTGTTTACTGGTAATGTTCATTGTCATAAATTTTACCTCTTGTCTTTCCCGTCTTGGTGATTCCAGCATACCGTTCTTAATGTCAAAATACGTGATCTAAATCACATTTTTATGTCACTTTTTGTCAGCGGATTCTTTTTGTGAGGCAGGACAGGAAGAATCAACTTTTACCTTGTCGAGTGGGCAAACTGCGTTCATAGTTGATAGGATTCGTTCGGGCTAAACCGGTTCAGCCTACGACAGATATGAATAAAAAAACGGCAGCCCGCGGGCTGTAATGCCAGTCAGTTAAGCAACTGACTGGCCCTTTTTCGGGGCTGTGGTGTACCTCCAGGGCCTCTCCTTTACCACCCTCGGGAAGGCCCTTTCCCTTCTTGTCGGCAGCCTGACCATCTG
>Ga0160473_100738_pt1 | contig 20133 bp, 17 predicted proteins | sample HID1975I_E11MG_FD_108217 | JGI IMG/M metagenome (GOLD analysis project Ga0160473, IMG submission 108217) | Enriched soil microbial communities from UW Madison campus, WI, USA - HID1975I_E11 MG | ecosystem: Environmental > Terrestrial > Soil > Unclassified | place: USA: Madison, Wisconsin... | reverse complement strand
TGCGCAACCTGTTCCTCAGCCAGATGCGTCGAGCGCGCTTCAAGGGCGAATGGGACGAACTGACCGCGTCCAAGCTGCTCGCCGCGCCGGCCAGCCAGGACCGCCATGTCGAACTCGGCGACATGCAGCGTGCGCTCCTCCATCTGCCGCAGCCACAGCGCGAGGCGCTCATCCTCGTCGGTGCGGGCGGCTTCGCCTATGAAGAGGCGGCGGAGATCTGCGGCTGTGCGGTGGGCACGATCAAGAGCCGCGTGGCGCGCGGGCGCGTCGCGCTGGAGGCGCTGCTGACCGAAGGGAAGCTGCCCTCGCGGCGCGAGCACAAGACCGACGCCAACACCACCGTCCTGCAGACGATCATGGACGAGGTCGACGACCTGAGCCGCGATCGCTGACCCGGCGGGCGGCAAGCGCGAAAGATTTTTCCGCTGATTTTTGCTGTTGCTTGTGGCGAGGACCGGAGAGCCTGAAAAAGAAAGGGGCCGGCGGCGATACCGTCCGGCCCCTTCGTCTGCCTGCTCTCCGCCATGTTCTCTTGGCTGGCGGTGATCCGCCTTAGCGCAGCTTTGCCAGCAGATCGGCGAAAGGATCCTCGCCTTTTCCGTTGGTTGGCCGGAAGGCTTCTCTCAGGGCGTTTCCCAACCCGTCATGCGGGTGGGTCGCCCGCACGGTGACAATGCGGTCTGTCATCTCGGGTCCGGTCCGTCCGGCCTCCTTGGTTAAATGGCTATGCATATGGGTTGAAACGCCCGGGCAACGCCGGAGTTGCATTCGGCGGACCGGTGTTGTTTGGCCGCTGCGAGAGACAGCTGGGACAGTGGCATGACGGATACGGTCCGCAACGAGACCGACCAGCCGGGCGGGAGCCGGCAGGCCTTTTCGGAAGCGATCGCCAGGGCGGAGGCGCACGCCCCCTTCCTCAGGCGGCTGATGGCGCGCCGACCGGCGGTGGCCGATCGGCTGGCGGCGGCGGATCTTGAAGGCGCGCTCGCCGCCGCGCGGGCGGACGCGGCCGATGCGCCGGGCGTGGGCGCGATGTTGCGGCGCGAGCGGCAGGGGCTTGCGCTGGCGGTGGCGATCGGCGATCTCGCCGGCGCGCTGCCGCTGGAACGCGTGGTGCGGCTGCTGTCGGATTTCGCCGACCGTGCGCTCGATCTCGCGATCCGGACGGCGCTGGTCGAACGCTATCCCGATGACGAGCCGCGTGGCTTCGCGGGTATCGCGCTCGGCAAGCATGGCAGCCGCGAGCTCAATTACTCGTCGGACATCGACCCGATCCTGATCTTCGATCCGCAGACGATGCCGCATCGCGAGCGCGAGGAGCCGGTCGAGGCGGCGGTGCGGATCGGGCGGCGCGTCGTCGAACTGCTCCAGCATCCGGATGCGGACGGCTATGTGCTGCGCGTCGACCTGCGCCTGCGCCCCTCGCCCGAGGCCACGCCGATCGCGCTGCCCGTCGAGGCTGCGATCAGCTATTACGAATCCGCCGCGCTGCCATGGGAACGGGCGGCCTTCATCCGATCGCGCGCGGCGGCCGGCGACCTCGCGCTGGGCGAGGGTTTCCTTTCGGCGATCAGGCCCTTCGTCTGGCGGCGTGCGCTGGATTACGGGGCGATCGGCGAGATTCGCGGGATATCCCGCCGGATCCGCGATCATCACGCGCAGGGCCAGCGGCTGGGGCCGGGATTCGACCTGAAGCGCGGGCGCGGCGGCATCCGCGAGGTCGAATTCTTCGCCCAGATCCACCAGCTGATCCATGGCGGGCGCGAGCCGGGGCTGCGCGTGCCGGCCACGCTCGACGCGCTGGCGGCGCTGGCCGGTGCCGGGCGCATCGGGCAGGACGAGGCGGCGGTGCTGGCCGATGCCTATCGGCTCTATCGCACGATCGAGCACCGGCTGCAGATGGTCGAGGACCAGCAGACGCATCGCCTGCCGCGCGCCGAGGACGACCTTGCCAATGTCGCGCGGCTGCACGGGCTGGCGGACGGGCCGGCGCTGGTGGCGCTGCTCGCCCCGCCAGTCGAGGCTGTCGGTACGCTCTACGATGGGCTCGACCCGGCCGAAGATGCCGGCCTGTCGGAAGATGCCGAGCGGCTGGATGGCGTGCTGGCGGAGGCGGGCTTCCCCGAACCCGCCGCCGCGCGCGCGCGGATCGAGGCGTGGCGGAGCGGCAAGAACCCGGCCTCGCGCAGCGCCGCCGCGCGCGCCGCGCTGGAGGACATGCTGCCCGGACTGGTCCGCACGCTCGGCCGCGCGCCCGATCCGATGACCGCGATCAACCGGTTCGACGCGATCGTTTCCGGCCTGCCGAGCGCGATCAGCCTGTTCCGGCTGCTGGAGGCGCAACCCGCGCTCGGCCGCATCCTGGCGCATATCCTGTGCCACGCGCCCACGCTGTCGGAGGCGATCAGCCGCCGGCCGGTACTGCTCGACCGGCTGATCGACGCCAGCGCCTTCGACCCGCCGGGCAGCGTCGATGCGCTCGCTTCGGAGTACGCGAGCGGGGAACAGGGCGAGGATTACCAGGCGCTGCTCGATCGCGTCCGCCGGCTGGTGGGGGAGGGGCGCTTCGCGCTCGGCGTCCAACTGATCGAGGGCGCGAGCGATCCGCTGGCGGTCGCGGCGGGCTATTCGCGGCTGGCCGAAGCCGCGATCCGGGTGCTTGCCGACGCGACCATCGCCGAGTTCGAGGCGGCTCACGGCCGGGTGCCGGGCGGGGGGCTCGTCATCCTCGCGCTCGGCCGGCTCGGCGGCGGCGCGCTCACCCACGCCTCGGACCTCGACCTCGTCTATCTGTTCGATGGCGATCATCTCGCCGAATCCGATGGGCGCAAGCCATTGGGCGCGACGCAGTATTTCAACCGGCTCGCTTCGCGCATCTCGGTCGCGCTGAGCGTGCCCACCGCCTCGGGGCCGCTCTACGAGGTCGATACCCGGCTCCGCCCGTCGGGCACGCAGGGGTTGCTCGCGGTCTCGATCGACAGCTTCGCGCGCTATCAGGCCGAAAGCGCGTGGACATGGGAGCATATGGCGCTGTGTCGCGCCCGCACCGTCTATGGGCAGGCGGGCCCGCGCGAAGCGGTCGACGAGATCGTGCGCCGGACGCTCGACGCCGAGCGCGACGAGGCTGCGCTGCTGGCGGCCGCGGTGAAGATGCGTGGCGATATGGCGCGGCACAAGCCGGCGGCCGGCCCCTTCGACGTCAAGCTGATCGACGGCGGGCTGGTCGACTTGGAATTCTGCATCCACGTCAGCCAGCTTCGCCATCGCAGGGGTTTCGACCCCCGGCTGGGGCAGGCGGCGCGGCTGCTGGCGGCCGAGGGGCTGCTGCCCGAACGTCTCGTCGATGCCTATGACCTGCTGGCGCGGCTGCTCGTCACCTTGCGGCTGGTGGCACCGGGTTCGGCCGAGCCCGATCCGGGATCGCGGTCGCTGGTCGCGCGGGCATGCGGCGCGGATGACTGGAATGCGCTGCTTGGCGCTTATGCGGCGGCGCGGGAGGCTGTATCGGCTGGCTGGCGAGCGATCGTCGCCGAATCGGATGCGGCGGGCGAGGGCATGGACACGGAAGGTAATGCGGATGGCCGATCAGGGTGACATGGTTCCCGATGTGACGATGACGACGCCGGACGATGGCGCGTTTCGCCCGGCCGAGGCGAAGGGCGACGTCCTGATCGTCTATTTCTATCCGAAGGACGACACCTCCGGCTGTACGCGCGAGGGGCAGGACTTTTCCGCGCTGATGCCCGAATTCGCAAGTATTGGTGCGCGCGTCATCGGTGTTTCGAAGGATTCGCCGGCAAGCCATCGCAAATTCATCACAAAGTATGACCTGAAGGTCGAGCTGGCCACCGACGCCGACGACAGCGTGTGCGAGGCTTTCGGCGTCTGGGTCGAGAAATCGATGTACGGCCGCAAATACATGGGGATCGAGCGGGCGACCTTCCTGATCGACCGCGAGGGGCGGATCGCGCGGGTCTGGCGCAAGGTGAAGGTCGCCGATCATGCCGCGCAGGTGCTGGAAGCGGCCAAGGCGCTGGGGTGAGCGTTCCGTCTGGATCATCGCGATGACGCGCGACGTTCCCCAGCCCATCCCGGAACGTTTGCCGGAGACGGTCGGCGCGGCCTGCCGCCTGGTGCTGACGACCGGCGATCCGCGCGCCTAGCTGATGACCGCGCGGCGCGTGGCCCGGGCGTGGCGGGCCGGAAAACTGGCACCTTTGTTCGATGTCGCGATGCCCGATCGGCCCGCGCGGCCGGACCGGCCGGTGCTGATGTCGCCCGCGAGGATGCCCAAGCGCGGGCGCGCCGGATCGGATCGCGGCAGGATCGCGCTGCTCCACGCGATCGCGCATATCGAGTTCAACGCCATCGACCTCGCCTTCGACGTGCTCGGGCGGTTCGGCGGCGAATATCCGCGCGAATTCATCGATGACTGGATGCGCGTGGGGGCGGAGGAAGCGATGCATTTCGCCGCCGTCGCGCGCCGGTTGCGGACCCTGGGCGCGGCCTATGGCGACCTGCCGGCGCACGACGGATTGTGGGAAGCGGCCGAGGTCACGGCGGACGATTCGATGGCCCGGCTGGCGATCGTGCCGATGGTTCTGGAGGCGCGCGGGCTGGACGTCACGCCGGCGATGCAGGCGCGCTTCGCCGCTGCCGGAGATGCCCGCTCCGCGTTGATTTTACAGAGAATTCTTTCCGACGAGGTGAGGCATGTCGCGGCCGGGGTCCGCTGGTTCCGCCACGCATGCTCGTTAAGGCGATTCGCACCCGAATCCACTTGGCAAGGTCTTGTCGAGGCGCGCTTTCGTGGAAGGATTAAAGCGCCGTTCAACGACTCGGCGCGCGACCATGCCGGTCTGACCCGTGATTTCTACTCGGCTATTGCCGAAGCTCCCGCGACTTAACACAACGAACGCGTCGTCAGCGGGGTGGGCATCTCATCGGCGGCTAAGCATACGCGGTGCGATCCCCCGATCGCGCCGTAACCCGATAATTGGGTCGCGCGGGGGATTAGATGATTTCGGACTGCCAGAAAACAAACGTTGGAGCCGCCGAACGGTTCCGCCAGTTTTTCAAGCCCCGCGACATCTTCTTCCAGGACGGAACGAAGCTCCATCGCATCCATCTTGGGACGCGCATCCAGCTCGGCGCCGCTGCGGCCTTGGTCGCGGTGACCCTGTGGTCGGTGCTGGCGATCGCGCAGATCGCGTTCGGCGCGCAGACCGCCGCCGCGATGGTTTCGCAGCGCGCCACCGTCGCCTCGATGGAAGCCGACATGGCGACGATCCGCGCCGAGACCGAAGCCCACGCCGCCCGGCTCGAGAAGCGCCAGCAGTTCCTGGCCGCCGTCCTCGCCGGCAAGGCTTCGCCCAAGCAGCTCGAGGCCCTGCTGCCCCGTGAAATCGCCGACGCATCCGACGTCGCGGCCCCGGCGCTCGCGGCGTTCGACCGCGTCGAGGAACTGCAGCTCGCCATGCTCGACGACGTGCAGGAAGCGACCGATCAGCGTTACGACCAGACGCGCCAGGCGCTCCGCAAGCTCGGGCTCGCCCCGAACCGCTTCCAGAACCGCGCCGGCCGTGCCCGCAGCGAGAACCTTGCCGGCATGGGCGGCCCCTTCGAGCCGGTTTCGGCCAAGGACGCCAAGGAGCTGGCTTCCGGCAAGGCGGACCCCAAGTTCAAGTCGCTCTTCCTGTCGTGGAAGAAGCTCGACAGCCTCCAGCAGGGCGTGATCGCGGTGCCCTCTGCGCAGCCCGTTTCGACCACCCACAAGTTCACCTCGGGCTTCGGCGTTCGCTCCGATCCGTTCCGTGGCACCGCCGCGATGCATGCCGGCATCGATCTCGCCGGGCCGCTCGGCACCCCGGTCTATGCCACGGCGGACGGCGTCATCGGCCGCGCGGGCTGGGCCAATGGCTATGGCAAGCTGATCGAGATTGATCATGGCAAGGGCCTGCAGACCCGCTTCGGCCATCTCTCCGAGATCCTCGTCGCCGCCAACACCCGCGTGAAGCGCGGCCAACTGATCGGCAAGATGGGTTCCACCGGCCGCTCGACCGGCAGCCACCTCCACTACGAGGTCCGCATTGACGGCCGCGCCGTCAACCCGATCCCCTTCCTGCAGACCAACGAATATCTGATGGCGATGCAGCGTCGCGGCACCGAAGGCCAGGTCGCCCTCGGCGGCCCGAGCGACTGATTTTCCGCTGAGCGCGACGGCATCTTATTACGGGCGGCGCCGCTTGTCGGTTGCCGCCCGAAATCTTATGTCTGCCGCATGAGCGAAACCCAAGTCGACCTCACCCCGTCCGCCGCCGCCCGTGTCGCCGCCATCGCGACGCGGCAGGGCAAGCCGGCGATCCTGCGCCTCGCGGTCGATGGCGGCGGTTGCGCGGGCTTCCAGTACAAGTTCGGGCTGGCCGATGCGGTCGATGCCGAGGATTCGGTCGCAATGCGCGACGGCGTGACGCTGGTCGTCGATCCGATCAGCCTCGATCTCGTTCGGGGAAGCGCTGTCGATTACGTCGAATCGCTCGGCGGATCTGCTTTCCGCGTGACCAATCCCAATGCGGCCTCGGGCTGCGGCTGCGGAACCAGCTTCTCGATCTGACGCTGTCGGCGAGCGCGGCGCGCGTTCCGGCTGGCGATCGGACCAATCGCTGCTAACGATCGGCTATGGACAATCTCGCGCATTCGCTCGTCGGGGCGGCGCTCGGTGAAGCCGGGCTGAAGGAAAAGACCGGGCTTGGCCTCGCGACGCTGATCATCGCGGCGAACATCCCCGACATCGACGTCATCGGCCTGGCCTTCGGCGAGAACCTCGCCTGGCGGCGCGGATGGACGCATGGGCCGATCGCGTTGTTGCTGCTGCCGCCGCTGCTGACCCTGGCGATGATCGCCTTCGATCGCTGGCAGGCGCGGCGCGGCAAGCGGCCCGAGGGGCGGCCGCCGGTCCACGCCGGCTGGTTGCTGGCGCTGGCCTATGTCGGCACGCTGTCGCACCCGTTCTTCGATTTCCTCAACACCTATGGCGTGCGCTGCCTGATGCCGTTTTCGGATCGCTGGTTCTATGGCGACACGCTGTTCATCATCGATGTCTGGCTGTGGACCGTCCTGGCGATCGGCGTGTGGCTGGCACGGCGGAGACGGCGGCGCACGCAGGCGCATCCCCGTCGGCCCGCGATCGCCGCGATCGGCCTGGTCAGCGCCTATATCGCCGCGATGGGGATGGGCAGTGTCGCCGCGGCGCAGCTTGCCGCGCGCAGTGTCGAGGCCGCCGGCCGTGCGCCGATCGTCAGCATCATGGCCAATCCGGTTCCGGTGAACCCGTTCCGCCGCGATATCATCTGGAACGACGGCGAGGCCTATGGCTTCGGATCGGTCACCTGGAAACCCGGACCGGAAGTGGTGCTGGAGGAGCGGATGACGCCGATCCTGATGAACGATCCCGCCATCGCCGAGGCCGCGATCCGCGACAAGCGGGTGCGCGATTTCCTCTATTGGTCGCGCTATCCCTATGCCGTCGTCGACCGGCGGCCCGATGGCCGGACGGTCACCCTCGGCGATGCGCGCTATGACATCGAGCGCGGGCAGAGCCGGTTCACGGTCACCACCGAACTGCCGGCGGACCGGTAGGGGGCGCGTTCCCGGCCTGGGCCGTCGAGCGTGAGATCTGGTTCGTCGTCCCAGCGCAGGCTGGGATCGGGTTCCGCAGGTGTGCGCATATGGAAAAAGATCCCAGCCTGCGCTGGGATGACGGTGCTCTGCGGGTGATCCTGATCTGACCCACGTCGCTCCAGGCGACGATTCCTTGCCGCAATGCGTCAACCTGCACTTGATATAACATAACACGGTCGCTAAGCGGGCCGAGGTTCAGGAGATGCTATACCATGACTCGTTCCGCTTACCTTGCGGGCGTTGCGCTGGCCGTTCTGCCGGTCGCCGCGCACGCCCAGTCCCATCCGCCGGTTTCCAACGACATCTATCATGACAAGCCGGCGGCGGACATCGTCGTGACCGCGCCCTTCGCGCGCGATCTCGGCACGCTCACCTCGGGCGTGTCGATCGTCTCGGGCTCCGAGCTCACCCGTTCGCTGCGCCCGACGATCGGCGAAACCCTCGCGCGGCAGCCCGGCGTCTCCTCGACCAGCTTCGGCCCCAACGCCTCGCGTCCCGTGCTGCGCGGCTTCCAGGGCGAGCGCGTCCGCATCCTGACCGACGGCATCGGCAGCTTCGACGTCTCCAACACGTCGGTCGACCATGCCGTCGCGATCAATCCGCTCACGGCCGAGCGGATCGAGGTGCTGCGCGGCCCTTCCGCGCTGCTGTTCGGCTCCTCGGCGATCGGCGGCGTCGTCAACGTGATCGACGGCCGCATTCCGCTGCGTATCCCCGATGAGCCGATCCATGTCGACGCGATCGGCACCTATGGCAGCGCGGCGGACGAGCGGTCCTTCGGCGGCAAGGTCGAGGCACCGATCGGCGACAAGGTCGTCGTCCATTTCGACGGCACCTGGTCGAAGACCGACGACCTGCGCACGGGCGGCTACATCCTGCCGCGCGGCTTGCGCGAGGAGGCGGCCGCCAGCGACGAGGCGGAGATCCAGGAGAATGCCCGGCTGCGCGGCAAGCTGCCCAACAGTTCGGGGCGGACCTGGGAAGTCGCGGGTGGTGCCGCGCTGATCACGGAGACCGGCAATCTCGGTTTCTCGGTCAGCCGCCTGGAAAGCCGCTACGGCGTCCCCTCCCGGCTGGAGACCAGCGAGGAGGCGCATGATCATGATCATGAGCATGAGGAGGGCGAGGATCATGGCCATGAGGAGGAAGGCCACAGCCACGAGAATGTCCGCCTCGACATGCGCCAGACCCGCGTCGACCTGCGCGGCGAGGTCGAGACCGGCGGCGGCATCCTGGAAAAGCTGCGCCTGCGCGCGGGATATGCCGACTATCGCCACGACGAGCTGGAGGAGACCGGCGAGATCGGCACCAGCTTCTTCAACGACAGCTACGAGGCTCGGCTGGAGGCGGTGCAGGCGCAGCGCGGCGGCTGGCGCGGCGGCTTCGGCGCGCAGATGTTCATCCGCAACTTCAACGTGATCGGCGAGGAGAAATTCCTGCCGAAGAACGAGACCGTGCAGACCGGCCTGTTCACGCTGCAGGAATTCGATCTCGGCCCGGTCAAGGCCGAGGCGGGTGGCCGCTGGGAACACACCAAGCTGACCGCGAACGCCGATGCCGATCTGGGCAACGGCATGATCGAGCGCAGCTTCGATGCGTTCTCCGGCTCGATCGGCGCGAGCTATGAGTTCATGCCCGACTGGCGGATCGGTCTGAACGGTTCGCGTTCGGAACGGGCACCGTCTGCCGAGGAGCTCTTCGCCAACGGCCCGCACGCCGGCACCCAGTCGTTCGAGATCGGCAACCCCGATTTCGCCAAGGAGAAGAGCTGGGGGCTGGAAGCGACCTTGCGCGGTCGCGGGGCCGGCTGGCGCGTCGATGCCTCGGCCTATCACAGCTGGTTCAAGAACTATATCTTCGAGACCCAGACCGGCGAGGAGATCGACGAGCTTCCGGTCTATCAGTTCGCCCAGGCGGACGCGCGCTACTACGGCTTCGAGATCGAAGGGTCCGCCAATCTGGCGCGCTTCGGATCGGTCGACATCGTCGCCGATGCGCTGGCCGATTACGTCCGCGCGAAGGTGGTCGGCACCGGCCCCGTGCCCCGCATCCCGCCGCTCCGCCTGCTCGGCGGCATCGAGGCGCAGGCGGAGCGCGTCCAGGGCCGGGTCGAGGTCGAATGGACCGACGACCAGGACCGCGTCGCCGCCTTCGAGACGCCGACGGAAGGCTACACGATGGTCAACGCCAGCGTCTCCTTCCAGCCGATCCCCGGCAACAAGGGGACCACGCTGATGCTGTCGGCGAACAACATCTTCGATGTCGTCGCGCGCCGCCACGCCAGCTTCCTGAAGGACTACGCCCCGCTTGCGGGCCGCGACATCCGGGTGAGCGCACGGGTCTCGTTCTGACGGGCCTGCCCCTCCTCCGGCACGGCCGGGGGAGGGGCTGCGCGGATCAGCCCGTTGGTGTGAGTCTTTTGCAGTAGTTCTCGGTGGGATCGCAGTAGAAGGTGCCGCGTGTGAAGACCGCGCCAGCCGGCCCGGCTGCGTCCTTCACGATTCCGGACACGCCATAGCCGCAGGTCCACGCAACACCGTTGCGAAGCGCAACCTCGCGCCTGTTGGAGCAGTTGCCGACGAAATTCACCCATTGCTCCGGCGTCTGCCATCCCGATGCCTGGCTGGGGTCGACGATGGTTCCGCTCGGGTTCAGCGAGCTGTGGCAGCGGAAATAGGCGTTGCCCTGGTCGATGCACACCGCAACCGCCTCCGGTACAGCCGGGTAGGTCTTCTTCGGCGGCGCAGGAGGTGGAGCGGCAGGGGCGGCCGCCATTGTCGGGTTTACTCTTGCCGGAGTGGCAGGCGCGGCAGCGAGGGACACCGTCGCGACTTCCCCCCCTGAAGGCAGACGCGACGGCATGCCCCCGACCGGCGATGCTCGCGGCTGGGCGGGCTGTGCGTTGGCGAGGGCTCTGCGTCGCGCTTCGGCCAATTCGTTGCGGGCAACCTCGTCCCGGCGTCGCCGAGCTTCCGCAGCCTGAGCCGCACGGTCGACCGCTTCCTGTTGCTGACGACGCTCCTCGTTGCTCCGCTGGATACGAAGCTGCGCGGCCAGCTCGGCATTGCGACTCTGGGCCGCCACGTGATCGCCCAGCGCGGTGCCCAGCGTTTGCACCGCCTCCATCATGATCTGGCGGGTTCGCGCCTGGACGGCTTCATCATGGGCTGCCTGCTCGGCCGCTTCGGCCTCGCGCTCGGCGCGCCGGATTTCCATCAGGCGTTCCATCTCCCTCTGCCGCTGGCGCTCCTCTTCCAGCTTGGCGAGGCGTGCGTGCTCCTCTTTCTCTTTGCGCAGACGGGTCCGCACCTGGTGAAGCTCATCGATCCGCTGTCCGCTGGCATAGCGGCAAGGCTCGAATCCTTCGCCCTCATCGTCGGGGAGGGCGCAACTGCCGTCGCCAACGGGCACGAGATCGTCGAATGGTCCGTGATACGCGACCTTGCCGTCGACCATCAGCTTCGCGTTGCCGGCCGGTTGCCTGGATCCGGGGACGAGTGCATCCGCTTCGATCCGGCGAAGCACCTTGCCCGCCTCAAGATCGAGAACCTCCAGTTCCACGAAACCGGGCCGGCCGGTCGGGAAATACTCGGTCAGCCGGATTCGGCCGTCGGAGGCATAGGCCATGACATTCGGGGCCGAACTGGTATCGCCCTTGAAGCAGCCCGGCCACCATACCACCCAGCCGCTGGGCAGGCTGCTCGGCGTAGGGCAATGGTTCTTGTTGGCAGGGCGGGACTGCAAGACCTGAGCTTCGGGGATCAGGTCACTGGCCGCGAAGGGGCCGCTTCCGCGATAATCGCCTGGAAGGACGAGATAGCGGCCCGGAGGAACCGCCCATGAATCCCCCGGGACGGTCACTTGGAGCGGACCCGTCCAGGCGATATCCTTCAGGTTGTAGATCATGGCCTTGTCGAAGCCTGTCTGCCTGCCTTCGATCAGCATGCCCGACGAGGTCTGCAAGCGGGTGTGGCCGGAAGCCTCGCGTCGCACTTCATGTCCTTCGCGTGTCCGCATCAGCGTATGATCCGCGCCGCGCGAAAATCGGTTGCCGCCACTGCCCTCGTAGAAGATCAGTTCATCGCGAACCTCGGAGTAGTCTGCCAGCTTCTCGCCGTTGTTCGCGACTGCGATGCGATCCCGGCTGAAAATGTAGTTCGCGCTACCCTGCATGATCCCGTAGCCGCTGCGCGCCGGCACGCGAAACTGCCGGTCGGTATTGATCAACCGGGCGACCTGGCCCACCCAGATCGTGCCGCTGGTGTAATCGATCCGGCCGATTCCGGTCGGGAAGCAGGATATTGCCTCACCGCGATACCGGGCCACCTTGTGCCATTCGGAGGGCGCGAAACTGATGTCGACCTGCTGGACGCGCGACTTGCACTTGCCGGGGGCCTTGGGCTTCTCGCCGGTCGAATCCATCGCGAGCGTGACTTCGGGCAGCCAGGTCGCGGTGCCGATCGCACCCCCGCGTTGCTGGATAGCATTGACGCGCGCGACGTCCTCCGGCCCCAGATGGGGGCGCGGATCGACCTCGAATGCGGCTGCAGATGCCTCGGCAGGGGCAGGGGCTGTCGCGGAGGGCTGGGTCACCTGGGACGTGGCGGGAGGCGGAGGAGCCGCCGCCATCTGGGGTGGAGCGGTGCCGATGAGGCCCGCCATCGGTTTGCGTTCAAACTCGGCAACCCTTGGAATAAAGTCCTGGCCGTCTGTCAGCCGCAGATATCCCTGGACCTTACACTCCACAAGAACGGTCTGGCCTGGAGCCAGCATCAACTCCAGTTTCTTCTTGCGCGACTCAAGGGTGTACTGGCCGGCTGGTACGTCCCATTCCGCAAAACGTCCGCGTCCCAGCTCGACGATTTCCTTTCCTTGGTAATCTATGGGGCAACCTCTCGCGAGACCGTAAAGTATCGGCGTTCGGTAGAAGATAACGCGACTATGCCGCGCGTCCTGCGCGTCTGCCTGAGCGTTGAATGGAAAAGCCGTGATCATAATTGCCAGGCAACTGGTCAGAAACGATCTCATTCGCGCGCCCCGCTCCATCGCGTAGCGACAAGCCGCTACTTGGGCGCATGGTAATAGACAGTCGTTAACGCATCGTCGGCAAACACGTTAGTCTATGAAAGAGGACGCCAAACGGCAAATCGCGCTGTGTTGATCACAAGATCTCGCGCACCCGCTCCGGCGGGCGGCCCAGGCGGACGCCTTTTTCGGTTTCGACGAGCGGGCGTTCGATCAGGGCGGGGTTGGCGATCATCGCGTCGAGGATGGTGTCGTCGTCGGCCAGCAGCAGGTCTTCGGCGGCCGCCTCGCTCTCACGCAGGCCCTGGCGCGGGAACATGCGCGCCCGCTGGTACAGCCGGGCCAGTTCCTCGCGCGAGGGCGGCGTCTTCAGATATTCGACGATCGCGACTTCCAGCCCGGGTTCGGACTGGAGGATCGCCAGCGTTTCCCGGCTCTTGGTGCAGCGCGGGTTGTGCCAGATCGTAGCGCGCATCTTTTCTCGTTATCCCCCAAGCCTGCCGACGACGGGCCGCTGGGCGAAATAAACCCTAACGCGGCGATAACGCCATCAACTCTGCTGGGATAACCAATGTTCCAACCATTTGATAGTGTATTCGCCGTCCTGGAACTCGGGATCGTCCAGTAGCGCCTGGTGCAACGGGATGGTCGTCTTCACGCCCTCGATCACATATTCTTCCAGCGCGCGGCGCAGGCGACGCAGCGCGCCCTGGCGCGTCGTGCCGTAGACGATCAGCTTGGCGATCATGCTGTCGTAATAGGGCGGGATTCGATAGCCGGCGTAGAGCCCGCTATCCACCCGCACGTTGAGTCCGCCCGGTGCGTGATAGCCTGTCACCTTGCCGGGCGACGGGGCGAAGCTGCGCGGATCCTCGGCATTGATCCGGCACTCGATCGCGTGGCCGCGGAACTGGACGTCTTCCTGGCGCAGCGTCAGGCCCTTGCCGTCGGCGATGCGGATCTGCTCGCGCACCAGGTCGAGCCCGGTGATCGCCTCGGTCACCGGATGCTCCACCTGCAGCCGGGTGTTCATCTCGATGAAGTAGAACTGCCCGTCCTCGTACAGGAACTCGATCGTGCCGGCACCGCGATAGCCCATGTCGGCCATCGCCTTCGCGACGATCCCGCCCATCTCCTCGCGCTGTTCGGCGGAGATGACGGGGGAGGGGGCTTCCTCAAGCACCTTCTGGTGGCGGCGCTGGAGCGAGCAATCGCGCTCGCCCAGATGGATCGCGTTGCCCTCGCCATCGCCGAAGATCTGGAACTCGATGTGGCGCGGATCGCCGAGATACTTCTCCATGTAGACGGTGGCGTCGCCGAAGGCGGCCTTCGCCTCCGATCCCGCTTGCGCGATCAGCGTCTCGAGCTGGCTCTCGTCGGGCACCACTTTCATGCCGCGCCCGCCGCCGCCGCTCGCGGCCTTGATCAGCACGGGGTAACCGATCGCGTCGGCGACCGCTTTGGCTTCCTCGATCGAGGTCAGCGGCCCGTCCGATCCGGGCACCAGCGGCAGGCCGAGCTTGGCGGCGGTGCGCTTGGCCTCGACCTTGTCGCCCATCGTGCGGATATGCTCGGGCTTGGGGCCGATCCAGATGATGTTGTGGGTCTCGACGATCTCGGCGAAGCGCGCATTCTCGCTGAGGAAGCCGTATCCCGGATGGATCGCGTCCGCGCCGGAGATCTCGGCTGCTGCGATGATGTTCGGGATGTTGAGATAGCTTTCGGCCGCCGGCGGCGGGCCGATGCAGACCGCCTGGTCGGCCAGCCGGACGTGCATCGCCTCGGCATCGGCGGTGGAGTGCACCGCGACCGTCTGGATGCCCATTTCATGGCAGGCGCGGTGGATGCGCAGCGCGATCTCGCCGCGATTGGCGATCAGGACTTTCTGGATGGCCATCAGCCGTTCACTCGACGACGACGAGCGGCTGATCGAACTCGACCGGCTGGCCGTTGTCGACCAGGATGGTCCGCACCTTGCCGGCGCGCGGCGCGAGGATCGGGTTCATCACCTTCATCGCCTCGACGATCAGCAGCGTCTGGCCGGCGGCGACGGTATCGCCCGCGCCGATGAACGGCCTGGCCCCCGGTTCGGCCGAGAGATAGACGGTGCCCACCATCGGCGACTTCACCGTGCCGGGATGATCGGCGGGCGAGGCAAGCTCGGCCGGCGCGGCGATGGCGGCGACCGGGGCGGCCACGGGGGCGGCGGCGACCGGCGCTGCGGCGGCCGCGACCGTGATCGTGCGCGCGACGCGGATGCGGCGTTCCCCGTCCTGCACCTCGATCTCGGTCAGGTTGGTGTCGTCGAGCAAGGTGGCGAGCTGGCGGACGAGATCGGTATCGACCTGCATGCCCGGAGCGTTGCTATCGGTCATGTGACCCTCTTTTGTTGTTCAAGCGAATGGCGTTCAAGCGCGCGCCCATGTCAGAGCTTGGCCGCCGCGTCCAGCGCAAGCAGGTATCCGAGCGCGCCGAAGCCCGCGATGGTTCCCTTCGCCGCCTGCCCGACGAAGCTCGTGTGGCGATACGCCTCGCGCTTGTGGGGGTTGGAAAGATGCACCTCGATGACGGGCACGGTGATCGACTTGATCGCGTCGTGGAGGGCGACCGAGGTATGCGTGTAGCCGCCCGGATTGAGGATGACGGCCCTGGCATCGCGGGCCAGCGCCTCATGCAGCCAGTCGATCAGATGGCCCTCATGGTTCGATTGCCGCAGATCGACCTCCAGCCCCAGTTCGATCGCCCGATCCTCCAGCATCGCCGCGATGTCGTCGAGCGTGGTGGTCCCGTAGACCTCCGGCTCGCGCACGCCGAGCAGATTGAGGTTCGGCCCGTTGAGCACGAGGACGAGCGGCTTGGCGGTCATGCGATCGATCGGACCCTTTTGCTGTCGATACCTCGCCGGTTGCGGGGCGAAGCGGCCGCCACCTATATGCACCATCGAACGATGACGCAAAGGCGATAGCGAAATGACGACGGACGGCACCATCTCGATCCGGGTGAACGGCGAGCATCGGCGCGTGATGGCCGGGATCAGCATCGCCGATCTGGCGAACGAGCTGGGCCTGGCGCCGGAGAAGGTGGCGGTCGAGCGCAACCTGGAGGTGGTGCCGCGATCCACTTTGGCCGACGTCAAGGTGGAGGACGGTGACGATTACGAGATCGTCCACTTCGTCGGCGGCGGCGATCATGCCGCGCCGCTGGCCGGCGACAGCTGGACGGTGGCGGGGAAGACCTTCCGCTCGCGGCTGATCGTCGGGACCGGAAAGTACAAGGATTTCGCGCAGAACGCCGCCGCCGTCGAGGCTTCGGGTGCCGAGATCGTGACGGTCGCGGTGCGGCGCGTGAACATCGCCGATCGCAACGCCCCGATGCTGACCGACTTCATCGATCCGAAGCGGATCACCTATCTGCCCAACACCGCCGGCTGCTTCACCGCCGAAGACGCGATCCGCACGTTGCGGCTGGCGCGGGAGGCGGGTGGCTGGACGCTGGTCAAGCTGGAGGTGCTGGGCGAGGCGAAGACGCTCTATCCCGACATGCTGGAGACGCTGCGCGCGACCGAGATCCTGGTGAAGGAGGGCTTCGAGCCGATGGTCTATTGCGCGGACGATCCGATCGCGGCGAAGCGGCTGGAGAATGCCGGCGCGGTCGCGATCATGCCGCTCGGCGCGCCGATCGGATCGGGGCTGGGCATCCAGAACCCGGTGATGATCCGCCTGATCGTCGAGGGCGCGAAGGTGCCGGTGCTGGTCGACGCGGGCGTGGGCACCGCATCCGATGCGGCGGCGGCGATGGAACTCGGCTGCGACGGCGTGCTGATGAACACCGCCATCGCCGAGGCGAAGGATCCGATCCTGATGGCGACCGCGATGAAGGCGGCGGTCGAGGCGGGTCGCCTCGCCTATCGCGCGGGCCGCATGGGGCGGCGGCTCTATGCCGACCCGTCGAGCCCGCTGGCGGGGTTGATCTGAGGGGCGGGTTTCCGCTGCGAACTTCTGAACGGGGGAGGGCAGCGATCAATCGATCGCGCTATACCTCACAGCACCAGTGCGAACGGCGCGGACCTTCTCGTCTCGGGCGACGTCAACGGCGACAGGAAGGCCGATTTCGTGATCCGGCTGGAGAATGTCGCCAGCCTGGTCGCGGGGGATTTTGTCGTCTGAAATTCCTCCCCGGAACGGGGAGGGGGACCGCCGAAGGCGGTGGAGGGGGCGGGCCGCATGCGCTGACTTAAGAGGGGTGCGTTCGCGGCACGCCCCCTCCGTCACGCTGCGCGTGCCACCTCCCCGTTCCGGGGAGGAATTATCGCTGCAGAAATGGCGCTTCCTCCAACATCTCTGCTATCAGCGCCGTTACGTTCTCGGCGACTGTATCCAGCTCGGCGACCCGGCAGCGACGATAATACGGTGCGACATCGTATCCGATCCCGACCGCCCCGAAGCTGACGCCGGAATCAGCGCCTTCCATTCGTGAGATGACGGCGTGAAGATGCCGATGCAGATACCCTTCGCCGTTATGGAGAAAGGTCGCGTCGTCGACCGGTGCCCCGTCCGAGACCACGATCAGGATCTTCTGTCGCGCCGATATCGCGTCGAGCCGCCTCGCGGCCCATTCGATCGCTTCACCGTCGACATTCTCGCGAAGGATATCCGGATGCAGCAGGGCGGATCGGGATGCTGCAGTCCAGGCTGATTCTTCGCACGATTTGTAGACCACGTGCAGCAGGGCGCAGAGACGTCCGGGGCGACGCGGTTGGCCGTTCCACTTCCATCTGTCGTAGGCTGCCCCGCCTTGCCATCCGACCGTCGAAAAGCCGAGAATTTCATAAGTGATGCCAACCGACGATAGCATGTCGGCGACCATGTCTAGTCCTGCCACGGTCGCCGCGATTGGGCGACCGCGCATCGAGCCGGAGTGATCGACGAGCAGAGAGACCGCAATTCCCTCGGGATCGTGCGCCGCCAGTTGAAGCGTCGCATGCGCCTGGTTGGTCGCCTCTTCTTCCGCCAGGGCGATCGATCGCTGCCATGCGTCGTCGGTCCGGTTCGTCCAACCGCGAGAATGATCCAAGCTGTGCAGGCGAAGTTTTTCGGGGATGTCGGTTGAGATCAACTCGAGATCATATTTGGTGGTGTACACCTTGTACGCTTCGTCGGGCGGCCCGTCCGGCACCGGCAGGGCGTTCAGGCGCGCCTTTCGGCGACTCCATGCCACGGCCATCGCTCCTGCAATGAGAAGTACGGGCCAGAAGAAGGCGTTGAGGGCGTCGGCCCATAATCCGAAACCGCCGTGCATCGCGTCCCGCCCCCTGACGATCGGCCTATCGCGTCCGGTATCGCAAGCGCATCGGCATTTCGGCAAGCGCTGGTGGTGATCCTAGCGAGCGTGGCGCGCCAGCGTCACGTAGCTGAACGCCGGGGCGGCTTCCACGGCGGCGTGATCCTCCCGCGCCGTCTCGCGCCAGGCGTGGGCGTCGAAGCCGGGCATCGTGGTGTCGCCTTCCACGTCGCCATGGACCTCGGTCAGTTCGATGCGGTTCGCGCGGTCGCGAAAGAGGGCGAAGACCTCCGCGCCGCCGATCACCGCGATCTCGGGCACGTCGCCGGCCAGCGCGATCGCGGCGTCGACATCATGCGCCACCTCCGCGCCGCCGGCGGACCAGTCGCGGTCGCGCGTGAGCACGATGTGGCGGCGGCCGGGCAGGGGGCTGGGGAAGCTCTGGAAGGTCTTGCGGCCCATCACCATCGGCTTGCCCATCGTCATCGCCTTGAAGCGCTTGAGATCGCCGGGCAGGCGCCAGGGCAGGCCGCCGTCGCGCCCGATCACACCGTTGTCGGCGCGCGCGAGGTAGAAGACGATTTCGGTCATGCGTCTATGTCGGTGTCGGCATCGGGCGCGGGGGCGCGGCCCTTGAACCCTTGCGCGATCACATACCATTCCGACGAGTCCTTGCGGCTCGCGGGCGGCTTGGCGTGCTTGACGGCGGTGAAGTTGCGCTTGAGCTCGGCGACCAGATGGTTGTCCGCGCCGCCCGCCAGCACCTTGGCGACGAACGCGCCGCCGGGGCGCAGCACCTCGCAGGCGAAGGCGACGCCGGCCTCGACCAGGCCCATGGTGCGCAGATGATCGGTCTGCGGATGGCCGACGGTGTTGGCGGCCATGTCGGACAGGACGATATCCGCATCGCCGCCCAGCGCCTCGGCCAGCTTGTCGGGCGCGTCATCGGCCATGAAGTCCATTTCGAAGATCGTCACCCCGTCGATCGGGTCGACCGGGAGCAGATCGATGCCGACCACCGTGGCGCGCGGGTTCTGCTTGCGCACCACCTGCGCCCAGCCGCCCGGCGCGATACCGAGATCGACCACGCGCATCGCCCCGCGCAGCAGGCCGAACCGCTCGTCGAGCTCGATCAGCTTGTAGGCGGCGCGCGATCGATAGCCCTCCGCCTTGGCGCGGCGGACATAGGGGTCGTTGAGCTGGCGTTCGAGCCAGCGCGTCGACGCGGCGGTGCGCCCGCGCGCGGTCTTCACCCGCTGCCTGCCGCCTGATCCGCCCCTGCTCATCGATATGCCCTCGAACTCAATGCGTGCGGCCCATCAGCGAGCGCAAGATGCCCTCGCGAATCCCGCGATCGGCGACGGTAAGCGCCTCGGCCGGCCAGATGTCCAGAATCGCTTCCAGGATCGCGCAGCCCGCGACCACCAGGTCGGCGCGCTCGCCGCCGATGCAGGGCAGGGTGGCGCGCTGGCGCACGGACATCCCCGCCAGCCGCGATCCGATCGCGCGCATCGCCTCGGTGCCAACGCGCACGCCGTCGATCGCCTTGCGGTCGTAGCAGGGCAGGTTGAGGTGGACGCTGGCCAGCGTCGTCACGGTGCCGCTGGTGCCGAGCAGCCGGGGCCGCTCCAGCCCCGAAAGCGGCAGGCTGCTGGCGAAATCCTCGAAGCTCTCCGCGACGCGCCCGCGCATCCGGGCGTAGGCGGCGGCGCGGTCCTCGTCGTCCTCGAAATCGCGCTCCTCGCTCTCGGTCAGCGAGACCACGCCCCACGGCGCGCTGTACCAGTCGAGGATGCGGGGCACCGGGTCGCCGGGCTCGACGAGGATCAGCTCGGTCGATCCGCCGCCGATGTCGAAGACGAGCGCCGGCCCCTCGCCGGGTTCGATCAGCGCGTGACAGCCGAGCACCGCCAGGCGCGCCTCCTCGCCCGGCGAGATCACGTCGAGCATGATCCCGGTCTCGGCATGGACCCGTTCGACGAATTCGCGCCCGTTCGCGGCGCGGCGGCAGGCCTCGGTCGCGACCGACCGGACCAGCGTCACATGGCGGCGGCGCAGCTTGTCCGCGCAGACCGAAAGCGCGCCGATCGCGCGTTCGATCGCGGCATCGGACAGCCGCCCGCTCGCGGCAAGCCCCTCGCCCAGCCG
>Ga0160473_100737_pt1 | contig 20136 bp, 18 predicted proteins | sample HID1975I_E11MG_FD_108217 | JGI IMG/M metagenome (GOLD analysis project Ga0160473, IMG submission 108217) | Enriched soil microbial communities from UW Madison campus, WI, USA - HID1975I_E11 MG | ecosystem: Environmental > Terrestrial > Soil > Unclassified | place: USA: Madison, Wisconsin... | reverse complement strand
TTCGATTCCTGCAACCGGCACCATCATCCCCTCTCCCGGCGGCCCCTCCCCGAGCATGTCCGAGACGACCAACAAGCTTGGACACAGGATCGGCGCCCGAGGCGGCCGGACGCGTCGCGCCATCCTGGACGCCACGCGGGGGCTGTTGACGCAAAAGCACCTGGGCGAGGTTCGGGCCGCAGACGTGGCGCTGGCGGCCGGGGTCTCGGCGCCGACCTTCTACACCTATTTCAAGACGGTCGAGGAAGTGGTGCTGGTGCTAGCCGAGGACGCCGGGACCGACTTCCAGCGGCTGGCCGCGCACGTCCAGGCGGACTGGAGCGGCGAGCGGGGCTTCGCCTCGGCGCGGGCGCTGGTGCTGGAGATGCTGTCGCTGTGGGGCGAGCATGGCGCCGTGCTGCGGGTCGAACACATGCTGGCCGACAAGGGCGAGCCGGGTTTCGCCGAGAGCCGGATCAAGCGGTTGCGGCGGCTGCATCTGGCGCTGGAGCGGCGGATCGCCCAGGCGCGATCCAGCGGCTTCCACCCCGAGGGGTTGAACCCCCGCCTGGCGTCCTATGAGACCGCCAGCCTGATCGAATCCGTAGCCGCGGGATTCGACCTGATGCGGCGCGCCGACACGTCCGAGGCCATCGTGGACACGACGGCGCATATCGTCGTAAAGCTCACCACCGGGCGGTGAGCTTTCTTAGGGGGCTGCGGTCCGAAGGTTACGCCTTTTCGACCCGACGCAGCCTTAACCCCCGCCCAGCGCCACCGCGATCCGATAGACGACGAAGGCCGACAGATAGGCCAGGGCGAACATGTAGCCGACCATGATCAGCGTCCATTTCAGGGAGCCCGTCTCGCGCCGGACTACGCCGATGGTCGGCAGGCATTGCGGCGCGAAGACGTACCAGGCCAGGAAGGCCAGGCCGGTGGCCAGCGACCAGTCGGCGGCCAGCACCGAGGCCAGAGCGCCCACGTTTTCCTCTGCCCCCGCCACGGCATAGACGGTGCCCAGGACCGCCACCGCGACCTCGCGGGCGGCCATGCCGGGGACCAGGGCCACGACCATCTGCCAGCTGAAACCGATGGGGGCGAAGATCGGCTCCAGCGTCTTGCCGATCATGCCGGCGACGGAATAGTCGATGGCCGGACCGGTCGCGCCTTCGGGCGGATAGGGGAAGGTCGACAGCGCCCATACGATGATCATCAGCGGCAGGATGATCTTGCCTGCGCGGCGCATGAAGATCTTGGCCCGGAGCCACAGGTTGAACAGGACGCTCTTGACGTCCGGGATCTTGTAGGCCGGCAGCTCCATCATGAAGGGCTCGACCGCGCCGCGCCAGAACACCTTGCGCACCACCAGCGACACCAGCAGCGCGGAAAGGATGCCCGAGGCGTAGAGGCCGAACATCACCAGCCCCTGCAGGTTGGCGAAGCCCCAGACGGTCTCGTTCGGAATGAAGGCGGCGATGATCAGCGTATAGACCGGAATACGCGCCGAGCAGGTCATCAGCGGCGCGACCAGGATGGTGGTCAGGCGGTCGCGCTTCGCCTCGATCACCCGGGTCGCCATGATGCCGGGAATGGCGCAGGCGAAGCTGGACAGCAGGGGGATGAAGGCGCGGCCGTGCAGCCCCGCTCCGCCCATGATCTTGTCCATCAGGAAGGCGGCGCGCGCCATATAGCCGAAGTCTTCCAGCAGGATAATGAACAGGAAGATGATCAGGATCTGCGGCAGGAAGACCAGCACGCTGCCGACGCCCGAGATCAGGCCGTCGACGATCAGGCTCTGCAACAGACCGTCCGGCACGACAGCCGCGACCAGGCCGCCCAGCGCGCCGAAGCCCGCCTCGATCAGGTCCATGGCCGGGGTGGCCCAGGCGAAGACGGCCTGGAACATCACGAACAGCACGGCCAGCAGGATGACCAGACCCGCGACCGGGTTCAGCAGCAGGCTGTCGATCTTGCCCGTCAGGGTGTCCGGCCGCTCGGGCGGACGGACGCAGGCCTTCATGATGCGCTCGGCCTCGCGGTGGGCGACGCGGATTTCGGCGGCCGAGGGGGCGTGCCATTCATTGTGGGTCTCGGCCCGGAACAGGCCCGCCTGCGCCTCGACCGCGGCGACCAGTTCGGTGATGCCGCGCTTGCGCGTGGCCACGGTCGTCACGACCGGCGCGCCCAGTTCGGCGGACAGCCGCTCCAGATCGATGCGCAGGCCCTGACGCTGGGCGATGTCGAACATGTTCAACGCCAGCACCATGGGGCGGCCGACCTGTTTCAGCTCCAACGCCAGGCGCAGCACCAGGCGCAGGTTGGTGGCATCGGCGACGCAGACGACCACGTCCGGCGGAACCTCGCCCGCCAGCGTGCCCAGGACGGCGTCGCGGGTGACTTCCTCATCCAGGCTGCGGGCGCGCAGGGAATAGGTGCCCGGCAGGTCCAGAATGGTCATGGAGCGGCCCGCCTCGGAGACGATCCGGCCCTCCTTCCGCTCGACGGTGACGCCGGCGTAGTTGGCGACCTTCTGGTGGGCGCCGGTAAGGGCGTTGAACAGGGCGGTCTTGCCGCTGTTGGGGTTGCCGACCAGGGCGATGCGGGCAGGGCGAACGGCGACGTCCATCAGGCGGCGTCCAGTGCGATGGTCAGGCTGGCCGCTTCGTGCCGGCGCAGGGCGACGCGCATATCGTCAACCTTGATGGCGATGGGATCGCGGCCGAACAGGCCCTCGTGCAGCAGTTCGACGCGTGCGCCCTCGACAAAGCCCAGCTCCAGCAGGCGACGCTCCAGCTCGACCTCATGCTCCTGATGGTGACAGTGGTCGCCGACCTGGGTGATCACGCCGCGATCGCCGATGCGGGCCTGGCTGAGTTTGATGGTCTGGGTCATGACGCTCGCATTATTTCGGCGCGCTGGGGCCCCGACGTTCCTGACAGTGATTATCAGGTGCGACCCGACGGCGTCCAGCATGCGACACGCACGGGCGTTGCGACGAAACGCCCTTGCGCTATCACTGTCGCCGTTATCGGAGACCGCCATGCGCCGCCTGTTCGTCCCTGCCCTGCTGATGCTGTCGCTGGCCGCCTGCGGCGTGGGCGAGGAGCCGGCCGACGCGCCGGCCATGCCGACGCCGGCCGCCCTGACCGCCGAGCAGAAGGCGGCGCTGCTGGCCGCCCTGCCCGCCCCGTATGACGCCGGGAGCCTGGACAATGGCGCCCGCGCCTTCGCCCGCTGCCGGTCGTGTCATACGATCACGCCCAACGGCCCGAACATGACGGGGCCGAACCTTTACGGCGTCTTTGGCCGCCAGGCGGGAACCCACGCCAGATACAACTATTCACCCGCGCTGAAGGCGGCCGGGTTCGCCTGGGACGCCGAGCGGCTGGACCACTGGCTGCAGAACCCACGCACCTTCCTGCCGGGGAACAAGATGACCTTCCCCGGCCTGCCCGACGCCACCGACCGGCGTGACGTGATCGCCTTCCTGAAGGTCGAGACGGGGTATGCGGCGGCGGCGGCCCAATAGCGCGACCCCTCTCCCTCCCCTTCATGGGGGAGGGTGGCTGATGCCGTCAGGCCGAAGTCGGGTGGGGGCGGCTGAGCTGATCAAGCGCCGCACCCAGTATCGCCACGCCCTCCCCACCCGGTCGCTTCGCGACCACCCTCCCCGGGACGGGGAGGGAGAGGGTTTTGCTCAGTCGGCCGCCTTGCCAGCGACCTCTTGCGCTTCCCATTCCTCGATCTTGCGGGCGGTGTATTCCGGCGAGCGGGTGAAGCGCGCCAGCACGCCATAGACGACGGGCACCACGAACAGGGTCAGCAGGGTCGCGAACATGGCGCCCGAGAAGATCACCACGCCGATGGTCTGGCGGCTGCCCGCGCCCGCGCCTTGCCACAGCATCAGCGGCAGGGCGCCGAAGGCGGTGGCGATCGAGGTCATGACGATGGGCCGAAGCCGCAGGGACGAGGACTCGATGATCGCCTCGCGGATCGAGCGGCCCTGATCGCGCAGCTGATTGGCGAACTCGACGATCAGGATGCCGTTCTTGGCCGCCACCCCGATCAGGATGATCAGGCCGATCTGGCTGTAGATGTTCAGGCTGGAGCCCGCCATCAACAGGCCGAACAGGCCGCCCGCCGCCGCCAGGGGCACGGTCAGCATGATGACCGCAGGCGTGATCCAGCTTTCGAACTGGGCCGCCAGGACCAGGAAGACCAGCAGCAGGGCCAGGCCGAAGGCCGCGGCGACGGCGCCGCCCGCCTCCTGCTGGTCCCGGGCCGCGCCGCCCCAGCGGATGGTCGCCAGGCCCTGCGGCTGTTTTGCGACCTCGGCTTCCAGGAAGGCGACGGCGTCGGCGATGGTCGTGCCGGGGCTGAGGTCGGCCTGAAGGGTGATGGCGCGCTGGCGATCCAGGCGACGACGGTCGGGCGTGTCGCCCGAGGTGCGCGTGCTCACCACCGACGACAGCGGCACCAGCTGGCCAGCGCCGGTCGAGACATACAGCGCCTCCAGATCCCCCACGCCGCGCCGGTTGTCGCGGTCGGTCTGCAGGATGACGTCATACTCCTGGCCGCCCTTAATATAGGTCGTGGCGCGGCGGGAGCCGAACATGGTCTCCAGCGTGCGGCCGATCTGCTGTGACGAGACGCCCAGGGCGGCGGCCTTCTGCGGATCGACCTCGACCAGCAGGCGGGGCGAGTTCGGCTCATAGTTCAGGCGCGGGCGCGAGAAGCCGGGATAGTCCTGGGCCGCCGCCAGAACGGGCTGCAGCCAGTTGTAGATCGGGCCGTATTCGGCGCCCGTCACGATCATCTCGACCGAGTTGGAGTTGCCGCCGCCGCGCTGGAAGGCGCCGGGGGTCGAGGCGTTGACCTGGGCGTCGGTCTGGCTGCGCAGCTTGCCGTTCAGCTCCTGCGCGATCTCGTCGGCCGAGCGGGTGCGTTCGGACCAGTCCATGAGCGTCAGGCTGGCGTTGCCCGAGTTGTAGCTGCCGCCGCCGAAGCCGGGCGCGGAAACCAGATAGCTGTCGACCTCGCCGTTCGCCCTGTATTCGGCCAGGATGGGTTCGAGGCCCAGCATGATCTTACGGGTGTAGTCATAACCGGCGCCCTCGGGCCCCTGAACGCGCACCATGACGCGACCGCGGTCCTCGGGCGGGACCAGTTCGTCCGGCAGGTGCAGGAACATGGCGACCGCGCCGCCGGCGACCAGCAGGATCAGGGCGGCGACCCCGACCACGGCGATGCGACGGCCCAGCAGGGCGTCCAGCGAGCGGCTGTAGGATTCCTTGACCGCATCCATGGCGCGATCGACCTGACGCGCCAGCCAGCCCGACCCGGCGGCGGGCTTCAGGATCTTGGACGCCAGCATGGGCGACAGGCTGAGCGCCAGGAAGGCCGAGAAGCCCACGGCTGCGGCGATGGCCGCCGCCAGTTCGACGAACAGCCGCCCGACATAGCCCGGCAGGAACAGCAACGGCGCGAACACCGACAGCAGCACGATGGTCGTCGCCACGACGGCGAAGAAGACCTGGCGCGTCCCGCGCTCGGCCGCGACCAGCGGCGGCTCGCCATGGTCCAGGCGACGCTGGATATTCTCGGTCACGACGATGGCGTCATCCACCACCAGGCCGATGGCCAGCACCAGCGCCAGCAGCGTCAGCAGGTTCAGCGAGAAGCCCAGCGGCGCCAGGACGATGAAGGTCGCCAGCAGACAGATCGGCGCCACGACGGACGGGATCAGGGCGGCGCGCAGGCTGCCCAGGAAGATGAAATTGACCAGGGCCACCAGCGCCATGGAGATGCCGATGGTGATCCACACCTCGTCGATGGCGTGCGAGGTGAAGACTGAGTTGTCGGACCCCATCTCCAGCGTCACGCCCTCGGGCAGGCTGGGGCGGATCTGCTCCATCAATTTGGTGACGCCGTCAGAGATGGCCAGGTCGTTCGACTGGGCCTGACGCGTCACGGCCAGGCCGATCTGGTCCAGGCCGTTGCCCCGGAACAGGCGGCGCGCCTCGGCCGGCGCCTCCTCGACCCGGGCGATGTCGCCCAGGCGGGTGACATAGGCGGCGTTGCCCTGGATCACGCCGGTCGAGACCGTGGCCGAGCCCGCCGTGCCGATGGGCAGCTGGGCGAAGTCCTCGGCCCGCGCATAGGTGCGCGCCACGCGGACGGTGTAATCCTTGTCCGTCGATTCCAGCGAGCCGGCGGGCAGTTCGACGTTCTGGGTCGTCAGGGCGGTTTCGACCTGGGTGACGGTCAGGCCGCGCGCGGCCATGGCGGCGGCGTCCAGCCAGATGCGCATGGCGTAGCGCTGCTCGCCATAGATCTGGACCTGGGCCACGCCCGGCACCGTGGCCAGGCGGTCGATCAGATAGCGGTCGGCGTAATCCGTCAGCTCCAGCCGGTTCATGGTGGTCGAGCGCAGGAACAGCACCATGATCGGCTGGCTGTCGCTGTCGGCCTTGGCCACTTCGGGCGGGTCGGCCTGGTCCGGCAGGCGACCGACGACGCGGCTGACGCGGTCGCGCACGTCGTTGGCGGCGTCGTCGATGTTGCGGTCCAGGCTGAACTCGATGTTGACGTTCGAGCGGCCGTCACGGCTGGTGGAGTTGATCCGCTGGACGCCCTGGATGCCGGCGATCTGCTGTTCGATCGGCTCGGTGATCCGGCTTTCGATCACCTCGGCCGAGGCGCCGGCGTAGCTGGTGTTGACCGAGACGATGGGCGGGTCGACGTCCGGCAGTTCGCGAACGGGCAGGAAGAAGAAGGCCGCGGCCCCGATCACGCACAGGACGATGGCCGCCACCGCCGCAAAAACGGGGCGGCGGACCGACAGGTCGGACAACATCATCGGGCGGCGCCCTTGGCGGCGGCGGCCCGTGCCCCCTGCCCCTGCCCCTGGCCGCCTTCACCGGCGACCCGGACCGGCGCGCCGGGCTGGATGCGGTTCAGGCCGGAACCGACCACCCTTTCGCCCGGCGCGACGCCGGACAGGATTTCGACAAAGCCGCCCTCGACAGCGCCGGTCTGAACCTCGACGCGCTGGGCGTTCGCGCCTTCTTCGCCGCGCGCGATGCGATAGACGAAGGCGCCCTGGCCTTCATACTGGATGGCGGATTCCGGAGCGGCGGGCGACTGGCGACGGCCCTGCTGGATGGCGACGCGCACCATCATGCCGGGGCGGATCAGGCCGCCGGGATTGGCGAATTCGGCCCGTGCGATCACGGCCCGCGTCTGCTCGTCGACGCGGGTGTCGATCAGGGCGATGCGGCCGGTGAAGGTCTGGCCGCCGACGGCGTCGGCGGTGGCCACGATGGGCGTCCCCGCGCGCAAGGTTGCCAGATAGCGTTCCGGCACCGGGAAATCGACGCGGATGACGCTGGTGTCGTCCAGGGTCGCGATCACCGCGCCCGGATTGATCAGCGTGCCCGGCGTAACCGTGCTGAGCCCCAAGACGCCGGCGAAGGGCGCGCGGATCAGGCGATCACCGCGGCGGGCCTGGGCGGCGCTGACGGCGGCGCGGGCGCGTTCCAGCGTGGTTTCGGCCTGTTCGGCGGTGACACGCGGGGCGACGCCGCGCTCGGCCAGGGCTTTGTAGCGATCATACTCGCGCTGGGCCTGACGCAGTTCGGCCTCGGCCTCGATGATGCCAGCGTCTTCCTCGCGCGCCTGAAGCTCGACCAGGGGCGCGCCGGCGGCGACACGCTGGCCGTCCGTGAACAGGACGCGCGTGATCAGTTCCGTCGTGCTGGAGGTGATGTTCACCGAGCGACGTCCACGGGCGACGCCCAGGACGCGGATCTCGTCGGAAAAGTCGCGCGCCGTGACCGTGGCCGCCGCGACCGTCTGGCCGCGCCCGCCGCCGCCCGGACCGCCGGGACCACGCGCCCCGCCCTTTTCGTCGCCGCCGAGCGTGACCTTGAGCAGGGCCGCGATGATCATCAGGACCAGAATGCCGGCCGCGATGACGATAAGGAAATGGCGCTTGATCACGCGGACGAGTCTCCGGAGCAGAAGGTCGCTCGACTTAACGGGTCCAGCGGGCGAGGCAACTGAAAGTCCTGTAACGGAGCCACGCGACAGTTCCGTCGCGAGACCATCCGGTTTCAGAAGCGCCGCCAAACCCCCAGCACCACGCCCTGGGCGCGCGGCGTGTCGCGCCCCGCGACAGTCTGTCGCCAGCCGGCCTGCACGCTCCACCGGTCGAGGTGACGAACCAGCGAGGTTTCGACAGAGACCCAACGGGCGCCGTCCATACCGTCCTGACGATCAGCCGCCCCGGCGAAGACCTGGCCCAACACCAGCCAATCCGGGCCATAGTGACCACCGACGGTCAGATCGGCGCGCGTTTCGTCCGGCAGGCCGTCCCGCAGGCGGCGCGCGGCCTGCACCTCGACAAAGGACCGGTCCGGGCCCCATCGTCCGCCGCCGGGCAGCGACAGGCCGGCCGAAGCGCGGATCTCCCAGTCATGCTCGCCGACGCCGGGCGCGGCGTATCCGGCATTGCGCCCGTCGCCGGCCCGCGCATAGCCGGCGTACAGGCTGGCGGCGGCGCGGTCGCCCCGATACGCCTGCCATGTCAGGCCCAGTTCGACCGGGCCGCGCCCATCGTAGTCGACATAGGCGTCCTCGCCCGACTGCCAGTCGGCCTTGAGTTGCAGGGTCAGGCGATCGGTCAGGCCGTATTCGCCGAACAGGCCGAGGGCGCGGTCCTCTCGCGGGCCGTCCATGGCCGCGATCTGGCCGTCGGCGTCAAAGGCGTCGTCCGCCCTCATGGCCTCGGCCTTGACGATGACCTGTCCCTGGCCGCGGGGCTGGACCCAGGCGCCGGCCAGGGCTGGCGGGGCGACGAGCATCAGCCCTGTCGCCGCCATGATCCCCGCCCCCCGGCCGATCATTCAGGTGTCGTAGCCGGGCGACTGTCGATCCAGCCGACGCAACGCGCCCGGCCAGGCCAGGGACGAGATGAAGCCGATGCCGCGGCCCTGCTCCTTCGTTTCAGCTTGGGCGGCGTCCGGGGCCGTCAGCACATTGTCCCGGCCACCCGACAGGGCCGCCACCTGCTGGGCGCAGGCCCGCTCCAGGAAGAACATCCCGACCCAGGCCTCGGCCGCCGTGCGACCGACCGCCAGCGTCCCATGGTTCCGCAGCAGCATCAGCGACTTGTCGCCCAAATCGGCCACCAGACGTTCGCGCTCGTCATGGTTCAGGGCCAGACCCTCATAGCCGTGATAGGCGACCTGATGCTGCAACAGGCAGGCGTTCTGGCTGATCGGCAGCAGGCCGTGCTGCTGGGCCGCCACGCCGACGCCGGCGACCGTGTGCAGATGGATGACATAATGCGCATCCTCCCGGGCCGCATGGACGGCCGAGTGGATGGTGAAGCCGGCCGGATTGATGAAGCTGGTCGTGTCCTGAACGACGTTCCCGTCCAGATCGACCTTCACCAGCGACGAGGCGGTGATCTCCTCGAAATAATAGCCGTAGGGATTGATCAGGAAATGATGTTCTGGCCCCGGCACGCGGGCCGAGATATGGGTGAAGATCATGTCGTCCCACCCGTGCAGCGCCACCAGCCGGTAAAGCGCCGCCAGGTCCACCCGCGCCTGCCATTCGGCCTCGGACACCTGGGATTTAAGCGACAGGATCGCGCCGTCCGCCATAATCGTTTCTCCCTGCAAGCCTTGTGACTTGTCGTTGATCACCAAGGTCACGCCCCACCGGTGTCCCGTCAAGCCGACTAATCGCCGGATTCAGGCTTCGTTTACCAAGTTTTCATGAGCGGCGGGCGATCCTTACGGTCACGCTCGCATTGCGGGCGGAGACTTCGGAGCCGACCTTGAACGCTGTGGTTCAGCTGGACGCCGTCAGGGCCGTCGCGGGCGATGCGCCCCGCCCGGCCGACCTGCTGGCGCTCGCCCGCAGCCGCACGACCGAGGATCGGCAGCGTCTGCTGCTGGGCGTGACCGCCCTGTGCCGCGCCGCACCGCCCAGTCCCGAGGCCGCGACGCTAATGGGCGAGGTCTTCATGACCCTGGCCCGTCAGGCCGAACGCGATATCCGCCGCATCCTGTCCGAGACGCTGGCCAGCGCCGACTGGGCGCCGCCCGCCCTGATCAACATGCTGGCGCTGGACGAGATCGAAATCGCCCGCCCGGTGATCGCCGCCAGCCCCCTGCTGAAGGACGCCGACCTGATCCGCGTCCTGGTCGAGGCGACGATCGAGCATCAGATCGAGGTGGCGCGCCGCCCGAACCTGAGCGGCCGCGTCGCCGACGCCGTGATCCAGCGCGGCGATCCCGCCGGCCTGACCGCCCTGGCCAGCAATCGCACCGCCGAGATCAGCGAGGACGGCCTGCGTCGTCTGGTGGACCATTCGCGCCGGATCGCCGCCCTGCGCGCGCCGCTGACGCGCCATCCGCGCCTGACCGACGCCATGGGCGAACAACTGTATCAATGGGTCGGCCAGGCCCTTCGTCAGGCCATCGCCGAACGGTTCCGCATCGACAATCCCGCCCTGGACCTGGCCGTGCGCGAGGCCGCGGACCAGGCCGCCGCAGGCCTGTCGGCCACGGGCGTCCCCCTGCCCTCGGATGGCGAGCGCGAAGAGATGGATCGCCGCCTGATCGCCAAACTGCATGGCGCGGGCCAGTTGCGGGCCGGCTTCCTGATCCGCGCTGTCCGCGAGCGCCGGATGGGGCTGTTCGAGCAGGGGCTGTCCGCCCTGGGCGATTTCCCGCTGGCGCATGTGCGCCGCGCGCTGGAGGCGGCGACGCCCGAGCCGCTGTACTACGCCTGCACCGCGGTGGGCATCGACCGCGCCGTCTTCCCCGCGCTGTTGGCCGCGATCCGAAAACTGGGCGATGGCAGCCCCGGCGTGCCAGGCGCCTTCTGGTCGGGCGCATCGATGTCGCCGCCCGCCGCCGCGCGCGCCTTCCGGGCGTTGATGGCGGAACCCGCGCACTGAAGGTTTGACTTCGAGCCGCTGCTCGGCTTGCCTGACCCGGTGAGCGCCCAGCCTTCCCTCCCCGCCGTGGCCTTTGTCGCCAGCGACCGTCCCGAAGCGCAGGAGGCCTGCGCCCGGCTGATCCGTCGCTATGGCTCGGTGGCGGAAAGCGAGGCCGAGATCATCGTGGCCCTGGGCGGGGACGGCTTCATGCTGGAGACGCTGCACCGGAACCTGGATCGACGCACGCCCGTCTTCGGGATGAACCGGGGATCGGTCGGCTTCCTGATGAACGACTATGACGAGCGGGATCTGGCCGAACGGCTGGCCGAGGCGGACCGCGCCGTCATTCACCCGCTGCAGATGGACGCCTGGACCGAGGCCGGTCAGGTCCACAGCGGACTGGCGATCAACGAGGTCTCGCTGCTGCGCCAGACGCGCCAGAGCGCCAAGCTGCGCATCAGCGTCGATGGCCGGGTGCGGCTGCAGGAACTGAGCTGCGACGGTTGCCTGGTGGCCACCCCGGCGGGGTCGACGGCCTATAATCTGTCTGCGCACGGACCGATCATTCCGCTGGACACCAATGTGCTGGCGCTGACGCCGATCAGCGCCTTCCGGCCACGGCGCTGGCGCGGCGCCCTGCTGTCGCATCAGGCCAAGGTGACGTTCGAGGTGCTGGAGCCCGACAAGCGCCCGGTCAGCGCCACCGCCGACAGTTTCGAGGTCCGGCGCGTCCAGAGGGTCGAGGTGCGCGAGCGCCGCGACATCGCCCTGACCATGCTGTTCGACGCCACCCGCTCGTTCGGGGAACGCGTCATGGCCGAGCAGTTCGCCGGCTGAAGTCACGGCTTCTTAAGGCTGGCTGCCCCATAGTGGGCCCGCGAGTTCAAAGTGGGAGCCCTCGTCGTGAGCAATTCGGCCCAGGTCATTCGTCCGCCCAACACCCTGCGCATGAAGGTCGGCGGCGGGTTCGGCGGCATCGACGCCCAGGCGATCGAACGGGCCGAGGCTGCGCTGGCGGCCATGTCGGCCCAGTTCGGCCAGTGGCTGCAGGACGAGATCACCAAGCTGGGAAAGGCGCAGAGCGACCTTCACACGCTGGGCTATACCGCCGCCACGACCGAGGCCCTGTATTTCCGCGCGCACGACCTGAAGGGTCTGGGCGCGACCTATGAATATCCGCTGGTCAGTCGCCTGGCCGGGTCGCTGTGCAAGCTTCTGGATGAGCCGACCCGCCGTCTGGTCGCGCCGCCGGCGCTGGTGGACGCCCACATCGACGCCATCCGCGCCGTGGTCCGCGACGAGATCAAAACCGACGAACACCCGACCGGCAAGGCCCTGGCCGAAGCGCTGGAAGCGCGGGTCGCCGACCACATGCGCTGATCGCGCAGATCACGAACCGCTCTCAACGCCCGGCCCTCGCGCCGGGCGTTTTTGCATTTCACGCCGCGCTGGCGGCGCCCAGGTCGTCGCTGATCGGCGCCCGATCCAGACGCTCCATCAGATAGGCCAGGTCGTCACGCGGGACGTTGGGGCGCTGGGTCAGGAAGCGTTCCAGCATGCGCTGGCGGAAGTCGGCGCCCGTGGTGTCGATCCCCTCGGCCTGCAGCGTGCGCCAGGTGTCGACCCCGGCGCGGAAGGCCGGGAACAGGCGTGGCGGCAGGCCGGCCCGGTCATAGATGGCGCGCAGGCCCAGCGGACCGGCGTCGTGGATCATCAGCCAGGCGCGGTGGTGCGGCGTGTTCGCCAGCTCGGCCATGCCATGCTCCATCAGCGCCATCTGCCCCCGCGCCAGCGCCCGCAGCAACAGCGAGGCGTTCAGCGACTTGCGCGCGTTCAGCTGGGCCGCGAAGGCCGCCAGATCGGCCGCGCCGCCGGCCTGATCGATCAGGTCCACGGTCGCCCGTTCGCGCGCAAAGGCCGATAGGCGGATCGCCGTTTCGGGGGCCACAGCGTGACGGCTGATCAGATGCTCGCGCACCCGTTCGCTGGCCAGGGTGACAAGGCGCTCGGTCAGGTCCAACGGAAGCACCTCTCGATAGGCGACGGCGGTCACGACGTCGGCGGCGTCGCCAAAGCGATCGACGATGCGGGTCAGTCCCGCCTCTGAAATGTCGGCGTTGTCGTTCGACGCCAGGGTGCGGACGGCGTCGCGGCTGCCCTCGGCGGCCAGAGCCTCGGCGACATCGCGGCCCACGCGCGGGCGGGCGGCGACCGCCACCTGACGCGCCGAAGATCCGGCGCGCACGATCTCGATCAGGTCCTCGTCGGTGAAAACGGGCGAGGCGCCGATCACCGGCAGGGCGATGGTGTCGATGTCGGCCGCCAGCTTGCGCGCCACATCGCGCGGCAGCAGGTCCGACGCCTTGAGCGTCACGGCCAGGGCCCGGCGCACCAGTTCGGCGGCGTCCTGGGCCAGCAGGCGCAGGATCTTCTCCGCGGCCTCCCGCTCGAGCGGGTCCAGATCGGCGGCGTCGATGCTGCGGCACAGCTTGTGCGCGGCGGCCGCGCGCTCGTCCTCGTCCGAGGCCTTGATCAGGCGCCGGATATCGAACTCGGTCAGTCGGGCGCGATGGGACGTCATGCAAGGCTCGTCAGGGGAATCAGGCGTTGATCCGTCGTGAGCTTGAGCGTGACATGGTTAAGGCCCGGTTTACCATCCGGTAACGGCGCGGATCAGGTCTTGTCGGCCTTGTCCGGGCCGAAGGCGCCGCCGAAACCGCCGCCGCCCTTGCCGTCCTGGCCCAGCAGCAGGGCCAGCAGGCTCTGATCCTGTTTCAGCCGGTCCATGCGAGCGGCCAGCAGGCGATCCTTCTCGTCCAGCACCGGGCCTGTGGCGCCGCCCGCGCTGGACGCGGGCGCGCCCTGCCCCGCGGTCTTCTGCAGATTGGCGTGCACCTCGGCCACGGTGGCGTGACGGCCGTCGCGGTAGAAAATCGAGCGGTTGGCGGCCGCGGCTTCCGGGAACAGCGAGACGGCGCTGGAGGCGGGGCGCGTGCTCATGGCCTCCATCAACCGCGCCGCGCCGGCCGGGCCCAGGAAGTGGGCGGCGTACAGATCGCCGGCCCCCGGCTCGCGTCCGGTGCGTCCGCGCAGATAGGCGGCGTTGGACGCCGTCAGTTCGGCCGCCATGGCCGACGCCGCCTGCGGATCGAACCGCAGGTCCAGAACCACATTGCGGGCCGAGCCGTCGACCCGCCAGCGTCCGTCGGAGCCCTGATGGATCAGGTCGGCGTACTGGCCATAGCCGTGGCGCGCGCCGTGCTTCTTGACCGTCGACAGCCAGGTCTGTTCGATGAACTGGAACAGGCCGGCGGCGGACGATGTGCGGGCCCGCGCCGACGGGTTCATGGCGCTTTCACGCCGCGCGGTCTTCATCAGGAAGTCGAAGTCCACGCCGGTGGCGCCGGACGCGCGCCGGATCGCCGCCTCCACGCCGCCTGATGATGGAATCGATCCGATCGCCATGTGTTGATGCTCGGTAACCAAGGTTAACGGAACCCTAACATCCCGACGCCTCAAACCCGCCGTTATCGACGCGCGAAACTTCACCGTGGGCGCTGGGGAGGGCCTGCCAAGGAGGCGTGAAGGCCATGATGATCAGAATCGCGGGCGGCCCCGGATTGGTCAGTCCCATCGACTTCAGTGAGCGTAGGAAACCGCTGCCCAAATGGATGTGGGCGGCAGTGGCGGTTTCGGCCCTGGTGCATGTGGGCGTTGGGGTCTGGCTGTATCAGCAGCGGTTCGAAATCCCGCCGGAGATCACCTTTGACGCGCCGCCTTCGGTCACCGTCACGATGGATCGACCCCGGCCCAAGCCGCCTGTCGTCGAGCCGCGTGAGGCGGCCGCGCCGAACCCGCCGCTGCACAAGACGCCGTCGCCAGTTATCCCCACCGAAACGCTGTCGACGCCCATCAGCGACACCCCGGCGCCGACCGATTCCATCGCCATCAACCTGACCCATGTCGTGCCGGACGCCACGCCGACCGGCACGGGCCAGACGGCGACGCCGGCGCCCACGCCGCCCGCCGTCATCACCAACCCGCAGTGGATCAGCCGTCCCTCGGCGGCGCAGATGGCGCGCGCCTATCCGGCGCAAGCAGTGGCGGGGAACATCACCGGCGCGGCGTCCCTGACCTGTTCGGTGCGGGCGAACGGGACGCTGAGCGACTGTTCGGTCACGAACGAGACGCCGGCGGGCCAGGGCTTTGGCCGGGCGGCGACGACCCTGTCACGGCAGTTCCGGATGAGCCCCCGCACCATCGACGGCCAGACCGTCGACGGCGCCCGCGTCAACTTCACCATCCGCTTCGCCCTGAACTAAACGAACCGCAGTGGGTCGAAGGTCGCGGCGTGGGCAACTGCGTCGCGGCCTTCGATCGCATCGGCCACGACCCGCGCAATCAGCGGCGCCAGCAGCCAGCCGTTGCGGCGCGGGGCCAGGGCCAGATACAGGCCGACTTCGCCTGACGCCCCCGCCAGGGGCAGGCCGTCGGCCGAGGCGCCGCGGATGCCGACGCGATACTGCGGCGCTTCCCCCGCCGCCGCGCCCACCAGGGCCAGGCCCGCCGCCGTCTGTCGCGCGCCGGCCTCGCCGTTGATCTCCAGCGCCCGCTCCCCTGCCTCCATCGTCGCGCCGATCACGGCGCCGCCCGGCGCGGGCGCGACATAGGCCCCGGCGCCGCGCACCACACGGTCGGTCAACGCGCGGGGGATGAAGGCGAGTTGCCCCCGGATGGGCTGGATGGCGTCGATGACGGCGTCCGTCGCGACCGGCAAGCCCGCCGGCGCAGCGCCGACGCCGGTGGCCATAATCACGGTTGACGCGCGATAGACCGAACCGCCCTGCCCCGTCGCGGTCCACACCTTCTCCTCGGCCGTCATCGACACAATGCGGTCGGTGATCAGGGTGACGCCCGGCGCGCAGGCCAGTCGGCGCAGACTGTCGGCCGGATCGACGCGCCAGTCTTCGTCGGTGGCGACCACGCCGTCGCCGCGCCGCACAGTGAAACCCAGCGCCGCCAGCCGGTCCGTCCGCTCGGCGGCGTCGGGACCGCGCCATTCGGCGGGTTCGCGATACAGGATCAGGCCCTGGCGCTGGGCGAAGGCGGGCCACAGGTCGCGGGCGTCGCGCAGCAGGGCCGCGCGTTCGGCGTCAGACCCATCCAGCAGCGCCTCCATGGCCGGGGCGATCATGCCCGCCGCCACGGCCGAGGCGTTACTCACGCCGGGGTCGACCACCGTCACCGCATGGCCGCGCGCCGCCAGTTCGGCCGCCGTCGCCAGCCCCAGAACGCCGGCGCCGACGATCAGAATGTCGCAAGAAGTATCGGCCACGCGCCGTCCTTCGACCCGCGCGCCGCCGATATCAAGCCCGGAACCGGCCTATTCGGCGGCCAGCACCGCCGCGCGTTCGTCTTCCAGCCGCCGGATCAGCGCCGCGTGCTGGTCCCACAGGGCCTGGGGCAGACGGTCGCCGAACCTGTCGTAGAAGGCCGGGATCAGGGCGGCTTCCTCGGCCCAGACTTCGGCATCGACGTCCAGCAACGTGGCCAGTTGCGCCTCGGTCAGGTCCAGACCGGACAGGTCCAGAGACGCGCGCGACGGGGTGCGGCCCACCGGCGTGTCCACGGCCTCGGCCTTGCCGTCCAGCCGCTCGACGATCCACTTCAACACGCGAGCGTTGTCGCCGAAGCCCGGCCAGACGAATTTGCCGGTCTCGTCCTTGCGGAACCAGTTGACGAAGAACAGGCGTGGCAGTTTCGCGGCGTCGCGCCCCTGCCCCATCTTCAGCCAGTGGCCGAAGTAATCGCCCATGTTGTAGCCGCAGAAGGGCAGCATGGCGAACGGGTCGCGGCGCAGTTCACCGACCTTGTTCTCGGCCGCCGCCGTGCCTTCGGACGCGACGGTCGAGCCCATGAAGACGCCGTGCTCCCAGTCGAACGCCTCGGTCACCAGCGGCACGGCCGAGGCGCGGCGCCCGCCGAACAGAATGGCGTCGATCGGCACGCCCGCGGGGTCTTCCCATTCCGGCGCGATGGCCGGGCACTGGCCGGCGGGCGCGGCGAAGCGGGCGTTCGGATGGGCCGCGGGCTCGCCAGACACCGGATCGTGCGGCTGACCCTTCCAGTTGGTCAGGCCGGCGGGCGCCTCTTTCGTCAGGCCTTCCCACCAGACGTCGCCGTCGGCGGTCAGGGCCGTGTTGGTGAAGACGGTGTTCGACGCCAGGGTCGCCAGGGCGTTCTGGTTGGTGTTGCGGCTGGTGCCCGGCGCCACGCCGAAGAAGCCGGCCTCAGGGTTCACGGCGTACAGACGGCTGTCGTCGCCGAAGCGCATCCAGGCGATGTCGTCGCCGATGGTCTCGGCCTTCCAGCCCGGCAGGCTGGGTTGCAGCATGGCCAGGTTGGTCTTGCCGCACGCGCTGGGGAAGGCGGCGGCGACGTATTTCGCCACGCCCTCGGGGCTGGTCAGCTTCAGGATCAGCATGTGCTCGGCCAGCCAGCCCTCGTCGCGGGCCATGATCGAGGCGATGCGCAGGGCGTAGCATTTCTTGCCCAACAGGGCGTTGCCGCCGTAGCCCGAGCCGTAGGACCAGATTTCGCGCGTTTCGGGGAAGTGGACGATCCACTTGTCGTCGTTGCAGGGCCACGGCACGTCGGCCTGGCCGCCCGCCAACGGCGCGCCCAGGGTGTGGACGGCGGGCACGAAGACGCCGTCGTCGCCCAGCATGTTCAGCGCCGCCTTGCCCATGCGGGTCATGATGCCCATCGACACGGCGACATAACCGCTGTCGGTGATCTCGACGCCCAGAGCGCTGATCCTGGAGCCCAGCGGCCCCATGCAGAAGGGCACGACGTACATCGTCCGCCCCGCCATGCAGCCGTCGAACAGGCCGTCCAGCCGGGCGCGCATCTCGATCGGATCGGCCCAGTTGTTGGTCGGGCCGGCGTCGGCCTCGTCTTCCGAGCAGATGAAGGTGCGGCTCTCGACCCGGGCCACGTCCTTGGGGTCAGAAGCGGCGTAATAGCAGCCGGGGCGTTTGGCCTGATCCAGTTCCTTGAGCGTGCCCTTGCCGATCAGGTCGGCGATGATGGCCGACTTCTCGGCCTCCGAGCCGTCGCACCAGTGGACGCGGTCCGGCTTGGTCAGGGCGGCGATCTGTTCGACCCAGGCGATCAGGCCGGCGTGACGGGGCGGGGCCGGGCGCAGGCCGGCGATCGTGGCGGTGGACACGTGAAACTCTCCTGAACCTTCCGGCCCGGCGATCTGACGCCGCCGTGGCCACTCCCTTCGCGTGTAGGATCACGCTTTGTTTCAGTGGAATGACACCCGCGCGGCCGTTACGTCAACCGCTGCAAGTTTCCACCCGGCAGGCGCGACGGCGCGTCGGCGCGCGGCACTTTCCGGTCGCGATCCGGTCGCGGCCGGGGTATCGGACCCGTCGTGCAAACCCTCGACTCCCTGACCCAGACGCCGGATGGCGCCCTGTCCTCGCCCGCCGCGCGACGCAACGCCGAGGCGATTCTGGCTGTCCTGCGCGCCCACCTGCCCGCTGCCGGGCCGGTGCTGGAGGTCGCCTCGGGATCGGGCGAGCATGCCGTGGCCTTCGCCTCCAGCCTGGGCGTGGACTGGACGCCCAGCGATCCGTCGACCGACGCGCGGGCCAGCATCGAGGCCTGGCGGGCGAAGGCCGCCCTGCCGCACTTGCAGCCGCCGCTGGCGCTGGACGTGCTGGACCCGGCGACCTGGTCGTCCGAGCCGTTCAAGGCGGTGTTCTGCGCCAACATGATTCACATCGCGCCGTGGGCGGCGGCCGGGGGGCTGATGGCGCTGGCGGGCCAGGTGCTGCCGCGACCCGGCGGGCTGCTGATCCTGTACGGGCCGTTCCGCGAGGCGGACGTGCCGCTGGCCCCGTCCAACGCCGCCTTTGACGCCAGCCTGAAGGCGCGCGATCCGGCCTGGGGACTGCGGGACCGGGCCGAGGTCGTCGCCCTGGCCAGGGCGAACGGCCTGGCCGAGACGCTGCGGGTCGAGATGCCCGCCAACAATCTCATGCTTCTGTTCCGGCGCACCTGATGGCCTTTGTCCGCACCTATGACGGCCCCGAGCCGGTCCGCATCAACAAATGGCTGGGCCAGACCGGCGTCTGCTCCCGCCGCGAGGCCGAGGGCCTGATCGCCGAGGGGCTGGTCAGCATCGACGGCGAGACCGTCACCGACGCCGGCCGCAAGATCGAGCCGGGCCAGACCCTGACCCTGAACGACGGCGCCCAGGCGGCGCTGGCAGCGGGGGTGACCATTCTGCTGCACAAGCCGCTGGGCTATGTCTCGGGCCAGCCCGAGCCGGACAAGATTCCGGCCGTGCGCCTGCTGACCGACGCCAACCGCATCGGCCAGGGCGCGGCCCCGGCGGCCGACGCCTCCCTGCCCCCCATCGGTCGGCTGGACGAGGATTCGCGCGGCCTGTTGCTGCTGTCCTCGGACGGGGTGGTGGCCAAGGCGGTGATCGGACCGCAGTCCAGCCTGGACAAGGAATATCTGGTCCGCGTCGCCGGCGACGTGACCGAAAAGAAGCTGACCACCCTGCGGCGCGGCCTGATGCTGGACGGGCGGGTGCTGAAATACGCCCGCGTCTCGCGGATGGACCAGAACCGCCTGCGCTTCATCCTGACCGAGGGCCGCAACCGCCAGATCCGCCGCATGTGCGAGATGGTGGATCTGGAAGTCACAGACCTGCTGCGCATCCGGGTCGGCCCGATCCGGCTGGACAACCTGCCCGAAGGCAAGTGGCGGATGATCACGGCCGAGGAGCGGGCGGCGCTGGTGGGATAGGGCTCCGCCCCTAGAGCTTGACCAGTTCCACGCGACGGTTGCGGGCACGACCCTCTTCGGTGGTGTTGTCGGCTATAGGGCGGGACTGGCCGAAGCCCTGACTGCCGAGACGGTCGGCAGGAACGCCGCGCTGGGTCATGGCGGCGACGACGGCGCGGGCGCGGGCCTCGGACAGGACCTGGTTTCGCGCGAAGGTTCCCGTGCCGTCGGTATGGCCGTCGACAGACAGTCGCAGGCCCGGATGGCGGTTCAATAGCGCCACGACCTGATCGATCTGGCCAAAGGAGTTGGGAAGGATGTCGGCGCTGTCGACGCCGAAATTGACCTGGATCGCGACCTTGCCGTCCCGGTCCAGCGACTGTTTCAGT
>Ga0160473_100731_pt1 | contig 20308 bp, 20 predicted proteins | sample HID1975I_E11MG_FD_108217 | JGI IMG/M metagenome (GOLD analysis project Ga0160473, IMG submission 108217) | Enriched soil microbial communities from UW Madison campus, WI, USA - HID1975I_E11 MG | ecosystem: Environmental > Terrestrial > Soil > Unclassified | place: USA: Madison, Wisconsin... | reverse complement strand
GCGCCTTGCACCGACCCCTCCGGGGCCCGCGTGAGTCGGCCATGGATGGCCGGCGTTCGGTGACTGAGTACAGGGACGTACGCCGGAACCGACACGCGGGCCCCGGAGGGGTCGGGGCCCGCAACGTAAGCCGACACAAGCTACCGCGCAGTGCAAACCGTCAGACGCGCACAGACCCAAATGGAGAAACAGCCCCCTTGTGCACAAGGGGGCGCGCCGACAGGCGCGGGGATAGAACCCACCCCTATTCATTTCTCTACATCCCTGAACCTTGGCGCGCGACGTCACATATCGGAAAAGTCGTTGCCGCAGAAACCGCTTTCGGCCGTTTTGCCGAGTCTGGTCTTTCGTTAGGTTTCCTTCAGGGCGATAGGGGGCGCCCGGGCACTCCGGCCGGTTCCGGATCCACGCTCCACAGCCGCGCCCCGGCCGGGGTCATCGCCGCATTCCGCGGCTGCTGTACACCTGGAAGGTAACCACCCAATGTCCAAGGACCATCTCCGCGTGCACCCGCGTGCCTGGATCGTATCGGGCTGTGCACTGACTTCCCTGCTCCTCGCCACCCCGGCCTTCGCCGGTGACGTGTATCTCGACGGCCTGGCCTCCGCACCCACGCACCAACGCTTCATCGTCACCTATCGCGATGGCAGCACCGAGCTGGCCAGCGCCAATGTGCTCGGCACCGCGTTGCGTTCGGCAGCGGCCGCCGTACCGGCCAAGGGCGGCACCGCGCTCGGCCTGGCCTCTGTTCGCCGATTGGCCGTCGGCCCGCAGCTGGTCAAGGCCGATCGTCCGCTTGATCGCGTCGAAGCAGAAACGCTGATGCGTCGGCTCGCCGCCGATCCGAACGTCGTCAGCGTCGAGGTCGATCAGTTGCTGCGACCCACGTTGACCCCGAACGATCCGCGCTTGTCCGAGCAGTGGGGCTTCGGCACCACCAGCGCGGGCATCAACGTGCGCCCGGCCTGGGACCAGGCCACCGGCACCGGCGTGGTGGTCGCGGTGATCGACACCGGCATCACCAACCACGCCGACCTCAACGCCAACATCCTGCCCGGCTATGACTTCATCAGCGATACGTTCGTATCGCGCGACAACGATGGCCGCGATGCCAACCCCAATGACGAGGGCGATTGGAACCCCGTCGCCAACGAGTGCTACAGCGGTTCGCCGGTGAGCAACTCCAGCTGGCATGGCACCCACGTCGCCGGCACCATCGCCGCGGTCACCAACAACAGCACCGGCGTGGCCGGTACGGCGTTCAATGCCAAGGTGGTGCCGGTACGCGTGCTGGGTCGTTGCGGCGGCTACACCTCCGATATCGCCGATGCCATCGTGTGGGCCTCCGGCGGTACCGTCAGCGGCGTGCCCACCAATGCCAATCCGGCCGAGGTGATCAACATGTCGCTGGGCGGCAGCGGCACCTGTTCGACCACGTACCAGACGGCGATCAACGGGGCGGTGTCGCGCGGTACGACCGTCGTGGTGGCGGCAGGCAATTCGGCCGCCAATGTCTCCGGCTCGGTACCGGCCAACTGCGCCAATGTGGTCGCCGTGGCGGCAGTCACCTCGGCCGGCGCCAAGGCCAGTTTCTCCAACTACGGCACCGGCATCGATGTGTCCGCACCGGGCCAGGCGATCCTGTCCACGCTCAACAGCGGCACCACTACGCCGGGCTCGGCGAGCTATGCGTCGTACAACGGCACGTCGATGGCCTCGCCGCATGTGGCCGGCGTGGTGGCGCTCATGCAATCCGTCGCGCCCACCGCGCTGACGCCCGCGGTGGTGGAAGCAACGTTGAAGAGCACGGCCCGTGCATTGCCGGGCGCCTGCAGCGGCGGCTGCGGTGCGGGCATCGTCGACGCCAATGCGGCGGTCACTGCGGCCAAGGGCGGCGGTGGTGGCGGTGGCGGTGGGACGACGTTGACCAGCGGCACGCCGGTCACCGGGCTGGGCGCCAGCTCGGGGGCTTCGTTGAACTACACCATCGCGGTGCCGGCAGGACGCAGCACGCTGACGGTGAAGATCAGCGGCGGTTCCGGTGATGCGGATCTGTACGTGCGCTTCGGCAGTGCGCCGACCGACACCACCTATGCGTGCCGGCCGTACCTCAGTGGCAATACCGAAACCTGCACGATCAGTGCGCCCTCGACCGGTACCTACTACATCCGGTTGAAGGCGTACTCGACGTTCTCGGGTGTGACCCTGACCGCAACGTACTAAGCGCGCAGGCGGGGCCGCCGTGGCGGCTCCGCCTGTTTCAGCGCTTCATTCCGAAATTGCAGCGGCCTGTGCCTGGAGCACGGCAAGCGCAGCATGCGGCGAAATCTCCAGCAGCAGTCCGCGCTGCCCCGCATTGATCAGCACGGTGTCGTGCGCCATTGCATCTGCTTCGATCCACACCGGCACCGGGCGTTGCTGTGCGAACGGGCTGATCCCGCCCACCTTGTAGCCACTGCGCCGCTCGGCTTCGGCCACGTCCATCATCCGCGCGGCCTTGCCATGGCTGGCCGCGGCCAGGCGCTTGAACTGCAGGTGCCGGTCCGAAGGGATCACCGCGCAGACAGGGCGCTCATCCACCCAGGCCATCAGGGTCTTCAGCATGCGCTCCGGTGCCATACCCACGGACTGCGCCGCGTGCAGGCCCTTGCCGGCAGCCGCTTCGGCGTCGAAGTCATAGGCGTGCAGGCCATAGGCGACACCTGCGCCGTCCAGCAGTCGCGTGGCGCGCGTGGCCTTCGACATGCCTCGCTCAGGCCGCCTCGAAGCGATTGGCGGCGACGTTCTTGCGCACGTGTTCCGGATTCCAGATGCGGCCGTTCATGGCGATGTACACGCCGGCCGGCAGGCTCTGCACCGCGCCCACCGCGCAGCCGATGTTGAACTCGGCGTCCGAGCCACGGAAGCGCGCCGGATTCAGTGCGCCGGTCATCACGATGGTCTTGTCCGCAATCGCCTTCAGTACCGCGGCGGTCTGCACCATGCTGTCGGTGCCGTGGGTGATCAGCACGTGCCGGGCCGGCTGCGCGGCCACCGTGGCGCGGATCAGCTCGCGGTCGGCGTCGGTGATGTGCAGCGAGTCCTTGCGGATGATCGGGATCACGGTGAAGCGGAACGCCACGCCCAGTTCCTTGAGGATCTGGCCGATCTGCGGATCGCCGATCTGGTAATCCGACTTGTCGTCGAAGTAGATCTTATCGATCGTGCCACCGGTGGTGACGATCAGGAGTTCTTCCATTGCGGTTGCCTGTGATCCGTTTACGGGGCGCACGGCGCAGTGTGCGCTGCACGGGTGCCCATGATACCCGGCCGATCCGCGCCGACGGGTTCAGCCCTGGCGGCGCGCGAAGCGCGCGCGCAAACCCGGTGCGCTCGCCGCGCCGATCACCGCCAGCGACAGGACGATCTCCAGCAGGGCCAGCGGCCGCGCGTAGCTGCCGGTCCACGCCACCATCACCCCGTGGCTGAACCAGAACAGCGCCAGCACGCCTGCCCAGAACGCGGCGCGGCTGCCGCGCAGGTGGGCCAGCGCCAGCAACAACGGTGGCAGGGCGAACACCACCCATGCCGCCAGCCAGTGCCGATCGTCCAGGAACGCGAACAGGTACAGCGCCGTCAGCGCCAGCAAGGCCGCTACCAGGGGCAAGCGCGACGGCGTGGGCGCACTCATGGCGCGGCGAGCTTGCGGGCGATGGTCGCCAGGCGCCGGCCCAGTGCGCGTGCCAGCTGCACTTCGTCCTCGCTGGGTTGTGGATCGTCCGCTGCGCCGGCGACATGGCTGGCGCCATACGGCGTGCCGCCAGTATGGGTATGGCTCAAGGCTGGTTCGGTAAACGGAATGCCGACAATCACGCAGCCGTGGTGCAGCAGCGGCAACTGCATCGACAGCAGCGTCGATTCCTGCCCGCCGTGCATCGAGGCCGTCGAGGTGAACACTGCCGCGGGCTTGCCCACCAGCGTGCCACTGGCCCATTCGGCCCCCAGGCCGTCGATGAAATGCTTGACCGGCGCGGCCATGTTGCCGAAGCGGGTGGGGCTGCCCAGGGCCACGCCGACGCACTCGGCCAGGTCGGCCGGTTCGACATACGGCGCACCTTCTTCGGGCACGGGCGGGGCGATCGGCAAGGTCATTGCCGTGACCGGCGGCACCGTGCGCAGCCGCGCGGCCATGCCCGGCACCTCGCCGATGCCCCGCGCGATCTGGCGCGCCAGCCGTGCCACGGAACCACCACGGCTGTAATACAGCACCAGGATTTCGCTCATGTGCTCGGGGTGCCTGCCTGGGAAAGACGTCAGTATCGATCATGCCGGCCCCCTCGTGCATCGGGTACGCTTGCGCGATGGCGACAAGGGACACGCTGAACCTGTGGAGGGAACGCCTGCGCGACCGCGCGCGCGCGGTGAGCTTCGGCCGTTTCCTGTGGCAGCGCTTCCTCGACGATCGGCTGTTCCAGGCCGCCGCCTCGCTGGCCTACACCACCGTGTTCGCCCTGGTGCCGGCGGCGATCGTGGTGTTTGGCGTGCTGTCCGCGTTCCCGGTATTCGGCGAATGGAAGGACCGGCTCAGCGAGTACATCTTTGCCCACTTCGTGCCGAGCGCCGCCAGTGCGGTGCAAGGCTATCTGCTGCAGGCATCGAACGCGGTAGGCCAGCTCACCGCCGTGGGCGTGATCGCCCTGGTGGCCTCGCTGCTGATCACGCTGCATAGCGTGGAGCAGATCTTCAACCAGATCTGGCGCGTCGCCTCATCGCGGCCCAAGTTCACCCGCTTCCTCGTGTACTGGACCGTGCTCACGCTCGGGGCGATGGTCTCCGCGGCCAGCCTGGCGGTATCGGTACGCTTCTTCGCCCTGCCGATGTTCCAGACGGTGGAGGGCCGCGCGCTGGCCAACAGCCTGCTGGCGCTGGCGCCGGTGCTGATCGAGTTCTTCGCGATCCTGCTGGTGTACCGCCTGGTCCCGCACCACCCGGTGCGCATGCGCCACGCGGTGCCGGGCGCCTTGCTGGCGGTGGTGCTGCTGGAACTGGTGCGTTGGGGGCTCAGTGCCTACCTCGGCGGCTTCCAGTCCTACGAGCGGATCTACGGCAGCACGGTGGCCTTCCTGCCGATCTTCCTGCTGTGGATCTACCTGTGCTGGGTCGCGGTCCTGCTGGGTGCCTCGCTGGCCTCGTCCATCGCCGCATTCCGCTACCAGCCTGCTTCGATGCGCTTGCCGCCGGGTTATGAGATCTATGGACTGCTGCGCCTGCTGGGCCGTTTCCAGTGGGCGCGGCGCGAAGGCTGCGGCCTGGACGACGATCAGATCCTGACCCTGGAGCCGATGCTGACCGATTCGCTGCTGCAGCAGATGCTGTGCGAGCTGGAGCGGATCCGCCTGGTGCGTCGCGACGAGTTCGGCCATTGGATGCTGGCGCGCGACCTCGAGGAAGTGCCCTTGCTTGAACTCTACGAACGTTGCCAGCTGCGCATCCCGGTGGACGATTGCGCGCTGCCCTTCCGCGAAGACGCCCTCGGGCAGGTGGCAGGCCAGGCGCTGGACGAATTGCGCCTGCCGTTGCGCGCCATGCTCAAGCGCCGCGTCGGCGATCTTTATCGAAACCTCCCCGGAGAACCTGCATGACTTCCCGTGCCTTTGTCGCCGCTGCGCTGCTGCTGAGCCTGGCCGCCTGCCAGCGCCAACCCGAACCGGCCGCCGCGCCCGCCGCGCCCACGGCCGCTGCACCTGCGACGCCCGCGGCCGAGGCGCAGCCCGCGCCCGCGGCGCCGGCGCGCGAGGTCACCGCCGAACAGCCGAGCCTGAAACTGCCCACCGTCGATGGGCAGGCCTACGACCTGTCGGCCCATCGCGGCAAGTGGGTGGTGGTCAACTTCTGGGCCACCTGGTGCGCGCCGTGCCTGAAGGAGATGCCGGAGTTGTCTGCGCTGCACGCGATGCGCAGCAATGTCGAAGTGGTCGGCCTGGCTTATGAGGACATCGAACTGGCCGAGATGCAGGCGTTCTTGAAGGAGCACCCGGTCGCCTATCCGATCGCCATCGTCGACACCTACCAGCCGCCGGCCGATTTCGCCGTGCCGCGCGGTTTGCCGATGAGCTACCTGATCGGGCCCGACGGCAAGGTGGCCAAGCAGTTCCTGGGGCCGGTCGAGGCGCGCGACATCGAGGCGGCGATCCAGGCTGCCGGTGGCAAGGTGGGCTGATGCCATTGCTTGCAGCCCGCCCGCACCACCGGTTTCTTGATCGGCTAAGCGCTTTTCAATCTCCACGCCCAAGCTCGGGGCGTGGATGCCGATAAGCCGGCATGGATCTGCGGACAGGGGTGGGACGATGACGACATTGGAACGACGACGAGCGCGTGAAGGACGCCGCGCCCGGACGTTCTGGGTCCTGCTGGTGCTGGGCCTGGCGGGTCTGGTCGCCGTGGTGGTGACCGGGCAATCACCCTCGTTGCAGATCGCCGTGGCCGCGGTGTTCGCCGTGCTGTTGTTGTTCGCGGCCTGGCGCGCGCAGTGGGCGCGGATGCACTTCAGCCCGGTATCCGGGGTGGACCTGATGAGCCTGGTCGCGCTGGGTGCGGGCGCGGTGGAGGACCACGCCGGCGCTGCGGACGGCCTGCCCGATCCGCTGCGCTTCGATCCGGAAGACGCCACGCGCCGGCCCTGGCGCGACCTCGATGCGGCCCAGGTGCAGCGTCGCCTGCAGCAACACGCCGAGGCCTGGCGCCAGGCCGAGCAACGTCGCGTGCAGCAACTGCAGCGCCAGCGCGCGTTGGGCCTGGCCCTGGCGCTGGTTGATCACGGCGTGCCGTTGCGCGATGGCGCCGACAGCCTGCCGGACATTGCCGCACTGCGTGCCGAAGCGCTGCTGTTGCAGGCCGATCCCGGTCCGCTGGTACTGGATGAAGTGCCGGCCCTGCACGCGCGGCGCTATGCGCTGGCCATGGCCGCCACGCGCGGCGCGCAGCACGATGCGCTGCAGGCTCGGTGGCGGCTGCTGCAAGGGTTGCGCCTGCTGGCGCCGGGCATCGAGCATCTGCGCGAGCGCGGTTGGCGGATTGCGCGCCTGGCCTGGAATCCGCAGGCGGACCTGGACCAGGTCGACGTGGCCTATGCCTTGGCCGTGGATTTCCGCCAGCTGCTGCGCGATTGGTTGCTGCGCGCGGCCACCGTGCAGTTGCCCAACGGCATGACCCTGGAAGCCTGGGTGCTGTCGCGTTGCCCGAACCTGCGTCGCGAGGGTGGCGACGACATCACCCAGGTCGAGGCGGCGCAACCGATGTGGCCGGCGTTTGCCGAGCTCGCCCACGAGGCGTTGGGCTCGCTGGAGGCCGTAGCCCGCGAGCGTGAAGCGACGCCGGCTACGGGAGACACTCAGTCCTCGACGGGATAAGGCGCGATCGGCTGCAGCAGGCCGAACTTCTCCTTGTGCAACTTGCCCTTGAGTGGGGGCAGCGTGGGCTCATCGGCCGGCAACACGATATCAGGCAGGCGATCGAGCAGGTCGCGGATCAGGGTGAGCCGGCCGCGCTTCTGGTCGTTGAAATCGACCAGCGTCCACGGCGCCGATTCGGTATGCGTGGCCTGCAGCATCGCCTCGCGGGCATGGGTGTAGGCGGTATAGGCGGTGCGCGACTGCAGGTCCACCGGCGAGAGTTTCCAGCCCTTGAGCGGGTCCTCGCTGCGCTCGGCAAAGCGCGCTTCCTGTTCCTTCTGGTCAACGGTGAGCCAGTACTTGAACAGCAGGATGCCGTCCTCCACCAGCAGCTGCTCGAATCGCGGCACCTGGCGCAGGAATTTCAGGTATTCCTCCTCGCTGCAGAAGCCCATCACGTGTTCGACGCCGGCGCGGTTGTACCAGCTGCGATCCATCAGCACGATCTCGCCTGCCGCCGGCAGGTGCGAGACGTAACGCTGGAAATACCATTGCGTGCTCTCGCGATCGCTCGGCTTGGGCAAGGCAACCACGCGGCATTGGCGCGGGTTGAGGTGCTGGGAGATCGCCTGGATCACGCCCCCCTTGCCGGCGGTATCGCGACCTTCGAGCAGCACCAGCGCACGTTGCCCACTGTGCTGCAGCCAGCGCGCCATCGAGACCAGTTCCAGCTGCAGCGGCTTGAGCTGCTTGTCGTACTGCTTGCGCTTGAGCGCCATCGGGTGATCTCCGTCAGGAAGCGGGCAGGCTACTCGTGCAGGCGTGGGCGCAATGTCGCCAGGTTGCAGGGGCGGGTGCGCGCATCGAGCTGCTCGCGGATGATCCGCTCCCAGCCGGTGCGGCAGGCCGACGCCGACCCGGGCAGGGCAAACAGGAAGGTGCCATTGGCCAGGCCGGCAAAGGCTCGCGACTGCAACGAGGCCGTGCCGATCTCTTCGAAGCTGATCGCCCGGAATAGTTCGCCGAAGCCGGGCATCGTCTTGTCCAGCAAGGGCAGCAGCGCTTCGGGCGTGCTGTCGCGACCGGTGAAGCCGGTGCCACCGGTAACGAGGATGCCGTCCACGGACGAATCGGCAATCCAGGCCGAGACGATGGCGCGCAGGCGGTAGCGATCATCCGGCGCCAGGGCGCGCTCGTGCAGCACATGGCCGGCGCTGACCAGTGATTCGGCCAGGTAGGCGCCGGAGGTGTCCTGGGCCAGGGTGCGGCTGTCCGAAACGGTCAGCACGCACAAGCGCAGCGGGATCAGTGCGGGGTTTGCGGTCATGCGGCCAGCCTAGCCGCTGGCCGCGGGGGCGTACAGCTCAGCCCTGCCAGCCGTGGCGACGCGCCAGTGTGGCGGCGAGCCCGGCGAAATCGGTGGCGAAGCCGGCCATATCGAACAGGCTGCTGCCATCGCGGCGCGCAGCCAGTTCCGCGCGCAGCGCGCCGAGCTGTCCGGCATCGGTGCCCAGGGCAATGGCGCGGGCGACGAACTGTGCGTCGTCGTCGACGTTCATCACGTCCATGCCGAGATGGTGGTTGAGGCTGCCGGCCACGCGCGCAGCGAAGGTGCGGCCCGGCGTGGTCAGTACGGGGCAACCGGCCCACAGCGCGTCGGAGGCAGTGGTGTGTGCGTTGTACGGATCGGTATCGAGGAACAGATCGGCGTGGCGATAACGCGCCAGGTACTGCGGGTGCGGCAGTTTCGGCATGAAGACCAGGCGCGTCGGGTCCACGCCGGCCGCTTGCGCCACGTCGCGCAAGCGCGTGTCGGCCTTGCCGGGCCCGGACAGCAGCCACAACACGCTGCCGGGCACGCCCTGCAGCACGCTGAGCAGGCGGCCGAAACTTCGCGGATTGAGCTTGTAGCTGTTGTTGAAGCAGCAGAAGACGACCCCCTGCGCCGGCAGCCCGCAGGCTTGCCGCGATGGCGCCGGGTCGAGCTTGCGCGAGGTATCGCAGGGCTGGAACGCACGCGGCAGGCGCACGACGTTCTCGCTGTAATGCGGGGCCAGCCAATCCGGCAGGGCGAAGGCATCGCCGATCACGTGATCGAGCCACGGTGCGCCAGAGGTGCCGGGATAGGCCAGCCAGTTGATCTGCAGCGGTGCTGGCCGCAGCGCCAGGACTTCCGGCGTGCCGCCGCCGCCCCAGCCGCGCAGGTCGAACAGCAGGTCGATGCCGGCGTCGCGGATCGCCATGGCGATATCGCGATGCGCGCGCCCGCTCACGTCGTGCAGCTGTGTGGCGGTGGAGAGGCGTTGGCGAATCTGGCTGCCATCGTCGCCATTGAGGGCGAACAGATGGGCCTGCACGGAGGCGTGGTCGCGCAATGCTTCGAACATCGCCACCGTGAGCAGCCCGGTGGGATGGGCGCCAAAACCGTTGGAGAGAAAACCCAATCGCAGTACGCCGTGGGTGCGCACGCGCGCCGGCGGCAGCGGACGGATCCCGCCCAACGCCGCGGCGCGGAGCCGTGCGCAGGCCAGTTGCTCGGCCGCGCTGCTGTCTTCGCTGAGGAAGGCGAAGGGTTCGACCCCGGGGCGGCCTTGCGCGACGGCGCGGCGTACCTGCGCGGACAACGCGGCGAGGTTTTGCCAATCACACAGGCGGCGCTGCCAGTTGAGGCACTGCGCCGCGATGTAGGGCTCGTCTGGCAGCAGTTGGTGCGCAGTCGCATAGGCCTGCGCGGCTGCTTCGGCTTCGCCGGCATCTTCCAGTGCATGGCCCAGCCACAAGGCGATGCCCGGATGTTGCGGCGCGGCGGCGGCCGCTTCGCGCAACAAGGCGATCGCCTCGCCGTACCGGGCGTGCATCCACTGCAGGCGACCCATGCGCGCGAGTGTTTCCGGATGCCGGCCGCGCAGCGCGTGCGCGCGCTGCAGCGCCTGGCCGGCGTCATCGAGCGCGCCGGCGCCCATCTGCGCATCGGCGAGCATCAGCCAGGCGACGAAATCTGCGGGCTGCCGCTGCACCGCCGCGCGCAGCTGCTGCAATTCCTGTTCGGGCGAAAGGGGGCCGGTCACGCCGCGCCCAGGCGGGCGAGTTCGTCAACCTGGTGCTCATGCTGCAGGCGACTGACCAGCGGCTCCAGCTCGCCTTCGATGATGTTGGGCAGGTCGTACAGGGTCAGGCCCTCGACGCGATGGTCGGTGATGCGGCCCTGCGGGAAGTTGTAGGTGCGGATGCGCTGGCTGCGGTCGCCGCTGCCGACCTGCAGGCGCCGGCTCTCGGCCTGTGCCGCGGCCTGTTTGCTGCGCTCGGCGTCCAGCAACTGCGCCTTCAGGCGCTTCATCGCCTTGTCGCGATTGGCGTGCTGGCTGCGCTCGGTCTGGCATTCCACCACTACGCCGGTCGGCACGTGGGTGATGCGGATGGCCGATTCGGTCTTGTTGACGTGCTGGCCGCCCGCGCCGGAAGAGCGGAAGGTGTCCACCTTCAGGTCGGCCGGATTGATCTCGATGTCTTCCACATCATCGGCCTCGGGGATGATCGCCACGGTCGCCGCCGAGGTGTGGATGCGGCCTTGCGATTCGGTCGCCGGCACGCGCTGCACGCGATGGGTGCCGGATTCGAACTTCAGCCGCGAGTACGCGCCACGACCGACCACGCGCGCGACGATCTCCTTGTAGCCGCCATGCTCGCCGGGATTGTCCGATTCGACTTCGACTTTCCAGCCTTGGCGTTCGGCGTAGCGCGCATACATGCGGAACAGGTCACCGGCGAAGATCGCCGCCTCGTCGCCGCCGGTACCGGCGCGCACTTCCAGGAACAGGTTGCCGTCGTCGCGTGGATCGCGTGGCACCAGCAGCAGGGCGAGTTGTTCGTCGAGCGCTGCCAGCCGCGCGCGTGCGGCGGCGGCTTCCTCATCGGCCATTTCGCCCAGCTCCGGGTCGCCGCGCATGGCTTCGGCGGCGGCCAGGTCGGCCTTGGCACGGGCTTCATCGGCGAGAGCGGCGGCGACGGGCTCGAGCTGGGCGAACTCGCGCGAGAAATTGCGGAAGCGCTCGTTATCGCCGACCACATCGGGATCGGACAGCAGGCGTTCGAGCTCTTCGCGACGCTCGGCCAGCGCCTCCAGCTTACGGCGCAGGGTCGGCGTCATTCGGGGTCACGATAGGCGGGCTCGGTACAGCGTGGGCGTAGCCGGGTTTTTCCGGGAACAGGCGATCGGCTGCGCGGGCCAGTTCGGCGTCGCCACTGAGGGCGGCTTCGCGCAGCGCCGCCGTGGGCGGATGCAGCAAACGATTGGTCAGGCCATGCGCGAGCTGCTCCAGAACCTCGTCGGCCGGGCGGCCGTTGGACAGCTGCGCGCGCGCCTTGTTGAGCAGTTCTTCGCGCGTGTCGTCACCGAAGGCGCGCAGGCGCTTGAGCGGGGCGTGGTGGGCGCTGGCCTGCTGGCTTTCGAGGTAACGCGCGACCTGCAGTTCGATGATCGCTTCGGCGGCGGTGGCCGCTTCGCGCCGACTGCGGCGATTGTCTTCCACCGCGCGCTCGAGATCGTCGACGGTATACAGGTAGGCATCGTTCAACGTGGCGACGCTGGCGTCGATGTCGCGTGGCACGGCCAGGTCGAACAGCAGCATCGGCTTGCGCCGGCGTGCGCGCAGGGCCTGCTCGACCAGGCGGCGGTCGACGATCGGCTCGCGCGCGGCCGTGGCGGAAAACACCACGTCAGCCTCGGCGATATGGCGCGGCAGTTCTTCCAGCGGCAGCGCATAGCCGCCGTGCTGGCTGGCCAGGGCCTGGGCATGGGCCAGGGTGCGGTTGGCGATCAGCAGCCGCTTGACCTTGCCCTCGCTGAGGTGGCGCGCGGCCAGCTCGATGGTCTCGCCGGCGCCGATCAGCAGCACGGTGGACTCATCCAGGCGGGTGAACGATTCCTGTGCCAGGCGCACCGCGGCCGAGGCCACCGACACCGGATTGACGCCGATGCGGGTGTCGGTGCGCGCGCGCTTGGCGACGGAGAAGGTCTGCTGGAACAGGCGATCCAGGCGGTTGCCCAGCGCGCCCTGCAGGCGCGCCGCCGCCCAGGCGTCCTTCACCTGGCCCAGGATCTGCGGCTCGCCGAGCACCATCGAATCCAGGCCGGTGGCGACACGGAACAGATGCCGCACCGCTTCGCCGTCCTGGTGCTGATACAGATAGGCGAGCAGGCCCGGCGCGTGGGCGTCCAGCCAGGCCGACAGCACGTTCGCGTCCTCGGCCACCGCGTACAGCTCGGTGCGGTTGCAGGTGGACAACAGCGCGGCCTCCGAGACCTGGGGCAGGGCGCGCAACGAATCGAGCGCGCGCGACAACGCCTCGCCGTCAAAAGCGGCGCGTTCGCGCAGATCCACCGGAGCGGTCTGGTGGTTGAGTCCGAGCACCCACAAACTCATTCGGGTCGCTTGCGATAAGCTGCTGGCCATTCAGGGCCCCCATTTTACGGCCCGGCCGCCCCCGATGCCCGTTTTCCTCAGAGTCCTCAGCGTTCTTCTGTTGTCGTCATCGGCATGGTGCGTGTCGGCGGCCGCTGCGCCGGCCCGGCCCGTGGCCGATCCCGCCGCTGCCAGCGCCACGCTGGAGCCGATCCTGGCCGGCGAGTTCGCGCTGCAGGCCGGTGACCTGGCCGAAGCGACCCGCTGGTACCTGCAGGCGGCCCGGGAAACGGCCGGTGATGCGGGCCTGGCCGAGCGTGCGGCCCGCATCGCGATGCTCGCCGACGATGACCGCAGCGCGGCCCAGGCCTTGGCGCTATGGCGACAACGTGCGCCGCAATCGCTGGCGATGCGCAGTACCGAGGCAACCTTGGCGCTGCGCAAGGGCAATCGCAGCCAGGCCAAGCGCCAGCTGCAGGCCCTGCTGCGCGACCCTGATCCGCGCGGCTGGCGTTTTGCCCTGGTCGCCCTGGCCAGCGCATCGCGCGAACCCGATGCGGTGGCCGATGTGCTCGGCTCGCTGGTGTCGTCCGGCGCGATCCCGAACCGGATCGAGGCCTGGCAGGAATTCGGCCGGCTGGCTTTGCGCATGGAGCGCCCGGCGCTGACCAAGCAGATTGTCGACGAAGTGGTGAAGCGCTTCCCGCAGGAGCCGCGCGTGGCGCTGCTGCACGCCAACCAGTTGTTGCAGGCGGGCAAGCGCGACGAGTCGTTGGCGCTGCTGAAGGGCGTGGAGCCGAAGGCCATCGCCGACCCGGAACTGCGCGCTGCGCTGGCCTTCACCTACGACAGCATGGGCGAGTCTGCCGCAGCGGCGCGCGTGCTGTCGGTGGGCCCGCAGGACACCAATACCTACGGCCTGCGCGCCTCGTTGCTGGCCAAGCAGCAGGACAACGCCGCGCTGACCCAGCTGTACAACGAGCTCAAGGCCGACGCGAGCTCGCCGGACCCGCAGCGGCGCTTGCTGCTCGGCAAGATCGCCGAATACCTGGAGCGCTACCAGGAGGCCGTGGATTGGTATCACGGTGTTCCCAGCGGACCGCAGCGCAGCGAGGCCCGCCTGCGTGCGGCCAATGCGCTGTTCAAGCTCAATCGCAAGCCGGAGGCCTACGCCGCCGTACAGGCGCTGCAAGGCGATGCGGACGCGGACGACGACGCGCGACGCGATGCGTACGTGCTGGAGGCCGAGTTGCGCCAGGAAGATGGAGATGCCGCCGGCGAACTGGACGCCTTCGCCCGTGGCCTGGCGGCGTATCCGGATGACGGCGCCATGCTCTACGCGCGCGGCCTGGCCTGGGAGCGTCGCGACGACGTCGCCCGTGCCGAGGCCGACCTGCGCAAGATCCTGGTCGCCGAGCCGGAAAACGTCGCGGCGCTCAACGCGCTGGGCTATACCCTGGCCGATCGCACCACCCGCTACAAGGAGGCGCTGGCGCTGATCGAGCGTGCGCGCACTGCCGATCCCGATAATCCGGCCATCGTCGATAGCTACGGCTGGGTGTTGTATCGCCTGGGCCGCAACCGTGACGCCTTGGTGCAACTGCGCCGTGCCTGGACGCTGGCCAAGGATGCCGAGATCGGCGCCCACCTGGCTGAAGTGCTCTGGGTCAGCGGCAAGCAGGATGAGGCGCGGCACTATGTCGAAGAGGCCCGCAAGATCGATCCGGAGAACCGGGCATTGCAGCGGGTGAAGGAGAAGTACGGGCTATGAGTTCCAGATTTCGGGCGTTGCTGCTGGTGTCGGCAGTAGCGCTGTTGACGGCGTGCGCCGGGCCCGCAACGCGGCCTTCGATGCCGGGCGCCGTGCCTGTCAGCGCCGAGGCGCGCCAGGCCGAGGCCCAGCGCCAGGCCTGGTTGCGTGCACACCCGGACTGGTCGTTCCAGGGTCGCGCGGCCATCAGCAAGGGCCGCAATGGCGGCAGTGGTCGCGTCGACTGGCGCCAGACCGGGCGCGATTACCGCATCCAGCTCAGTGCGCCGGTCACCCGGCAGAGCTGGGTGCTGACCGGCGAAGGTGCGACCGGGCAGGCGCGGCTGGAGGGCGTTGAAGGCGGCCCGCGTGCGGGCGCCGATGCCCAGGAAATGCTGTTCCAGGCGACCGGCTGGCAGATTCCGGTCGACGGCCTGCCGGCGTGGGTGCGCGGCGTGGTCGATGACGGCCAGACTGGCGTGATCTTCGATGCGCAGGGCCGTCCGGCGGCGCTGGAGCAAGCCGGTTGGCGAGTGGATTACCTGGAGTGGTTCCCCGCGCAGGGCGAGCTGCCGGCGCTCCCCAAGCGTATCGAGGCTCGTAGCGGTGACGCCAAGGTCCGCCTGGTGTTCGACCAGTGGGATGCGGCCGGCCCATGAGTGCGCAGTGGGAAGCAGGTGCGGGCGAGTGGTCGATATGGCCGGCGCCGGCCAAGCTGAACCTGTTCCTGCACATCACCGGTAGACGGCCTGACGGCTACCACGATCTGCAAACCGTATTCAGGATCCTGGATTGGGGCGACACACTGCACCTGCGGCCCAGGTCTGATGGCGCGATCCGCCGCGTTGGCGCTTCCGTGGCCGGGGTGGCCGAGGCGGACGATCTGGTTGTTCGTGCGGCCGAGCTGCTTCGTTCGTCGGCGAAATTCGAGCTTTCTGCTGACATCCGCGTCGAAAAGCGCATTCCAGCCGGAGGCGGTTTTGGCGGTGGCTCTTCGGATGCGGCCACCACATTGGTGGCGTTGAACGCCCTGTGGGGCCTGCGCTTGCCGGTTGACGAGCTGGCCGAGCTCGGGCGGCAGCTGGGCGCAGACGTGCCGGTTTTCGTGCGCGGGCACAATGCCTGGGCCGAAGGGGTGGGGGAGCGACTGACCCCGTTGGCCCTGCCCGACGCCTGGTATGTGCTGGTCGATCCGGGCGTTCATGTGCCCACGCCTGAACTTTTTCGCGCTCCGGATTTGACGCGCGATGCTGCGCCCGTGAAAATAGCGGACTTCGCTTCCGGAACCCCGCTCGGCAACGCGTTCGAGCCGGTACTGCGACGTCGCGAACCTGCCGTAGAGGCGGTGTTCCAGGCGCTGGCACGTGTCGGTTCACCCCGTTTGACCGGATCGGGTGGCGGCTGTTTCGTCGAGTTCGATACGCGCCAGGCTGCAGAGCGGGCGTTGGTCGAACTGCCGAAAGAGTTGCACGCCTGGGTCGTCGCGGGGGCCACGCGGTCTCCGCTGCTCGACACGCTGGCAGCGATGAAGTTTTGATGCAGGGGCGTCGCCAAGAGGCCCAAGGCACCAGGTTTTGATCCTGGCATTCGTAGGTTCGAATCCTACCGCCCCTGCCACTCGCGGCCGCGCGCACGCCTGCGCGCCGCGGGTTAGCCGTACGACCGCTTTCCCGCTGCCCGAGCCCTTCTCATGCAAGACGAACGCAATCTGCTGGTTTTCTCCGGCAACGCCAACAAGCAGTTGACGCAAAGCATCTGCAAGGAGCTGGGCGTGCGCATGGGCAAGGCGCTGGTCTCGCGCTTCTCCGATGGCGAGGTGCAGGTCGAGATCGAAGAGAGCGTGCGCCGCCAGGAAGTGTTCGTGGTGCAGCCGACCTGCGCGCCGAGCGCCGAAAACCTGATGGAGCTGCTGGTGCTGATCGACGCGCTCAAGCGCGCCAGCGCCGCCTCGGTCACGGCGGTGATTCCGTACTTTGGTTACTCGCGGCAGGATCGCCGCATGCGCTCTTCGCGCGTGCCGATCACGGCCAAGGTGGCCGCCAAGATGGTCAGCGCCGTCGGTGCGGACCGTGTGCTGACGGTGGACCTGCACGCGGACCAGATCCAGGGTTTCTTCGATGTGCCGGTCGACAACGTGTATGCCTCGCCGCTGCTGCTCGCCGACATCTGGCGCGCCTACGGCACCGACAACCTGATCGTGGTGTCGCCGGACGTGGGTGGCGTGGTGCGTGCGCGCGCCGTCGCCAAGCGCCTGGATGATGCCGACCTGGCCATCATCGACAAGCGTCGCCCGCGCGCCAACGTGGCCACGGTGATGAACATCATCGGTGACGTGCAGGGCAAGACCTGCGTGCTGGTGGACGACCTGGTCGATACCGCCGGCACCTTGTGCGCCGCCGCTGCCGCGCTGAAGCAGCGTGGCGCGGTGAAGGTGGTGGCTTACTGCACGCACCCGGTGTTCTCGGGCCCGGCGGTGGACAACATCAACAACTCGCAGCTCGACGAGATCGTCGTCACCGACACGATCCCGTTGTCGGATGCGGCGCGCGTGTGCTCCAAGATTCGCCAGCTGAGCGTGGCCGAATTGCTTGCCGAAACCATCCGGCGCATCGCCTTCGGCGAATCGGTCAGCTCGCTGTACGTGGATTGAGCCGGGAAACCGGCTCGCTGTAACGGCTCCCCTGGTCGCGGGGGAGTCGCAAAATCGCCGCGAGGCGGTTCATTCAACTAGGTAGTGAAAAAAATGGCTAAGACTCATGAAATCAAGGTGCAGCGTCGCGAGGACGAGGGTAAGGGTGCGAGCCGCCGCCTGCGTCACGCTGGCGTGATCCCGGCGATCGTCTACGGTGGCGATCTCAAGCCGGTCAGCATCCAGCTCGACCACGAAGAAGTGTGGCTGGCCCAGCAGAACGAGTGGTTCTACTCCTCGATCCTGGACCTGAGCCTCAACGGCGACGTGCAGAAGGTGCTGCTGCGTGACATGCAGCGCCATCCGTTCAAGCAGCTGATCATGCACATCGACTTCCAGCGCGTGAACGAGAACGAAAAGCTCAACGCCTCGGTGCCGCTGCACTTCATCAACGAAGACAAGTCGCCGGCCGGCAAGTCGGCCGAAGTCGTCGTGACCCACGAGCTGAACGAAGTGCAGGTGAGCTGCCTGCCGAAGGACCTGCCGGAGTTCATCGAAGTCGACCTGTCCAACCTGGAAGTCGGCAACGTGATCCACCTGTCGGACGTCAAGCTGCCGGCCGGCGTTGAAATCCCGGAGCTGAAGCAGGGCAAGGAACACGATGTCGCCATCGTGATCGCCAAGCACGGTCGCGAAGAAGCCGAGGCGCCGGCCGCCGAAGGCGAGACCAAGTAATCGCCGCGTCTCCCCCGTGCCTGGCGCACGGGGGAGCGTTGCGGTGGTCACGGCATGTCTGGACTTCGACTGATCGTCGGACTCGGCAATCCCGGTCCGGAACACGCCCAAACCCGGCACAACGCCGGGTTTCGTTTCGTCGACGCCCTCGCCGATGCGTCGGGCGCGCGCTGGAACCTGGAGTCCAAGCTGTTTGGCGAGGTGGCCCGCGTGGACATCGCCGGCCAGCCGGTGTGGCTGCTCAAGCCCGCCACTTTCATGAACCTCAGTGGCAAGTCGATCACTGCGGCATTGCGCTTCTGGAAGATCGAGCCCGAGCAGATGCTCGTGGCGCATGACGAGCTCGACCTGGCGCCCGGTGTGGCGCGATTGAAATTCGATGGCGGCCATGGTGGCCAGAACGGCCTGCGCGACACCATCCGCTTGCTCGGCCACGCCCGGTTCCACCGCTTGCGCGTGGGTATCGGTCATCCCGGGCACAAGGACAAGGTCGTGCCGTGGGTGCTGGGTCGCGCCAAAGGCGATGACGATGTGCTGATCGGTCGTGCGATCGACGAGGCCATTTCGGTGTTGCCATTAGCGGTATCGGGTAACTTCAACGAGGCGACCAAGCGCCTGAACACGGCAACGAAGGCTTGATGGTTGGGGATTGGCGATTCCGGGCTGTTGCCAGGAATCGCCAATCCCGAATCACCAATCCCGGATTTACCTCATGGGCATCAAATGCGGCATCGTCGGCCTGCCTAACGTCGGCAAGTCGACCCTGTTCAACGCGCTGACCAAGGCGGGCATCGCCGCGGCCAACTTCCCGTTCTGCACGATCGAGCCGAACGTGGGCATCGTGCCGGTGCCGGACCTGCGGCTGAACCAGCTGTCGGAGATCGTCAAGCCGCAGAAGGTCGTGCCGACCGCCGTCGAGTTCGTCGACATCGCCGGCCTGGTGGCCGGCGCCGCCAGTGGCGAGGGCCTGGGCAACAAGTTCCTGGCGCATATCCGCGAGGTGGATGCGATCACCCACGTGGTGCGCTGCTTCGAGCATGGTGATGTCATCCATGTCGCCGGCAAGGTCGATCCGCTGTCGGACATCGAAACGATCGATACCGAGCTGGCGCTGGCCGACCTCGATAGCGTGGAAAAGGCCCTCAATCGCGCCGAGCGCGCGGCCAAGGGTGGCGACAAGGAAGCGGCCGCCCGCAAGCCGGTCCTGGCCAAGCTGCAGGCCGCACTGGCCGAGGGCAAGCCGGGCCGCGCTGCTGGGCTGGATGACGAAGAAAAGGCATTGGTGCGCGACCTTTTCCTGCTCACGCTCAAGCCGGTGATGTACATCGCCAACGTGCTCGAGGATGGTTTCGACAATAACCCGCACCTGGAAGCCGTGCGCCAGCACGCTGCTGCCGAGGGTGCAGAAGTGGTGCCGGTGTCGGCGGCGATCGAGGAAGAGCTGGCGCAGCTCGATGATGCCGACCGCGATGCGTTCCTCGCCGACCTGGGCCTGGACGAGCCGGGTTTGAATCGCGTGATCCGCGCGGCATACAAGCTGTTGGGGCTGCAGACCTACTTCACCGCCGGGGTGAAGGAAGTGCGCGCCTGGACGGTGAAGGCCGGTTCCACCGCGCCGCAGGCGGCCGCGGTGATCCACACCGATTTCGAGCGCGGCTTCATTCGTGCCGAGACGATCGGCTTCGACGATTTCATCAAGTACAAGGGCGAAGCGGGCGCCAAGGAAGCGGGGCGCCTGCGTCTGGAAGGCAAGGAGTACCGCGTGCAGGAAGGCGACGTGCTGCACTTCCGCTTCAACGTCTGATTTCCTGCGCCGGCGATTGCCGGCGCCAGCGGAAAAAGTTGTAGATTTCTGTTGACAAGGTCGGGGGCCCCGCCCAAAATTGCGGGCTCTCCACACCGGCACGGGGCCTGAGCGGCCCGCGAGGACGGGGTGGAAAAAAACTGGAGGGATACCCAAGCGGCCAACGGGGGCAGACTGTAAATCTGCTGGCTTACGCCTTCGGTGGTTCGAATCCACCTCCCTCCACCAGTTTCAGGTTGTGGCAGTTCATTCCCGGTGCGGGAGTAGTTCAACGGTAGAACCTCAGCCTTCCAAGCTGATGGTGCGGGTTCGATTCCCGTCTCCCGCTCCATTGAACCCAAAACATGTCACAATGTATAACTCGCTCACGTAGCTCAGTCGGTAGAGCACCTCCTTGGTAAGGAGGAGGTCGAAGGTTCGATTCCTTTCGTGAGCACCATCTACAAGCGCCATACCTTTCAACGAGCACACCGAGAAGAAGCAGCCATGTCCAAGGGTAAGTTCGAACGTACCAAGCCGCACGTCAACGTCGGCACCATCGGCCACGTCGACCATGGCAAGACCACGCTGACCGCTGCGCTGACGAAGGTTGGCGCCGAGCGTTTCGGTGGTGAGTTC
>Ga0160473_100722_pt1 | contig 20481 bp, 16 predicted proteins | sample HID1975I_E11MG_FD_108217 | JGI IMG/M metagenome (GOLD analysis project Ga0160473, IMG submission 108217) | Enriched soil microbial communities from UW Madison campus, WI, USA - HID1975I_E11 MG | ecosystem: Environmental > Terrestrial > Soil > Unclassified | place: USA: Madison, Wisconsin... | reverse complement strand
GCGCACCGGCACGCGCTGCACGATCTTGATCCAGTTGCCGCTGGCGTTCTGCGCCGGCAGCAGCGAGAACGCCGAACCGGTGCCCAGGCCGAGGCTGTCGATGCGGCCCTTGTAGGTCACATCGCCGCCGTACAGGTCCGAACGCAGCTCCACTTCCTGGCCCAGGCGCATGTGGCGCAGCTGGGTTTCCTTGAAGTTGGCTTCCACCCACATCTGCTCGGTCGGCACCACGGCCATCAGGGCATTGCCCGGCTGCACGCGCTGGCCGACCTGCACCGAACGACGCGCCACGTAACCGGTGACCGGCGCGACGATGCCGGCGCGGGCATTGTTGAGGTAGGCCTGGCGCAGCTGCGCGGCAGCAGCCTGCACGTCGGGCTGGGTGGCGATCACGGTGTCATCGACCAGCGCGTTGCTCTGCTCGAAGGTCTCGCGCGAACCGGCCACGGCGGCTTCGGCAGCCGCCAGCTCGGTGCGGGCGTGCGCCAGTTCTTCATTGGAGATCGCGCCGCTGCTGGCCAGGTCCTTACGACGGTTGAAGTCCTCGCGCACGCGCTTGAGGGTGACCTGGCGCGCGTTCAATTCAGCCTGGGCCCCTTCCACGCTGCGGTACAGACCGCGCACCTGGCGAACCGTCTTGGCGAGGTTGGCTTCGGCCTGCTGCAGGGCCACTTCGGTGTCGGCCGGGTCCAGCTGGACCAGCAGCTGGCCGCGCTCGACGCGCATGCCGTCATCGGCGTTGATCCCGACCACGGTGCCGCTGATCAGCGGGGTGATCTGGACCTGGTTGCCCTGCACGTAGGCATCGTCGGTTTCTTCGAACCAGCGGCCGAACATGAAGTACCACAGGGCCAGCGCGGCCAGCAGCAGCACCACGATGACCAGCAGGCCACGCAGCAGCTTGCCACGACGGGAGGGAGCTGCCTTCTCGGCAGCGGGAGCGGAGGTCTGACTCATGGGGATGACTCTCAGGAATGCGAGGATTCGGGGGTGGCGGCGACCGTGGCGGCATCGCTGGTCGGGGTGAAGCCACCGCCCAACGCCTGGCTCAGGCGGACCGAAACAAGGATCTGACGCGACTGCAGTTCGGCCAGCCGCTGCTGGGAGACCAGCAACTGCTCTTCGACGCTGAGCACATCCAGGTAGCTGCCGATGCCGGCGCGGTAGCGCTGTTCGGCCAGATCATGGGCGGCACGTGCGGTGCTGACGGCCTGGGCCTGGGCACTGGCCTGATCGGCCAGTGAGCGCACCGCATTGACCTGGTCGGCAACATCGCGCAGCGCGTTGAGCACGGACTGGTTGTAGTCAGCCACGGCCAGGTCGTATTGCGCGTCGGTCTTGCCCAGGTTGGCGCGCAGGCGGCCACCGTCGAAGATCGGCAGGCTCAGTGCCGGGCCGAGGAAGGCGAACGTCGAGCCACTCTTGAGCAGCTGGTCCACTTCACTAGAAACCACGCCACCCAGGGCGGTCAGGTTGAGGCTGGGATAGAACGCGGCCTTGGCCGCGTGGATCTCGCGGTTGGCTGCTTCCACGCGCCAGCGCGCGGCGACGATGTCCGGGCGACGGCCGAGCAGTTCGCTCGGCAGCACGCCGGGCAGCTGCAGGGCCAGCGGGTTCAACACCTGCGGGCGCACGATCTGCAGGCCCCGGTCGGGGCCCTGCCCGACCAGCGCGGCGAGCGCGGTGCGGGCTTCGTCGATCTGCTGCTGCGCGGCCTGCTGTTGCTGCTGCGCGGCCGGAATACGGGCTTCGGCCTGGCGGGTCTGCAGGTCACTGTCGATGCCAGCGGCGCGCCGCTGACGGGTCAGGTCCAGGGTCTTCTGCGAGCGCGCCAGTTCTTCGCTGGCCACGTCATGCAGCGTCCATGCGTAACCGAGCTGTGCATACGCCTCGGCGATGGCGGCCGAGAGATTCAGGCGTGCGGCCTGGGCGTCCACTTCGGCGGCATGACCGCTGTCCACGGCCGCTTCCCAGGCGGCGCGCTTGCCACCCCACAGGTCGATGCCGTAGCTGAAGCTCAGGTAGGCCTGGCCGCTGCCGGCATAGCTGCCACCGAGCTCGTCGCCGACCATCGATTCGGGCAGGCGTACGCCGGTGTAGCCACCGGAGGCGGACACGCTGGGCAGGCGGTCGGCGCGGGCGGTGCCGATCTGGGCACGCGCCTGGCGCAGGCGTGCATCGGCCGCGTCCAGCCCCGGATTGCGCTGCAGGCCTTCGGCGATCAGCGCGTCCAGCTGCGGATCGCCCAGCGCGCGCCACCAGTCCGTGGCTGGCCAGCCGGGCTGGCTCAGGCCGTTGCCGGCCAGGGTGCGCTGGGTCTGCAGGCTGTCGGCATCCAGCAGACGGCCCTGCGGCTCCAGGCCGCGGCTGCTGGCACACGCGGCCAGCGCAAGCGCCAGCGCGGAGACCAGCACCGGCCGCAGTGGGCGCAGTGAATAAGAACGTTCAAACATGGAAGTCATGGCGTTACCAGTGAGTCGCGTACACGGGTCATGAGGGAAAGCAGCTGCGCGCGTTCGTCCGGAGACAGATCACGCATGGCGTCGTCGATGGTCTGGTCGCCCCGCTGTTTGAGGCGGGCCCACAACTGGCGGCCCGGCTCGGTCAGCACGATCTGCAGCGCCCGTCGGTCCTGGGCGTGCGGCTCGCGCCGCACGCAGTCCAAGGCTTCCAGCTTGTCCAGCAGGCGGGTGACCGCGCTGGGCACCTGGTCCAGGGCCTGGGCCAACTCGTTGGCGGTGCACGGGGCACGGGCCGCGAGTACCTTCAGACCGAGATAGTGGGTGAAGCCAATACCGAGGTTTTCCTCGGCCATCGACGTGTCTAGCTGACGGACCAGGCCATCGCGCACTTGGCGCAGCAGGAGTCCGAAGCTGGGGGGATGGGCATCAGGGCAGATCATGGGTGAGCATTCTCTTCCAAAAAATATATTTCTCAATAGAAATATTCAATCTGGAACCAAATGCTGTGTTGCAGCAATCAGGACAATGGGGAGGTCGCTACCTTAATGGCGCCCGCCACTGGCCGGGTATTACAATTTGGACAATGGATAACACTTTCAGGCCAGCGCTGGAGACCGACGCCACCCAGATGATCCGCAACCAGGTCCTGGACTGGTTCGAACGGGACGACGGGCTGGGCGTGCTCGGCTTCCGCATCGAGAGCCCCAAGGGGCTGGAACGCGAGATCGACTGGCACCAGCACCGGCGCGCCCAGCTGATCTGCGTGGAGGCCGGGCTGCTGACCACTCGCACCCGCCACGGCACCTGGTCGCTGCCACCGGGCTGTGCCGGCTGGATGCCACCGGGCGAGCCGCACACAGTGGATATCTGCGGGCCGCTGCGTGGCTGGGGCGTGATCGTCAGCGCGCCGATGGCGTGTGATCTGCCCGACGAACCCTGCGTGCTGGCCATTTCCGATCTCCTGCAGGCGCTCGCGCTGCGCGTCACCGCGTGGGTGCCCGCGGCCGAGCCGAGCCTGCGCCAGCAGCACATGATCGAGGTCCTGTTGGACGAGATCCGCAATGCGCCGCGCCAGCGCATGCACCTGCCGATGCCACAGGACCGGCGCCTGCTGCGGATCGCCTCGCAGCTGATCGCCGACCCGGCCGACGGGCGCAGCCTGGAGCAATGGGCCCAGTGGGCCGGGCTGTCGCCGCGTACACTGACCCGGCACTTCCGCGATGAAACCACGCTCAGCTTCGCGCAATGGCGCCAGCAGGCCCGGCTGGCCGAGGGGCTGCGCCGGCTCTCCGATGGCCAGAGCGTGTCCGATATCGCGCACGAACTGGGGTTCAGCAGCCCCAGCGCCTTCGTCACGGTGTTCCGCCGCCACTTCGGCAGCCCGCCCGGGCGCTATCTGGCGCGCAGTGGACACCCCCTGAACCCATCACGCGGCTTGGCATCCCCGGCCGCATCCGGATAATCATCGGCCTGCGAGGGCGACAGCCGTCGCCGTCCCTTGCCACAGGTAACAATCCCGCATGACCGATCTTGCCCGCCCCGCGTTCCACGGCTTTGAACAGCTGCCCCTGCGCGAGTACGCCGAACGGGCGTACCTGGACTATTCGATGTACGTGGTGCTCGACCGCGCACTGCCGTTCCTCGGCGACGGCCTCAAGCCGGTGCAGCGCCGCATCATCTACGCGATGAGCGAGCTGGGTCTGAACGCGTCCTCCAAGCCCAAGAAGTCCGCGCGTACCGTCGGTGACGTGATCGGCAAGTACCACCCGCATGGCGACAGCGCCTGCTACGAAGCGCTGGTGCTGATGGCCCAGCCGTTCTCGTACCGCTACCCGCTGATCGAAGGCCAGGGCAACTTCGGCTCGACCGACGATCCCAAGTCGTTCGCAGCGATGCGTTACACCGAGTCCAAGCTGACCCCGATCGCCGAAGTGCTGCTGGGCGAGATCAACCAGGGCACCACCGACTGGACCCCGAACTTCGACGGCACGCTGGAAGAGCCGACCTGGATGCCGGCGCGCCTGCCGCATCTGCTGCTCAACGGCACCACCGGCATCGCCGTGGGCATGGCCACCGATGTGCCACCGCACAACCTCAACGAGATCGTCAGCGCGCTGCTGCACCTGCTCGACGATCCGGATGCGACGGTCACCGACCTGTGCGAGCACGTGAAAGGCCCGGACTACCCGAGCTTCGCCGAGATCATCACCCCGATCGCCGATCTGCGCACCATGTACGAAACCGGCTACGGCAGCGTGCGGGCGCGTTCCACCTTCCTGAAGGAGAACGGCAACATCGTGGTCAACGCGCTGCCGTTCCAGGTGTCGCCGTCGAAGGTGATCGAGCAGATCGCCGCGCAGATGCGCGCCAAGAAGCTGCCGTGGCTGGAGGACATCCGCGATGAGTCCGACCACGCCAACCCGGTGCGCGTGGTGCTGGTACCGCGCTCCAACCGCGTGGACGCCGAGCAGCTGATGGGCCATCTGTTCGCCACCACCGATCTGGAGCGCAGCTACCGGGTCAATCTCAATGTGATCGGCCTGGACGGCCGCCCGCAGGTCAAGAACCTCAAGACCCTGCTCAGCGAGTGGCTGCAGTTCCGCAGCACCACCGTGACCCGCCGCCTCAACCATCGCCTGCAGAAGGTCGAGCGCCGCCTGCACATGTTGGATGGCTTGCTGATCGCCTTCCTCAACCTGGATGAAGTGATCCACATCATCCGCACCGAGGACGAAGCCAAGCCGGCGCTGATCGCGCGCTTCGCGCTGAGCGAGGAACAGGCCGAGTACATCCTGGAAACCAAGCTGAAGCAGCTGGCCCGCCTGGAAGAGATGAAGATCCGCGGCGAGCAGGACGAGCTGGCCAAGGAGCGCGACAAGATCGTCGGCATCCTGGAGAGCAAGGCCAAGCTGAAGAAGCTGATCCGCGATGAGCTGGTGGCCGATGCCAAGAAGTTCGGCGATGACCGTCGTTCGCCGCTGGTGCAGCGTGGCGCGGCGCAGGCCATCGATGAAACCGAGCTGGTGCCGAGCGAGCCGATGACGGTGGTGCTCTCGGAGAAGGGCTGGATCCGTGCGGCCAAGGGCCACGACATGGACCCGTCCACCCTGTCCTACCGTGATGGCGATGCGCTGCTCGGTTCGGTGCGCGCACGCAGCACCCAGCAGGTGGCGTTCCTGGACAGCGAGGGCCGGGCGTATTCGACCCTGATCCACACCCTGCCCTCGGCCCGTGGCAATGGCGAACCGCTGACCGGTCGCTTCTCACCGGCGCCGGGCAGCGCCTTCATGACCCTGGCCAGTGGCGAGAACAACACGCGCTTCGTGCTGGCCTCCACGCACGGCTATGGCTTCGTGACGCGCTTCGAGAACCTCACCGGCCGCAACAAGGCCGGCAAGGCGATGCTCAACCTGACCTCCGGCTCCAAGGTGCTGACCCCGGCCGTGGTCGCCAATCCGGAGACGGACCGCATCGTGGCCGTGACCAGCTCGGGCAACCTGCTGGCGATCGCCGCCAGCGACCTGCCGGAACTGGACAAGGGCAAGGGCAACAAGATCATCGACATCCCCAAGGCCAAGCTCGCTACCGAGCGCGTGGTCGCGGTGGTATCGGTGGCGCCGGGCAACACGCTGCTGGTGCGCAGCGGCCAGCGCACCATGAACCTGTCGTTCAAGGATCTGGACACCTACCTGGGCACCCGCGCGACCCGTGGCCACCTGCTGCCGCGTGGTTGGCAGAAGGTGGAAGGGCTGGCGGTGGAGTAAGCGTCGCGGTGCTGACGTGAATCGGAACGGCCGGGGAAACCCGGCCGTTTTTTTGTTGCACCCACAGAAAAGGCCGGGTTTCCCCGGCCTTTCTGATCGTCTCAACGTCGGCTGGCTGGCAGAAGCTGGCAGGCGGACGAGGGTTCAGCCGCTGGCTGGCGAAGGCTGGCTGGCGTGCGGAACCCGATGCCGTGGCACCGGTAGTGCCGGCCGCTGGCCGGCTCCCCGGAAGACCCGAACGCACCCACTCAATGCGCAGCGGTACCCTTCGCATCCATCTTGCTGGTCTGGTACAGCGCCAGGCCGATGCGCTTGATCAGGCCCAACTGCTGCTCCAGCCACCAGGCGTGGTCTTCTTCGGTGTCCTTCAACTGCACCAGCAGCATGTCGCGGCTGACATAGTCCTGGTGCTGTTCACACAGCTTCATGCCGGCGGCCAGGTTGTCGCGGACGCTGTACTCGGTCTCCAGGTCTTTCTGCAGCATCGCTTCCACGGTCACGCCGGGCTCGAACACATGCGGGCGCATGTCCGGGTTGCCGCCGAGGAAGAGGATGCGGCGCAGCAACGCGTCGGCGTGCTGGGTCTCTTCTTCCATCTCGTGGTTGAGGCGCTCATAGAGCGCGAACAGGCCCTGGTCTTCGTAGCGGCGCGAATGGATGAAGTACTGGTCGCGCGCGGCCAACTCGCCACGCAGCAGTTCCTTCAAGCAGGCGATGACGTCCGGGTTGCCTTTCATGGGGGGTGCTCCTGATGAATCAATGCGCGCATGGTGCCCTATCTGGAATTCCGGTGATCTAATCGGAATCAGTTGCAGTTGCGCTTCCACCGCTCCATCGCATTCAGCAGCGGCCCGGTCATGGCCGTGGTCACCAGGGCCATGATCACCAGCACGGCAAACAGGCGGTCGCCGAGGAAGCCCAGCTCGTAACCCAGGTTGAGCACGATCAGCTCCATCAGGCCGCGGGTATTCATCAGGGCCCCGAGCTTCCACGCCTCATGGCTGCCCATGCCGGCACTGCGCGCTGCGCTCCAGGTGCCGATCAGCTTGCCCAGCGTGGCCACCACGATCACGATCAGGCACAGCACCAGGTCGCTGGCCTGCAGGGCATCGGCGCGCATGCGCAGGCCGGTCATGGCGAAGAACAGCGGCAGCAGCAAGGTCACCGCGAACGGCTCGACGCGCTCGGCCACGGTGTGCCGCAGGGTGGCGTTGCCGGATACCGCCACGCCGGCCGCGAAGGCGCCGAACAGCGCGTGGATGCCCAGCATCTCGGTCACCAGGGCGCAGCCCAGCGCCATCAACAGCATGATCAGCAGCCAGCGTCCTTCCTGGCCCGGCGCGATCACCCGGCGCGAGAACCACGGGCGCACCACGCACAGCATCAGCGCCACGAAGGCGACCACGCAGACCAGGTTGATCGTCGCGGGCACCCAGCCCTGCGATTGCGCAGCGGCCACGATCAGCGCCAGCAGGCACCATGCGGTGGCATCACCGAGCGCGGCGCAGGCGATGGCGGTCTGGCCCAGCGGCGTGCCGGTCATGCCCCGGTCGGCCAGGATGCGCAGCAGCACCGGGAACGCCGTGATGCTCAATGAAATACCCACGAACAACGCAAAGCCGGTGAAGCCCACGCCCGGCGGCGCGTGTGCACCATAGAGCCAGATCGCGAGCAGCACGCCCAGCACGAAGGGCACGGCGATACCGGCATGGCTGACCACGAAGGCGAAACGACGTCGCCCCCGCAGTCCGCCCAGATCCAGCTCCGCCCCGGCCACCAGCAGGAACATCAGCACGCCGAGCTGGCTGAGCAGGCCGAGCGAACCCAGCGATGCCGGCGGGAACAGCACGCCGTGGACCTGCGGCAACATGGCCCCCAGCACCAGCGGCCCCATCATCAGGCCGGCCGCCATCTCACCGATCACCCCCGGCTGGCCAAGGCGACGGAACAGCCAGCCCGCGCCCTTGGCGACCATCAGCAATACCAGCAACTGCAGCAGGAACAGACCGAGCGGCGCATGCAGATGCGCGGCCCAGTCGCCCCCCAGCGAGGACTCTGCACGGGCCACCTGCGCGGTCACGGCGGGGCCGGCAAACCGCGCCAGGCCCAGGCCGATCACCAGCGGCAACGCCACCCAGCCCAGGTAGCGCCAGGCCAGGCCGCTGCGACGCATGCCGGTGGTGTCAGAGTCCATGACCGATCCCCATCGATTGAAGGGGCGATTCTACGGGCTGCACGCGTCGCCACACCACCGCGGACGACGCGGCGGTGTGGCAGATCCGATCAGGCCAGCGCCTGCTCGTGTACGCCGGCGATGGCGCGCCCGGAGGGATCGGCCATCGCGGCAAAGCTCGCATCCCACGCGATCGCCGCCGGCGAAGAGCACGCGATGGACTTGCCACCCGGCACGGTCTCCGCTGCCGCCTGGGTCGGGAAGTACTGCTCGAACACGTGGCGGTAGAAGTAGGCTTCCTTGGTCTGCGGCGGGTTGTGCACGAAGCGCTTGTCCGCCGCGGCCATCACACGGTCACTGACCTGGGCCTCGGCATGGGCCTTGAGCCCGTCGATCCAGCCATAGCCGACGCCATCGCTGAACTGCTCCTTCTGGCGCCACAGGATCGAGTCCGGCAGGTAGCCTTCGAAGGCTTCGCGCAGCACCGCCTTCTCGATACGTCGCGTACCGGCAGGGCCCTGCCCGACCATCTTGTGCTTGGCATCGATGCGCATGGCCACATCGAGGAACTCGCGATCCAGGAACGGCACGCGCGGCTCCACGCCCCAGGCCATCATCGACTTGTTGGCGCGCAGGCAATCGTAGTTGTTGAGTGCGTCGAGCTTGCGCACCAGCTCCTCATGGAACTCACGCGCGTTCGGCGCCTTGTGGAAGTACAGGTAGCCACCGAAGATCTCGTCGCTGCCCTCACCGGACAGCACCATTTTCACGCCCATCGCCTTGATCCGGCGCGCCAGCAGGAACATCGGCGTAGAGGCGCGGATGGTGGTGACATCGTAGGTTTCCACGTGGCGGATCACTTCCGGCAGCGCATCCAGGCCTTCTTCGAAGGTGTACTCGAAACCGTGGTGCACGGTGCCCAGGGCTTCGGCGGCGATGGCGGCGGCCGCCAGATCGGGCGAGCCCTTCAGGCCGATCGCGAAGGAGTGCAGGCGCGGCCACCAGGCTTCACTCTGATCGCCATCTTCGACACGGTGGCGGGCATAGCGCGCGGCGACGGCTGCGACCAGCGACGAATCCAGACCGCCGGAGAGCAGTACACCGTAGGGCACGTCGGTCATCAGCTGGCGGTGCACCGCACGCTCGAACGCCTCACGCAGTTCGACGCGGTCCGCCTCCACGCCTTCGACTGCGTCGTAGTCGCGCCACGGGCGCTCGTAGTAACGGGTGAGCGTGTCGGTGGCGCTGTCGTACCAGTGCCCCGGCGGGAACTGCGCCGCGTCGGCGCAGATGTCCACCAGCGACTTCAGTTCGGAGGCCACCACCAGGCGGCCATCCTTGTCGTGGCCCCAGTACAGCGGCACCACGCCGATCGGATCCCGGGCGATCAGCACGCGCTGCTCGGCGCGGTCCCACAGCGCGAAGGCGAAAATACCGTTGAGGCGGTTCAGGAACGAGGCCGGGCTGTCTTCGCGGTACAGCGCGTTGATCACCTCGCAGTCCGAGCCGGTCTGGAAGGCGTACGGCTGGGCCAGCTCGGCCTTCAGTTCGCGGTGGTTGTAGATTTCGCCGTTGACCGCCAGTGCCAGCCCGCCGTCTTCGGAGAGCAACGGCTGCGAGCCACCGGCGGGGTCGACGATGGCCAGGCGCTCGTGGACCAGGATGGCGCCGTCATCGACGTACACCCCGCTCCAGTCCGGGCCGCGATGGCGCTGGCGCTGCGACAGGTCCAGCGCATGGCGACGCAATGCGACGAGGTCATCGCCTGCCTGGAGGCCGAAAATACCGAAAATCGAACACATGGGAACAGCTCCTGATGATGGGGGAATACACGTATTGCAGGCATTCGACCGGCCACCCAGGCCCGGAAGGGGTAAACCCGGGCCACAAAAAAACCCGCATCGGTCGATGCGGGTTTTCTGGGGTCCGGGCGAGTTGCTTGTACTAGCCCTGGTCGCAGTCCCGCATCGGCCGCGCACGATTATTCGCGCGCAGATTAGTGCGGTTGGTATTGCTGACAGCGGTGGCCGGGAACGAGGACATGGACCGACCGTAACCGGGTTTGGGCGGCGGTGCAACTGTTGCGATGGCAACCAAACCGACCGCCGCGGACAACCCCGCGCTCCGGGGCCGGGCGATAATCACGGTCCTTCTGCACCCCCCTGGCTGGCATGACCGCTCGCATTGGACGCATCGCTACACGCCTGGGCGGCATCGCCCTGGCCCTTTCTCTCATCGCCTGCAGCAGCGCCCCGTCACGGACGCCTGCGAGCATCGTGCAGTCGATCGAGACCAAGGCGGCCGATGGCAGCTTCGACAGTGCCTGGGAGGCCGCCAGGACCTACGAGACCTTCAACGACCCGCGCGCCGTGACCTGGTACGAACGTGCCGCCGCCGTCACCCCGTGGAGCTTCCACAACCCCCAGGCCGAAGAGGCCCTGGGCCGGATATGGACCCACGGTGAGCTGCTGCATGGCACCGGCCCGAACATCCTGCAGGGCACTGCACTGCGCGCCTCACCGCGCAAGGCAGAGCGCTGGTATCGCGCCGCTGCCGAGCATGGCAACCCGATGGCGATGCTGATGCTGGCCAGGTTCCATCGCGAACGCGGTGAGGCGGCCAGCGCGCTGCGTTGGGACCTGCGCGCGACCATCTACCACCACATGCCGTCCGAATCCTCGCGGCTGCCGCAGGCGATCGCCGCGCAGCCGGAGGGCACCCTGCATCCGCTGGTCGTCGACATCCAGCGGCGTGCGCAGCGCGGTGATGCCGACGCCCAGGTGGATCTGGGCGCGATGTACGAACTCGGGATGGGCCTGCCGCGCGATGGTATCGAGGCGCTGCGCTGGTATCGGCTGGCGGCCGACCAGGGCAATGTGTACGGGCAGTATTTCAGCGGCCTGCTGCTGGGCCGCGGCCGCGCCGGCGTGACACGTGATCTGGACGCGGCCGCAGGTTGGTTCGCCAAGGCCTACGCGCAGAAGTTCTACCTGGCCGGGGAAACGTACTGGCGCGAGCGGATCAAGGCGCCGTTCTGGACCTTCGGCTGACGCCGGATACCCGAAATTTCCGCCCCACCCGGTAGAGCCGACCGTTGGTCGGCTGCACGTGTCGCCCCACCCGGTAGAGCCGACCGTTGGTCGGCTGCACATGTCGCACCACCCGGTAGAGCCGACCGTTGGTCGGCTGCACGTGTCGCCCCACCCGGTAGAGCCGACCGTTGGTCGGCTGCACGTGTCGCCCCACGGGTCGACATCAACGGCAGCCGACCAACGGTCGGCTCTACGTCGGTTCGAACATCGGCATGCGCGCCGGTGACGCTGTACACACTCCGCCGCTGCCTTCAAGACTGCCGCCTGCGCCGCCCATCACCCAGAATGGACGCATGAGCACTGTCACCTTCCGCGATGAAACCCTCACCCGCGAGCGCATGCAGGCCATCATCGCCGCGCATCCGCGGGCAGCCGTGTTCGAGAACTGCACGTTCGATCATGGCGACTTCTCGCGGCTGGACATGGATGGGTACCAGTTCCATCAGTGCTCGGTCACCGGCGCGAGCTGGCTGGCGGCCTCACTGGAAGAAAGCCAGTGGACGAAGTGCCGCGGCAGCCAATGCGATTTCAGCTCGGCACTGCTCAGCGATGCGCGTTTCTCGCACTGCGATCTGAACAACAGTCACTGGCGCCGGGCAACGCTGTCCTCGGTGCAGTTCCAGGACTGCAAGCTGACGGGCGCGCACCTGCAGGAAGTGACCGGCTGGGCGCTGGAATTCCGCGATTGCCTGCTGGTCAGCGCGGACCTGCGCGGGATGTCCTTCCGCAAGGCGCAGCTGGAGGGCATGGATTTCTCCGAGGCCGAGCTGTCCGGCTGCGATTTCCGCGATGCGGTGTTCAACGGCGGCAGCCTGCGCAATGCACAGACGCGGTTGACGCGCTTTGAAGGCGCCGACCTGCGCGGCACCGACATCAGCGGGCTCAACGTGATGGACGCCAAGCTGTTCAAGAAAGCGGTGATTTCACAGCGGCAGGCGGCGGCCGCGTTGGCGTCATTCGGGTTGATCGTGGCGTAAGGGCGAACCGACCAACGGTCGGTTCCTACCCGACCCGGTCGTTCCTGCCTGGCGTGGTCGGTTCCTGCCTGACCCGGTCGTTCGTCAGTGACGCGGTAGGCGCCGACCGTTGGTCGGCGCAGCACGTAAACCCGGTAGTGCCGGCCGCTGGCCGGCTCTCGTGATTGCCAGACGAAAAGGAGAGCCGGCCAGCGGCCGGCACTACCGTAATCGAGCCAGACGAAAAGGAGAGCCGGCCAGCGGCCGGCACTACCGTAATCGAGCGGCGGTTGATTCAACCCGATGGCGTCAGGGGAGCAAACGCTCGATCAACCGCTGGTAGAGCGCCGGCAGCGCCTCCAGATCCGCGACGCGCACGTTCTCGTCGACCTGATGGATGCTCGCGTTGACCGGCCCTACTTCGATGCACTGCGCGCCCAGCGGCGCGATGAAGCGCGCATCGGAGGTGCCGCCACCGGTGCTCTCTTCCGGCGGTGCACCCGCAAACTCACCCAGTACCTCGCGGGCGACCCTGCGCAGCGTGCCTTCCGGGGTATAGAACGGCTCGCCGCTGCGATGCCACTTGAGCGTGTACTGGAGTGCATGACGCTCCAGCAGCGCAGCGATCTCCTGCTCCAGCGCGGGCGCGTTCCAGTGCGGGTTGTAGCGCAGGTTGAACAGCACCTTCAGCTCACCCGGAATCACATTGTTGGCCCCGGTGCCGGCATGGATGTTGGAGACCTGCAGGCTGGTCGGCGGGAAGCTCTCGAAGCCATCATCCCAGTGCCGTGCGGTGAGTTCGGCCAGGGCCGCAGCGGCCAGATGGATCGGATTGCGCGCCTTGTCCGGATACGCCACATGGCCCTGCACGCCGTTCACCGTCAGCGTCGCCGAGAGGCTGCCGCGGCGGCCCACGCGCAGCAGATCACCCAGCACCGCGGTGGAGGACGGCTCACCGGTGATGCACCAGTCGATTTCCTGACCGCGCTCGCGGAAGATATCGGCCACGCGACGCACACCGTCGATGGCATCGCCTTCCTCGTCGCTGGTCAGCAGCACCGCCAGCGTGCCGGGATGATCGGGATGCGCGGCCACGAACTGCTCGGCGGCGACCACGAAGGCGGCCACGCTGCCTTTCATGTCGGCCGCGCCACGTCCGTACAGCACGCCGTCACGGATCTGGGGATCGAACGGATCGCTGGTCCAGGCCGAGACCGGGCCGGTCGGCACCACGTCGGTATGCCCGAGCAGCACCAGCACCGGTGCGCCCTGCCCGTGTGTGGCCCACAGGTTGTCGACCTCGCCCAGGCGCAGGTGTTCGCAGTGAAAGCCGGCGCGTTCAAGACGGCCGGCCAGCAGCGACTGGCAACCGGCGTCCTCGGGCGTGACCGAGGCGCGCGCGATCAGGTCGCAGGTCAAGGCAACGACGTCGTTCACGCGCCCACTCCGAACCGCTGCTTGAAGCCGTTGTCCGAGAAGCCCTGGGTCATCACGCCATCGGCGCTCACCACCACCGGGCGCTTGATCAGCTGCGGGTACTCGCGCAGCAGCAGCTTCCATTCGGCCTCCGAATCGGCCGCTTTGCGGTTCTCCGGCAGCTGCCGCCACGTGGTGGAGGACCTGTTGATCAACGCGGGAAAGCCACCGGCCTGGGCCGCCCAGTCGATCAGGGTCTCCGGCGTTGGCGTGTGGTCGCGGTAGTCGACGAAGGTGTACGGCACCTGGAAACGGTCCAGCCACTTGGTGGCTTTCCTGCAGGTGTCGCAGTTCTTCAATCCGTACAGAGTGGTGGTCATGGCGCGGCGTGCAGCATCGTTCAGGAAGGACGCCATGAGGATGTCACAACAGGCGTTCGGACACGACCCGGAACGGAACCTGCGGCACCCGGAAACAGAACGCATCGGCCAGATCGACGCCCATCTCGACCAGGTGCGGGCAGGACACCTCCCCCTCCAGCCGCAGCGGCTGCACGTCTGCCAGGGCAATCGGCAGATAGATATGGGTCAGCGCCAGCCGACCATCCGGGGCGACCGCGAACGCGGCCTCCTGACAGGCCAGGAACCTCATCGCCTGCGCTGCATCGGTGAAGGCGCCAGCTGCCCATGCAACCGCCAAGCCCATTGCCGGACGCACCTTCGCCTGCAGTGCGGGCGCACTGCCCTGCCCCGGCTCGATCACGGTGTGCCCGCCATCGGCATCCACGGCATGCTCGAAACGCGCGGCCAGATGCGGTTGCATGGCATCGCTCCACAGCCGTGCACCGACTGCGTGCATCGCACTGTCGATCACATTGCGGTCAAACAGGACCCGCGGCGTCGCGGGCCCGGCCGCCGCATCGTCCGGCACCACGTACCAGCGCCAGTTGCTCTGCAGCGGAGAGGGAAACAGGCCACGCAACGGCCCCGCCAGCGCCGGCCCGAAATGGCCGTGGCGGTAGGTCAGGATCGTATAGGGCGTACGCCCGTCATGCGCGAACAGGCGATGGCCCGGCGGTGGCGGCGGTGCATGGCGCACGTCCACCCACCAGCTCAGGTACACCACCTCACGCACCTCACTGATCAACGCAGGCACCGGCAGCACGCGGGTGAGCGCGCGCCGGGCGGCGGTCAGGTGCACGCAGCCGAGCAGACGCTGCAGCGCGCGTCCCGGCCACCCCGCGAACGGGTGCCGGTAGCGCGCCGCCTGCGCCAGCGCGGGCTGCGGGGTGCTCAGTCGGCCAGGCCGCGCAGCAGCTCGTTGACGCTGGTCTTGCTGCGGGTCTTGGCATCGACCTGCTTGACGATCACCGCGCAGTACAGCGAGTGCGAGCCGTCCTTGGACGGCAGCTGGCCGGACACCACCACGCTGTACGGCGGTACCGAACCGTAGCTGATCTCGCCGGTGGCGCGGTTGTACACGCGCGTGCTCTGGCCAAGGAACACGCCCATGCCGATCACGCTGTGATGGCCGACCACGAAGCCTTCCACCACTTCCGAACGCGCACCGATGAAGCAATGGTCTTCGATGATGGTCGGGCTGGCCTGCAGCGGCTCCAGCACGCCACCGATACCGGCGCCGCCGGACAGGTGGCAGTGCTTGCCGATCTGCGCGCACGAACCCACCGTGGCCCAGGTGTCGACCATGGTGCCCTCGCCCACGTAGGCGCCGATATTGGTGAAGCTCGGCATCAGCACCACGTCCTTGCCGAAGTAGCTGCCACGACGCGCGATCGCACCGGGCACCACGCGCACGCCGGCGCGGCGGAACTTGGCTTCATCGAAACCGGCAAAACGCGATTCGACCTTGTCCCAGAACGGCGCCGGGCGCGCATCGACCACGGCCATGTCGTTGACGCGGAAGTACAACAGCACGGCCTTCTTCAGCCATTCGTTGACCTTCCAGCCACCGTGGCCGTCGGGCTCGGCAACGCGGAATTCACCGGTTTCCAGGCCATCGATGACGCGGCCGACCAGCGGCTTGGTCGAGCCTTCGATCTCATGCAGGGTCAGCGTGGCACGGCGCTCGAACGCGCTCTCGATGCCGAACTTGAGTTCTTCCACACCCGGCGTGGCCGGCTTGCGCAGCGACTTGCGCGCGATGGTGGCATCACGGCTGGCACTGCGCTTGGCGGCGCTCTCGGCCGGGGTAGCAGCGACCTTGCGGGCCGGCGCCTTTTTGACCGGCGCTTTCTTCACCGCGGGCGCCGCCTTCTTTGCGGCAGCGGTCTTCTTCACCGCAGGCGCGGCAGCAGGGGTCTTGGCCGCCGCGGTCTTCGCGGCAGTCTTCTTGGCAGGCTTGGTGGCCATCAGTGGGGGTCTCCGGCGTTTCGATCAGGGTCCAGGCAGGCGAGCATCGCGTCTTGCAGCTGCTGCCTGGCGGATTCGGTCAGGGCGTGATCATGCTCATCGCTGATCACGAACATATCTTCGGCGCGCTCGCCGAACGTGGCGATGCGCGCATCATGCACGCGCAGCCGCTGGTTGCGCAGCACGAACGCCACGTCGGCCAGCAGGCCGGGGCGGTCGGGTGCGACGAGGCTGAAACGGGTACTGGTGGTCTGGCCATCGGTGACATCGCGGAACTCGATGCGCGGGGCGAAACGGAAGTGCCGCAGCTGGCGCGGAATGACGCGGCGGGACGGGCGCAGCCGGGTCAGATCGCCGGCCAGCGCCTCACGCAGGCCGGCCTCCAGGCGCAGCGCATCGCCATCGGCGAAGCTGTCGGCCGGGGTCACTTCGAAGGTATCGAAGATGGTATCGACCGGACCGTCCAGCACGCGCGCGCGATGGATGGTGTAGCCCTTGCGGTCCAGCGTCATCACGATCGCGGCGAACAGGCCGTCGCGGTCGGGCGAGTGTACGAACACTTCCAGTGCGTCGTCCTCGGGGGTCAGCCTGCGCACCTTGACCAGGGTCTGGCCCTGCTTCAACGGCACCAGCGCAGCGGCCTGCCAGGCCAGCTGTTCCGGCCGCAGCCGGATGAAGCTCTCATCGGGCATCACCGTGAACTGGCGATCGATGGTGGGATCGTCGTAGCCGCGCTCGCGCACCAGCTGGCGCACCGATTCGCGCGCTTCGGCAACGCGCTCGGCGGCCGGCATCTGGTTCTCCAGCCCGTCGCGCAGCGCGCGGCGCGCGGCGAAATACAGGTCGGCCAGCAGACGGTCCTTCCACGCATTCCACAGCTTGGGGCTGGTCCCGGCGATGTCGGCGCAGGTCAGCAGATAGAGATAGTCCAGCCGGTCGCGGCTGGCCACCAGGGTGGCGAAGCGATGGATCACGTCCGGATCGGAGATGTCCTGCTTCTGCGCGGTGACCGACATGCGCAGGTGCTGTTCGACCAGCCAGGCGACCAGCTCGGTATCGGAGCTGCTCAGCGCCAGCGCCTGGCAGAATTCGCGCGCATCCACCGCACCGAGTTCGGAGTGATCGCCGCCGCGGCCCTTGGCGATGTCATGGAACAGGCCGGCCAACAGCAGCAGCTCCGGCTTGCGCAGGCGCGGCCAGACTTCATGCGCGATCGAGAAGCGCTCATCCGCGCGGCTGCTGGCGAACAGGCCGATATTCCGCAGCACCATCAGTGTGTGCTGGTCCACGGTGTACACATGGAACAGATCGAACTGCATGCGCCCGGAGACCTGCGCGAACGCGGGGATCCACTGGCCGAGGACGCCCAGCCGTGCCATCCGCGCCAGGGTATCGACCGCGCGCGGGCTGCGCAGCAGCGCCAAAAACTGCTCGCGCGCCGCGGCGCTGGCCTCGGTGTACGCCGCCAGCTCCGGCAGCGCCTCGGCCAGCGCGCGGGCGGTCAGCGAGTGCAGGCCGCGCACATCCGGGTTATAGGCCCAACTGGAGAACAGCGCGAACACCTGTTCGATATCCCCTTGGGGCCAAGCCGGATCGTTGGCAGCCAGGTAACCACGGCGCAGCGAGAAACCGACGCTGACCGGCTCTGGGACGGCTTCGCCATCAAACTGTTCTTCAAAGCGCTGCAGCAGGCGGTCGCTGATCCGCCGCACCACGGTGGCGCTGCGGTAGAACCCCTGCATCATCTTTTCCACGGCCAGGCTTTCGATGTCGTCTTCGAAACCCAAGCGGGTGGCCAGCGTCTTCTGGTAATCGAACCGCAAGCGTTCTTCGGGCCGGTTGGCGACCAGGTGCAGGCCGAAACGCAGCCGTGCCAGCGCACACCGTTCGCGTTTGAGCGCGGCGGCTTCATCCGGGCCGAGATGGCCGAGGCCGACCAGCGCTTCCAGGTCGCGCACGCCGAACGCACGCAGCGCCATCCAGCCCAGCGTATTGAGATCGCGCAGCCCGCCGGGGCCGTCCTTGATGTCCGGCTCAAGATTGTCCGCCGTGTCGCCAAAGCGCTGATGGCGGGCCAGCAGCTCTTCGCGCTTGGCGAGGAAGAATTCGCGTGGCGGCCACAGGCCCTCCACATTCACCGCCGCCTTCAACGCCTGGCGGGCAGCGTCATCGGCGACCACCGGGCGCGACTCGATCAGCGCGGTCAGCACGGTCTGGTCGGCGCTGGCCTGCGTGCATTGAGCCGGCGATCGCACCGCGTGGCTGACCGGCAGGCCGCAATCCCACAGCAGCGCAAAGAAGCGGGCCAGCCCGGATTCGTGCCGACGCTGCTGCTCGGGCGCACCGAGCACCAGTACGTCAATATCCGAGCGCGGGAACAACTCGCCGCGCCCGTACCCCCCCACCGCGAACAGCGCCATTCCCGAACCGCCCGGCAGGCAGCGATGCCAGGCCAACCGGATCAGGTGGTCGGCCGCCCGTGCGCGCAGGGCGAGCAGGCGCTCGATGTTGTCGCCCTGATCGAAACGACGATACAACCGTGCGTCGGTCTGTTGCAGCGACTGCCGCGCCAACGCCGCCCAGTCCGGGTCGGCGACGGAATCGGCCGGCGCGTCCAGCATCGGGCTCGCCGGCAACATGCTCAGACCTGCGATTCGCCGGGCGAGAGGGTCAGCACGTCGACGCCGGTCTCGGTGACCGCGACCATGTGCTCCCACTGCGCCGACAACTTGCGGTCCTTGGTGACCACGGTCCAGCCATCCGGGAGCACCTTGTTGTAGCGGGTGCCCTCGTTGATCATCGGTTCGATGGTGAAGGTCATGCCGGGCTGCAGCACCAGTCCCTGGCCGCGGCGGCCGTAATGCACCACCTGCGGCTCGTCGTGGTAGACCTTGCCGATGCCATGGCCGCAGTACTCGCGCACCACGCTGAAGCGCTCGGCTTCGGCATAGCTCTGGATCGCATGGCCGATGTCACCCAGCGTCGCGCCCGGCTTGACCGCGCGGATGCCGCGCCACATCGCTTCGTAGGTCGCATCGACCAGGCGCTTGGCCATGACCGACGGCGTGCCGACGTAGTACATGCGGCTGGTATCGCCGTGCCAGCCATCCTTGATCACCGTGACATCGATGTTGACGATGTCGCCGTCCTTGAGGACCTTGGCTTCGCTGGGAATGCCGTGGCAGATCACGTTGTTGACCGACGTGCAGACCGTCTTGGGGAAGCCGCGGTAGCCGACATTGGCCGGCGTCGCCTTCTGCACATTGATGATGTGGTCATGGCAGATGCGGTCCAGCTCTTCGGTCGTCACGCCCGGCTTGACGTGCGGGGTGACGATGTCGAGCACTTCGCTGGCCAGACGGCCGGCGATACGCATCAGTTCGATTTCCTCGGGGGTTTTCAGATTCACGCTCATGGCGCCCATTATCGCCGATCCGGGGCCAATCTGAACGGGATTGGATGGAACGCTGACAGCCGCGGTTTGGGCCCGGCCCCTGGCCAGCTAGCTGAACAAGCGTGATGCGTATCGCAAAACGCGACCTTGTGCCGAAGACGGCCATTGATTGGGTCCTATCTGCACGGTCCGATACAAGACAGGCGGCAGCCCGTCGGCGCCTCGCCTGCGCCTCTATAATGACGGCGACGGCCATGCCCATCTGGCCGACCTGGTGTTCGTGGACGCCCACGGGCGTCGCCACCCGCTGATCGAGGGCCTGGCCGGCTATGTGCTGCCGCGCAGCGCCCGCAGCTGGGAGCTGCCGCCGCGGCCGGATGGCTACGCCGGCGGCCAGTTCCGGGCCCGGCTCAACGAGGCCGCTGACGCCCCGCTTACCCCCGTGATTGCGCCTGCGCCCGGCACCGGGCTATAATCGACCGGATCCCTGCCGCCTTGGCGCGGGAATACGTCAACACCGGACGTCACCGGTGAATCCACACCTGCCGCCCATATCCGTGCCGGGGTGCTCCGCAAGGAGTTCGGTCACGGAAGCGACAGGGAAGCCAAACCCCGGAACCCCCCGCCTCACGGCGGACCGCCCAACTATTACCCGTGGCGGCCGGTTCCCTATCAGGAGTTACTGCAATGCCCCAGGTCACCATGCGTCAGATGCTGGAAGCCGGCGTCCATTTCGGCCACCAGACCCGTTACTGGAACCCCAAGATGGGCCAGTACATCTTCGGCGCCCGCGGCAAGATCCACATCATCAACCTGGAAAAGACCGTTCCGCTCTTCAATGACGCGATGAACTTC
>Ga0160473_100720_pt1 | contig 20547 bp, 17 predicted proteins | sample HID1975I_E11MG_FD_108217 | JGI IMG/M metagenome (GOLD analysis project Ga0160473, IMG submission 108217) | Enriched soil microbial communities from UW Madison campus, WI, USA - HID1975I_E11 MG | ecosystem: Environmental > Terrestrial > Soil > Unclassified | place: USA: Madison, Wisconsin... | reverse complement strand
TTACCCAATCCAGTACGAAGTTCGCACCGATGAAGCCGGCGCCGCCGGTAACCAGGATAGTCATGGGTTCAGGTCGATCTCATGCGGGTCGGTAGGAAGATGCCGTAAGTGTAAACGGGATCGGGGAAAGCGTTAGGGACTGAGTGAGGATTGTCGTTGGATGATCTGCGGCGTGAGATCGGGCGGGGGTATCTGAAATTTCTGTTAGGGATAACATGAGTAATAGGCCCATGTATGGCCACAAAAAAGGAGACCGAACGCCACCGCTAGGCTCTGTACGAAATCCCGAGAAACTCAATCGGCACCCCCGCGGGAGCTGCATTTTTGTAAGTTTTCCAGCCATCTACGGAAAGGAATTCTTTGATGAAAAAGCTTTACGAACTCTCGGATGAGGCATGGATTGTGGTTGCTGATCTCTTCACCGAAACCCATGGCAGGGGGCGACATCGCCTGAGCGACCGGCTGATGCTCGATAGCATGCCCTGGGTGCTCTGCTCGGGTGCTGCGTGGCGAGATATGCCGGATCGCTTTGGCCCGAGGTCAACGGTCTATCAACGATTTCGGGGCTGACGAAACCAGGGGACATTCGATCAGATGCTCAAGCGCTTGCACCTGAGATTGAATGAGCAAGGCTTGATAGATTTGCAAACCTGGATGATCGACTCAACCGCTGTACGCGCAACCCGAGCCTCTTCTGGCGCCGGAAAAAAGGGGGCTTGATGAACCTGCCGATCACGTTCTATGCCGCAGTCGTGGTGGCCTGACTACCAAAATCCACATGCTCTACGACGCCAACGGAACGTAAGCGATCCATAAACCCCACCCGTTGCATGACGGACGGGGAAATCAGGTATTCGAGTCGAGCGCCTGCCCCGCTTGAGTCCTTAACCCGAACAACTGGTCAGCTAGCTCACGGCCTCGCTCCAGTCCCTTCGCCGTCAACCAAATGGATTTGTTTCTGTTAACAGGATCACTGATGAAACCCTGTTCATGCAGTCGATTCATGATCTCGAAGTCGAATCCTTTCCACGCGTTACCTTTGTCGGAGCTATAGGCTGCCAACAGGGCAAGCACTGCGTCTTCAATCAGACTATCGTCGTATTCCATGGTCGTTACTCCGCTCTTGTTCTTCAAGGCTCCACCTGAACCACGATGGGCAGAGCACTCAGCTATGTATTTTAGGCGTTCAATTCCACGGCAGCAGCGATTCATAGTCTTCCACTGAGGACAACAGCGGCAAGCGTTCCAGTGCGTGGCGCAGCTATGCATTAGGCTCTTTGCCGTTGGCTTTGGCCGTCTCAACCAAGCTGTAAAGTTGCGCACTGGCCGTCGCGCCTCTGGGCGTGTCACTGAACAACCAATTCTTTCTGCCGATGACAAGCGGGCGGATCGCACGCTCGGCGGCGTTATTGTCGATCGGCAAGTCACCATGCTCGACGTAGCGTTCTAACTTGCTCCAGTTGCTGGCCAGATAGCCGATGGCTTTACCCAGTACATTCTGGGCCGTGACCTGAGGCTGTGTTTTCTCTGTCCAGCTTTTCAACTGGGCCAGTACCGGTTGACTGCGCGCCTGGCGGGCCAGCTTGCGATCTTCATCGCTGCCGTCCTTAAGGTCGCGCTCGATGCCATAAAGCTTGTTGATCAAATTCAGGGAAATGTCTGCGCGCCCGGTTTTACCCTTAGGCTGCACTTTCTGCGCTTCGACGAACTTGCGGCGTGCGTGCGCCTAGCAGCCCAATCGCTCCACGCCGTCCTGCGCGGCCAGCGCGTTGTAACCGGCGTAGTCGTCGGTCATGACATAGCCGCGATAGCCATCCAGAAGACGCGTCGGCACCTCCTGCGCTCGGCTGGTGGCGTAGTCGAAAAGGATAACTGGCCGATCAGGTGGGCCGCCGGTTTGCACCCGCATCCAGGATTGGCTGCTGGGCTCACGACCCGGCTCTTTTAATACCTGCACACGCGTTTCATCACAGTGGATGATCAGACTGTTCAACAGGCTTTCGCGCATCAGATTCGGCAGCGGCTGCAAGTGCTCACTGCACTGAATCACACAGCGTGCCAGCGTTGGGCGCGAGATATCGATACCGTGGCGCCCCGGCACTTTTTCGAAGCGATGAAGCGGTAGGCCGTCTACGTATTTGGTGGTCAGCAGTATGGCCAGCACACTCGGGCTGGCCATGCTTTTCTCAATCACCTGGGCGGGTTTGTCCGCCGTTACGGGCGCTCATTCGCAATCGCGGCAACCGTGCACCTTGCGAACATGCTTGATGACACGAATCACCGATAATCCCGAAAGAGCTGAGGAGCAGTTTCCTGACAAACTGATGCCCGCGGAAGGAAATAGTTCGCACACCGTCTTCAGATCGCCAAGAAAAAAAGCACCCACTCAAACGACCAAATTTCTCAATCAGAATGAATGGGAGCCAATAATTTCTACCCCAAAATTGAATGATCAGCGTCTACAGTGACAATCGAAAGATCAAGACGCTGCAGTTCAATCTGCGTAAGGTCATCAAAAGTTCGAATGCCAATTCGAAACGCATCCACATTTGTAGGCAATGTCAGTGGCACAGTAATCTTTTGAGCAAGATCCTCTGCGACATCAATATAGAAATGCCAACCAGAAGACTTTGCGTAAAAATAACCATGATCACCCTGGAATTCCGGTTCACCGTGAAATTCCATCGAAATGATAATGGCCTTGTGTTTTCTCGCTGCCTTTGAAACACACTCGATCGTTAAGGCAGGTGATATCATTCTGTCGGAACTTGACTCTACCGAATACCAATCAGACCATTCACTCGCCAAACTCGAAAGAATTTTATTCGCAATCAGCTCCTCTCTATTGAACGACGCAAGTCCGGGACCCTGTAAAAGCTTGCCCTCGATAGATTGCACGATAATATCAGCTGCAAGTCTAGCCCCGGCAGCGTTTACATGTAACTTATCGTAATATAATGCCTCATCCCTAGGGAGGCGCTCATCCAAGTCTATTAAATCAACATGATTATTACTGCAATAATCCCTGACTGCCCAGTTAATTTTTTCCAACTCCGGATTAGGCTTGATTTCCGGAAAGGTACAGAAAAACAGTTTAATCCCCTGGCGCTTACAAGCAAAATCCATAAGCGATAGCACATACTCTAACTGTGCAAAATTATCATCTATACTATCGTACGCCCACTCTTCGGGGTTCTCAGGAACGGTATTTCCATGAAATTTACTTCCATTCCTATAGCCATCTCTATAACGCAGAGCCGCCATATCATTGGAAGAAGTCACTATCACGATTGCTTCAGGCTTATCGTAAATAACCTTATTAACCAGGGAGTTGAATATATTTAAATTAGTAGACCCCGATACACCTGCGTTATATACGTCGTATGGATATCCACTTTCAAAAAGCAGTTCCTCAACAACAGCAGACAGCCTTTCGTTCTCGTGAACATATATACCCTCAATAAACGACCCACCTAAAAGTACTATTTTGTTTCGACAGCACCGCGGACGCCCATGAGTAACATAGCCGATCTTGTCTGTTTGAACCAAATAACCCTGCCCCGACTCCAGGGCAGGACGGGCTTCCAAATAGGCTTCGCTCGGCACATAAGTTCTACGTACGTTAGGTAGAAACTCCTTCAACCGGACATTTCTTTTTTGCATCGTTCCCGCCCTACAAACAAATCTAAATATAAATATTATTGTGACAATCTATCCATGAAATTTCGGTAGCCACCAACAGTAGTGTAAGCATCCGACTTACTCTGCGCACGTAGGATTCTATCAGCCACCTCTCTGACGGCGCCACGCCCTCCTGGCGTTTTCAAAACAAATGTGGCCGCATCTTTAATATAATCAGGCGCGTCAGCAACGGCGAAAGACAAACCGCAAGCAGCGAAGGCTGGGAGATCGATGCTGTCATCACCAATAAACGCAACTTCTTCCTTTTTCAAGCCAAGGCTTTTAATAAGGTCCGTGCATGCCTTATACTTATCCTTAGCCGAAAGACAGGAGTGACGAATTCCAAGGTCATTAATTCTTTTAAGCAAGGCAGGTGATTCCCTACCAGAAACGATAGCAACTTCAACCTCGTTTTCTTGCAGCAGCCGGATCCCAAGGCCGTCCTTTACATTAAACCCTTTAACAACTTCTCCATGCTCACCATAGAATAACGTACCGTCAGTTAGTACACCGTCTACATCAGTTATTACCAACTTGAGCGAACTCAGCTTATCTGGCCTGGTGAATGGGCGGCCTGAAACAATAGCCCTGACCGCCTCCAGATCCTCAAGAGTGTCGACACCAGGAGACGCTCCGTCAACAAGGCTTACACGAATCCTATAACCAGCAGAAAGTAAGCGCAATTGCTCTAGCTTCTCAATACTTTCAATTCTGCATTCGGGAATAGAACCATATGCAAGCAGTACGTTTCTTTTGAACGCATAAACTCCCACATGCTTAATGTATGTGCGAGCCTCCCCGTCCCTAGGGTAGGGAACGAGGCTTCTGCTAAAGTACAATGCATCGTTGGACGCATCTAGTACAGCTTTAACATTGTTGGGGTTGACCGCTTCTTCCGAGCTAATCTCGTGGCCCAGCGTACCGACTTCAACATTGTCATCAGAAAGCAAACTGTTAATTAGCAAGTCAATGCTTTCAGGGCAAACAAGCGGTTCATCACCCTGAAGATTAACGTAATAATCCGCATCAATCATTTGGGCGACTTCCACGAGCCTATCGGTACCAGAGATATGATCTTTGCTCGTCATTACGCAATCAGCACCAAATAGCTTAACCACACTGCTGATTCGTTCATCGTCTGTAGCGACAATTACTTTATACGCCCGCTTAACCTGCAAAGCCTGCTCGTACACTCGCTGAATCATAGGTTTACCGCAGATATCCGCTAGCGGCTTACCCGGCAGTCTCGAAGAGTCATAACGAGCGGGTATGACGATCAAAACCTTTTTAGCATCTAGAGACATCTGCGAAACCTTAATCGATTAGAAGTTCAGGGAGATTTTTTACCGTATCATCCACGGCTTTAACGTGCTCAAGAAATGCCTCAAGCTTATTAAGTGGAAGCGCACTTGGACCATCGCATTTGGCTTCATCTGGATTTGGATGGGCTTCAAGGAACAAACCAGCCAAACCTACCCCCATACCTGCACGTGCAAGCTCAACGACTTGTTGACGACGTCCGCCAGATGCAGCGCCCGATGGGTCTCGCTGTTGTAATGCATGCGTGACATCAAATATGACCGGCAAGTTATTGCAAGTCTTTTTAATCACACCAAAACCAAGCATATCAACCACAAGGTTGTCGTAACCCAAGCAAGTACCACGATCACATATTATCAACCTTTCATTGCCTGCCTCTTTAAATTTATTGACGATATTATAAATTTGCGAGGGGCTCAGAAACTGTGGTTTTTTAATATTTATTGTTTTCCCGGTTTTTGCCAGTGCAACAACAAGGTCAGTCTGCCGCGCCAGGAACGCCGGAAGCTGCAAGATATCAACAACTTCAGCGACCGGCCCGGCCTGATAAGGCTCATGCACATCCGTAATAAGAGGAACGTTAAACTGGGTCTTAACGTCTTCAAAAATCCGCAACCCTTCCTCTAAGCCAGGCCCACGGTAGGAATAAATGGACGACCTGTTCGCTTTATCAAAGCTCGCCTTGAACACATAAGGAATACCAAGTTTCGATGTAACCTTAACGTACTCTTCACAGGCCCTTAACGCGAGGTCACGCGACTCCAAGACATTAATTCCACCAAACAGTACGAACGGAAGATTATTGGAACAATTAATACTTTCACTAATTTTCATTATTACCGGCACCGAAACTTCACCTTATATACAAATTATGTTTCAAGCAGCCGCAACATCACCCAGTGGGAGTCGCGCAACACGCTCATCGAACAGCATCTCAAAGCCTCGATATTCGATATACGGAGACAAGAAGGAGCTTTCACTACAGTGATATAGTGCCCGCCCTTCGGTCTCCATAATTTGTGCGGCATTTAAAATGTTCCAAATTTGCACACTCGTGAAGCTATCCTCCAGTTGAGGATTCGGCTCGGAATAGAACCTAGGCGTTTCAGGCGAATAGCGCAAATCGCAGCCCAAAAGATATATTTCTGCGGCGCCTAGGTAATAAGCGAGCTGCACGGCCAGCATCGTTGTAGTACAACCAAAGAAATAGCCGGCAGCTAGATTTTTCGAGAACCCATCTCGATGCAATGCATTAACATAAAAACTTTTGTTTGGAAGCTCTTTGTCATCCACCGCTTCAAGCTCTTGACGCAAGACACGTACGGTAGAACTTTTCAAACGAGAAGTGCAAAACGCTCTTTTCTCTGGATGCGTGATGAACCGAAGATCAGACACCACATAGTAATCACTTTGAAAACCATGCTGCTCTTCAAGCAAAGTAGAAGCATTCATCCCAATAACCACTTCATCTTTCAACAAAGAAAGATCCAGGGCATTAACCGAAGGGCCATTCGCGAGGATAAACACACGCCGACCTGCCTCTTTATTCTTGAGAGACCCTAAGCCTTTAAACAGATTCATAAGCTTCATCAAAAATCCTCGCCATTTTCTCAGGTTTCAAATATTGCTTAAAATAGTTCAAGCTTTCTGTTTGCAAGTGCGCCGTGAGCTCCCAGTCATTTGCAAGCTCGTCTAAAACCGTAGCAATACTTGAAGCATCAGCATATTTAAAAGGAGGATGCTCACCATTAGAGAAATTAGCGAAAATCGCTTTCGAGAAATAGTCTGCGCGGTTGATAGTCACATTTCCCGCTGCAAGACCTTCAATCGAAACTTGGTGGAACCCGCCAGTCGCAATCTCATCGATAGTCACATGACAAGTTTTTCTAAGGGCCATTAGCACCTTCGGAGAGACAGGTTGGTTAGGAACTACAGCCTCAACCTTCCCAAGCTTTACAAGTGCATCCAGCGCAACGTCTAGTTCTGCAACATACTTATTGTTCCAGCGTCCTGGTCGGAGGTGGGTAGGGCTGAAAATCACCCGAAGCTTTTCACCTTTGCGACGGAGAGTGGCAGATGGAACATCATGAACAATATTGGGTACAAAGTGATGCTCTGTATGAATTCTTGGTTGGAATTGTCCAACTACCATTTTCAAGCAGAATGGCAGGCCCATATCTTCATGGCGAGGCAGATACAGTGGCCCCTCTCTCAACGGAGAGTGCGCTTGATATACGTACTTCGCGCTCTGATTAAGACCTATAAGACGTTCACACCACGCAGCAGGAATATCATTATGGATATGAATTACATCCGCAGCCTGTATGAACGAACTAATATAATCACGAGTAAAATCATCTTCGAGGATATATTCCTCGATGAATTTCCCTGCCAGAGGACCTTTAGATGGATAGTCATTAAGTGCTACCGCAATAGCATTATGACCCGCAATACGCTGCGCAAGTGCAATTTTACCAGGCGCAGCAACCAGCGGCGTCTGTGATATATGAATGATGTTAAGAAGCTTTGACATCAAAGAGTACTCCATCCTTCAAACAAGCTACGATCAATTCATATGGGCTAGCGCCCCTTTCTACCGCTTCGCACTGGCTACGATACTTCATGTAAACAGACTCTAGAACAGCAACGGCTTTTACGTTACCAGCCAAGTGCTCACAGAGCTCAGTCATACTAGCTGACTTCGGAAGAGCTTTATCTGTTACCTTCAAAATACCTTGATAAGTATTCTCATCAAAACCTACAAATTCCGACCTCTCGAAGGTTCTGCCCTGAGAACTTGAAAGCGATAGCAACATATCTCGCTTGCGGGGGAATGCCTCTTGGAGTGCCCGACGGATTGCGATATGAACTTCTTGTTCAGACTCGACTCGTATAAATCTTCTAAACTTGATTTGATTAGAAACTTCTGTAGTCGTGATCAAAGTATCAACAGATTCAGGATTCACTACTAAATCTGAATTCGTTCTAACCAGAATGATTCTTTGATTTGTGCCGATATACCTCAGCGCCATACACAGCACTGCAGGAGCATCGATCAAGACTATGTAGTCAAGCAGCGAAAAACTCACTTTGTTTTTAACATCAATTCGATTTGCAATTGATAATGCCGACTGCGCCTCCAGATTCTCAAAAACACCAACCTTCATCCGGGACCGGTTAGTGTACGGAAAATCACTGAATGCACTCAGATTATCAAGCAAATCCTTAACGCGAGCGCTGTCCTCATGAATACCATGAAGAAATCCAACGGCGTAGCCAAGTGGCTTAGTCTCAACAATAGTAGACTCAATACGCCCCTCTGACTTGATCCGTGTAAAATAGTCAGGTTGCGCCGGAGCCTGCAGCCTCGGTTTTTCTGCAGGCTTAGGCAAAGCAGCCACAGGCTTAGCAGCTGGATTAGGCAGCGCAGCTGAAGCTTTGTCGCTAGGCTTAGGAAGACCGATGTCAGGCTTTGCATTGGCCGATGAATGCTCGACTTTCAGAGCCTTAACCTCTGGATGGTCTTTCAACTGCTCATTTAGCTCAAGTAACTTTTTCAATTTCCGCTCACTGCTTTTTTCCCTAAAGTATTTTGCTTCGGACGAGTCCCTGAAAAACTGAACAGGATGGAATATTAATTTATGCGTCTTTTTAAATAGCTTTGAGCGCTTCGTCTGCATTGGCTTGCTCGGATTGGCGAGATTGCGGATGTATTTTTCTGTTGTTCGTGTGGGTTTGGCAGAATTTGTAAATGCAGAGTTTGACCACATCTGTGTCCACCCTTGAGCAAACCATAGCCTGGTGTTTTTTATCACTACCGCTTCAGACTCTACCGGCTTACGCTTGATGGATTTGCGTAGAACTTTGGATAGCTGCCTCATGCTACCCGGTTTCACTTGAAACAACCGTGGGTGTCTACGAAAATACTCACATACACCTAAATGCCTCCAAATTACGACATTTCGCCCCGCAGCAAGCGCTTCTATAGCCACCATAGAAAAGGTTTCAAATATGCTGGGAATGATTACAGTTGGAGCAAGCGAGTATATGGAGCTCTTCGTGAGCACCTGACCGTCAATGAACTTGAGATTATCGACTTCGCAAAGCGCTGTCTTTTCAGTTAACGGGCAGATAGCCACAAACTTTAAAAGTGGATATTTTTTACAAATTTCAATAAGCGCGTCGACTCCTTTCAATCGCTGAAATCTACCTACAAAAGCTACGTCATACGGACATTCGATCTCACACGCATCGTCAGAAACAGGTGCAGGATTTGGATAAATCGAAACATCTTTATTAAAGCTAAACAGTTCACTACTCGCATAGTAAGCAGCCCACGAAGGTGAACTAATGCGTGTTGCACGATTAATTTCACCCTGCTCTAGCCGAACTGCATCGCTAGAGTATGGAAGCCCCTGAACGATAGAACCTAGACTCCTGGAGCAATGAAGGCGAATATGTAAAGGCACCGCGTTTGGCAAAAATCTGCTAGCCGCTAGAGACTCGGGTGCCTCTACACAACAAATAGGACGATTACAAGTTGACACATAATGCGCTGCGCGCACTGCAAAACTCTCTAAGGACTCGCCCTCATCGATCCCAATTACCTCTATCTCGAATCCGGCCTCTTCAATCAACGTCGCGGCCAGCTTCGTATACGAGGTCACACCACTATCCGGACGATTGAACGGATCAATAAATATATAGAGTCCATCCTTGGGGCTCAAAAACATCCTGAAGAACTCCATACAATATCAATCTCGCAACTAGCGCCAGCCGTAGTAGTAATGGCTTTTAATTTGCACCAACCGAACGACCCAAAATCATAGTTTGAACAACTGGCGAAATAACCTTTTGCCATTCATACACTGCAGCGTTTGTCACATAGATAGTATCGTCAGGTTTCATGACAATCTGGCGAGCATAGAAGATGGCTGCTGGGTCCCGCATATTCAACCGTAATACGGTCGGCTTGGCATTGGCCGATTCCATCCTAAATACGAATACACCTTCTGCGTTTGCGTTACCTTCGCGCAGCCCACCCACAGCACCTAGCGCATCTAACAGGCTGGTATTCTGAGATGGAAGATCCTTGAGACCCGGCTCGTTAACAGCCCCCATTGCAACAAATCGCTTCCTTGCGCGATCTACTACAACTTCAGAGTTGGGGCGCAAAGAAATATTATTACCCGCTAAAACGTCTTCATAATTAAACTGCTGCACGTTATTACCGTTGCGAACAGTCACATTAACCAAATGGGGTTCCATTACCGGCCCGCCCGCCTGGTTAATTGCGTCGAGCAGGGTCAGCGGAGCTTCCAAAGTAGTAAATCTACCTGGACTTTTAACTGCACCAGCCACAAGCACAGATCCAGACAGATCCCCTACCAACTCAACATGACTTTGCACATCCGTAGTTATGCCCTTAAGTTGACGCTTGATGACTTGCTCTACTTGATTCAAGGTCATACCAGCGACGAACTGTCGGCCGACGTACGGCAAAGAAAGCATCCCTTGCTCATCAATCCGGGTGGTCAATTGTGTTCCACCTGTTGCCAAGGGCGCAAAAAGAGCAGAGCCTTCAGGCGCTGTATCAGCAATCAACACTTTCAAATTATCGCCTGGCATCAAACGAACCGCCCCAAGGGAGGGTTTGACGACCGTTGATATCGGCGCCCGCTCAGGAGACCGCATATAAGGCCCAATCGTGCCAGCGCCAATCTCGACTAAATTATAGTTAACAGTATCCTTTTCAATATCACCCTTGTACGGGCCTGCTCCGGAAAGGGTTCCTCCACAGCCCGAAACAATAGCTGCTACCAGGAAGCTTGCGCTGAGATTACGTAGCGGGAAAGCAGCCAATGACTTAATCACGATGATCCTCGATAGAAGCTAGAATAAATCGGGTAATTCCGTAGAGCATGAGTAGGCCGAGCAGGATGGTAGCAAGATTGTATATACGCTCTGGATACAGCGCCAACTGAGGGGTATTAGGGCTTACTACCGTGACCAAAGTACGAATCTTTTTGCTTGCTTCGATCCGAGCATTATCTAAAGCAGCCACTGCCGTCTTGTAGCTTTCTTCAGCAATACCAGCATCTAAAGTGAGTTGTTGGAATCGCGATGCCACAACGTTTAACTGCTCTCCATCTGGCGCAGAAACAAGCAGGCGTTTCTCAAAAGAAAGCTGCTGGGCAAGCGCATTGACTTTCTGCTTCTGCAACCTAACCTGCGGAGAGTCGACCTTCAGCTTGAACATCAACTCAGTGACCACAGCTTGTTCTTTGGTATGCTGCGATTCAAGCTCGGCAATAATGGTTGCGCGGCTCTGAGCGCTACTTTTCCCATCGAGCACCTTGTTGGTATTTTGGAACTCAAGTAGCTGTGTTTTGCGCTTAGTGTAAAGTTGACGTGCGTTTTCCAACTCGCCTTTCGCAAACGCCATCTGCTCACGAGCGATACTATGGCTCACTTCATTGACGAAGTGTTCACTAGCATTGAGGATAGTCCGCAACATCTGTTCCGCGAAATCCGCCGAAAACGCTTGAACCTCCACCCGTAACAAGCCAGTAGTCTCATCATAGTGAGCCGTCACCATTCGCTGATAGTACTTCAGCAAATCCTCTCTATCTGCATCTTTACTAATCCAGAAAAATGGATCACTTTTTTGCTCAGAATACTTCTCCACCCATTGCAAATCATTTTCCAGCAGCATCATCATATCCATGCTGGTAATGTATTCTCGCAAATAAAGGGTTTCCTCACGAGAGGCTGGATTAGTCCCCGTCAATAAAGTAGCCAACCCAGGGACGGCCGCAGCTTGATTACTACCATCTTGCCTAACAACTACTTGGGCACCGCTGACATAACGATCAACCGAAAACGCAGCGTAGTAGACAGCAGCGACAAGCAGCGGAACGACAACCATCCCGATTGCCAACCGCCATCCACTTTTTACAGTCTTACTCATTGTCAAACTTCCTTGAACCAAGGCACTTCTAAAATACGAACAAACAGCAAATCAGCTATTGTAAGCTTTAATGCCTTCCTGGACGTCATCATAGACGACTACTTGACCATTCCTGACCAATAGTACAATGTCACACAGTTTCTCAATCTCGGTAGTAGCATGAGAAACAAGAACAACCTTCGATTTGGACAACCGCTCTTTGAAAACCTCTGCGCATTTCCTTTTGAAATGCCCATCCCCAACCGACATGACCTCATCGATCAAGTAATAATCAAAATCAAACGCCATGCTCAGACCGAAAGCCAATCTAGATCGCATACCGGATGAGTAAGTTTTTACCGGCTCATCAAACCAATCACCGATCTCAGCAAAATCTTCGACGTAGCGTACTTTTTCGCGCATCGCTGCGCCTTCAGCACCATAAACCCGGCATACAAACTTTACGTTCTCACGGCCCGTCATACTTCCTTGGAAGCCGCCAGACAACCCAACCGGCCAGGAGATACTTTGATCAGTCTGTATCACACCTGAGTCAGGGACGTCAGCGCCACCCAGCAAGCGCATCAATGTAGACTTACCTGCGCCGTTGCGCCCAATTAGGCCTATATTCTTCCCAGGAGGTATTGACAACGACAGGTTCCGAAAAACATATCGCCGCCCTTTCGGAGTCAAATATGATTTAGTTACATTCTTTAGTTCGAACACTTAATTCCCTCATCCATTTTTGGTGGAAACCAGGTGCAACCTGCGAGCACGATAGGCTCCCAGAGAAGCGAACAATAGAACCATAGTTACCGACACTACAAATGTAACTGAGACACCATCAACAGGCGTGTAGTGGGGAATGACCTCAGCTCGAATTAGCTCTAGTAGATGCAAAAACGGATTCAAGAGGAGGATAGGCATCAATCCCTGAGGCAGATAAGATGGCGGCATCAACACCCCAGATACGAAGTACAGGGGGAAAAATGCCATTCGAACGATACTTTTAATACTTGGGAAGGCGTGAGTAATGAGTGCCAGCACCATGCCTAGACCAAATGAAAAAAGCAGCCCCAATACAAGCATGGCAACCCATTCGATGGGAAAGGTTACGGACATATCAAAGCCAAACCAGGCAAAGCCAAATACTATAATCCCATAAACCGTAGCACTTAGGCATGCTTCTACAATGACGCGGGCCAGATAAGTATCCAGTGGCTTTATTTGCTTATAAGCAAATAAAGATCTGTTCTCGCGGAGGCTATCCATGAGCCTGAGGGTTGTATTGCGATACAGCAGAAAAGGCGCCATTCCGACCAATACAAATACAGGGTATTCAACACCCACCAGGGTCCTGCCACGAAGCATGGAAAAGAGCAAACTGAAAATTAGCAGATGGCAAACAGGCTCAATGAGGGTCCATGCAGCCCCCATTCGACGGGCACCGAAGCGCGCCTGCGCCTCTCGGAGCACCAATGCAAATATCACAGACTTTTGAATCTGAAATGAAGATCGAGACTTCAAGGTAGGCACCGGACAACAGGCGCGATCAAAATCGCCCTTAGATTCAATTCAATAGAACGCTACAGGCGATGTGATCAACCTGCAGCCGCTTCCGTACATTCGAGGCGGGGATTATATTACCTAAGCACTCATCGTCAAGATTTGTGGCGCCAAGCGGAGAAAAACCCAGCTCCTACTGCTACAGCCCCACTCACTAAACTACGCGTGCATCGCCACCGCGACGCCCTCACCTCAGCCCCCCAGACACCAGCCTGAGGGGCGCGACAACTGCTCAAATTTCAAGCGCTATCGATATAGCCAAAGGGATAAAAACCTATAATCAACCTGTTTAGTCAAAAATTTCGACAACCCCAACAACACCGCCATCTGCATCTGTAACAGCTAACGCCCTGATTTTATTATCAATCATATAGGCGTCAGCCTCCGAAAGCTGTGCGTCTTCCAAAATGGTGTGCGGATTGGCCGTCATGAACTGCATCACGTTCTCGTGAATGATCCCCTCGTTATCCAGCAGCGCCCGCCGCAAGTCGCCATCGGTCACGATACCTACCAGCTTGTCGCCATCCATCACTACTGTCATCCCCAGACGGCTGCGAGTCATGACCAACAGGCAATCGTGGAAGCTGGTGGTCGGCTCAACGACTGGCGCCGGCGAGTGCATCACGTCACGCACGCGAGTCAAAAGCTTGCGACCCAGGCTGCCGCCGGGGTGGTAACGGGCGAAGTCCATCGGCTTGAATTGGATGGCTTCGATCAACGCTACCGCCAAAGCATCGCCCATGGCCATTGTCGCCAGTGTCGAAGTGGTCGGGGCCAGGTTGTTCGGGCAGACCTCGCGCTCGACCGAGATGTCCAGCCATATGTCGGCGTGCTTGGCCAAGGTGGACTTGCCGTTGCCAGTCATAGCGATGATCTTGTTGCCAAACGACTTGAGGCTCGGGATCAGCTTGATCAGCTCTTCGGTCTCGCCGCTGTAGCTGATGAGGATCAGTACGTCGATGGGCTTGAGCATGCCCAAGTCACCATGGAAGGCTTCGGCGGGGTGCAGGAAGAAGCTTGGGGTGCCGGTTGAGGCGAAGGTGGCGACCATCTTCTGGCCGATCAAACCGGACTTGCCCATGCCGCATACCACAGTGCGGCCTTTACAAGCGAGGATCAGCTCGACTGCACTCTGGAATTCGCCATCCAGGCGATCGGCCAGCTGCGTGACGGCTTGAGCCTGGGCGATTAGGGCTTCTTTGGCGATATTGAGGTGGTTCATTTTCGTCCCTGACGACTGCAGTTAATGCGAAGCGGCGCATGGTATGCGCTCGCCTCTTCAAGGGGCAAGCCTGTTCCTACACATGGCGGGAAGTATTCTTACTGCCTCCTCAGATATTTCCTACAACACTGGGACGATGATGTTTAGCTAAAAAAATTCCTACGCCGCATGTGGGGCCGGAGCTTGATTGTCTAGCGGAGGGTTAGGCCCACGTCGGTCAAAAACCACATCAAGCGCCTCCTCAAATTCACCCGACAAACAATTTTTCATTGTGCCCCAGCCCCTTATCCCGCAGCATACCGCCCTTCACAGCTACTAATGGACCTACGGCTGCTGCCTGCTTGGATGTCATGACTGCCCTATTTCGCCGGCCCGCATCGAGCAAGACGCTCTACCGCTGGCAACGGCCCCCTCTCGAACAGAACCTGCACGCGCTGATGCCCCAATGGGCCTCACAGGCGCTGACCATCAGCACCCAGGACCTGGCGTCGAACGCATCGTTCGTCAACTACGTGCGCCATCATCGCCTGACCGATCCGTGCTCCGGACAACCGGTAGAGGTAGTGGAAAAATCGATTCGCAAGGTGGCCTTCCTCGGCAGCCAGGAGGCACGCTTCCACCGTGCAGAAGGCCTGCTGGCGGGCAGCACCGAGTTCCGCTACCCCACCTGCCTGGGGGTCATCGAAACGCCTTGGGAGAGCCTGATCTTCAGCGAATTCGTGCGCGGCAAACCGCCGCGCATGCACGCAATCGCGCGGCAGCTGGCCCTCGGCATCGCTGAACTGGAAAGCCTTAGCCACACCTGGCTGAAGGTACAGCCTGCGGGCAAGGCGCCGCTGTTGTGGTGCATGGACTTCTTCCGACCGTGGTACCTGTTGCGCCCGCGCTTCAACTTTGCCCGCTGCCTGCCTGCGCTGGCAGAACTGGGGCGTGAGGATTCGCGCTTTGCCGGGCTGGCGGCGCGGTTCGAGGCGTTCGTGCCGCGGATGCGCCAACTGGCGAGCGCGGCGCGGCGTAGCCCGCGGTGCATCAGCCATATGGATTACCTGCGCAAGAACCTGTTCGTCGAGAAGGGGCAACTGCACCTGATCGACTGGAGCGAGGTGAAGGTCGGGCGGATCGGGTTTGATGGCGGGGCGTATTTGGGCAGTCTGTTCCGGCGCAAGGACATGGCGGTGTTTCTGGCGGCGCAGCAGGAGTTTGTCGAAGCGTATCGCGCGGCGCTGGCGCCGGGCCTGGATGAACAGCAGGCGCAGGGGAATTTGCGGTATGTGTTCTTGCTGACAGCCCTGTTCCATTGCCTGCGGCCGGAGACGGTCGAGGAGTATCGCGAGCGGGAGCGGATGGGGTTGTTGCGGGAGAAATATGATTATTTGCTGGGGTTGATGCAGGGATGAGGTGCCGGCCCGTTCACGGGGCAAGCCCTCCCCTGCAAAGATAGAAATCTACAAGCCAACGCGGTTCCTGTGGGAGCCGGCTTGCCGGCGATGAGGCCAGGGCAGGCATAAGCCGATCAGATCGTTTAGCAGGGCTGCTGGATCATCCCAAGCACAACACTGTCGCCTTGAGTAGGCTGTTCTGACCCCATCGCCGGCAAGCCGGCTCCCACAGGGAAACCACTGCGTTCAAAGCCAGTGGCTTGCCCAGCGAACCACTTTACAGCACCCTTAGAACGCCACCCCCAGCTTCACACCATACTCATCACGCTTGAGTTCGGTGTTGTCTGCGGCCAGCGACTCATCGTCGAGCTCGTACTTGGTCCTGATGTAGTACAGCCCCGCCTGAATGGGAAAGTCGCCTTGCTGGTTCATCAGCAAGGTGATCTCCGCATAAGGATTGGCCCGGTCCTTCGTGTCGCTGGTTTCGTCGTCGAAGCCGTCCACATCGAGCTTCGCCTCGCCAGCGAAGTTATAGCGCACACCGCCCTCGAGCCGCAGGGTCGCCGTGTCGAACTGGTGGTTGTACCCCAGCGCGGCCTTGGCGAAAGGTGATGTGTACGTAAGGTCAGTGTCACGCCTGTGGGACACCAGTTCGAAGCGCTGCCAGGCGTACCCCGCGCCGACGATCACGTCGGCAAAGTTGCGCGCATCCAGCGCCATGCGCCAGCCCAGGTCAAGCCCCATGCGGGCGTCCTTGAACTTGTAGTTGTCCTGCTCGGCGTATTTGCCTTCGCCGCCGAGCTGATAAATGAGCCCGGACTCGGCTGTCATCTTGTTCCCGTAATTTGCGAATACACCGCCCTCCCCTACGTATTCGCTTTGCGATTGCCTGCCGCCGTGGAAGGTGAACTCATCGTAAGCACCTATCAAGCCTATAACGAAAAGTGGATCGGTATTGGGCGCGGCATGTGCCGCCAGTGGAGCGCCCATCAGGGCGAGAATGCAGGTGTGACGCAGCAATTTGCGTGTTCGCATGCGGGAAGTCTCCATGACAGGTATCGAGTGACGAACCCTGATTACGAGATTAGTCCTAGCGCAAAAGTTCGGATGGATTTCAACAACAGCACGCAAATCGGTGAGCGATCACAAAATTGTGCAAAATCGCAGTTGATGGCATTTTGATGCCCATTCAGCGGCATTTCCGCACAATGTCTAATTTCTTTATACGAATCACCTCTAAAAAGCCTTCGTCAAATGTGAATTTGTATTAAGATTCCCAGTCCCGATTTTGGATCCTGTTTGTGGGATCCTTCGTTGTCGCCCTCAGTTTTTAGGTATGGATCCCCGCTGCTCGTTTATGGATGACGCGTTACCTCGCCCGCGCTTGTTGGTCCTTTCAAAGGGCGCCCAGCGCATCAGCACTTTGCCCGCCCTGTTGCCCGACTACGCGCTGCACAACGGCGCCGTGCGCGACGTGCCGGCTGCAGATTGGGTAATGGCCTGGGGCCGCAAGCCCAGCGCGCTAAAGGCCATGGCCGTAGCGCAAGAGGTGAGCAAGCCGGTACTGACGCTGGAGGACGGTTTCGTCCGCTCGGTGGGCCTGGGCGCCGACGAGCCACCGCTGTCGCTGATCGTCGACGAGGTGGGTGTCTACTACGACGCCAGCCAGCCTTCGCGGCTCGAGCAACTGATCGCCACGCCCCTGAGCACCGAACAAAGCGAACGTGCCCTGGCGCTGCGCAGCTTGTGGCAGCAGCAGCGGGTGTCGAAATACAACGACGCGCGCATCGAGCACCCGGCACTGCCGGATGACTGCGTGCTGGTGGCCGATCAGACCTGTGCCGACGCCTCCCTGCAAGGCGCCGGGGCAGATGACTTCAAGGCCATGCTCGACGCGGCGCTAGCCCGCTATCCACACAGCACCGTGCTGCTCAAGGTGCACCCGGACGTGGTCGCCGGGCGCAAGGCCGGGCATTTCGACCTGGCGGCGCTGGCCAACCACCCCCGTGTCCAGGTGCTGGCGCGCAACGTGCACCCGGCCGAACTCCTGCCGCGCATGCGCGCGGTGTACGTGATGACTTCGCAGCTGGGCTTCGATGCCCTGTTGTGGGGAGTGCCGGTGCACACCTGGGGAATGCCGTTCTATGCCGGCTGGGGCCTGACCGAGGACCGACTGCCAGCCCCGCCGCGGCGCCATCCGGTACCGCTGGCGCAACTGATTCACGCAAGCCTGGTGGCCTATCCGCGCTATGTATGCCCCGAGCGCGGCACCCCCTGCACGCCTGAAGTGCTGATCAACTGGCTGGGCCTGCAGCGCCGTCACCGCAGCGTGCTGCCAGATGCGGTGCAGATGCTTGGTTTCAGCCGCTGGAAAGAACCGCTGGCCGACCTGTTCTTCAACGGCGCGGCCATCCGTTTCGTCAAGGCCGAGCAACCGTTGACCCGCGACCTGCCCGTGGTGACGTGGGGCTGCAAGAGTGACGACCACCTCCACGACCACCCTCACCCGGTCAGCCGCGTCGAAGACGGCTTCCTGCGTTCGGTCGGCCTGGGCGCCGGCAAGGCGCGACCGTTGTCGTGGGTAGTCGATGACCTGGGCATCTACTACGACGCCACTCGCCCTTCACGGCTGGAACGCATTCTGGCCAGCGAAACCTTCGGCGCCGAACTGCTGACCCGTGCTGGCGCCTTGCGCCAGGCCATCTGCCGTGCCGGTCTGACCAAGTACAATTTGCCCGGGGCCAGCTGGCAGCGCCCGGCCACAGCCACACGGGTGATCCTGGTCACCGGCCAGGTCGAGGGCGATGCCTCGATCCGCTTCGGCAGCCACAAAGTGCGCAGCAACCTGCAGCTGCTGCGCGCCGTGCGTGAGCACAACCCAAGCGCATGGGTGCTGTACAAACCGCACCCCGAAGTACTCGCTGGCACCCGCGCGCGGGGTGACGACGAGGCGCAGACGGTGCACTGGTGCGACGAAGTGATCGGCGACACACCGCTGCAGCAGCTGCTTGAAGTGGTCGACGAGGTGCATGTGCTGACCTCGCAATCGGGCTTCGAGGCCTTGCTGCGCGGTCTGCCGGTAACCACTTGGGGCCAGCCGTTCTACGCCGGCTGGGGGCTCACCCGGGACATGGACCTGCAATTGCACGTGCAGGCCCGGCGCTCCCGGCGCCTGAGCCTGGATGAGCTGGTGGCCGGGACACTACTGCTCTATCCCACCTACGTCAGTCGTATCACCAACCGCTTCACCACCGCAGAACAGACGCTTTACGAACTACAGAATTGGCATGCGCTACCGCAGCAAGGAGCTACCTCTCGATGGCAGGACTTGAAACGACGCTTGAGCAGTTTGCTGGGCATGAAGCGCCCGGCAGGCTGACTTCAGGGTCGGCCCGGGGTCCGCTGCTGCGCATCCCGACTCACAACTTCCTGCTCCTGCAAGGCGTCAGTTCGCCTTTCTTCGCACGCCTGGCAAACGCCTTGCGCGGCATCGGCCAGCGTGTGCACAGCGTGCGTTTCAGTGTCGGCGACGCGCTGTATGGCGCCAGCGGCCCGTCCCTGAACTGCCCGTGCCGCGCCGAAGACAGCGAGCCATGGTTCGCCGAGGTGTTCCGCCGCCTGGACATCACTGACCTGGTGCTGTTCGGCGACTGTCGCCCGGTGCATCGAGGGGCAGTGGCGCTGGCACGCCGCCATGGCGTGCGCGTGCATGTGTTCGAGGAAGGTTACTTCCGCCCGTACTGGGTCACACTGGAGCGCGACGGGGTGAACAACCATTCGCGCCTGCCGCGCGACCCGCAGTGGTACCGCGAGGTGGGCAAGCACATCCCGCGTTACCAGAACGGCAATGCCTTCAAGCTGTCGTTCGCCGCACGCGCCACCCACGATGTGCTGTACCACGCCGGCGGCGCGCTGAACGCGCTGTGCTACCCGCGCTATCGCACCCATGCGCCGTTCAATGCTGCCGTCGAGTATGCCGGCTTCATCCGCCAGGGCCTGCGCCTGCTACGGGCGCGGGTGCATGATGATGCGCTGGTGGCGGAGGTGGCCCGCGAGCGCCACCCGACCTTCCTGCTGCCGTTGCAACTGGACAGCGACGCGCAGATCCGCGATCACTCGCGCTTTCAGAACATGGAGCAGGTGATCGAGCACGTGATCGACTCGTTCTCGCTCAACGCGCCGTTCGATGCCCGCCTGCTGGTCAAGAACCACCCGCTGACACCGGGACTGATCAACTACCGCAAGGTCACCGCCCGGCTGGCGGCCAAGTACGACGTGGCCGACCGTGTCGACTTCCTGGAAAGCGGGCACATGCCCACGCTGCTCTCGCACATCACCGGGATGATCACCGTCAACAGCACCGCCGGGGCGTCGGCGATTCTTCACCATCGCCCGACCTGCACCCTGGCCGAGCCGATCTACGCCATGCC
>Ga0160473_100715_pt1 | contig 20751 bp, 31 predicted proteins | sample HID1975I_E11MG_FD_108217 | JGI IMG/M metagenome (GOLD analysis project Ga0160473, IMG submission 108217) | Enriched soil microbial communities from UW Madison campus, WI, USA - HID1975I_E11 MG | ecosystem: Environmental > Terrestrial > Soil > Unclassified | place: USA: Madison, Wisconsin... | reverse complement strand
CTGGCCATGTCGTCGGCTCCTGATCGCGAAGAGTGTGTCGGCCGCTAAACCTTTCAAAACAAGCGCGGGTTCCCATCGCGCTTGACCGCCTCGCCGCGCCGCCACAGGAGCATGCCGGATGGCCGAACCTCCGCGCCTGATCGCTCTAGATGCGCTGCGCGGAATCGCGGTCATGGGTATCCTGCTCATGAACATGGCGGGCTTCGCTCTGCCCGGCGCCGCCTACCTCAACCCCGCGGCCTATGGCGGCGCGACAGGCGCGGACCTGATCGCCTGGGCGGCGAGCTTCGTGCTGGTCGACGGCAAGATGCGCGCTTTGTTCTCGCTCCTCTTCGGGGCGAGCATGGTGCTGGTGATCGACCGTGCCGAAGAATCCGGGCGCGACGGCGCTGGCGTGCATTTCCGCCGGATGGGGTGGCTATTCGCCATCGGCCTGGTCCACGCCTACCTCATCTGGTCGGGCGACATCCTGGTCCCGTATGCGATCGTCGGCACGATCGCTTACGCCCATGTCGGCCGCACGGTTCGACAGCAGCTCGTGCTGGCCTCCGTCCTGCTCCTGGGGCAGTGGCTGCTACTGTCCTCGCTGCTGTCCGGTCTGGCCGAGGCCCGGAACGCTGCGCTGGCGCCAGACGCCAGTGCAGCCGCCACTCGGGCCTGGCGCGGCATCGCCGACCAGATCGGCATCCCAAGCCCGGAGGCGATTGCCCACGCCCTTACCGTGTATCGCGGCGGCTACGGCGCGATCCTTCACGATCGGGTCGGGCAGAGCTGGACGACGCCCTTCCTCCAGCTGATCGACGTGGGGCCGGAGACGCTCGCCCTGATGCTCCTCGGCATGGCCGGTTTGAGGAGCGGCTTCCTGACCGGCGGGTGGAGCCGGACCACCTACCGGCGCGTCGCCATTGCCGCCTACCTCGTCGGGCTCCCCGCACTTTGCCTGATCGCTCTCGCCACCGTTCGCTCCGGCTTCGATGAGATCCTAACGGTAAGTGCTGCCCAGCTTTACGCTGCGCCGTTGCGCCTGATCGTGATGTTCGGCCACGTGTCCCTGGCGATGCTGTGGTTGACGGGCTCGCCCGGTGGCGCTCCCGTTGCGCGGGTCGCTGCCGTGGGGCGGGCGGCGTTCAGCAATTATCTGGCCACGAGCCTGGTCATGACGACGATCTTCTACGGCTACGGCCTAGGCCTCTTCGGTCGGCTCGGCCGCGCCGAGCTCTACCTCCTGGTGCCGCCGGCTTGGGCCGCCATGCTGGTCTGGAGCAAGCCCTGGCTCGATCGCTACCGCTACGGACCCCTGGAATGGTTATGGCGATCACTTGCGCGCGGGGCGCCACAACGCATGCGCCGCTCACAAGATACTATTGAGAGTTAGTCGCAGTAGCGCTATGCTTCGTTCAACACGGAGCGAATCGGCATGGTCGTCTGCATCTGTAATGCAATTCGGGAGAGTGACGTTCGGCAGGCCGCCCGTTCGGGCGCGCAATGCCCGCGCAGCGCCTATGAGAGCCTGGGCCGCCGCCCCCGTTGCGGGCAGTGCCTGACCTTCGCGCGCGAGATCATCGAAGAAGAGCGCGCCGCCGCCTGAGCTCGCTGGCCGACACGCTAAGATCGGCCAGCTTTCTACTCACGAACGACGCCGACAGCGGCTCAGTCGCCGTCGAGGATCGTGGCTATCTGCGAGGTCACGTCGTCGATGGCTGCCATGCCGTCGATCCGCTTCACGATGCCGCGGGCTTCGTAGAAGGGCAGGATCGGCGCGGTCTTGGCGCGATATTCGCTCATCCGCGTCCGCACCGTCTCGGCATTGTCGTCCGGGCGCCGCTTGAAGTCGGTCGACCCACAGACGTCGCAGACGCCCGGCACGGTCGGCAGCTTGTAGCGATCGTGGTAGCCGGCACCGCAGACACCGCAGGTGAAGCGGCCGGTCACCCGGTCCACGAGCGCGGCCTCATCGACCTCGAGTTCGATGACATGGTCGAGCGTCCGGCCACGTTCGGCAAGGAGAACGTCAAGCGCCTCGGCCTGGGCCTGGGTGCGGGGATAACCGTCGAAGATCGCACCGACCGCGGCATCGCCGTCTAGGCGCTCGCCGATAAGGGCGCTGACGATCGCGTCGGACACGAGCTCACCCGCCTCCATGACCGCCTTGACCTTCAGGCCGACCGGCGTGCCGGCTTTCACCGCCGCCCGGAGCATGTCACCGGTCGACAGTTGGATCATGCCGCGCCCTTGCTCGAGCCGACTGGCCTGCGTCCCCTTCCCCGCCCCCGGGGGGCCCAACAGAATGATGTTCACGGATGAACGGTCCGCGCGCGCTCGCTGATCACCTTCGCATTCCCCCCTTGAGCTTCGCCTTCTTGATCAGATCTCCATACTGGTGCGCCAGCAGGTGGCTCTGGATCTGCGTCACCGTATCGATCGTGACGTTTACGACGATCAGCAGGCTCGTGCCACCCAGATAGAAGGGGATGCCGAGCTTGGAGATCGCCATTTCCGGGACGAGGCAGATGAAGGTCAGGTAGATCGCCCCGATCACGGTGATCCGCGTCAGCACGTAATCGAGATACGTCTCGGTGTTCTTGCCCGGACGAATGCCGGGGATGAAGCCGCCGTAGCGCTTCAGATTGTCCGCCGTTTCCTCAGGGTTGAACACGACCGCGGTGTAGAAGAAGCAGAAGAAGATGATCCCGGCCGCATAGAGCGTCAGGTAGAGCGGCGTGCCGTGGGCCAGATACTGGTTGAGGCTGATCAGGAAATCGCCCCAGCGGCTCTCGCCAGACACGCGCTGGCCGGCGAACTGCGTGATCGTCAGCGGCATCAACAGCAGCGACGACGCGAAGATCGGCGGGATCACGTTCGCGGTGTTGATCTTCAGCGGCAGGTGGCTCTTGTCGGCCTGCATCATGCCGCGCTGGGTCTGGCGCTTCGGATACTGGATCAGCACCCGCCGCTGCGCCCGCTCCATGAAGCAGATGCCGACGATCAAGCCGATCACCAGCACCAGCACCGCGATGATGATCAGCGGCGACAGCGATCCGGTGCGGCCGCCCTCGAAGACCTGGCCGAGCGCGATCGGCAGCTGGGCGACGATGCCGGCCATGATGATGAGCGACACGCCATTGCCAATGCCACGGCTGGTGATCTGCTCACCCAGCCACATCAGGAACATGGTGCCACCGATCAGCGAGATGACCGTCGTCACGCGGAACAGCATGCCCGGCTGAACGACCGCCGACATACCCTCGCTCGCGCCCCAGCTCTCGAGGCCAACGGCGATGAAGTAGCCCTGGATCGCGGTTAGCAGGACCGTGCCGTAGCGGGTATACTGGTTGAGCTTCTTGCGCCCGCTCTCCCCCTCCTTCTTGATCGCGGCCAGGCTCGGCGACAGCGACGTCGCGAGTTGGATGACGATCGAGGCGGTGATGTAGGGCATGACGCCCAGCGCGATCAGGCTCATCCGGTTGAGCGATCCGCCGGAGAAAGTGTTGAAGAAGTCGAGCACACCGCCGCGGGTCGTCTCGAACAGCGTCGTCAGCGCGCGCGGATCGATGCCTGGCAGCGGCACGTGGCTGAGCAGTCGGAAAACGATCAGCGCGCCGATCGTGAACCAAAGCCGCTTCTTGAGATCGGTCGCCTTGGTGAAGTTGGCCAAGCTGACGTTGGCGGCGAGTTGTTCGGCGGCGGATGCCATGGTCTGCAGGTCCCGGAAATAATGACGGCGGCGGGATGCCCCCTAGCCCCCCGCCGCCTCCATATAATGCTGCGCTCGCGCTTGTCTAAGCCCGAACCGTGCGGGCGATCAGGCCTTGCGGATCTTGACCGTATTCTTCTTCGCCGCGGCCTTCTCGGACGCGGGGACGACCTCGATCACCTCGACCGAGCCGCCAGCACCCTCGATCGCCTCGCGGGCACCGGCGGAAACGCCGGCGACGCGGAAAGCGAGCCTGGCGGACAGCGTGCCCTTGCCCAGGATCCGGACGCCGTCCTTGCCGCCGCGCGCGACGCCCGCAGCCTTCAGCACGTCATGATCGATCGTGCCGTCGGTCGGCAGCGTGCCGGCGTCGACCAGCTTCTGGATCATGCCCAGGTTCACCTCGGCATGGTCCTTGGCGAAGTGGTTGTTGAAGCCACGCTTCGGGATTCGCATGTGGAGCGGCATCTGGCCGCCCTCGAAGCCGTTGATCGAAACGCCTTCGCGGCTCTTCTGGCCCTTCTGGCCACGACCGGCGGTCTTGCCCTTGCCGGAGCCGATGCCGCGGCCGACGCGCATCCGGCTCTTGCGGGCGCCTTCGTTGTCGGTGAGTTCGTTGAGCTTCATGTCGTGCACTCGCTTTCGCTATGTTCGCGCAGGGTGGCGGGGCCACCCGATCCAATTGGTTTTCCGCAGAAGCGGAGAAGCACCCGCCCCATCCCGAAGGTGGCGCGAGTGCGTCCGTATCCCGGCGGGGTGCCGGGACGAAAGGCCTATCAGGCCTCCGTCACCTTCACCATGTGATGCACCTTGCGGATCATACCGCGGACCTCCGGGCTGTCCTCCAGCTCACGAGTCTTGTGCATCTTGTTCAGGCCGAGCCCGATCAGCGTCGCACGCTGATCGGGGGTGCGCCGGATCGGGGATCCGGTCTGCGTCACCTTGATGGTCGCCATCTGTCTTACTCCACCACAGCCGCGGCTTCCGCCTCGGCTTCGACCGCAGACGAACCGCCACGGCCGAGCAGGTCGGCGATCTTCTTGCCGCGACGCTGCGCCACCGACTTCGGGCTCGTCTGTTCGCCGAGCGCCTCGAAGGTCGCGCGGATCATGTTGTACGGGTTGTTGGTGCCGACCGACTTGGTGACCACGTCGTGGACACCCAAGCTCTCGAACACCGCGCGCATTGGACCGCCGGCGATGATGCCAGTGCCCTGCGGGGCCGAGCGGACATAGACGCGACCGGCGCCGAAATGGCCCATTCCGTCATGGTGCAGCGTGCGACCCTCGCGCAGCGGCACGCGGATCATGGCCTTCTTGGCAGCCGCGGTCGCCTTGGAGATCGCCTCCGGCACTTCGCGAGCCTTGCCGTGGCCGAAGCCCGCACGACCCTTGCCGTCGCCGACGACGACCAACGCCGCGAAGCCGAAGCGCTTGCCGCCCTTCACCGTCTTCGAGACGCGGTTGATGTGGACAAGCTTCTCCACGAACTCTTCGCCGCCGTCGTCCTGGCCGCCGCGGTTGCCGTCACGGCGACCACGGTTGTTGCCGTCGCGACCGCCACGGCCGCCCGGGCCGCCGCCGCGATTGCCGCCGGGACCACCACCACGGCCGCCACGCGGACCGCGCGGGCCGCGGCCCGGCGCCTGCTCGGCCTGAGCCTCGGGCGCAGCGCCCTCGGCGCCGGGCGCCTGGATGTCGGTTTCGTCAGCCATCTTAGAACTCCAATCCGGCTTCGCGGGCCGCGTCTGCAAGCGCCTTGACCCGGCCGTGGAACAGGAAACCGCCGCGGTCGAACACCACCTTGGTGACGCCCGCCGCGCTGGCACGCTCGGCGACGCGCTTGCCGACCGAAGCCGCTGCGTCGCAGGTCGCGCCGGTCTGATCGCGCACGTCCTTGTCCAGGGTCGAGGCGGCCGCGACGGTGTGACCCGCCGTGTCGTCGATCACCTGCGCATAGATGTGGCGACCCGAACGGTGGATCGACAGGCGCGGGCGCAAGCCACCCTTGGCGCGGAGCGCGGTACGAACGCGCTGACGGCGCTTGGCGAAAAGCGAGAGCTTGGCCATTACTTCTTCTTCCCTTCCTTGCGGAAGATGAACTCGCCGGCATACTTGATGCCCTTGCCCTTGTAGGGCTCAGGCTTGCGCCAGCGACGGATTTCGGCGGCGACCTGGCCGACCTTCTGCTTGTCGATGCCCGAGATGTTCACCGTGGTGGCATCCGGCGTCACAATCGTGATCCCTTCGGGGATCGTGAAGTCGACGTCGTGGCTGTAGCCGAGCTGCAGCTTCAGGTTCTTGCCCTGGACCGCGGCGCGATAACCGACGCCGGTGATCAGCAGCTGGCGGGTGAAGCCCTCGGTCACACCGGTGACCAGGTTCTGCACCAGCGTACGCTGCATGCCCCAGAACGACCGGGCGCGCTTCGTGTCGCTGACCGGCTGGACCGAGATCCCGCCATCTTCGACCGCACAGCGCACCTCGTCGGCCAGCGGCAGCGTCAACGTGCCCTTCGGACCCTTCACCGAGAGCGCCTTGCCCTCGATCGCGGCCGTCACCCCGGCGGGGATCGGAACCGGCTTCTTACCGATGCGGCTCATCAGAATACCTCCGCCAGCACCTCGCCGCCGACATTCTGTTCGCGCGCTTCCGCGTCGGACAGAACGCCACGTGGCGTCGAGACGATGGTGATGCCCAGGCCGTTGCGGACCCGCGGCAGGTCCTTGGAGCCCGAATAAACCCGGCGGCCGGGCTTCGAGACACGCGCGACGTGCTGGATCGCAGGACGGCCCTCGAAATACTTGAGCTCGATGCGCAGGCCGTTGTGGCCGGCAAGCTCTTCCTCGGAGTAACCGCGGATATAGCCTTCGCGCTGAAGCACGTCGAGCACACGGGCACGCAGCTTGGACGCGGGGCTCACCACGCTGTCCTTGCGGGCCTGCTGGCCGTTACGAATGCGGGTGAGCAGATCACCCAGGGGGTCGGTCATCGACATGCGGTATCCTTACCAGCTCGACTTGGTAACGCCGGGGATCAGGCCCTTGTTGGCCAGATCGCGCAGCATCACGCGGGCGAGACGGAACTTGCGGTAATAAGCGCGGGGACGGCCGGTCAGTTCGCAGCGATTGCGCACCCGGGTCGGGTTCGCGTTGCGCGGCAGTTCGGCCATCTTCAGGCGCGCGATGGTACGCTCGCCGTCGTCCAGGCTCTTGTCGTCCGCGATCGCCTTCAGCTTCGCGTACTTCGGCGCATACTGCTTCACCAGCTTCTTGCGCCGCTCGTTCTTGTTGATCGAACTCAGTTTCGCCATGACTTAAGTTCTTCCTCTATCGGAGAGCCGGCAGGCTCAAGCCGCCTTCTTCTCTTCAGTGGTTTCCTGCGGGAACGGGAAGCCGAACAGACGGAGCAGCTCGCGCGCCTCCTCGTCGGTCTTCGCGCTGGTCGCGACGATCACGTCCATGCCGCGAATGTTGTCGACCTTGTCGTAGCTGATCTCGGGGAAGATCAGCTGCTCCTTGAGGCCGGTCGCATAGTTGCCGCGGCCGTCGAACGACTTGGCGTTCAGACCACGGAAATCGCGGACGCGCGGCAGGGCGATCGTCACGAAACGGTCGAGAAACTCGTACATCCGCTCCCGGCGCAGCGTCACCTTCGCGCCGATCGGCATGCCTTCACGCAGCTTGAACTGCGCGATCGACTTCTTCGCCTTCGTCACGACGGCCTTCTGACCGGCGATGAGGGTCATCTCGGCCGCAGCCTGCTCGACCTTCTTCTTGTCCTGGGTGGCCTCGCCGACGCCCATGTTGAGAACGATCTTCTCGAGCTTCGGCACTTCCATCGCGTTCTTGTAACCGAACTTCTCGGTCATCGCCTTGACGATGCTGTCCTCGTACTGCGCCCGCAGCCGGGGCTTGTAGCCATCAGCCATTGATCGTCTCCCCGGTCTTCACGGCGACGCGCACCTTGGTGCCGTCGCGAACTTCGAACCGAACCCGCGTCGGCTTACCGTCGGCCGTCGCAATCGCGACCTTCGACACGTGCAGCGGAGCTTCGATCTTCTCCAGGCCACCCTGCGGGTTCGCCTGGCTCGGCTTGCGGTGACGGGTCGCGACGTTGACGCCGGCGACGATCACCTTCTGCTCCTTGGGGATCGAGCGCGTGACCTCACCGGTCTTGCCCTTGTCCTTACCGGACAGGACGACGACGCGGTCGCCCTTCTTGATCTTAAGCGACGCCATCACAGCACCTCGGGGGCGAGCGAAATGATCTTCATGTGGTTCTTCGCGCGAAGCTCACGAACCACCGGGCCGAAGATACGGGTGCCGATCGGCTCCTCGTTCTTGTTGACCAGCACCGCGGCATTGCCGTCGAAGCGGATCGTCGAGCCGTCGGCACGGTGAATGTCCTTGGCCGTCCGCACGATCACGGCGCGGTGGACGTCACCCTTCTTCACGCGGCCCTTCGGGGTCGCTTCCTTGATCGACACGACGATGATGTCGCCGACGGTCGCGAAACGACGCTTCGAGCCACCCAGCACCTTGATGCACTGGACGCGCTTGGCGCCCGAGTTATCGGCGACGTCGAGATTGGACTGCATCTGGATCATGGTTCAGTCCTCCTCAAACGTGCGTCGCTGCAGGGGCTTCCGCCCCGATCTTGCCGATGACCTTCCACGTCTTCAGCTTGCTGATCGGCGCACACTCTTCGATGCGCACGATCTCGCCTTCCTTGAACGTGTTGTCCTCGTCATGAGCGTGGTACTTCTTCGTCCGGCGGATGATCTTGCCGTAGAGCGCATGCTTCACCTTGCGCTCGACGAGGATCACCACCGTCTTGTCGGTCTTGTCGGAGACCACCGTTCCCGTCAGCACGCGCTTCGGCATCGCTGATGCTCCTTACTTGCTCGCCGCAGACGCGCGCTGCGTCTGGAGCGTCTTGATCTGCGCGATGGTGCGACGCACTTCGCGAACCCGGCTCGGCTTCTCGAGCTGATTGGTCGCCGCCTGGAAACGCAGGTTGAACGCCTCGCGCTTCAGCTCGCCCAGCTGCTCGGAAAGCTGGTCGTCGGTGCGGGCGGTGAGGTCAGAAATCTTGGCCATGACGATCACGCAACCTCGTGAACGGACTCGCCCAGACGGGCGACGACCTTGGTCTTGATGGGAAGCTTTTCCATTGCACGCTCGAAAGCGACGCGGGCAAGCGGACCGGGCACGCCGTCCAGTTCGAACAGGATGCGGCCGGGCTTGACGCGGGCAGCCCAGAATTCCGGCGCACCCTTGCCCGAGCCCATGCGGACTTCGGCGGGCTTCGACGAAACCGGAACGTCCGGGAAAACGCGGATCCAGAGGCGACCCTGGCGCTTGATGTGGCGCGTGATCGCGCGGCGGGCCGCCTCGATCTGGCGCGCGGTGATCCGGTCCGGCTCCAGCGCCTTCAGCCCGAACGAGCCGAAGTTGAGCGCGGTGCCGCCGGAGGCGTTGCCGTGGATGCGGCCCTTGTGGGCCTTGCGGAACTTGGTGCGCTTCGGTTGCAGCATATTCTCTAACCTTCAAACACCGCCGCCCGGACGTAGGGCTGGGCGGCCGATAAGGCGAGCGGAGGTTTCCCTCAGCGCGCCGGACGGACCCCGGAGGTCTGCGCTTCCATCATCAGGCGATCCTGCGACATCGGGTCATGGCCCAGGATCTCGCCCTTGAACACCCAAACCTTGACGCCGCAGACGCCGTACGACGTGTGCGCTTCCGCCTCGGCATAATCGATGTTGGCACGCAGCGTATGAAGCGGCACGCGACCTTCGCGATAGCTTTCCGAGCGGGCGATCTCGGCGCCGCCCAAGCGGCCACCGCAATTAACGCGAATGCCATCGGCACCAAGACGCATCGCCGACTGCACCGCACGCTTCATCGCCCGCCGGAACGCGATCCGGCGCTCTAGCTGATCGGCAATGCTCTGCGCGACGAGCTTGGCATCGATCTCCGGCTTGCGGATCTCGACGATGTTCAGGCTCACGTCCGACGAAGTCATTTTGCCGAGCGTACGACGCAGCTTCTCGATGTCCGCGCCCTTCTTGCCGATGATCACGCCGGGGCGCGCAGCGAAGACGGAGATGCGGCACAGCTTCGCCGGACGCTCAATCACCACCTTGGAGATCGCCGCCTGGGGCAGCGACTTCATGATGTGCTGACGGATCCGCAGATCCTCAAGCAGCAGGCGACCATAATCGGCGCCGTCGGCGTACCAGCGGCTGTCCCAGGTGCGGTTGATCTGCAACCGCATACCGATGGGGTTGGACTTCTGACCCATATTATTCGGCCTCTTCCTGCTCGCGCACGACGACGCGGATGCGGCTGAACGGCTTGACGATCCGGGCCGAACGGCCCCGCGCACGGGTCGCGAAGCGCTTCATCGACAGGCTCTTGCCCACGCTCGCCTCTTTCACGACGAGCGCGTCGACGTCCAGATTGTGATTGTTCTCGGCATTGGCAATGGCCGACGCGAGACACTTGCGAACTTCGACCGCCATCGCCTTGGATGAGAAGGCAAGGATGTTCATCGCATCCGACGCCTTCTTGTTGCGGATCAGGCCGGCGACCAGGTTCAGCTTCTGGGCCGAACCGCGCACCGCGGTGTTCACCGCGAGCGCTTCCTTGTCGCCCACCTTGCGGGGGGATGCAGGCTTGCTCATCAGCGCTTGCCCTTCTTGTCGGCAGCGTGGCCGGGGAAGTAGCGGGTCGGCGCGAACTCGCCGAGCTTGTGCCCGACCATTTCCTCGTTGACCGACACCGGCACGAACTTGCGGCCGTTATAGACGGTGAACGTCAGACCGACGAACTGCGGCAGGATCGTGGAGCGACGCGACCAGGTCTTGATCGGCGTGCGCGTGCCGGCGTCCTGAGCAACCTCGGCCTTCCGCAGAAGGTGGAGATCGACGAACGGACCTTTCCAGACGGAACGGGCCATGATTACCTCTTCTTCTTCGCGTGACGCGACCGGATGATGAACTTGTCGGTCGACTTGTTGTGGCGGGTGCGGGCACCCTTGGTCGGCTTGCCCCACGGCGTGACCGGGTGACGGCCGCCCGAGGTCCGGCCTTCGCCACCGCCGTGCGGATGGTCGACCGGGTTCTTGGCGACGCCGCGGGTCAGCGGACGCTTGCCCAGCCAGCGGTTGCGGCCGGCCTTGGCGAGGTTCTGGTTCTGATTGTCGGGGTTCGACACCGCGCCTATCGTCGCCATGCACTCAGACGGGACGATACGCTGCTCGCCCGAGTTCAGGCGGACGATCACCATGCCGCGGTCACGACCGACGACCTGGACGTAGGTGCCTGCAGCGCGGGCGATCTGCCCACCCTTGCCCGGCTTCATCTCCACATTGTGGACGATGGTGCCGACCGGCATCTGGCCCAGCTCCATGGCATTGCCCGGCTTGACGTCGGTCTTCTTGCCCGCAACCACGCTGTCGCCCGGCGCAAGCCGCTGCGGCGCGAGGATGTAGGCGAGCTCGCCGTCCTCATACTTCACCAGCGCGATAAATGCCGACCGGTTGGGATCGTACTCGAGACGCTCGACGGTCGCGGGCTGATCCCACTTCCGGCGCTTGAAGTCGACGTAGCGATACTTCTGCTTATGACCGCCAGCGATGCCGCGAGCCGTCGCGTGGCCCATGTTGTTGCGGCCGCCGGACTTGCGCTTGCCCTCGGTCAGAGCCTTGACCGGCTTGCCCTTCCAGAGCGACGACTTGTCGACCAGGATCAGGCCGCGGCGTGCCGGGCTCGTCGGGTTGTAATGCTTGAGTGCCATGTCCCGCCGCCTCAGATGCCGGTGGTGACGTCGATGGACTGACCCGCGGCCAGCGTCACGATCGCCTTTTTCACGTCGGAGCGCGTGTAGGGCTTGCCCTTCCACCGCTTCGTCTTGCCCTTCGTCACGATCGTGTTGACGCCGGTCACCGTGACGCTGAACAGCGCCTCGACCGCCGCCTTGATCGCGGGCTTGGTGGCATCGCTCGCCACCTTGAAGACGACGGCGTTATGCTCGGAGAGCATCGTCGACTTCTCGGTGATGTGGGGCGAAAGCACCACGTCGTAATGGCGGTTCTCGACCGCCGCCTTGGCAGGCTTCCTAGCCATTGAACCGCGCCTCCAGCTTCTCGATCGCGGCGCGGGTCAGCACCAGCGTGTCATGCTTCAGGATATCGTAGACGTTGGCGCCGATCGCCGGGAGGACGTTGACGCCCTTCAGGTTGCCGGCAGCCAGCGCAAAGCTGTTGGTCACGGTCTCGCCGTCGATCACCAGCGCCTTGGTGCCGAAGCCCAGGCGGCCGAGCTGGCCGACCAGCGCCTTCGTCTTGCCCTCGGCAACCTCAAGCGTGTCGAGCACGATCAGGCTGCCGTCGCGGGCTTTGGACGACAGGGCCATCTTCAGGCCGAGCGTGCGAACCTTCTTGTTGAGCGACGGGTTGAAGTCACGCAGCCGGGCGCCGTGCGCCTTGCCGCCGCCGATGAAGACGGGAGCGCGACGATCGCCGTGGCGGGCGGTACCGCCACCCTTCTGACGGCCAAGCTTCTTGCCCGTGCGCGCCACGTCGGCCCGCTCGCGGGTCGGACGGGCGGTGCCGCGGCGCTTTTCGAGCTGCCACGTCACGACGCGGTGCAGGATGTCGGCGCGCGGCTCGAGACCGAAGATCGCGTCGTCGAGATCGATGTCGCCGGCGGCAGCATCGCTGCCGAGGGTCTGGACCTGGATCTTCATGTTCAGCCCTCCTGGCTCTCGTCGCGCGCAGCCTCAGCCACGTGCGCGTCAGTTTCGGCAACGCCGGCCGCAACCTCTTCGGCGCTCGGCAGCGGCGGGATCTCGTGGACGGCAGCAGCCTCGACCATGCCGGCCGGCGCTTCCTCGTGCACGATGTGCGCAGCCTTCAGGCCGGCGGGGTACGGAGCATCGGCCGGACGGTCGATCTTGACCGAGTCCTTGACCATCAGCCACGCGCCCTTCGAACCGGGAACCGAGCCCTTGACGAAGATCAGGCCACGCTCCGGGTCGGTGCGGACGATTTCGAGATTCTGCTGCGTGCGCTGACGGTCGCCCATGTGGCCGGCCATCTTCTTGTTCTTGAAGACCTTGCCCGGATCCTGCCGCTGACCGGTCGAACCGAGCGAACGGTGCGATACGGACACGCCGTGGGTCGCCCGCAGACCGCCGAAGCCCCAACGCTTCATGCCGCCCTGGAAACCCTTACCCTGGGTGTGGCCGGATATGTCGACATACTGGCCGGCAACGTAATGATCGGCCGAGATCTCCGCGCCGACGTCGAGGAGAGCATCCTCGGCAACGCGGAACTCGGCGACACGCGCCTTAGGCTCGACCTGCGCGGCACCGAAGTGACCCCGCTGCGGCTTGGCGACGTTCTTGGCCTTGGCAACGCCGGCGCCCAGCTGGACGGCGACATAGCCGTCACGGTCCGCCTCACGGCGCGCGACGACCTGCAAATTCTCGAGCGCCAGAACGGTAACGGGCACATGGCGGCCGTCGTCCTGGAACAGTCGGGTCATACCCATCTTCTTAGCGATCACGCCGGTGCGCATGATCCGTTCCTTCCGTCAGAGGCTCCCTCAGCGGGAGCGTGAAAAACAAAGAGCCCCGGTCACCCGAGGCCCAGCCCAAACTATCCGAAATGCCCCCACCCGGGCTGGTTGCCGCATCCCGACGGAAGCGGCGGTGGGGACTCGGTCAACGGCCAGGCCGTTCGGTATCCCTGATGCCAAGAGGCTTTTAGGCCAGCTTGATCTCCACGTCCACACCCGCGGCCAGATCGAGCTTCATCAACGCATCGACCGTCTGGGGCGTGGGCTGCACGATATCGAGCAGCCGCTTGTAGGTGCGAACCTCGAACTGCTCGCGCGACTTCTTGTCGATGTGCGGGCCGCGGTTCACGGTAAACTTATCGATGTGCGTCGGCAGCGGAATCGGACCCCGGATCAGCGCGCCGGTGCGGCGTGCCGTGTCTGCGATGTCGCCCGTCGCCTGGTCGAGCACACGATGATCGAACGCCTTCAGGCGAATGCGAATATTGGAATCCATAACCCGTCACCGATGCGAAAGAGCCGGCCATCGCCAGAGCTCGGCGGGGCCAGCCCGCCACCTCCACCGAGGCTTGTCCAACAAAAAGCAGACCGCCCGACTCACGCGGAGCCGGGCGGTCCAAACGCTATATTACTTCGTGATGGCGCTGACAACCCCGGCGCCGACGGTGCGACCGCCCTCACGGATCGAGAAGCGCAGGCCCTCCTCCATCGCGATCGGGGCGATCAGCTTAACGCCGAGCTGCACGTTGTCGCCGGGCATCACCATCTCGGTGCCCTCGGGGAGAACGACCTCACCAGTGACATCCGTGGTGCGGAAGTAGAACTGCGGGCGGTAGTTGGCGAAGAACGGCGTGTGACGGCCACCCTCTTCCTTCGACAGCACGTAGACTTCCGACTGGAACTCGGTGTGCGGCTTGATCGAGCCCGGCTTGCAGAGCACCTGACCACGCTCGACCTCTTCACGGCCGACGCCGCGGAGCAGCGCCCCGATGTTGTCGCCGGCCTGGCCCGAGTCCAGCAGCTTGCGGAACATCTCGACGCCCGTGACAACGGTCTTGCGGGTGTCCTTGATGCCGACGATCTCGACTTCTTCACCGACCTTGACCACACCGGTCTCGACACGGCCGGTGACGACCGTGCCGCGACCCGAGATCGAGAACACGTCCTCGATCGGCATCAGGAACGGACGATCGAGCGGACGCTCCGGCTGCGGGATCCAGCTGTCGACGGCCTGCATCAGCTTCAGGACGGCGTCATGACCGATTTCCGGGGTCTTGCCCTCGAGCGCGGCGACGGCCGAACCCTGGATGACCGGAATGTTGTCGCCATCGAAGTCGTACTTCGAAAGCAGCTCGCGAATCTCGAGCTCGACGAGCTCCAGGATCTCGGGATCGTCGACCAGGTCGACCTTGTTCATGAACACGACCAGCTGCGGCACGCCGACCTGACGGGCGAGCAGGATGTGCTCGCGGGTCTGCGGCATCGGTCCGTCGGTCGCGGACACCACGAGGATGCCACCGTCCATCTGCGCGGCGCCGGTGATCATGTTCTTCACATAATCGGCGTGGCCCGGGCAATCGACGTGCGCATAGTGGCGCGCCGACGTCTCGTACTCGACGTGCGCGGTCGAGATCGTGATGCCGCGCTCACGCTCCTCGGGCGCCTTGTCGATGTTGGCATAGTCGACGAACGTCGCGCCGCCGGTCTCGGCCAGCACCTTGGTGATCGCCGCGGTCAGGGACGTCTTGCCATGGTCGACGTGACCGATGGTGCCGATGTTGCAGTGCGGCTTCGTCCGCTCGAATTTCGCCTTAGCCATTTTCCCTACCTTCTCTCGAATCTTCCAAGCGGGCGCACCGCTCTCTGAGCGGAGGCGCCCATAACCAATGTTTTCGCGTTACGCCAGCTTCGCCTTGACCTCGTCCGCGACGTTCGCCGGGACTTCGTCGTAATGCGAGAACTGCATGCTGTACTGCGCACGGCCCTGGGTGAACGAACGCAGCTGGTTGACGTAGCCGAACATGTTGGCGAGCGGCACCATCGCCTCGACGACCTGGGCATTGCCCCGGCTGTCGGTGCCCTGGATCTGGCCGCGGCGCGAGTTCATGTCGCCGATGACGTCGCCGAGATAGTCCTCGGGGGTGACGACTTCGACCTTCATGATCGGCTCGAGCAGCTTGATGCCAGCCTTCTGAGCCGCCTCGCGCATACCGCCGCGACCGGTGATTTCGAACGCCAGCGCCGACGAGTCGACGTCATGGTAGGCACCGTCATAGAGCGTCGCGGTGAAGTCGATGATCGGGAAGCCGATCAGCGAACCGGTTGCGGCGATCTCGCGGATGCCCTTCTCGACGGAGGGAATATACTCCTTCGGGATGTTGCCACCCTTGACCTCGTCCTTGAAGACGACGCCCTGGCCACGCTCGCCCGGCTCCACCGTGAACTTGATGCGGCCGAACTGGCCGGAGCCGCCCGATTGCTTCTTGTGGGTGTAGTCGACGTCGACCTTGCGGGCGAGCGACTCGCGATACGCCACCTGCGGCGCGCCGATATTCGCCTCGACCTTGAACTCGCGCTTCATGCGATCGACCAGGATCTCGAGATGAAGCTCGCCCATGCCCTTGATGATGGTCTGGCCGCTCTCGGCATCCGAAGACACGCGGAACGACGGATCCTCGCGCGCCAAGCGATTGAGCGCGACGCCCATCTTCTCCTGGTCGGCCTTGGTCTTGGGCTCCACCGACAGCTCGATGACGGGCTCGGGGAACTCCATCCGCTCCAGAATGATCGGCGCCGACTGCGCGCAGAGAGTGTCGCCGGTCGTCGTGTCCTTCAGCCCCGCCAGCGCGACGATGTCGCCGGCATAAGCCTCCTGGATGTCCTCGCGATCGTTCGCATGCATCAGCAGCATGCGGCCGACCTTCTCCTTCTTGTCCTTGACGCTGTTAAGCACGACCGAGGCCGTCTCCAGCTTGCCGGAATAGATGCGGGCGAAGGTCAGCGTACCGACGAACGGATCGTTCATGATCTTGAACGCCAGCGCCGACATCGGCGCATCGTCGGCCGGCGGACGCGTGTCCGGGGTCTCGCCGTCGAGCTTCAGGCCTTCGACCGGCGGAATGTCCAGCGGCGACGGCAGATAGTCGACGACGCCGTCCAGCAGCGGCTGCACGCCCTTGTTCTTGAACGCCGAGCCGCACAGCACCGGCACGAACGAGAAGTTGAGCGTGCCCTTGCGGATCAGCGCCTTCAGGGTGGCGACGTCGGGCTCGTTGCCCTCCAGATACGCCTCCATGATGTCGTCGTCCTGCTCGACCGCCATCTCGATCAGCTCGGAACGCGCCGTCGCGGCGGCATCGGCCAGCTCCTCGGGGATCTCGCGATATTCGAACTTCGCGCCCAGCGACTCTTCCAGCCAGATGATGGCACGGTTCTCGACCAGGTCGACGAGCCCCTTGAAGCCGCCCTCGATGCCGATCGGCAGATACAGGACCGCCGGACGCGCGCCGAGGCGATCCTTGATCATGTCCACGCAGCGCTCGAAGCTCGCACCGGTCCGGTCGAGCTTGTTGACGAAGCACATCCGCGGAACCTTGTACTTCTCCGCCTGACGCCAGACCGTCTCGGACTGCGGCTCCACGCCGGCCACGCCATCGAAGCAGGCGACCGCGCCGTCGAGCACGCGCAGCGAACGCTCGACTTCGATCGTGAAGTCGACGTGTCCGGGCGTGTCGATGATGTTGATGCGGTGATCGTTCCAGAAGCACGTCGTCGCAGCCGACGTGATCGTGATGCCCCGCTCCTGCTCCTGCTCCATCCAGTCCATGGTGGCGGTGCCCTCATGGACCTCGCCGATCTTATAGGACTTGCCGGTGTAGTAGAGGATGCGCTCGGTGGTCGTCGTCTTGCCGGCATCGATGTGCGCCATGATGCCGATGTTGCGATACCGGTCGAGCGGATGGCTGCGGGCCATGATCGGTGCTTCCTTAGCGATGTGGGGAGCCGGATTGCCCGGCTCCCCATCATATAGGTCGAATTGCTTTCAGTGCCAGTACGCCGACCGGGATCGGCGCGTCAGGCACTACCAGCGATAGTGGCTGAAGGCGCGGTTCGCCTCAGCCATACGGTGCGCGTCCTCGCGCTTCTTGACGGCGTTGCCGCGATTGTTCGCAGCGTCCATCAGCTCGCCCGACAGTCGCGACGACATCGTGTTCTCGCTGCGCGCCCGGGCGGCCGCGATCAGCCAGCGGATCGCCAGCGCCTGGCTCCGCTCCGGGCGAACCTCGACCGGAACCTGGTAGGTCGCACCGCCGACGCGGCGGCTGCGGACCTCGATGCCCGGCTTCACGTTGTTCAGCGCGTCGTGGAACACGCCGATCGGATCGCGCTTGGCGCGGGTCTGAACGGTGTCGAGCGCACCATAGACGATGCCTTCGGCAGTCGACTTCTTACCGTCGAGCATCACCGAATTCATGAACTTGGACAGGACCTCATCCCCGAACTTCGGGTCGGGCAGGATTTCGCGCTTTTCTGGGCGACGACGACGAGCCATCTCTTATCTTCCTCTAAACTTCAGCCTTGGTGGTCGAACAGCATCCACCGGCTCGCGCCGGCTTCGGCCGACCGGCTTACTTCGGACGCTTAGCGCCGTACTTGGAGCGGGACTGGCGGCGATCCTTTACGCCCTGCGTATCGAGCACGCCGCGCAGCACGTGATAGCGGACGCCGGGCAGGTCGCGAACGCGGCCGCCACGGATCAGCACCACCGAGTGCTCCTGCAGGTTGTGCCCCTCGCCGGGGATGTAGCTGATCACCTCGCGCTGGTTGGTCAGGCGAACCTTGGCCACCTTGCGCAGAGCCGAGTTCGGCTTCTTCGGGGTCGTGGTATAGACACGGGTGCAGACGCCGCGCTTCTGCGGGTTCTGCTCCATCGCAGGGACCTTGGACTTGGCCTTCTGCGGCTCGCGACCCTTGCGGATCAGCTGGTTGATCGTCGGCATGAAGCCCTTCACCTCTAGGAGTTACTTTACCGATGCACGCCCGGCATTCCGCATCCGCGAAATGCACAAAAGCCCCGGCGGCCTAACGGCCCCCTTGGCCTTAACACGCACTGGCAATGTTCAAGCGCATGCCCGTTATCGGAACCGCATTCAGGACATTGGCCTGAGTCCGGCCCGCGGGCAGTGCGGCGCTATAACGGCGGACTCGGGCGGGGTCAACGCTCTTGGGCGGGACGTCCGCGACGCTCGGCCAGGAGCTTCAGCAGCGCGGTCTGGAACCGGGCGGGTGCCTCGACATGGGGTGCGTGACCGAGATCGTCGAACGGGATCAATCGCCCGTCCGGTATTTGGCCGACCACGCGCCGTGCCAGCGCCGGGATTGCCGGAATGCTGTCGCGAACCTCCAGCGGCGCGCGCTGGCGGCCGAACGCGGTCGTGTCCAGCATCCCGACCATCAGGGTGGTCGGCACGCTGAGCCGGCCGAACTCGTACGCGACCGGCTGGGTCTGAATCATCTCGCTCGCCCTCGCCTGCGCCTGCACCACGGTCGGCTTGCCTGCGCCTCGGTACATGCCGGCGAGCATGTCGACCCACTTGTCGTAGTCGCGGTCCCAGCGGCCATGATAATAGTTGCGCAACTGGTACGCCTTGATTGAGGCCGCTGTCGTCGCATTCTCCTCCGCGACCAGACTGTCGAGGTCGGCATAGGGCACGCCCTGCGCCAGGCGGTTGGCAAGCCCGAGCGGATTTACCAGGACCAGTTGCTCGATCCGCAGCGGGTGAAGCAGCGCGAGCCGCGTCGCCAGGATGCCGCCCATCGAGTGGCCGACCAGGACGAAGCGATCGACGCCCAGCGAATCGATCAGCTTGAGGTCGATCTCCGCCAGCCCGTGAAAGCTATACTGGTAAGCGCTCGGCTTGGACGATTTGCAGAAGCCGAGCTGGTCGATGGCGATCACGCGATAGCCGCCGACGGCGAGCGCGTGCGCGGTCTCTCCCCAGGTCGCGCCGCAGAAGTTCTTGCCGTGGAGCAGCACGACCGTCCGGCCGTTCGGCCGCTTCGGCGTCAGGTCCATGTACGCGATTTCGAGCGGCTGCCCCTGGCTGACCATCCGGAACCGCTTGACCGGATAAGGATAGTCGAAACGCTCGAGGTTGGGACCAAGATCGGCCGGCGGCTTCGGCGGTGCTGCAGCGATCCCGAGAAGCGCGAGCGGCAGCATCAATCGGCGGGCAAGGATCATGACGGACTCCGCGGCAGCCGATCGGCTTCGCCGCGGCAGTACCGAGGAACATTGCACCGCACAATGAAGACGTGCCGCAACGGTTCGTCACCGCTGCGGCAGCGCCATTCGGGTCAGCGTCAGCTTACTTGGGCAGCGCCTTGGCCATGTCGAGATGTCCCTGCACGACTGGCACGATCTCGCCGGCCGCAGTCTTGAGCGACGGCACGTCACCGCTTTCCGCATAGGCCTGCATCGCTGCCAGCGTCTTTTCGTGCGCCGCGACCTGGTCGGTCGCATATTGCCTGTCTAGATCGGCGCCGGAAAGCTGGCCGAGCGCATCGAGCTTGCTCTGCTGCTCGGCGGTCAGGGCCGGAACCGGCGTGATCGCCGGGCTCGCCTTGGCGGCGGCAGCCTTGATCTTGGCAGTCGAGTCGGTGTGCGCCTTGATCATATCGGCGGCGAACTTCTTCACCTCGGCCGATGATCCTTTGCTCTGGACGAGCTTGGAGGTCTCGATCTCGAACGCGTCGCTCGCCGCCGCGGCGTTCGCGAACTCCTGGCCGGTGACGGGAACGGCTGCAGCAGCGGAACTGTTCGTCTCGGCGACATTGGCGTCCATGGCCATCGTGTCGCTCACCGCCGCATTATCGGTCGCCGCCATGTCGGCGGTCGTGGACTCGTTCGAACCGCATGCGGAAAGTGCCAGTGCCGCAACTGCGACCGATGCCAGCGTGAATGCCTTTTTCATTGCGCCCTCCGATTATCCAATCGAGCCGCAACGCAGTTCAGAAGGCCGCGTTCCCCACGCGGCCTGCGCTATCGTGTTGATATGGGTTAGAAATGCAGCGCGCGACCGTACGCGGAGAGCACGCTTTCGTGCATCATCTCGGACAAGGTCGGATGCGCGAAGATGGTCTGCATCAGCTCGGCCTCAGTCGTTTCGAGCTGGCGGGCGACGACATAACCCTGGATCAGCTCCGTCACCTCAGCCCCGACCATATGGGCACCGAGCAGCTCGCCGGTCGCTTCGTCGAACACCGTCTTTACGAAGCCTTCCGCCTCACCCAGCGCAATCGCCTTGCCGTTGCCGATGAAGGGGAACTTGCCGACCTTGACCTTGTGGCCCTTTTCCTTGGCCACCGCCTCGGTCATGCCTACCGATGCGACCTGCGGACGCGAATAGGTGCAGCCCGGGATGTTCCACTTCTCCATCGGGTGGACGCCCTTGTAGCCAGCGATCGCCTCG
>Ga0160473_100713_pt1 | contig 20790 bp, 21 predicted proteins | sample HID1975I_E11MG_FD_108217 | JGI IMG/M metagenome (GOLD analysis project Ga0160473, IMG submission 108217) | Enriched soil microbial communities from UW Madison campus, WI, USA - HID1975I_E11 MG | ecosystem: Environmental > Terrestrial > Soil > Unclassified | place: USA: Madison, Wisconsin... | reverse complement strand
ATCGGGGGCATGTGGCGACATGGATGTCGCCACATGAGCTCAAGTCCATGGATGGACGCTTTTGGCGTCCCCCGATAAGGGGTCTCGCCCCCGGACGCCGAGCGCAGAACCATGAGAGCCGCTCTTAAGAGAGCAGCAGCGCTGCAAAGAGCCAAATGGAGAAACAGCCCCCCTTGTGCCAAGGGGGGCGCGCCGACAGGCGCGGGGGATCAGAACAAACTCACCTTCTCTCACCTGTGAGCGTATTGAAGCTCTCTCGATAAGGCTGCAAGTTCGGCACATCGCGCATCAGCTCGTCTCGCAGCTGATCAACCTGCGCATTGGACTGCAACGGCACCCCGCGATTTTCAGGGTCCGCCGGCGCCGCAGCCAATGCCTCCTGGCGCAACATCTGCAGATGCCCGAACAGCTGCTGCAAACGCGCGCGCTGTTCCGGCGCCAGCGGCACGACAATGTCGTCGATGCGCAGGTTGCCTTCCGGGGTGATGTCGGCATTCGGGGCCGGCGCGCGGCGGATCTGCACCACCTGCGTGGTCACAGAAACCCGCGGCTTGGAGCGCTCGGCGCGCGAGGCGGACTGCTTGCCGCAGCCCACGAGCGTGGCGCACAGCGAAAGCGCCAGCGCAACAAGAAGAAGTTTTTTCATGGCAGGCAGCCAGCAGGGGATTTGCCGACCATTCTAAACGCCGGCCCGTGCGCACTGGCACGGGCCGGCGCTGCGATCACTTGCGACAATCGGTCACGTCGCCCTGGTCGATGTTCGCGTAGGGCTTGAACTGCGGCACCTGCACCACCGCCGCATCCTGCGCCACGCGCAGCAGTTCGACGTGTTCGCACAGTTTGCGCGCCGCTTTCTCGATCTCGCCCGTCTTGGCCTCGATGCGCGCGTCGATCTTGTCCGCGTCTCCGCTGAAAATGCCCTTGATCGCTTCGCTCGCTGCGTCAACGCCCAGGCGCGCGCCCGCCTTGCCCACCTCGATGCCTTGCAGCGTGAGGGCCTGGATTTCCTTGCGATAGGCCGTCATCGCCTGGCGCTGGGCATCGGTATGGGTCACGGTCTTGCCGTCGAGCTTGAGGTCACCCGCCGCGGTAATCACTGCCACCGGGAGGTTGTCGCGACGCAGGGTCACTTCGTCGCCATTGAAGGTGATGCCGCCATTGATGTGGAAGGACTTGCCGTCCTTGCCGGCATCGGCATCGGCCGTGGCAGATTGCGCGGCCTGTTTGGCCGCACTGTCGGCGTCATGCCGGCCGCAGCCGGTGAGGGCGGCCAGGCCCAGCAGCAGGCCGGCCGCCAGCAGGGCGGGGCGGGCGGAAATGAAAGTGCGGTTGCGCATGTCAGTCCTCCTTGGGCACGCTGGCCTTGCCGCGCACGCCGCTGTAGTTCACGTCGCCGCTGCCCCTGTGCTTCACCGTCAGGTCGCCGCTGACATCGTGCAAGGTCAGGTCGCCCGAGCCGATCGTGTCGAACAGCACGCTGCCCTTCACCCCGCGCACGTCGATATCACCCGAACCCACCGTATCCACCTGGACGTTGCCCTGGACGTTGACCAGGTCGAGGTCGCCGGAGCCGACCACGCCCACCACCGCCGGGCCATCGATCTGTTCGGCGCGGAAATCGCCCGAGCCGATCGATTCCAGCTTGAGCGCGCCAATGCGGGTCAGCTGGATGTCGCCGGAGCCGGCCTTGGCCGTCACCGGGCCGGCGATATCGCGGCCCTTGACGTCGCCCGAGCCGGTATCGACCTTCAGCGAGGCAATGCCGGCCACGTCCACGTCACCGGAACCCACATCCAGGCGCACCGGCAGATTGGCCGGCAGGCTGGCGCGAACATCCAGGTAGGCGTAGGTGTTGCCGATCCAGAACCCGTCGTTCTTGCGCGACAAGGTAACGATGAGCTGGTCGCCCGCCTTGCGCTGGGTGATCGTCAGCTGCTTGAGACGATCGGCGCTGGAGGCGCAGGCCCGGCCACTGACGTTGCCCGCACTGCCGGGCACGCCTTGTACATGCAGGTCATGGTGATTGACTTCGAACAGCACGCTCTTCACGCCGGCCAGGTCGAGCTTGAGCTCGCGTGCTTCGCTGTTCTTGCATTGCGGTTCGTCGGCGCGCGCGGCGATGGGCATTACCAGCAGCAGCGTGCACAGGGCGAGGGTCATGCGCATGTACGTTCCTCCTTGGATATCGGAAAGAACGCGACGCCCGAAGGCGCCGCGTCCGCTATCAGTTGTCGTCGCGCCAGCGGCGCATGTACACCGCACCGGCGATCAGGGCCACGCCCACCGCCATGCCAATCCAGATGTCCGGGGTGGCGAAGGCACGCCAGCCGTCGAACAGGTTGACCGCGTTGGCCAGCTCATCCGGCGTGTTGATCTCGTGCCCGCCGCTGCCGCCGTTGATGGCCAGGTACCAGGTGCCAGGCGCCACGCTCAGCAGGCCGCGATAGACCACCACGTACCAGAGCACGTCGTGGCGGATCTGCAGGCCGGGCAGGATGTCCATCATGCTGATGATCACGCAGGCCAGGATCGGGATCAGCACCGCCCACAGGAACGGCTTGGTCCGCGACCAGGCCGAGCAGAACATCAGCCAGCCCACCGTCGGCAGCGCCCAGGCGATGTACAGGGGCAGCGAGGCGATGGCGCCGCCCACGATGCGCAGCGGATGGGAGTGGGTAAACACCGCACCACCAGCCGGCAGGCCGTTGACGGTCATCGTCAGGGCGGTGATCAGCCACAGCGCCAGGCCGATCAGCAAGCCCACCACCAGGGCGGCGAGCGGGGCCAGCAGCAGGGCCCACGCGGCCTTGGACAGCACGGTCTGGCTGTCGGACAGCGGCAGTGACTTCCAGAACAGCACGCTGCGATCGCGGCGGTCGTCGTAAAGCGCGCCCAGCGAGTAGAAGAACACCACGAAGGCCAGCACCACGCAGGCCAGCAGGATGCCGGCGAGCATCACGCCGTCGCCGAACGCGCCGACGATTTCGTGGACCTTCTGCGGGGTTTCGTCGAGGTTGAAGCCGCCATGCTCCCGGCGGCCGGCGATCGAGCCGATCACCGCCAGCAGGCCATACAGCACCACCACGATCGCGCCGGTGATCACCGGGGCCCACAGGAAACCGCCACGGTGCTCCCAGAACTCGCGCTTGAGCAGCCAGCCAAACGTGCCTGGCTTGGTCACATGAGAAGTGGCGGTGTTCATGCGTAGGTTCCCTTCATGATGGCAACGAACAGGTCGGCCAGGCCGGGGTTGCGGGTTTCGCCGAGGGTGGACAGCTCGCCCTTCGACCTGCCGTCGAACAACAGCACGCTCTTGCCGAACGGCAGGCTGCGCTCGTCGATCGGCCCGAGCGCGCGCGCGGCGGCCAGGGCATCGGCCGGCACCAGCACTTCGGTGTAGCGATCGGACAGATGCTCCATCTCGGCGCTGAGCACGATCCGGCCATCGCGAATGAACAGCACGTCGGTGAGGATGTGCTCGATCTCTTCCACCTGGTGGGTGGTGATCAGGATGGTCTTCTCCTCGTCGAAGTAGTCCTCCAGCAGGCGCTGGTAGAACTGCTTGCGATAGAGGATGTCCAGGCCCAGCGTGGGTTCGTCCAGCACCAGCAGGCGGGCGTCGATCGCCATCACCAGGGCCAGGTGCAGCTGCACGATCATGCCCTTGGACAATTCACGCACGCGCAGCTTCGGGTTGAGCTGGGTGTTGGCCAGGAAGCGCTCGCACTTGGCCCGGTCGAAGCGCGGGTGCACCCCGGCCACGAAGTCGATCGCCTCGCCCACCCGCAGCCAGCGCGGCAGCACCGCGACGTCGGCGATGAAGCAGACGTCATTCATCAGCGAATCGCGCTGCTGGCGGGGGTCGATGCCCAGCACCTTGAGCTCGCCCTCGAAGGCGGTCAGGCCCAGGATCGCCTTCAGCGCGGTGGTCTTGCCGGCACCGTTGGGGCCGATCAGCCCGACGATGCGCCCGGCGCCGACGCTGAAGGACGTGTTGTCCAGCGCCAGCTTGTTGCGGTAGGCCTTGCGCAGACCTTGTGCGTTGACGACGTTTTCCGACACGACGGCATTCATGGCAGTTTCCCCGAAGGCAGCAAATCATCCAATGACAGTCCCAGCCGCTGGATGCGTTCCAGCACGGCCGGCCATTCTTCGTTGAGGAAGCGGTCGCGCTCGCTGCCGCGCAGCCGCTTGGCCGCTTCCTCGGTCATGAACATCCCCAGGCCGCGCCGCTTCTCGACCAGGGCCTCGTCGGCCAGTTCCTGGTAGGCGCGCGACACCGTGATCGGGTTGAGCTGGTACTCGGCGGCCACCTGGCGGACCGAGGGCAGGGCGTCGCCCGGCTTGATGATGCCGTCCAGCATCATCGCGATCACGCGATCCTTCAGCTGGCGGTAGATCGGAGCGCCGTCGCTCCATGTGATGTCGCTCATGTTCAGCTCCGGGGACGCAGGGCTTGCGCGAAGGAGAAATAGGGCATCGACAATGAAGTCCGGGCCCGGCGCGTAGCGCGTGGGGTTTCGTCCTGCACGGGGGTCGAAGCGTTTTCCTCTGCCGCTGCCGAGACGCCATAATCGGCGCTGGTGTCCTTGACCATTCCGGATGCGGGTTCCAGCCCACCGGCCGCCATCACGGCCGAGCCGGACAGCAGGAGCAGCAACGGAACGGACCAACTGAATAGCTTGCCGCGGCCGTGCATGAGTGCGATCGCCTGGCTGTTCATCGCGCTTCCCCCCTGCGTTGGGTGGCTGGTGTTGTATGTAACTATAACACCAACACGGAGCACGTCAAGCCACTGTCATACCCAACCAATGGCAGGGGCCCGAAAGTCCCGCCCATCAACCCGCAGGAGTTTCCATGAAGACGTACAAGCAGCTGTTTTTGTTGGGTTTTATGGCTGTCATCTGCGGGGCGGCGGCGGCCGCGGCGCCGGCGCTGCTGGACCTGGATTACCGTCCGTTGACCGGAAAAGCGCCGGTCAATCTGAACAAGGTCTATGCCGGCAAGGTGTTGCTGGTGGTGAATACGGCCAGCAAGTGTGGCTTCACCCCGCAATACGAAGGGCTGGAAGCGCTGAACCAGCGTTTCAGCGCGCAGGGTTTTGCCGTGCTCGGCTTTCCTTCGAATGATTTCAAGGGACAGGAGCCGGGCGACGAGAAACAAATCCAGGCCTTCTGCACGCTTACCTATGGGGTGAAGTTCCCGATGTTCGAGAAGGTGCATGTGGTGGGCGACGACGTCACCCCGCTGTACCAGCGCCTGACCGCAGCCACCGGCGTGGCGCCAGGCTGGAACTTCCACAAGTATTTGATCGCGCGCGATGGCCACGTGGTGGCGCAGTTCCCGAGCAAGATCAAGCCCGATGATCCGGCCCTGGTGGCGGCGATCGAGCGCGAATTGAAGGCCGCACCCGCCCGGCACTGAAATAGGCCGGCATGCCCCGTGCGTGCGACAATGCCGGCCCCCGCCGGCGGCGGTGACCCAAACAACACATCAGGATTCGCAGCGAATGAAGATGGGAATGCGCGGCGCGGCAGCGTCGCTGATGGTGGTGGCAATGGCGGCCTCGGCGCCGGCGATGTCGCAGCAAACGGCCGCGACCCCCGTGGCAGCCAAGGAGAAGTCCGTTTTGACCACTGAAAAAGAAAAAGTCAGCTACGCCATCGGCATGGACATCGCGCGTTCGTTCGAGCCGATCGCCGAGTTCATCGATACCGCTTCGGTGCAGCGCGCCCTCGAGAACGCCTTCAAGGGCGGCCAGCCGCTGTTGAACGACGAGCAGTCGCAGGCCACCGACGCCGCCCTGCGCATGGCGATGGCCGCGCGCAATGGCCAGCAGGTGCCGGGCTTGCCGCCGGGCACGCCGCCGCCGGCGGTGAACAAGCAGAACGTGGGCCTGTTGCTGGGCGATCGCACGGTCGGCCCGTCGCTGGCGCGGATCCAGGACGACATCGAGATCCCGGTGCTGGTGCAGGGCTTGCGCGATGCGCTGGCCAAGGGCAACACGCTGCTGAGCGCGCAGGAAGCCCAGGCCACGCTGCAGGCGTTCGGTTCGGCCAAGCAGAGCGCCGCGTCGAGCAAGAACCGCGAGCAGGGCAATGCGTTCCTGGCCAAGAACAAGACCGAGAAGGGCGTGGTCACCACCGCTTCCGGGCTGCAGTACATGGTGCTGCGCCAGGGCAGCGGCGAGCGTCCGAACCCCAGCAGCAAGGTGCGGGTGAACTACGAAGGCAAGCTGCTGGACGGCAAAGTGTTCGATAGTTCGTACACGCGCGGCGAGCCGGTGGAGTTCGGCCTCAACCAGGTCATCAAGGGCTGGAGCGAAGGCGTTTCGCTGATGCCGGTCGGTTCCAAGTATCGCTTCTGGATTCCGTCCAACCTGGCCTATGGCCCGGATGGCATGCCGCAGGGGGGCATCGGTCCTGACGCAACTTTGACTTTCGATGTCGAGTTGCTGGGTATCCTGCCGTAACCCCCCACAGGAAATCCCCCCTCCATGCGCGTTGCGATTTTTGGTACCGGTTACGTTGGTCTGGTCACGGGTACCTGCCTGGCCGAAGTGGGCCATGATGTGGTCTGCGTTGATATCGACCAGGCCAAGGTGGAAGGTCTCAACAACGGGGTGATCCCGATTTACGAGCCGGGCCTTGAACCGATGGTCAAGGCTAACCACGCCGCTGGCCGTCTGCGTTTCACCACGGATGCGGCCGCGTCGATTGCCCATGGCGAGATCGTGTTCATCGCCGTGGGCACGCCGCCGGACGAAGATGGCAGCGCCGACCTGAAGTACGTGCTCGCCGTGGCCCGCACCATCGGCCAGCACATCGACGGCCCGGCGGTGGTGGTCAACAAGTCCACCGTGCCCGTGGGCACGGCGGACAAGGTGCGCGCAGCGATTGCCGCCGAGTTGAAGACCCGCGGCGTGGACTACGATTTCGACGTGGTCTCCAATCCGGAGTTCCTCAAGGAAGGCGATGCAGTGGCCGATTGCATGCGGCCGGACCGCATCGTGATCGGCGCCACGCGCGCTGCGGCGGTTTCGCGCATGCGCCGACTGTATGCGCCGTTCAATCGCAACCGTGACCGCATCGTCGAAATGGACGTGCGCTCGGCCGAGCTGACCAAGTACGCGGCGAACGCGATGCTGGCGACCAAGATCAGTTTCATGAACGAGATCGCCAATATCGCCGAGAAGGTCGGCGCGGACGTGGAGCAGGTGCGCAAGGGCATTGGCTCCGATCCGCGCATCGGCTGGCACTTCATCTATCCGGGCGCCGGGTATGGCGGCTCGTGCTTCCCCAAGGACGTGCAGGCCCTGGCCCGCACCTCGCAACAGTACGGGCACGAGCCCAGGCTGTTGAACGCGGTGGAAGCGGTGAACGATGCGCAGAAGGGCCATCTGTTCGCGCTGGTGCAGCAGCATTACGACCGCGGCGAAGACGAAGGCGTTGCCGGCAAGACGTTTGCCGTGTGGGGCCTGGCGTTCAAGCCCAATACCGATGACATGCGCGAGGCCTCCAGCCGTCGCCTGCTGGCCCAGCTGTGGGAAGCAGGGGCGAAGGTGCGCGCGTATGACCCGGAAGCGGCGCACGAGGCCAAGCGGATCTTCGGCGAGCGCGATGACCTGGTGTTCTGCGACAGCGCCGACAGCGCGCTGCAGGGCGCCGATGCACTGATCGTGGTCACCGAGTGGAAGCAGTTCCGCAGCCCGGACTTCGGCCGCATCAAGGCGGCGCTGAAGGACGACGTCGTCTTCGACGGCCGCAATCTGTACGAGCCGGCCGACATCGAAGCCGCTGGCCTGGCCTACTACGCGATCGGGCGCGGCCGCTCGGTGCAGGGAAACGCCTTCGATGCATGATGCCGGCGCCACCGACCCTGCGCTCGAAGCGCGCCTGGTCGAACTGGAAATGCGCCTGTCCTTCCAGGAACAGGCGTTGGCCGAGCTCAGCGAGGCCCTGGCGGATGCGCGCATGACCGGTGCGCGCAACGCCGAACTGATCCGCCACCTGCTCGAAGATCTCGGGCGGGTGCGCAACGCGCTCAATACGGAATCGGCGGACGAACCGCCGCCGCCGCATTACTGAGTTCCGTCCGACACCCCAGCCGTAGATCCACGCGTCATGACCGACACCCTTCGCGACCAGCTACTGGGCCTGGGCTTCAAGCCCGCGCCCAAACCCGAGCGCAAGCCGGACCACTCCCATGATCGCCGCCCGCAAGGCGCGCGTCCCGGCGCCAAGCCGGGCGCGCCCCGGCCTGGCGCGGCCAAGCCCGGTGCGCCGAAGTCCGGCGCGCCCAAGCATGGCCACGGCAAGCCGGGGCAGGGTGCGCGTGCGGCAGCACCGCAAGGTGGCAAGCCTCGCTCGCGCGAGGACATCGACCTGGCCAAGGCCTATGCGATCCGTGCGCAGCGGGAAAAGGACGAGCGCATCGAGGCCGAGCGCGTGAAACAGGAACAAGCCCGCCTGCGCCGCGAGGCGCGGGCGAAGCTGGAAGAAATGCTCAAGGACAAGGGCCTGAACCAGGCCGATGCCGAGATCGCCCGCCACTTCGAATACGGCGGCAAGATCAAGCGCATCTATGTCACGACAGACCAGCTCAAGGCGCTCAACGCCGGCGAGCTGGGCGTGCTGCAACTCAACGGACGCTACCTGCTGGTGACGGCTGCGGTGCTGGCCGAGGCCGAATCGGTGTTTGCACCGTCGGTCGCATTGAAGGTCGATCCGAATGCGCCGGCCCACGAGGATCCCTATGCCGACCCGCAATACCAGGTGCCGGACGATCTGGTCTGGTAAGCACGCAGCCGGATTGCTGGGCCTGGTGCTGCTGGCACCGCAGGCTTGGGCCGGCGACGATGATGTCGCTTTCGATCGGCCGGGCATTGCCTTCGGTACGGATGTCTTGAAGCCCGGGCAGTTCGCCTGGGAGCAGGGCCTGCCCGATTTCAGCAGCGACGATGCCGATGGCCAGCGCACCCGCCAGTACGCCTTGAATACACGTTGGCGCCTGGGCCTCGGGGCCAAACTGGAACTGCAGCTGGCGACCGACAGCCATCTGTGGCAACGCGGCAGCACGCGCGTGGACGGGGGTGGCGACAGCCAGCTCGCGTTGAAGTGGCAACTGCCATCGCGCACGGATGATTTTGCCTGGGCACTGCTGGGGACCTACACCGCCGGCACCGCGCCTGCCGCGCTCAGCGATGGCACTTCGCGTGACCTGGGCATGAGCCTGGCGTGGTCGCTGCCAGCGGGCCGTGCGACGGGGCTGTATCTCGATCTGGCGCGCGGCCGCGAGGGGAATGCGTGGACGGTGTCGCCCAACTACACCCTGCACGACGATGGCCGCTGGGTGAGTTACGTCGAAGCCGGCGTGGGCGGTGGCAGTGACCACGAGCGCCAGCTCGGCGGTGGCCTGGCCTGGCACGTGCGGCCGAAGCTCCAGCTGGATGCCTCGGTATTGCGCGGCCTGGATTCGCGCAGCACCGATTGGCAGGCAGGGCTGGGTATTTCCTTCGCCTTGTAATCGCGCCGGCAGGGAAGCGGCCGGCGCAGGCCGGTGTTACTCCGGGTCGTAATCCAGGTTCGACGCCAGCCAGCGCTCGGCCTGCACCAGCTCCATGCCCTTGCGCCGTGCATAGTCGGCCACCTGCTCGCGCGACAAGCGCCCGACCACGAAATACTGGCTGCGCGGGTGGCTGAAGTAGTAGCCGGATACCGCCGCCGTCGGCAGCATCGCGAAGCTCTCGGTCAAGGTCATGCCGGCATTGCGGCCCGCGTCGAGCAGGGCGAACAGGGTCTGCTTCTCGCTGTGTTCGGGGCAGGCGGGATAGCCCGGCGCCGGACGGATGCCGCGGTATTGCTCGGTGATCAGGGCTTCGTTGTCCAGCGCCTCGTCCTGCGCGTAACCCCAGTATTCGGTGCGCACGCGCTGGTGCAGGCGCTCGGCCAGGGCCTCGGCGAGGCGGTCGGCCAGCGCCTTGAGCAGGATCGCGTTGTAGTCGTCATGCGCCGCCTCGAAGCGGGCCACGTGCGGATCGATGCCAATCCCGGCCGTGACCGCGAAAGCGCCGATCCAGTCCTGGCGACCGCTGTCGTGCGGGGCAATGAAATCGGCGAGGCAGAAGTCCGGCCGCTCGACCGGCTTGTCGACCTGCTGGCGCAGGAAGTGCAGGGTGGTGGTGCCGTCGCCGGCCTGCACCTGCACGTCGTCGCCCAGCGATTGCGCCGGCCACAGGCCAAACACCGCGCGCGCCGTCAGCCACTTCTCGCTGACGATCTTCTGCAGCATCGCCCGCGCATCGCGGTACAACTCGGTGGCCTGGGTGCCGACGATCTCGTCTTCGAGGATCGCCGGATACTTGCCGGCCAGCTCCCACGCCTGGAAGAACGGCGTCCAGTCGATCACCTCCACCAGGTCGTCCAGCGGGTAATCATCCAGTACATGCAGGCCGGGCTGCTTCGGCGCCGGCGGCACGTATTCGTCCCAGCCACCATTGAAGCGCTGCGCACGCGCGTGGCTCAGCGAGACCAGTCGCTTGGCATCGCCGCGGTTGCGATGGCGTGCGCGGATCTCGGCGTAGTCGGCGTCATTGGCGGCGACGAACGCAGCGCGCAGGTCGCGGGAGATGAGCGACTGGGCCACGCCGACCGCGCGCGAGGCATCCTTCACCCAGATGGTAGGCGCCTGGTAGTGCGGATCGATTTTCAGCGCGGTGTGCGCGCGAGAGGTGGTCGCGCCGCCGATCAGTAGCGGGATCTCGAACTGCTGGCGCTGCAGTTCACGCGCCACGTGCGACATCTCTTCCAGCGATGGCGTGATTAGGCCGGACAGGCCGATCAAGTCCGCCTGTTCTTCGCGTGCGCGATCCAGGATGGTCTGGGTCGGCACCATCACGCCAAGGTCGACCACCTCAAAGTTGTTGCAGGCCAGCACCACGCCGACGATGTTCTTGCCGATGTCATGGACGTCGCCTTTCACCGTGGCCATGATGATCTTGCCGTTGGAGCGGCCGCCTTCGCCGCCGGCGGCTTTTTCTGCCTCGATGTAAGGCAGCAGGTAGGCCACCGCCTTCTTCATCACCCGCGCCGACTTCACCACCTGCGGCAGGAACATCTTGCCGGCGCCGAACAGGTCGCCGACCACGTTCATGCCGCTCATCAGCGGCCCTTCGATCACATCCAGCGGGCGCCGGGCCTGTTGGCGCGCCAGCTCGGTGTCTTCTTCGACGAACGCATCGATGCCGTGGACGAGCGCGTGCGCCAGGCGATCGGCCACCGGCTTGTCACGCCAGGCCAGGTCCTCTTCGCGCGATGCGCCCTTCTTGCCCTTGTAGCGTTCTGCGATCTCCAGCAGGCGCTCGGTGCCGTCCTTGCGCCGGTTCAGCACTACGTCCTCCACGCGCTCGCGCAGGTCCGGATCGAGATCGTCATAGATCGGCATGGCGCCGGCGTTGACGATGCCCATGTCCATGCCGGCGGCAATGGCGTGATACAGGAACACGGCGTGGATCGCCTGGCGGACCGGCTCATTGCCGCGGAACGAGAACGACACGTTGGATACGCCGCCGGACACATGGCAGTGCGGCAGCGTGCGCTTGATGATGCGCGTGGCTTCGATGAAGTCCACCGCGTAGTTGTCGTGCTCCTCGATGCCGGTGGCGACGGCGAAGATGTTCGGATCGAAGATGATGTCCTGCGGCGGGAAACCGACCTGCTCGGTGAGGATGCGGTAGGCGCGGGTGCAGATCTCCACCTTGCGCGCACAGGTATCGGCCTGGCCACTTTCGTCGAAGGCCATCACCACCGCGGCGGCCCCGTAGCGCAGCACCTTGCGCGCTTGCTCGATGAAAACGTCCTCGCCTTCCTTGAGCGAGATCGAGTTGACCACGCTCTTGCCCTGCAGGCACTTCAGGCCGGCCTCGATCACGCTCCACTTGGACGAGTCCACCATCACCGGAATGCGGGCGATGTCCGGCTCGGACATGATCAGGTTGAGGAAGCGGGTCATCGCCTTCTCGGAGTCGATCAGGCCCTCGTCCATGTTGACGTCGAGGATCTGCGCACCGTTGGCGACCTGCTGCCGGGCCACGTCGACCGCTTCTTCGTAGCGGTCTTCCTTGATCAGCTTGCGGAACTGCGCGCTGCCGGTGACGTTGGTGCGCTCGCCGACGTTGATGAACAACAGGTCGGGCGTGATGACCAACGGCTCCAGGCCGGACAGTCGGGTAGGGCGGGAAAGGGGCATCGGGGCAGGGTGCTCAGGCGGGGCGGCGATCAGGCCGCCAGGTCGAGGTCGGCGGGCAGGCGGCGCGGCGGCACGTCCTGGACCGCTTCGGCGATGGCACGGATGTGCGCCGGCGTCGTGCCGCAGCAACCGCCCACGATGTTCAACAGGCCGGAGGTGGCGAACTCGCGCAAGGTCGCGGCCATCTCCTCGGGCGTCTCGTCGTATTCGCCGAAGGCATTGGGCAGGCCGGCATTCGGATGCGCGCTGACATAGCTGTCGGCGACGAGGGAGAGGGTTTCCACGTGCGGGCGCAGGTCGCGCGCGCCGAGCGCGCAGTTCAGCCCGACCGACAGCGGCCGGCTGTGCGCCACCGAGGCGTAGAAGGCCTCGGCAGTCTGGCCGGACAAGGTGCGCCCGGAAGCATCGGTGATCGTGCCGGAAATCATCACAGGCAGGCGCGCGCCGCGCGCGTCGAACACTTCTTCGATCGCAAACAGCGCGGCCTTGGCGTTCAGCGTGTCGAAGATCGTTTCCACCATCAACGTATCGGCGCCACCATCGATCAGGCCGTCGATCGCCTCGCGATAGGTGGCGCGCAGTTCGTCGAAGCTGGTGTTGCGATAACCCGGGTCGTTGACGTCCGGGCTGATCGACGCGGTGCGGCTGGTCGGGCCGAGCACGCCGATGACGAAGCGCGGCTTGTCCGGCGTCTTCGCCTCGACTGCGTCGCAGCACTGCCGAGCCAGGGCCGCGCCGGCCTTGTTCAACTCGTACACCAGGTGTTCGAGGTGGTAGTCGGCCTGGCTGACCGAGGTGGCATTGAACGTGTTGGTCTCGACGAAGTCCGCGCCGGCGTCGAGGTACGCAGTGTGGATGTCGGCGATGACTTCCGGCCGGGTCAGCAGCAACAGGTCGTTGTTGCCCTTGAGGTCATGGCCGCAACCTTCGCCGTGCACGTGCTGGGCGTCGAAGCCCTCGGCGAAGCGCTGGCCGCGGTAATCGGCTTCTTCCAGGTGATGGCGCTGGATCATCGTGCCCATCGCGCCATCGATGATCAGGATGCGCTCGCGCAGGGCGCGGGCGAGTTTCTCGGCGCGATCGGGTTTCAGCCAGGGCAGGGCGGCGCTCATGCGGGACTCCAGGTCAGGGCTTGCTGGCGATCAGCGAGATCACTTCGAAATGCGGCGGGCGCTTCTCGCGCGTCACCGTCTCCAGGCTGGACACTTCCATCCCGGCCTTCTCGACGAACTTGCGCAGTTCCTTGGCGGCAAAGCCGAGGTTGACGTGGCCATAGGCCTCCACCGCCGCGCGATGCTCGTGCTTGGCCAGGCTGCACAGCAGCAGGCGGCCGCCGGGGCGCAGCACGCGCGCGGCCTCGGCCACGGCCTGGGCCGGCTTGGCGGCGTAGGTCAGCGCGTGCATTAGCACGACCAGGTCGAAACTGCGCTCGGCAAAGGGCAGGGCGTGCATGTCGCCTTCGCGCACTTCGACATTGGCCAGGCGGCGCAGGCGCTCGCTGGCGGCAGCCACGACACGGGCGCTGGTGTCGATGCACACGTAGCGCTTGGCATGCGGGGCGACCAGTTCGGCCAGCACGCCATCGCCGGAGGCGATGTCGAGCACGTCACCGGTCTCCAGCAGCGGCAAGGCGCTGCGCGCCAGTGCTTCCCAGGTGCGGCCCGGGGAGTAATGGCGTTCCATGTCGCCGGCGACCGAATCGGCCCAGTTCTGGTCGGCGGCGCGCATCGCCAGCACCCCGGCCACACGTTCGGCGTCCTGGCGCAGCAGCGGGTCGTCGCTGCCATTGCTCAACGCCAGCCACAGCGAGCGCTGGGCCGGGTCGATGGCGGCCTCGTCGAAACGGTAATACGCCGATACCCCGGCGCGGCGATCGCGGACCAGCCCGGCCTCCTTGAGCTTGGCCAGGTGGGTCGACACCCGTGGCTGCGCCAGCCGGGTGATCGCCGACAGCTCGGCCACGGTCAGTTCTTCCTGCTCCAGCAAGGCGAGCAGGCGCACGCGGGTCGCGTCGGCGAAGACCTTCAGGCGGGTCGACCAGTCTTCCAGGTCCATAAATATCTCTGTATCGCGATAACGAGATATTTTAGCGACGAACCGGGGTGGGTCAACCTACATACGCCTGCGAATGGTTGCGGCTACAATGGGGCCCACATTGCTTCCCCGGAGGGTTCGGACGTGGATTTCAGCTTTACCGAAGAACAATTGATGATCCAGGACGTGGCCCGGCGCATCGCCCAGGAAAAGATCGCGCCCAGCGCCGAGCACTTCGACCGCACGGGCGAGTTCCCGCTGGAGAACATCCAGGTGCTTGGCGAGAACGGGTTGATGGGCATCGAGGTGTCCGACGAATACGGCGGCGCCGGCATGGACCCGATCAGCTACGTGCTGGCGATGATCGAAATCGCTGCCGGCGATGGCGCGCATTCGACGATCATGTCGGTGAACAACTCGCTGTTTTGCTCGGGCATCCTCAAGCACGGCAGCGAGGCGCAGAAGCAGAAATACGTGCGCGCCATTGCCGAAGGTCGCGAGATCGGCGCCTTCGCCCTGACCGAGCCGCAGTCCGGTTCGGATGCCTCGGCCATGCGTTGCCGCGCGGTCAAGCAGGCCGATGGCAGCTATGTGATCAACGGCAAGAAGAGCTGGATCACCTCCGGCCCCGTCGCCAAGTACATCGTGTTGTTTGCGATGACCGCGCCGGAGAAGGGCGCGCGTGGCATCACCGCTTTCATGATCGATACCGCGCAGCCGGGCTTCCATCGCGGCAAGACCGAGCCGAAGCTGGGCATCCGGGCGTCTGCGACCTGCGAGATCGAGTTCGCCGATTACGTGGCCCAGGCCGAAGACGTGGTGGGCCAGGAAGGCGATGGCTTCAAGATCGCCATGGGCGTGCTGGATGCCGGGCGCATTGGCATCGCTTCGCAGGCCATTGGCATTGCCCGCGCCGCGTATGAGGCGACCTTGGCCTATGCGCGCGAGCGGCAGGCCTTCGGTGCGGCGATCGGTACCTTCCAGATGACCCAGGCCAAGATCGCCGACATGAAGTGCAAGCTCGATGCTGCCTTGATGTTGACGCTGCGCGCGGCGTGGCTGAAGGGGCAGGGGCAGAAGTTCAGCACCGAGGCCGCGGTGGCGAAGCTGACGGCGTCGGAGGCGGCGATGTGGATTACGCACCAGGCGGTGCAGATCCATGGCGGGATGGGGTATTCGAAGGAAATGCCGCTGGAGCGGTATTTCCGCGACGCCAAGATCACCGAGATCTACGAGGGCACCAGCGAGATCCAGCGGCTGGTGATCGCGCGGGCGGAGACTGGGTTGCGCTGATTGGCGCCCTCATCCGCCCCTTCGGGGCACCTTCTCCCGCTCGCGGGAGAAGGGTGCGGGTGCTGCTCTACTTGGTTGCACGCTGCAGGGGCCCGCTTCGCTCCCCTCTCCCGCTTGCGGGAGAGGGGTCGGGGGTGAGGGGCCTTAGAACTTCGCGTCAAACTCCGCCGCATAGCCGGTGTTGACGATCACCTTCTGCAACGCTTCGCTCACCTTGATGTTGCCCGCGACGATCTGGCGGCCATCCGGCCCCTTGTCGTCCATGCGCGCCGGCGCGGCGCCCTTGAAATCACACACGCGACCACCGGCCTCGCGCACCAGCAGCACGCCGGCGGCGATATCCCACGCCTTCACGCCTGCCTCGAAATACGCATCGGCGCGGCCACAGGCGACATACGCCAGGTCCAGCGCAGCCGAGCCGGTACGACGGATGTCTTCGGCCTGCGTCAGCAGGGTGTCCACGCACTTGAGCTGGCTGCCGGCCCGCGCGCGCTCGCGCGGCGGGAAGCCGGTGTGGATCATCGCCCCTTCCAGATCCTTGCGGTCGGTCACGCGGATGCGACGATCATTGAGCACCGCACCGGCGCCGCGGCTGGCCGTGAACAGCTCGTTGCGCAGCGGATCGAAGATCACTGCGTCCAACGGCTCGCCGTTTTCGACCAGGGCAATGGATACGCAGTAATGCGGGAAGCCACGCAGGTAGTTGCTGGTGCCGTCGAGGGGGTCGATCACCCACATGTAGCGACCGCTGTAGCCCTGCAGGCCGCCTTCCTCGCCAATCACGCCGTACTCCGGGTAGGCGCGCTTGAGTTCCTTGACGATCACCTTCTCCGCGTCCGCATCCACCTCGCTCGCATAATCCATGCGGCCTTTCTGCACCACGTTCAGCGCTTCGAGCTTGTTGATGTTGCGCAACAGCACGTTGCCGGCGAGGCGAGCGGCCTTGACCATGACGTTGACGGCGGGTTTCTGCATGGCGAAGGCTCCCGTGAAGGCAGAAGAAGGGGCGGAACTGGCGGGGGAAAAGAGCGGTTCGGCGTCGAGGCCGGCGCGCAGTTTACCATCTGCGGCTGATCCGCTCCCGAATATCCCATTCATGCAAGCCCATCCCGCCACTCCGCACCTTCGTTTCGTCCTCGTCGGCACCCAGCATCCCGGCAACATCGGGGCCGCGGCCCGCGCGATGAAGACCATGGGCCTGGCCCGGCTGGTGCTGGTGGCGCCGGAAAAGACCCCGGACGACGAATCGATGCGGCGCGCGGCCGGTGCCGACGACCTGCTCGCCGCCGCGCCGATCTACCCGACCCTGGCGCAGGCCGTAGCCGACTGCACCCTGGTGCTGGGCTGCACCGCGCGCGCGCGCCGGGTGCAGCTGGAGGAACTGCTGCCGGCCGAGGCCGCGCGGCGTGCCGTGGCCCATGCGGCCGGACCGGCCGAGGTCGCCGTGGTGTTCGGCCGGGAACGCACCGGGTTGACCAACGAGGAGTTGCAGCTGTGCCACCTGGCCGTGCACATCCCCTCCGACCCCGCGTTCAGCTCGCTCAACCTGGCCGCTGCCGTGCAGGTGCTGGCCTATGAAATGCGCCTGGCCCTGCTCGGCGAAGGCCAGGCGGGGCCAGCCCCCGCGGCCGACACCGGCTTTCGCGAGGGCGCGGCCAGCCACGCGCAAATGGAGGGTCTGTTCGGCCAGTTTGGCCAGACCCTAGACGAGATCGACTTCCACAAGGGGCGCTCCCCGGACTCGGCCATGCGCAAGCTGCGCCGGCTGTTCCTGCGCGCGGCGCTGAGCGAACAGGAGGTGCGCCTGCTGCGCGGCATCCTCTCCGACGCCCAGCGGATGGCGATGCTGGCGGGTAAAAATCAAGGCTGACTGTTGCACACGTCACGCTTTGAGCTAGGCTTGGCCGAATGCTTGGGGGGTGTCGGTTGATTGCTTTGCGCTGGCCGCGTTGGCGATGGCTGTGGGTCACCTGTGGGCTGTGGGTGTTGGGCGCATCGGCGTTTGCCGGGGTTGCCACAGCGGCCGAGCCGTCAACAGTGCTGGTGCTGGGGCGCATCAGCGACGATCCGAAGGTCCACTACGAACAACTCAAACCGCTGCTCGACTACGTCGTGCCGCGGATGCACGACGTGGGCATTCGCGAGGGCCGGATCCTGATGGCACCGGATGCCCAGCGCATGGCCAGCTACCTGCGCCGCGGCCGGGTCGATTGGGTCACCGAAACCGCCGGCACCGCGATGCTGCTGCAGCAGCGCAGCGGCGCGCGCCCGTTGCTGCTCACCGAGCGCAACGGCGTGCGCGAATACAGCACGGTGTTCTTCGTGCGCCGCGACAGCCCGGTGCATCAGATCGAACAATTGCAGGGACACTCCATCGCCCTGCAGAGCACGCTGTCGACCAGTTCCTACCTGGTGCCGGTGCTCACCCTGCTCGAACACGGCATGCGGCCCGAGATCCTGCTCGGGCCCAAGGATGAAGCCGCACCGGACGCGGTGGGCTATGTATTCGCCCGCTCCGAATTGAATATCGCCGCCTACGTGCACAAGCGCCTGGCCACGGCCGGCGCCTTCAGCAACCTGGATTGGAACGACGAAGGCCGCGTGCCGCAGGCGTTCAAGCACGATTTCCGCATCATCCACACCACGCCGCCGATCCCGCGGGCGGTGGAAATGGTGCGCGCCGACCTGCCGCCGGCGGTGGCCGAGCGCCTGCGCGAAGTGCTGCTGCAGGCCGCGCATGATCCGCAGGCCGCACCGGCCCTGCACAAGTTCTTCGGCACCTCCGGCTTCTATCCGGTGGACCCCAGCTCGCAACGCCAGTTGCAGATCCTGCGCGAGGGCCTGCAGCGGGTCAGGATGCAGGTCGAATGAGCCGGGTCCGCTTCGGGCTGCAGGCCCGCTTCCTCATCGTGATGGCCGTCGCGTTCGCGCTGGTCATCGGCATCCTGGTCCTGCTGCTGCAGCGGCAGACACGGATGCAGGCAGAAGTGCGTTCGCTCAGCGGCGCGATCATCCATGACCTGTTCGACCGCAGCCTGCGCTCGCGCGGCGAAGCGCTGGCCACTGAACTGTCCGACGCCCTGGTCAATCCGCTGTACTACTCGGACCTGGACCAGGTCGGCGCGCTGGTGCGCAACACCTCGCGCCAGCAGGTGGTCAGCTATGTGCGGGTGTTCGACCGCGAAGGGCGGCTGATCCACGACGGTTCGATCGACATTCCCGGCTACGGGCAGCCGATGCGCGACCCACTGGCGCAGCAGGCGGTGCAGGCGCACAAGCTGCTGATGCAGTGGTCGCCGGACGTGCTCGACGTGACCATGCCGGTGATGATGGGGGAGGAGCAGATTGGCGGCGTGCGCGTGGGGATGTCGCTGGGGCGGGTGCGCGAGCTTGAATCCGGCGCCAACAAGACCCTGCTCGAGCGCCTGGCCGAAGTGGGCAAGCGCGACCTGGGCTGGCTGCTGCTCCTGCTGGCCGGGCTGGCGGCGATCGCCACGGTGGTGGCGATCTATATCCAGCGCACCCTGGTCGGGCCGATCCGCTGGCTGGCCCAGGCAGCGCGGCAGATCGAGGCCGGCGACTACGCGGTGGAGCGCCGCAGCAGCGCCCGCAACGACGAAGTGGGCGAGCTGATCCATGCCTTCGGCCGGATGAGCGAGAGCATCGCCCGGCACGACCGCGAAGTGCGGCACATGGCCTATACCGACGCACTCACCGGCCTGACCAATCGCCTGGCCTTCCGCGAAAGCCTCGACCACCAGATGCTGGCGGCGCGCAACGCCGGCCGCCAGCTTGCGCTGTTGTTCGCCGACATCGACGATTTCAAGCGGGTCAACGACACGCTCGGCCACGAAGCGGGCGACGAAGCCCTGCTGCAGTTCTCCGCGCGCATCCGCACCGCGGTGGCGGCGCTGGGCGGCGACGAAGCCTTGCTGGCGCGGTTTGGCGGCGACGAGTTCGTGATCCTGGTGCAGGCCGGCGACGTACGCGAAACCGCCCATCGCCTGGCCGACCGCCTGGTGCAGGAACTGCGTCTGCCGTTGATGGTGGAGGGGCGCGAAGTATTCCTGGGCACCTCGATCGGCATCACCCTGTTCCCGGATGACGCCCGCGACGCCACCGCACTGCTGAAGAACGGCGACATCGCGATGTACCAGGCCAAGGTGGCGGGCAAGAACTGCCACCGCGCCTACAGCCGTGCGATGGACCACGCCGTCGAGCGCCGCGTACACATGGAGCACGAGCTGCGTGGCGCCTGGGAGCGCGGCGAACTGCGGCTGGTGTACCAGCCGATCTACCGCACCAGCGACCGGCAGATGGTGGGCGTGGAAGTGCTGTTGCGCTGGCAGCATCCGGCGCTTGGTGCGATTCCGCCCTCGGTGTTCATCGAGGTGGCCGAGCAGAGTGGGTTGATCGAGCAGATCGGCCCGAAGGTGCTGCGCGCCGCCTGTCTGGACGCGATGCAATGGCCGTTGGTTCCGGGCCAGCCGCTGCCGTTTGTCTCGGTCAATGTCTCACCGCGCCAGCTGCGCAGCGGCGAGATGGCCGAGACGGTCGCGCGTTGCCTGCGCGATTCCGGCCTGCCGCCCGCGCGCCTGCATCTGGAGCTGACCGAGACTGCGGTGATCGGTGACGAGATGCTGGCGGCGAGCCTGCTGGAGAAATTGCACCGGATGGGCGTGAAGGTGTGGCTGGATGATTTCGGGACGGGCTTTTCGGGCCTGAGCCACCTGCGCCAGGTACCGGTGGACGGGGTGAAGATCGACAAGAGTTTCGTTGCCGACCTGCAGCGCGATCCGGACGATCTGGCGCTGACGACGGCGATCATTGCGATGGCGCATTCGCTAGGGATCACGGTGGTGGCCGAGGGCATCGAGCACGAGGTGCAGTACCAGCTGCTGCGCGAGCGCGGGTGCGATCTGGCGCAGGGATACTGGTTCAGTCATCCGCTCAGTTCCAGTGACCTGGTGCAATTGAGAAACGGAATTTCATAAACCCCCCCGCCTGTCGGCGCGCCCCCCTTTCCAAGGGGGGCTGTTTCTCCATTTGGTTCTTTGCGCGTCTGGTGGTTTGCACTGGGCGGTAGCTTGCGTCGCCTTACGGTGCGGGCCCCGACCCCTCGGGGGCAGGCGTTTCGGTTCCGGCGTACGTCCATGTACTCAGTCACCGACCGTGGGCCATCCATGGCCCACTAACGCCTGCCCCCGAGGGGTCGGT
>Ga0160473_100708_pt1 | contig 20879 bp, 16 predicted proteins | sample HID1975I_E11MG_FD_108217 | JGI IMG/M metagenome (GOLD analysis project Ga0160473, IMG submission 108217) | Enriched soil microbial communities from UW Madison campus, WI, USA - HID1975I_E11 MG | ecosystem: Environmental > Terrestrial > Soil > Unclassified | place: USA: Madison, Wisconsin... | reverse complement strand
TCTTGAAGAACCGGTGGATAAAGTTCTTAGAGAAAATGTAAAGCTGGGTCATGAACAGGATTTATTAGATGACCTGAAAGAACTGATGCAAAAACACCGGATCGAATTCCTTCCTATTCTCGACAGCACAGGTAAGCTGAAAGAAGTTTTGTTTTGGGATGAAGTTTTTGAGACACAGCAGCCTGAAATTTTTAAACTCAATTGTCCTGTTGTTATAATGGCCGGAGGAAAAGGAACAAGGCTGAAGCCTGTAACCAATATCATTCCCAAACCTTTAATTCCTATCGGCGACAAACCTATTATAGAGCTAATTGTCGACAGTTTTGTTAAGGCAGGTGTGGCTGATTTTTATGTGTCAGTCAACTATAAGAAGGAAATGATAAAACGGTTTTTTGATGATATACCTGAGAAGAAATACAAAGTACATTACTTTGTCGAGAAAAAACCTTTAGGAACTGCAGGAAGCTTATTCTTATTAAAAGAAAAGTTAAACGCCACTTTTTTTGTTACCAATTGCGATATTCTCCTCAAACAGGATTATGCAGAGATTTTAGATTACCACTATCAGCATAAAAACGAAATAACACTGGTAGGTGCAATCAAGCATTACGCAATTCCTTATGGCACATTAGAGACGAAAGCGGGTGGGCAGTTAAAGTCGTTTCGCGAAAAGCCTGATGTGACGTTTTTAGTAAACGCCGGCATGTACATCCTCGAACCACATTTGCTAAATGAAATACCGGAAGACACTTTTTTTCACATCACTGATCTGATCGAAAAAATTAAAGCAAGAAACGGCAATGTAGGTGTATTTCCGGTAAGCGAAGGAGCCTGGATGGATATTGGTGAATGGAAAGAATATAATAAAACAATTGCCAGGATGGGCTTCGGAAGCTGAGAAACCAGGTAGAAGGGGAAGGGTACACAAACAAGCACTTGTTTTACTCTCCTTCGGGATTTCTTTTGTTCATCTCTTTACATCCCGACAGACAAGTAACAATAATATCTTATATCACCACCTGCAATTATTGCAGGTTTCCGAACAAGACCAGAACAAGAGCAAACCAAAGTATAGAGGAAATAGTGTATAAAAAAGGTTTTGCGGTGTAAAAAGAGAGATTTTGCCGCCAACTTGTCAGCTTTTTTCGATAAGGACCCATTATTCTTTTTTCAAACAGATATTTGATGTGGTCACGAGCACCTGGTGCTTTATTTAGATTTTTTCAATTTTTCATTCAATCATGTATTCAGCTCTCATTAATAAACAGGAAAGCCTGGCCGTTATTGGTCTTGGCTATGTAGGATTGCCCATCGCTTTAGCTTTTGCTAAAAATGTAAAAGTCATCGGTTTTGATATAAGTGAAAAACGCGTTGAAATGATGCGAAATGGTATCGATCCCAGTAATGAATTATCAAAAGAAGCTTTTGAAGGCGCTGATATTTCTTTTACTACTTCTCTCGAAGATTTGAAAATAGCTAAATTTTTTGTAGTTGCTGTACCTACTCCTGTAGATGCTCATAATGTGCCTGATCTTACGCCTGTATTAAAAGCATCAGAAACTGTCGGAAAAGTTGTAAAGAAAGGAGATTATGTTGTTTTTGAATCTACTGTATATCCGGGTTGCACAGAAGAAGATTGCCTGCCGGTAATTGAAAAGCTGAGCGGTTTAAAGATGTGTGATGATTTTAAACTGGGCTATTCGCCCGAACGTATTAACCCGGGAGACAAACAGCATACCCTGCAAAACGTAGTAAAAGTGGTATCTGGTTGTGATTCGGAATCGCTTGAAGAAATTGCAAAAGTGTATGAACTGGTGGTAAAAGCCGGCGTACACAGAGCTTCTTCTATAAAAGTGGCTGAAGCAGCTAAGATCATCGAAAATACCCAGCGCGACATAAACATTGCCTTGATGAATGAGTTGTCGATTATTTTCGACAAAATGAACATCAATACGTATGAAGTTTTAGAGGCGGCAGGCACTAAATGGAATTTCCTTAAGTTTTCTCCCGGTCTTGTCGGTGGGCATTGTATAGGCGTAGATCCATATTATCTTACCTATAAAGCCGCAGAACTGGGTTTTAATTCCAGGGTCATCCTTTCGGGCCGGTATATAAACGATAATATGGGCAATTACCTGGCAAAAAAAGTTTTGCAGCACATTATTCAAAATACAGATAACGTAAAACAGGCTAAAGTATTGGTGTTGGGTGCTACTTTCAAAGAAAATGTGAGTGATATCCGTAACTCAAAAATTTGGGATGTAGTGAAAAGCTTGCAATCTTACTTCCTGAATGTCTTCGTGAGCGATCCTTTTGCCGACAGTGAAGAAGTGTATGAAGAATACGGAGTACACTTAATCAAAACGATCGACAATGACTATGATGCAGTCATTGTTTCAGTTCCTCATCAGCCTTACTTAGCATATAACGATGAATTTTTCAGTTCTATTACGAAAGAAAATGCTTTAATAGTCGATTTAAAAGGTATTTATAAAGATAAGGTGACAAACAGAAAGTACTGGAGTTTTTAGCAAAAGGATGAGTACGACCGTACCAGCTCCATAGTTAAACTAATCTACTGTTAAACATTTCAATCTTGCAGGTACCTGCTCTATATTCGCACTTTTTTATCAGTCGTAGTAAATAGCGAAATATTTAGAAGATTGTTGTAGCTACCGAATCAGATTTTTTTAAAATTTATCATGAAAAACATCGTTATTATTATAGCAATATGTATTTATTGCAGTTCGTGTGTAAACGAACGAAAGTTCACTTATTTTAGAGATGTTCCTGACACTATTGCATTATTTAATATTGCTGATACGGGTTACAAGCCTGTTATAATAAAGCCTGATGATCTATTACAAATCAATATTAGCAGCCCTAATCCTGAAGCAAATACTTTTTTTGTTTCTCCCGGCACTAGTTCTTCTAGTATAAACGGCACAACTACAACTGCAAGTGCAAACAATATGGCCAATACTTATTTAGTAGATAAAGATGGTGTTATAGAACTGCCAATTGTAGGAAGAGTAAACGTGAAGGGACTTACTACTATACAGGTAAAAGATGAAATAAAAAATAAAGTTTTGACATTTTTAAAAGACCCTATCGTAACGGTCCGGCTGCAAAATTTTAAAATTACAGTGCTGGGTGAAGTAAATCGCCCTGCGAATTATATTGTGCCTAACGAGCGGGTTTCACTGTTGGATGCTATAGGTATGGCAGGAGATCTGACTCTGTATGGGCAAAGGGAAAATGTACTCCTGATAAGGGAACTGGAAGGCAAAAAAGTATTGACCCGCCTTAACCTCAACAACAGTAACCTGTTTCAATCACCTTACTATTATTTGCAGCAGAATGACATTGTTTATGTGGAACCTAATAAGGCTAGAGTGGCAAGTACTGATATGACCAGGATTAGAAATTTTACCATTATTACTTCACTAACCAGCCTTGCTACCATTATTATTGCAAGATTATTTTAATTAATAAAAGTCTCTTATTTAATATGTCTTTGGAAACGCCCCAGTCCCATACTATGCAGCCCATACAACAGGACGAAGATTTCGACCTGCAGAAAATAGTGGGATATATAATAAATTTCTGGTGGTTATTTGTATTGTTTCTTGGACTGGCACTAACTGTTTCGTATTTATATCTGAGATATAGTACGTCTCAATATAGAGTACAGGCAAAGATATTAGTGAAAGATTCAAAAAAAGGTGGGGGTTCTTCAGGAGCAGAAGTTTTTGACGACTTGGGACTATTAGGTGGCCTGAGCAGTGCAGATAATGAAGTTGAATTGTTGAAAAGCCGGACATTGATGGAAAATACGGTAAAAGCGTTGCAATTGAATGTGCGTTACTATGCCGAAGGTAAAGTGAAACAAACAGAGTTGTTCAACGCAAATCTTCCTTTTGCGCTAACGCTTGTTGGGGTGGAGGAGGACAGTCTCACTAAAGCAAAAGAATTGACGTTTAGTGGCATTGATAACGAGAGGTTCAAAATAGAGTATCGTGAAGCAGAAAAAATAGCGAAATACGCAGACACTTTACAAATCCCTTTTGGCAAAATGGTATTTATTCATACTAATACAAGGCGTGACAACAGTACACCTATCACTATTGTAGTCAGTCGGCAGGAAGATGCTGTGGCTAATTTTCAAAAAGCGCTATCGGTGGCTGTAACAGGCAAAACAGTAAGTACTATAGATCTGGCATTGAATGATCCTATACCCGAGAGGGCTGAACTGCTGTTGAATACTTTGATCAGGATTTATAACAGTATGAACACTGAAGACAAGAATCGTATAGCAGATAGTACTATTGCCTTTATTGATAGCAGATTAGTTTATGTAACACAGGAATTGGGTACAGTTGAAAAGGACATTGAGCAGTTTAGACGTAGTAATGAGTTAACAAACTTATCATCTCAGGGGCAACTCTTGCTCGAAAACAGTAGTGAATATTTCAAACAATTGTCACAGCAGGAAGTGCAGATCGCTATTGTTAATTCGTTGGAGAATTACTTGAAAAATGAGCAGAATACCGCCCGGACAATTCCAGCAGGACTGGTGATACAGGATCCTACTTTTAGCAGTATGGTAGAAAAATACAATAGCCTGCAATTAGAGAAAGACAGGCAGCTACAGAGCACCACTGAAAACAATCCTTTGGTTCAACGCCTTAATGTGCAAATAGCTAACCTGAAAGCGGATATCATAGCCAATTTAGCTACCATTAAACGCAGTATGCAGATCACCAGGGACCAATTGCAAAAGCGAGCTAATTCTTTTGAAAGCCAGATACAGAAGGTACCTGGTAAAGAGAGAACATTTTTGGAGTTTTCAAGGCAGCAGACTATAAAGCAGGAATTATACCTGTATCTGTTGAAGAAAAGGGAAGAAACTGCGGTAAGTAAAGCGGCAAATATCGATAATGCCCGTATTGTTGATAGTGCTAAAGCAGATCGTACCCCTTTTTCACCTAAAGTGCAGCTACTGTACCTTTCAGCTTTGCTTGCAGGCCTGGTTGTTCCGGCACTTATTTTATATGTTCGTAGCCTGCTAAATAATAAGATAGAAACAAAAAAAGACATTACCGCAGTCACTATGGCCCCTGTTGTAGGGGAAATTGGTCGAAGCCCGTATCCTGACAGCCTTGTAGTAATTGAAAATCCACGTCACCCGGTAGCCGAGCAGATCCGTTTATTAAGGACGAACCTCGATTATATGCTTCCGTTAAAAACAGACGGAAGGGTGATAATGATAACATCAAGCATGAGCGGGGAGGGTAAATCGTTCCTATCTCTGAATCTTGCGGCAATGTTGGCAATAGGAGGTAAAAAAGTAGCATTACTTGAATTTGATTTGCGAAAACCCAAGCTCTCGAAATACCTCGGTTTAACAATTAATGACGGGTTGACTAGTTTCCTGATCCAAAAGACTACTGATATTAATAAACTGTCATTAGTGGTACCAGGAATAGAAAGTTTATATTTTTTTGGGTCCGGGGCTATCCCACCTAACCCTGCTGAATTAATAAATACAGAACACACATCAACTCTCTTTTCACTACTTAAAAGCAGCTTTGACTATGTAGTTATTGATGTGCCACCGGTAGGTGTCGTTACCGATGCTTTATTGCTTTCGTCTTATGCTGATGCCAGCTTGTATGTAGTTCGTCAGAAATATACCTTTAAAAATCAGTTGCAACTGTTGGAAGAGCTCTATCAACAAAAAAAACTGCGAAACATAGGAATCGTGGTAAATGATATTAAAAAGCAGAAGGGATATGGGTATGGGTATGGGTATGGATATGGGTATGGGTACGGAAGTTATGGTGAGGAAGTGGTAACACGCCGAAAATAAGGCATGCTTTATTTTCCCTTTCTTCAATCTTAGCCGAAGCTATAGCTGAACTGTATAGCTATATGCTCGTAGGCAAAGAAGGAGGTATTAATCCGACTCACTTTAAACAATTGTATAAATTAAATGGCTCAAAGCCTTAAATCAAAAACTGCAAAAGGCTTCGCCTGGAATTTTGGTGGTACTTTACTTCAACAAGGAAGTACCTTTATTGTTTCTATTTTTTTAGCGCGGATATTAAGCCCTGCAGAATTTGGCTTAGTAGGTATGGCAATGGTTTTTATTTCTATTAGCCAGGTTTTTATTGACGTTGGTTTTGCATCAGCATTAATACAGCGACAGGACAATACAAGTTTAACATACAGCTCCATTTTTTACTTAAATATTGTTTTAGGTTTATTACTTACGGCAGGCTTTTATTTCTGTGCGCCGCTAATTGGTGCTTTTTATAAAAATGCGCAGGTAACTTCTTTAGTAAGGTGGTTGTCTCTGATTTTTCTTTTTAATTCATTTGACATTGTGCAGATGACGATTCTAAAAAAGGAATTGAATTTTAAAACCTTAACAGTAAGAACATTTATTGCAACATTAATCGGCGGAATAGCCGGCGTAATAGCTGCTTTTTGGGGTCTGGGAGTGTATAGTATCGTTATTCAAAAAGTTTTAACTGCTGTATTAGGAACCATTTTTTTGTGGAGCACTACTCATTGGCGGCCGGACTTAAAGTTTTCTTATAAAGAAGTAAAAAAACTTACAGGTTATAGTGCTTTTATCTTCTTTGATCAGGTTTATTATCAAATCACTATGCAGCTTGATATCCTGGTAGGTGGAAAGGTTTTTAGTCCTAAAGTTCTTGGATATTATACCAGGGCTAATAGTTTACGAAATTTAGTAACTCAATATTCTTCGTCAAGTTTATCTGCTGTTTTCTTTCCTGTATTGTCGTCTTTGCAAGATAAGGAAGAAGAATACAGACGGGTATATTTTAAAGTAATCTCTGTTATTGCATTTATTAGTTATGGCTTAACAGGTGTTATGTGTATACTTGGCAGAGATATAATTATAACATTGTTTGGTGCAAAATGGGAATCATCAATACCTATATTCCAGGTATTAATTTTAAGTGCCGGTAATACGCCTTTAAATAATATGATGAACAATGCTTTTTACAGCAAGGGGAAATCAAAAGAGAACTTTTATATAGGCGTTTTTAGAAAGTCGTTAAGATTTCTTCCTTTGTTCATGATGTACTATTCGGGCATGTTTGCATTTACGGTAGCACTTGTAGCAATGAATTATGTTACTATTGTCTGCAATGTTTTCTTTTTACAAAGCTTTCTTGGACTATCTGCTAAGAAGCACTTTCAGAAGATTTTTGAAGGACTGTTTCCATTAGCTATTGTTTTGACTGGTTTTTTTTATTTCCATGTTGCTACTACCTGGCTGAGGGTTATTTGGGCAATCGGCTTTGTTATTATCTATATATTTTTTTCTAAGATTATGAAGACTGAGGGATTAGAGTTTCTTGTTAACAACATTCAACCAATTAGAAAGAAATTTATGGCCTTGAAGCTGAAATTTTTGCCATAGCGGAATGGTGGTAAGTTTACGATTTATTAGTATCATCAATAAAATATTACTTGTATGGATTTCAATACTTTGTTTCCTGATGAAAGAGAAAAAGGAAAAACTGCGCTTGAGCAGTGTCATCTGGTAATGGTTCGGATGCTAAAGATTATGGATTATTTGTGCACTAAGCATAATATAAAATATTTTTTAACTGGAGGCTCTCTGTTAGGTGCGATAAGATTTAAAGGTATTATACCTTGGGATGATGATATGGATATAGGTATGACACCGGAGAATTATGAGAAGTTTGTTCAATATGCTGTACCCGAATTACCTTATGATATATTTTTTCAATCTGATGAAACGGATCCCTATTTTCCCGCCTGTCACATTACCGATGCAAAATTAAGAGATAAATATAGCACCTATATCCATGCGAAGAGTAGAAAATGGCAGGACGGATTAATGGTAGATATACTAGTTTACTACAGGGCTTTTTTGCCAAACAACACTTTGATTTTTTTGTTAAATCGCTTTCTAAGATTTCTTTGGTATCGTAAACATCAAGGTAGCAAAAAAAGGGCAAAAGTTCTTAAATGGATCTCAAGATACTCCCCTATTCCGCTTGTATATAGTGATAATGAAGTACACAGCCTTGCAACGGCGAATGCTGGGAAAAAATTTTACTTTTATAAAAAAGAGATTTCGAAATTGATTAAGGTTCCTTTTGAAGACATGGAAACATGGATTCCTGTTGGTTATGATGCCTTTCTTACCAGGCAATATGGTGATTATATGAATGACAACAGGCCAAGACGACATGGTATAGATTTCCCCGATGCTTTTACACCTTGCGAGCATACAGAAATCTTATACTGGAAAGATAGAAATAAAGTAAAGACGTGATTAGAACCTTTTATGTACATATTATGTACATATAAATGTTTTTTTATTAAAATCATTTTAGCAAATGAATTTTGACAATATATTCCCCGACGTGCGAGAAAAAGGAGAAACGCTTACAAGACAATGCCAGTTGGTTATGATCCGAATGCTGAAAGTTCTGGATTACTTATGTGCAAAACATAATATTCAATATTTTGTGACAGGGGGAACAATGTTGGGTGCTATACGGCATAAAGGTTTTATTCCCTGGGATGATGATCTCGATGTTGGCATGACGAGAGCTAATTATGAGAAGTTTGTTAAGTATGCTGTTCCTGAACTTCCCAATGATATTTTTTTCCAAAGTGATGAAACTGATCCGCCATATCCATCTGCACATTTTATGGAAGGTAAATTAAGAGACAAATACAGTAGCTATAGTACAAAACTTAAGAGGTGGCATAATGGATTGCAGATCGATATTTCAGTTTATGACCGGGCTTATCTTCCTCATAACTTTTTCATCTTCTTAATGAATCGGTCCCTAAAAGCTTTAAAAATAAAAGATAAAAAAAGAGCAGGAATTCTAAAAAGCATCGAAAGATATTTCCCCTTTCCCTTTGTTTACTCTTGTAGTTTCATATTTCAAAGAAAAATGATAAAGTTGGGTACGAATTATATAAGACCAAAAGAATTATCGTCACTACTAAAAATAAAGTTTGAAGATATGGAAACGTACATTCCTAAAGGTTATCATGGGTACTTAAAAAGACGATATGGGAATTATATGGAGCCACCGCCAGAGTATAAACAAAAGGGACAACACAATAATGATAACTACATGCAAATTTTTGGCTCTGAAGAATCAGAAGATGAATATGTTTCTGATCCTTTTAGGCCTTGTAATCATAAAGAAATTTTGCACTGGAAAAATCGAAATTTGAGTTCCTTCGTTAATAAATAATTTTTGTTTGCCCTCTTTACTACTTCGGCTTATTTAAAATAAATTTTTAGTCAGGAATGACTTATTTAATAACTATGAACATTGCGGTAATATTTGCAGGAGGAGTTGGTACCAGAATGAATTCCACAGCCAAACCTAAACAATTTCTTGAGCTTCATGGCAAAGCTATCATTATCCATACTATTGAGTTGTTTGAGCGGCATCCTAATATTGATGGTATCATTATTTCGTGCGTAGAAGATTGGATCGAATATTTAAAAGAGCTTTTACATAGATTTCATATAAATAAAGTAGTAGATATTGTTTCGGGGGGCGAAACAGGACAACTATCTATCTATAATGGATTAGTGGCTGCTGAGCGGCATTTTCCCAATGATTCGATTGTATTGATCCATGATGGAGTTAGACCATTAATTAAGGAGCAAACAATTACTGATAATATAGAACAAGTTATAAAATGCAGAAGCGCAATTACTACTGCACCTACAGTTGAAACCTTTGTTGTAGTGGACGACAATTTCTCAGTTGTAGAAATTCCAAAGAGATCCTCATCTAAATTAGCGAAAGCGCCGCAAAGCTTCATTTTATCCGACATATTAACTGTACACAAGCAAGCCCAGGAAGACAAAATTATTGACTCAATTGATTCCTGCACACTTATGAATTTGTATAATAAACCTTTAACGTTAATTGAAGGGCCAGTAGAGAATATAAAAATTACCACCCCTACTAATTTTTACGTTTTTCGGGCAATCTTTGAAGCAAGAGAAAACAATCAAATACTGGGAATTTAAATAAAGTAATAAATGATAAGTTATCAGAATCGTATTGTACAAGATGATTTAAAAGCTTTATACAGCTCCACTGTTGACTGGAACTTTCTTAAAAATCAATGCATTCTTGTAACAGGTGCTACGGGAATGCTGGCATCTTATTTTTCATTTATGTTAATGTATTTAAATGAACATCATGGTTTTAATATTCATTTAATTCTTCTTGCCCGAAAAATGGAAAGCCTCAACCAGGTTTTTGGAGAAAATTTAGAGAAAACAACTTTAATTGTTCAGGATGTTAGTGAAGATATTTATTTTGATGGGAAGATTGATTACATAATTCATGCTGCTGGCGCTGCTAGTCCCTATTACATTATAAATGATCCGGTAGGGATCATAAAAGCAAATACTTTAGGAACTTTCAATGTTTTAGAATTAGCAAGAAAAGCAAAAACAAAAAAGGTAATCTTTACTTCTACCCGGGAAGTTTATGGAAAAGTGGAAAATAAAGAAGTAATTGCAGAATCTGATATGGGAGTAGTTGACCCCCTCGATTCACGTTCCTGTTATCCTGAAAGTAAAAGAATTGCTGAGACGCTGCTTAAAAGTTATTCCAATCAGTATAAAGTCCATTTTAATACGCTAAGAATTGCTCATACTTATGGGCCTGGAATGCAAACACAAAATGACGGCAGAGTAATGGCTGATTTTATTAATAATGCTAAAGAAAACCTCGATATAACACTTAACAGTTCCGGAAACGATGAAAGAGCGTTTTGCTACATTACAGATGCTGTTGAAGCCATGTTTAGAGTATTGATAAAAGGAAATAACAATGAAGCATATAATATTGCAAATGAAACAGAGCCAATAACAATAATAGAACTCGCAGAACTTATTCAAACTGTTTCGGGAAACCAAAAAGAAGTTTTTGCTGGAAAGGATAATGTGTCAAAACCAGGTTATTGTAATTATAAAAGGGTAAAATTAAATACTTCTAAAATTGAAATATTGGGTTGGAGGCCAGAAGTTTCTCTAAAAGAAGGTCTAGCTAAAACATTAAAAGCAATTAAAGCAACATGAAGGAGGATTTTTCAAAATATAACGGAGAGGGTACGCCCCTTCGAAAGGCACAGTTACGTTTACTTGAAATGATGGTGGAGTTTGACAGGATTTGTAAAAAATATAATATACCATATTTTATAAGTGGAGGAACATGTCTCGGAGCGGTGAGACATGGAGGTTTTATTCCCTGGGACGATGATGCGGATATTGATGTCATGAAAAAAGACTATAAAAAGTTAATAAAAATACTTCAACAGGAACTTCCTGAAAGATACTTTGTTCAAACTCCTAATACTGATAAACAGTTTTATCGTCTTTTTATGAAAATAGTTGATAAAGATTCCCTTGTAATTTACCCTGGTGAAAATAAAATCAGGAGCAGATTGGAATATAAAGGTCTTTCTTTAGATATATTTCCGATAGAAAAAATTTTTTCCTATCGGGTAAAAAAGACAATTGATTTTTTTTATGCAAGTGCATTTGTGATAAAGCGAACCGGCATTGGAAATAATTTTAAAAGAATTGTAGCTTATGCAATTTGGCCGGTGATGAAAGTAATTGTATTTGGTGCAAAGACCATTTCCTTCATTTCTAATAAGGAGAAAATTTGCCATTCTTACGGAACCAATATTATTCCCAAGATAAAGTATTCAAATATTTTTACACCTAAAGAAATAATATTTGAAGGATATTCTTTATCTGGTCCTGCAAAACCACATGAATATCTTCAAGATCTATATGGAGATTACATGACTATTCCACCTGAGAATAAACGTGAAGTTCATGCGGAAAAAATTGAAGTTTTTTAGAAACTTCTTTCAAAAGTGTTATTTAAACTTCTTTCATAATATAATATAATTCCAATTAATATTTTTGTGTGACTGCTTTTTTGCTAAATGAAATTAAAGAGGAAAATGGATCACTAGCGTTGCGTTGTTAGCTCGTTAAATTCTTTGAAAGCTAAGCCCATATTGAATTATATTAGGTTTCGTCACTAAAACGATTTGAATTTTTAAAATAGTCTCTTACATATATAACTATCTGATAATCAATTGATAATTTTTAAAAAAACCTTATAACGCAACGATAGTGAAAATGAATTATAAATGAAAAAAAATATTGCAGTTATATTAGCAGGTGGAAGAGGTGAAAGACTAGGAGATAGCCGGCCCAAACAATTATTAAAAATTGCAGGTAAGAAGGTCATTGAACATACCCTTGAAGTTTTTGAAAGCCATCCGCTTATTGATGAGATGGCAATTGTATCAAATGCGGATTATGTAAGGGATATAGAGGAAATAGCAAAGGTTAATTCATTTACCAAGCTGAAAAAGATATTAAACGGTGGGGCTGAACGTTATCATTCCAGTTTATCTGCCATTAATTCATACGCTGATCAGGACGTGAACCTGATTTTCCATGATGCGGTACGGCCTTTGGTAAATCACCGGATCATATCTGATTGTATTACAGCTCTGGAAAAATATAATGCTGTAGATGTCGCAATTAAAACCACAGATACTATTATTCAGGTAAGAAATGGTTTAATTGAAAATATCCCAAACAGAAATTTTTTGTACAATGGCCAAACTCCACAAGCCTTTAATATATCTACAATTAGAAAAGCTTATGATTTAGCATTAAAAGATCCTGATTTTAGAGCAACAGATGATTGTGGAGTAGTAAAAAAATATTTGCCTGACGAATCGGTTTTTGTTGTTTTTGGGGAACAGTTTAATATGAAACTTACTTACAAAGAAGATATTTATCTATTGGATAAGTTATTCCAGCTTAAATCCACTTTAAATAAAGGCTTAATTCTAACGGAAGAAATAAAAAATGCACTTACGAGAACAGTTGTTGTTGTTTTTGGAGGTACTTACGGAATAGGGAAGGATATATTGGAAATATGTAAGTCTTTTGGATCAAAAGTTTATAGTTTCAGCAGATCCACAGGTATTGATGTCTCCAATATTGAAAATGTGCAAAAAGCTTTAAAAGAGGTTTATACTAAAGAAGGAAAAATCAATTTTGTTGTAAATACTGCGGCCATTTTAGAAAAGCAGCCTTTAAAAAATATGTGTTATCAGGATGTTATTAAAAGCGTAAATGTAAATTATCTAGGTTCTATTATTGTTGCGAAAGAAAGTTATCAATATTTACAAAAAACAAGAGGAGCAATTTTATTATATACTTCCAGCTCCTATACCAGGGGAAGAAGCTTATATAGTTTATATTCTTCCTCTAAAGCGGCTATTGTAAATTTTGTGCAGGCATTGAGTGAAGAATGGGACGATGTAAGAATTAATTGCATTAATCCAGAAAGAACAAAAACGCCTATGAGAATTAAAAGTTTTGGTATTGAACCAGAAGATTCTTTATTAAAATCAGAGGAGGTTGCTATTGCATCTATTAAAACCCTTTTTTCAGAAAAATCCGGTCAGGTTGTTGATATTAAGTTATGAAGCAGTTAAATGATGAAAGTGTCAAGCAAATCCAATTAGATATTCTTGATAAGGTAGTGAAGTTTTGTGAAGAGAATAATTTAGTTTATTTCCTTTGCGGCGGAACACTATTAGGTGCGATCCGGCATAAAGGATATATTCCATGGGATGATGATATTGATCTGATGATGCCAAGAAAAGATTATGAGACTTTAAGCCACACATTTAAATATGATGGATTAAAATTGTATGCGCACGAGTTATTATCAAATTACAATAAGCCTTTTATAAAAATAGGAGATACTTCAACAGATTTGATTGAAAACTCTGTTAACGAATATAAGATCGGCGTAAATATTGATATTTTCCCTCTTGATGGTTTTCCGGATAACATAAAGTTAATAAAGAGGCATATTAACAAAATAGAATTTTACAGAAGGTTGCTGGTTTTGAAACATTTGAAGAAAAGAGAAGGTAGATCTTTTTATAAATCGGTCACTTTAAATTTATCTAAATATTTTTTGTATTTTATTTCAACAAAAAATCTATTAGAAAAGATAAGCAATAGAGCACGAAAATATAATTTTGATTGGTGTGCAAATGCAGGAATAGCTGTTTGGGGATATGGTAAAAAAGAAGTTTGTCCGAAGGTTGTCTTTGAGAGTAGTATCAACATAGAATTTGAAAATAAATTCTATAAAGCGCCTAAAGATTACGCAGTTTATTTATCGAATGTATATGGAAATTTTATGGAACTTCCTCCGGTAGAAAAGCGAATTACACATCATGACTATAAAGTTTATGGATAAAGTTTTTCGGAACCATTTTAAGATTATCGTTTCTACATCTTAAAGTTAAAGTATTATCATGTTGAAAAAGAAGATTTTATTGTGTGTATTTCTCATTGAATCTATCCTCCTTTTCAAGGTGCAAGCTCAATTAAGAGATAACCACGTAGTTAATGTAAAAGATTTTGGTGCGAAAGGAGATGGAATTGCTGACGATAGTAAAGCAATTAATAATGCGGTTACTGGATTAATTACTTTAGGTAAATCAACTTTGTTCTTTCCAAGGGGCAGCTATAAAATTAGCTCAACGATAAGGTTGCATGGAAACAAGATTGAAATTATTGGGGAATCTGCGCAATCCACTATTTTGAAGGCTGATCATGTGGTTGATATATTGGCTACAAATGGTAAAATAAATGATAGTCTTATTATTAGAAACATAGGTTTTGATGTGAAGAGTACTAAAAGTGCGGCAATAAGAGTTTTAGGGTCTGTTCTTCAGGATCGGCCGACCCTTATAGAGCATTGTGATTTTTATGGTGCTGATTTATATAATATTTGGTTGGATGGGGCCAGGAATGTTACAATATCGGATAATATTTTCCGGGGGGAAGGCAAAGGTAGAGGAACAGGCATAGAATTGATCCATGGTTGTAATCAAATAAGAATTAATGACAACAAATTTTTATATCTATTAAGGGGAGTATATATTGTTGGCAGGATTCCTAATTATAAAACCCAATTGCTCCCAAATACGAATATTATATTCTCTAATAATTATGTGGATTTAGCATGGTATTTACTACCGCCCAAATATGAAGGAGAAGGAAGCCGGATTGTTTACACTGAAAATTCAATTTATGATCCCGGCGCTAATTTTAAATCATTAAATAAAGAAGATAACATAAGGGTTTTGCAGCCTCTTTTATCCGGATATGTTTCTGAAACAGGCGCTGACTATTTTATAGATAATTGCGTTGATTTTGTAAGTAGCGCTATTAAAAAAGGTGATTTAATCAGGATAGGGAATAAGGAAGCCTTAATAGATAGTGTCACTAATAAAAATAAGCTATTGATAGAAAAGTGGATATTTCAGGCAGATTTAAAAGATACTAAAAAACCAGATGAAGGGAGTTATAAGATATCGAGAATAATTATGGGTAAAGTAAAAAATTATTCAGAAAATAAAATTATAGTTTGGAGGTTCTACGATTTTTACGGAAATGAGGTGACCCCTAAAACGGGATGGTTATACGAAATTTTATTTCCACACCCTGATTATCCTTTTTTTGCCACTGTTAATAATAGTAATTTTACGATTAACAATAATATCTTTAAAAGAGGCTGGGCGGACCAGGTGGCTATTAATGGAGAGAATGCAACTATTACCGGAAATCTTATTAGCGATGGACAAGATATGGGTATTACCTTACTTGGAAAAGGACATTCGGTATGCGGTAATAAGATTGTTCATCAAAGAACGGGAATATGGATGGAGTGCGAAAATAGCATCTTTAAGGATAACGAGGTGATAGATTGTGAGTGGGCCACAGATTATGATGTTAAACCACGGGCTTACTTATATGTCAGGGGAATGAATAATAAAATATCGAACAATACTTTTAAGCGGAATTTGGTTTCTGGAAAACCTAATATTGAGGCAGTTATCGTTAATAAGTCGGGAGAAATTGGAATTAGTATCGCTAACAATACTAAAGAAAATATAAGATAAGAGAAGAGAAGAGAAGAGAAGAGAAGTATATTGTATGAAACTAATTGTTTATATATTATTGCTGTTTATCCCTTATTGCCTTCTTGTGCAAGATACTGAGAGTATGGCAGTCGTATTGTCTATAATTTTAATTTTAAATATTATCTCAAATTACCGAACTAAAAATAAAATTTCTTATATCGATGTATGGAACATTGGTTTCTTGTACACCGTTTGTGGTGAAATGATTCTTTCCAGTCAATATCTGAACATCCATCAAGATGGATTAACAGTAGTAAGGTATATCCTGATTGCTAATGTATTGGTAAATATTGGGTTTTACACAAATATAAAACCAATGGCACCTAATAAGCCGATTGTAATGTCAGGCATATCATCAAGGGAAGCTGCCCGTTTTGGTAAGCGGATATTGAATGCTTTATTGTTATTATCGACTATTTATTTTATAGAATTTATCGGACCTGCCTTGAACTCGTTTGAGAGAGGAAGAGCTGCCTTGTTAAGTTCCGCGGAAGGAGGTAGCGCCGACATTTTTAGAAATGTCATTAAGGGGATTAGTTCGATTGCACCGATAATGGGAGCTTATTACCTTAGATACTATTTAAAATATAAATACAAGCTACGTTTTATAGTTGTCTTATTGTTATGTGTTATTCCTCAAATATTATGGGGAACCCGCTATGTGTTACTATTCTCTTTGATCGCTCCAATAATTGTTTTTTTTGACAGAAAAAAGTTATCATCTAAAATTATTATGGGCGGCATTGTTACTTTAATGTTATTAGTAGTTTCAATAAACTATATTAAGCTAAACCGGGACAATAGGACGACGGTAAACCGGACAGGACAAAATGGTTTTGTGAAGCAAGTTGCTTCTCTAGGTAGTAATGAAGGGATTGTTGACGGAACTTTAGATATTTTTAACTATACCCATTCTCATGGATATTTTTATGGAGAGCAAAGCGCCTTTGTGCTTTATTTTTGGGTGCCTCGAAGTATATGGTTTGAAAAACCCACTCAACTGAGCTATTGGTTGGTTAGGAAAAACCATGTTGTATCCGATGTATTTAGTGCAGCTTATGGCTTCTGGGGCGAGTTATTTATGGATTTCGGATACTTTTCTTTGTTGATTATATTTTTTATAGGAACATTATTGAAAAAACTGGAAATTCTAAAGGATTTTTATCTAAAAAACAGAAGTCCCAAAGCAGTTTTTTATATTGTTGGCTTTCCTGTATTATTTCTAAGTATTAGATCACCACAAACCGCAATAATTAATCTACTGCTTATTGGTTTGATTTATTTCCTTCTAAATTTTCTTTTTACGAGATTTGGATTGCTGAGGAAAAGAAGGCGTTATAGTCCGATAGTCATTTTTAATCAAAATTATCCATAAATTCAAATGATTCTAATTGACGCATTGTACGTAAACATTGGAGGTGCCAGGATTTTACTAGATTTTCTTATTGAAGAGAAAACTAAGTTGCAAGTGTTCTACCTTTTAGATAAGCGGGTTGAAAATGACCATCCGGAGATAAAAAAAAGTAATGTTGTTCTTTTTCAAAAAGCGACCCTTTGGGAGAGACGCCGTTTTTACCTCCAACACCGATCAAAGTTTTCCACGGTTATTATACACCTTCGAGGTAGTTAAAAGTGCAATTCAGGAGTTTGATAAAAGTATAATTTCAATCTCACCCACTCATGGAGATTTTCAATATGCTAATATCTTGAGAATAGACAGACAGAATATTATAATAATTGATTGGGAAAGTGTTAATCAAAGGTACATTGGCTATGATTATCTAACTTTTATATTAGAAGCTATATGTAATAAAGGAGTGATATCCTGGTATGCATTTCAGGAGAAATTAGGGAAAGATAAATTCATTTCCGCATTTATAGGGATGTATATTTCAAAAATACATAATATCAGAAAAAGTTTTATTCTTTATTTGAAGGAAGACTTTTATTATCAAATAGAGAATACATGTGCAAGTATTTTTTATCACCCCTGCCTAGGCTTAAATATTCTTCTTGAAGAATTCAATAAGTCATTGCAGGAATTCAGCTTAGTAAATAGTGAAAGAAAAAATAATTTTTATTAATCAGGTAACAGGACCTATAGTTATAGATATAGTCAATGTATTTGCAAGACAAGGTCATATAGTAGTTCTATATGCAGGTCAAGTTGAAATGACTTATGCAAATGTTCATCCTAATGTTAGAGTTAAAAATTTATGCTCATATAAAAGAAGTTCATCTCTTTTAAGGGTGCTTACATGGGTGGTCTTTTTTATTCAGTCATTCGTTTGTTTGTTTTTCGAGAAAAGAACAAGCAGGCTTTTTATAGTTTCGAATCCCCCTATAGCTCCATTTTTGACTTTATTTTTTCGTTTTAAGTATGATATTTTGATTTTTGATATTTTCCCGAATGCTTTAAATTTCTTTACAAAAATCAAATCTAACTCCTTAATTTACAAAGCTTGGGGGAAAGCAAACAAGTATATTTATAGCAAGGCGAATATTTTATTCACGATAAGTGATACAATGAAAAAAATATTGACTGAATATTTAGAAGAAGATAAGATAAAGGTAATTTACAACTGGACTAATACTGATTTTATTAAGCCTATTCCAAAAGAAATAAACCCATTTGTCAAGAAATATTGCTTGGAGAATAAATTTGTGGTTATGTACTCAGGAAACTTAGGTTTAACACATGACATTGAGTCAATAGTAGAGGCCGCAGAACTTCTTTTACATAACGATAAAATTATATTTGTGATAATTGGTGATGGTGCTAAGAAAAAGTCTATTGAAGAGTATGTTTCAAATCGAAATTTAAGAAATGTGCTTATGTTACCTTTTCAAAATGCGAATGATCTTCCTTATTCTATGACTGCCTCTGATATTGCAGTAGTGACATTAGGTACAGGTGGAGAAGGATTGTCAGTACCAAGCAAGACATATTATTTTCTTGCCGCGGGATCAATCATACTGGCTATTGCTGAGAAACATTCTGAATTAAGTAAAATTGTAATAAAGTATAATAATGGAAAATCTATACAACCTCGGGATATTTCTGGAGTTATAAAATTTATCGTACGGTGTGCTGATAGTGAAACTGAAATTGATACTTTAAAATCAAATTCAAGAAAGGCATCAATGGAATTTACCCAAAAAAACGCTTTCGACTTTTATCGGCATTTATACTATTAATCTTTATATGAATATATTACATATTTCTAATGTTGCCGGTCCTAAAGGTGGTGGAATTAGTGAAGTTGTCCATGCACTAATTAAATATCAAAACTCTCTTAATTGCGCTGCTCATTTATGGTTTCCTGGGAACAACAAATTAAAAAATGAAGTAAGTGTAAAAGCAAATATAGATCTAATAAATTTAAAAAATTTAGATACACTAGGTAGCGAGAAGTTCGGAATTACTCCCTCGTTATTTTTTAAATTGGAGCATGTCAAGAAATGTTATGATGTTATTCACCAACATGGAATATGGCTTCCAATTTCAAAATTCACAAGTTCTATTAGCAAATCAAAAAAAGTAATAATTAGCCCTCATGGTTTATTGGAGCCTGAAAAATTTATTATATCCCCTTTAAAAAAGAAAATTGCCTATCAATTATATGAAAGGGATAATATAAAAAATGCGCATTGCTTTATTGCGAGTTCAAATCAAGAAGCTGAAAGCTTAAGGTTGTTTGGAATTACCCAACCAATTGCAGTTATTCCAAATGGGATTAGTAATAATTGGTTCAATAATAAAAGAGTAGTAAATAGTGAATTTAAAAAAACTTATAAAATACCTAATAATAAAAAGATTTTACTATTCTTATCGCGTATTCATCCTATAAAAGGTTTAGAATTGCTCATTGAAAGCATTTCGGAAGTTAAAGATGTTTTTTTAGAAAAGGATTGGTGTTTTGTCATTGCTGGAATTAATGAGCTAAATCATGTGGAAGAATTGCAAAGGCTTACAAACAAATTGAATTTAAATGAAATAATACATTTCCTTCCTTCGATGTTTGGAAGTGAAAAGTTAAGTGCATTTGATGATGCAGCTTTTTTTATTTTACCGTCTAAAAGTGAAAATTTTGGAATAGTTGTGATTGAAGCATTAGCAAGGGGGGTACCTGTCATATCTACAAAAAGAACGCCATGGAGTGACTTAAATAAGCACAAATGCGGTTTTTGGATAGATAGAACTAAAGAAGCTTTTAAGGAATGTTTAAATGAGGTACTGAATTTAGATGAAACCTCATTAATGAAAATGGGATATAACGGAAAAATATTAGTGAAAGAAAAATATCTTTGGGAGTCTGTAACACAGCAAACATTAGCAGTTTATAAATGGGTTATCAATAATTTTGACAATCAATACAAAATTGGATTTGAAATATTTTAACTGTTAAAAATTGTTATGGCAATTTTATTTTCAACGAGTGATATAAAATTTGAAAAGCTGTTTAATAGTTTCATTGAAAGATTAGAAGCTAATAATATTAGATATAGTATTTTAAGAGGCTATGAAAATCTCACAAAAAATTACTTAAATGATATAGATTTCGGGATTCATCCTGATGATACTAAAGCTTTTTGCAAAACATTTTTGATTTATTGTAATAATTTTCAGTTAGAATATATAATAAGATCCTCAAGATTCGGAGTTATAAAATTAACTATAAAATGTGACGATATAAATATTGATAGGGTGCATCCCAAATTGTCGTTTTTTATTTTTGTACTGATGAAGTTGTTAAAATTCCCGTCAT
>Ga0160473_100702_pt1 | contig 21020 bp, 14 predicted proteins | sample HID1975I_E11MG_FD_108217 | JGI IMG/M metagenome (GOLD analysis project Ga0160473, IMG submission 108217) | Enriched soil microbial communities from UW Madison campus, WI, USA - HID1975I_E11 MG | ecosystem: Environmental > Terrestrial > Soil > Unclassified | place: USA: Madison, Wisconsin... | reverse complement strand
CGATCGCCCCGACATCGCCCTGCGCGGGCGTCCCGCTGAACCGGCGTGTCGCGGCATTGAAGCTCAGCCACGACGGCAGCGCCGATCCGTCCGTCAGCCGCGCCGACAGCGTGATCGCCGCGCCCTCGGGATCGGAGAACGTCCCCGAAGGCAGGACGAAGGCGAAGGCGGCGTCCTCGGCCGCCAGCTGATCCGCGATCGGCACCGAGACGACCAGCGGCAGGTTGCCAGGCGCCGTCCCGCCGATCGTGATGCGGAAAATGTCGCTGTCGATCTTGCCCGACTTGTCGGTCGCCGTGACGCGGACGTCGATCGTGCCCGTGCTGCCCGCCGGCGGCGTGCCGGTGAAGCTGCGCGTCACGGCATCGAACACCAGCCATGACGGCAGTGCGCTGCCGTTCGACCGCTGCGCGCTGAAGGTCAGCGCTTCCTTCTCGTCGATGTCGATGATCGCGGTATCGGAAACGACGTAGCTGAACGACGCCCCGATCGCGGCGGTCGCATCGGCCAGCGGTTCGTTGACCTGCGGCGGCGTCAGGCTCGGCCCCTTGGTCGTGCCCGTGATGATGTTCCCGCTGAAGCGACTGCCCGCAGCCGAGCTGTTCTGCCAGATGCCATAGCCGCCCCGGATCGGCCCCACCCCCCGGATGATGTTGTCGATCACCCGGTTGCGCCCGATCGGGAAGGTCGTGCCCGTCGTCGGGTCGGCATAGGGGGCGAGGTGGATCTCGTTATAGGTGCCGTTGCCGCGCTGCGAATTGTCGGTCAGCGTATTGGCGCGGATGGTGACGTCGGTCGATCCCTGGATGCTGACGCCCTGCTTGCCGTTCAGTGAGATAGTGTTGTTCTCGATCTGCACGTCATGCGAATACTTGATCAATATCCCTTCGCCGGCATTGCCGGTCACGGTGTTGTTGCGGATGATGATGTCGCGCGGCGAAGGGATGTCCTCGGTGCCGCGCTGCACGACGAAGCCGGTCGATCCATTGTCCCGGCTGGTATTGCCTTCCAGCACCATGTCGTAACTGGACGTGACGATGTTGAAGCCGTGGCGGTCGTTGTCATAGGCAAGGTTGTTCCGGATCACCGCATCGACCTGATAGTCGAGGGTGAAGCCGTCGAGCCCATTGCCATGCGCGACCGAATTCTGGATCGTCAGCCGGGTCGTGATCTCATGCGGGTCGAAGCCGTAGCCCGAGCAATCCTTGATCTCCACGGCATCGAGGGTGATGTCGTAGCAGGATGTGTCGCCCTCCGGCCGGGTGCCCGTGTAGAAGCCGTCGACCTTGCCGGTAGTATTCGCGCGATTGCCGTCCAGCGTGATGTTGGAGACGGTGACGTTGCGCGTCTCCTCGTCGAAGGGGGTGCGCACGATGCCCGTCATCAGCGATGTCTGGCCGGACAGCGCCTTCGTGCCGTCCTTCACCTTGATGACGGACTCGCCCATCCCCGCGCCTTCGAGCGAGACGTTGCTGCGCAGCTGGATGCCCGCATAGGTGCCCTTCACCCCGCCATTGCCGATGGCGTAGGTTCCCGGCGGCACGAACACCACGCCCCCGCCCGCCGCAAAGGCCGCATCCGCCGCCGCCTGGATCGCCGCGCGATCGTCATGCACGCCGTCACCGACCGCGCCATAATCCTTGACGTTGTAGACCGCCATGCCGCCCCCCGGAAAAGCTCGGAACCCGCCTGCTCGCCACGACACCACCGCCGATTTCCTGTCGACTGGCCCGAGAAGTTTATGCTGAATTAACGATCCAGTTCAATAAAGATTTTAGCAAGAATTGTGCGATCATCTGCTCTCGCCCGATCAACACTTGGCAAGACAAAATCAGGTAATACGCCACTTGTTACGCATCCGAACCGTAATTGCAGGCTCTGCATCCTCCTGCCCCGCAGCACTTTCGGCATCATTACGGCAACGTCGAATCGTTGACATCCGCGCGGACGACGCTAAGGGAACCGCCGTTCGCAATCCCTGCGGACCTTGGAGAACAGCATTGCTGGCGCATCGCACCCTTTGCGGGTTGGCGTCCGGCATCCGTTTCCAGCCCTAGTCGTTCCCCGGAGCGCGCGGCCGGGACCGAGCCGCGACACCACCCCATCGATATGAAGACAGCTCGTCGTCTCGCGACCGCGCCTCATGGAGGCGTGCGTCCACGTGTCGCCGGGCGGGACCGGGATCATGATGAACGAACAGGCTATCGCCCGGGGCATGCTGCTCCGGGTCATTCAGGAGACGACGGGCACGTCGGCGCGAGCCAGGGCGATTCTGGGCTGGGCGCGCCCGCGTCAACGCTGGCTACTCGGCAGGCGCTCCACCGAACGCCTGGGCTGGGGGGCGCTCGTCGAAGGGCTGGCCGCACATTCCGGGGCCAGCGAAGCCCCGACGGAGCCGGTGCGCGTCGCGACCGCGCTGGCGGACGTGCTTCGCTTTTCGAGCGGCGATGCCGATCTGCTGCGCGTCTGCGTGGCGATGGAGCGTCATCCGGCGATTTCGACGCTCGTCCGCGTGCTGAAGTCGAACGATGTCGAACTGCTGCCGCTGCTGGCGGGAATCGTGGCGATGGACGCGCATGCGATCCGCCGCAGCCCGGTTGTCCGGCTGGGTCTCGCCCGGCTTTCGACCGGCAGGACCGGCCAGGTCGAGATCGAACTCGGCTGGACGCTCGACCGGCTTCTCGATCGCGCACCCGACGCCGACGACACGCTGCTCGAAGCGATTGTCGGCGCGCGCCAGCCGGCCCGGCTGATGATCGAGCACTTCGGCGGACATGATCGGGAAATCGCCCTCCTCGTCCGCCTGCTCAAGGGCGCGCTGGCGGACCAGGCGGCCGGGATCAACATCCTGATCCACGGCCCGCCCGGCACGGGGAAGACCGAACTGGCCCGCACCCTGGCGGCGACAGCGGGCGCGGAAATCTTCGGCATCGGCGAGGCGGGCGACGATGGCGATGAACCCCGCCGCTGGGAACGTGTCGAGGCGATGCAACTCGCGCAACGCGTGCTGGCGGGCCGCCGGGGCGTGCTCTGCCTGTTCGATGAGATGGAGGATCTGATCGGCGATGCCCAGCCGTCCGACGGAGACTCCTTCCGGAACCGCCCAGGGTCTAAGGTCTTCGTCAATCGCCTGCTGGAAACCAACGCGGTGCCGGTGCTCTGGACCACCAATGCGATCGACAACATCGATCCGGCCATCCTCCGGCGGATGAGCTTCGTGTTGAAGCTCGATCTGCCCTCGCTCGGCGCGGGCCGCCGGATGCTCGACCGCATCGCGCGGGAAGAGGCGATCGACGTCGATCCCGGCCTCGATCGGCTGATCGGTTCCGCGCCCGAGACCGCAACCGTCCTGCGCGTCGCCGCGCGCGCGGCGCGGCTTGCCGGGGATGCGGGCGATGCGGTGGCGGTGGCGGGCGCGCTCGTCACCGCTCTCAAGGGCGGCGAGATCGCGCCTCCCGGCGAAGAGGATATCGATGTCGATCTCTACGACACCGACATCGATCTGCCCGCGCTGCTCGATCGGATCGCGCGCGGCGATCATGCCGACGTGTCGATGCTGCTCACCGGGCCGCCGGGCACCGGCAAGACCGGCCTCGCCCATCATGTCGCCCGCGCGCTCGACCGGCCGTTGCTGGTGAAGCGCGCATCGGACCTGCTGTCTCCGTATGTCGGCGAAACCGAGGCCAGGATCGCGCGCGCCTTCGCCGAGGCCCGCAACCGGGGCGGCGTGCTGTTGTTCGACGAGGTCGATTCGATCCTGTTCGATCGATCGACCGCGACCCGCAGCTGGGAGGTTGGGCAGGTGAACGAGCTGCTGAGCTGGCTCGATCGTCATCCGCTGCCCTTCATCGCTGCGACCAACCACGCCGCACGCCTCGATCCGGCGGCACTGCGGCGCTTCGTCTTCAAGCTGCCGCTGCGCCCGCTTTCCGCAGACCGTGCCAGGGCCGCCTTCGCGCGCTTCTTCGATCGGCCGGCGCCGGTCGGACTGGCCGAACTGACCACGTTGACCGTCGGCGACTTCGCGGTCGTCCGGCGGCAGTTGCGTCATGCCGACCGGTGCGATGCCCCCGCGATCCTGGCGATGCTACGCGCGGAGGCGGCGCTCAAGCCCGAGAGTGGCGGGCGGATGGGCTTCTGACTGTGGTTACGACGACGGGTGCGAGATTGGCGGCTTACGGTAGAACGTGCGCCGTCTCCCATGACGTTAATTGGGGGTTTTTGCACCTGTCACCGTAACTCCATCGCACCGTAACTCCATCGAGGGCGTCGAGGAGGGCTTGGGCATCGGTGGCGGTGCTGCCGCAATTACGGTGTCTCATCGGCGGGGTGCAGTGCAATTTTGTCACGGATGCAGCTCTAGCCGGTTAACAGCCTCTTTCCCTGTTTCGCTTAGAGCGCTTAGGAAGCGTATCAGTAGGGGCGAGCGGGTGGATGCCGGGCCATAATCATTATGCTTTGTGTGGCTGCGGATGGTGCGTTAGTCATCGTCGCGCCCAACCAATCCGGCGGCCGGAACCTAGGCCATCGATCACGCTCGATAGCTTTACAATCCCGAACACGAGTTGTCCGGTTTGCGGCCAGCGGGTTTTCTTCTACCAGAACGCATATGGCAGTCGGGTATTCTTCGACGACTTAGGCCCACCGTGGCCGAAGCACCCCTGCACTGACAATGCGAGCCCGAAAGGGCATAACGCTAAATCCGACCCATCATCTTCTTCGATACGTCTACCCGCCCCGACAGTTATGGCGTGGAAGTCGCAAGGCTGGATTCCGCTCCGACTAGAGAAAATGGAGGATGAAGACAGCTGGACGATCCTGCATTGCCGGACGATCCCCGACGACAAACTTGTTAGAATTTTGGCGGTTGAGCGTCCGACAATAGAGAAAAGTCTTCCGCTTTATAAGCTACCTTGGGATGGCAACGGTTACACGGAAATCGAATATCTCAACTACGAGCTTAGGCCGCATCGCTTGTGGGGCTGGAAATACTCCGACTGGTTTCTAAAGAGTGCGGCAGATGCCTTAGCCGCTAGGAAAGCTGCATCCACCTAAACCGGATCACTGGCGACACAATTACGGTGATGGTGTGGACGCGCGAGTCCGTCGCGCCGCTCCAACCGTCAGGCGTGAGACTCACAGGCGGCCACTCTGCTAGCCTCCCGACGCGAATCAGGAGGGGGCGATGGCGGTACGTCGAGGAACTTCAGGCAACGACCAAATGGGCGCGGGGCCAAACGATCAAATCTACCTCGGCGCGGGTAACGATGCCCTCTATTCATATGGCGGCTTTGGCGCTGACGCTCTCTATGCCGGAGGGTACGGAATAGATTTCTTTTCAGTCCATCAGGTCGGGACCCAACAGATCGACCTAACGGATCTTGATTGGAGCGGCTTCGAGCATCTCGAACTGCTGGATGAAATGGGCAATTTCTGGGCGTCGGCAAGGATCAATGCGGACGATCTAGACATGCTGCGAAGTGTAACCGCCACCGAACTCTGGGTGGCGGGACCGGGTCGCGCCAGCCTACGGGGTACGGAACTGACGTTTGGTACGATTAACCTCGCCACCGGCGGCGCTTTCATCGACCTGGCAGGCGTCATTTCAAATTTCGACATGATAGTCGAAGGAAGTTCAGGCGCTGATTCGGTCTCAGGCTCGACAAAGAACGACACCCTCAACGGCAATGACGGCAACGACCGGCTGATCGGCGGTGCAGGCAATGACATCCTGGACGGTGGCAACGGCATCGACGTGCTTGATGGAAGCAGCGGGGCCGACACCATGACCGGAGGTGCCGGCGGGGATCTTTATTTCGTCGACAATCTAAACGACCGAGTCATCGAACTGGCAGGCGGCGGCGTCGACACCATAAAAGCGGTGGTCGGATTTTGGCTCCCGGCAAATGTGGAGCGGCTAACGCTCATCGGCACGCGCAGCATCACAGGCGTCGGCAACTTTCTCGACAACGTCATGATCGCGAACGACGCCGGCAATCAATTGAACGGGGCGGGCGGCAACGACAACCTCATCGGGGGAGCTGGCGTAGACAGCTTTCTCGGCGGAACGGGCACTGACATATTCTATGGCGGCGCGAGCGGTGATCGCTTTGCGTTCCGCGAGGGAGAATTCGGGGCAACGTTGTCACTGGGGGACAGGATACGCGACTTCTCCCACGACGAGGGAGATCGGATCGATCTCTCCGACATCGATGCTGATCGCACCAGGGGCGGGAATCAGGCGTTTAAGTTCATTGGGACCAACAGATACTCCGGCGCTGCCGGCGAACTTCGGTATCAATATCGGGGGAACGAAACGCTCATCGTTGCTGATCTCGATGGCGACCGTATGAACGACCTAGTTATCCGTCTCGACGGGCTGCATGATCTAATCGGAGCAGATTTCCGACTGTGATATCCTTGCATCACGGCGACAGGAGCATCATTCCCCAATTACCAGTTTGCCCGCAACGACAGAACCCGCCCCCCCCCGGCAACTGGCAGTCATCCAGAACAAACCATAAACAAACCCCTGTCCTACACACCCTGCCGAAGCTAAAAGGGCGGCCTCCCCATCGCTCCGGAGGAACCGCATGCCCCGCCCCGCTCCTGCGCCGCAAAGCGCCCGGCATCGCATCGGGAAGGCCGGCCGCATGCCCCTGCGAACAGTGTCAACCTGCGCCGGGCGGGGCGACAGCTGTCACGCACGGCGACAACCGGAAAACCGCCTTTGCAAACAGCATCTTGCGCGCCGCCGACATCGCGCGAAGTTGACAAAACGCACCATGCCTTCCGTTGTGAACCTGATGCCCCATTTTCCGGTCGCGCGCCGCCTGTCGGAGCAGCCATCGGGGCGCTGCGCGGAGGGGGCGTTCAAGCGGCAAGGCGACGGACGGATCGGTTGCCGGGCGGCGGCGTCAGCGGGCCGCCGCTGCCGCTGCCGCTTCCTCCGCCCCCGCCTTCCGCGCCGCGACCGCCTCGCCCGGATAGTCGCTGAACAGGCCGTCGACGCCCGCCGCGATGAACTGCCGGACCTCCGCCGCCGCGTCGCCATGCGCGGCGGGGCCTTCGCCGCGATGGAGTTCGGTCGGCAGGAAGGCGTTCTCGCTGCGGAAGGTCCAGGGGTGGACGACGAGGCCCGCGCGGTGCGCGTCGGCGACCAGCGTGGTCGGCGGCAGGCTGCGGCCATCGGCGTCGCGCGGGATGATCTGCGCCTTGGCCGGGCCGATCCCGTCGGCATAGGCGGCGATCGCGGCCAGCCCCTCGGGCGTGGTCATCGCGGCATAGCTCGCCACCGCGCCGTCGGCCGGCGCGCCGGTCTCGTCGAGCAGCTGCACCAGCCGCACGCCGGTCAGCTTGCGCAGCGCCTTGAGGTTGTTGACCTCGAAGGACTCGATGAACATCGGATCGGCCTTGTCCTTGTAGCCGAGCCGCGCGAGCTCCGCCGCGACCGGGGCCTCCATCGCCAGCCCGATGCCCTGGAAATAGTGGCCATGCTTGATCTCGGCATAGAGGCCGATCCGCCGGCCAAGCTCAGCCTCGCGCTTGCGGATCAGCGCCACGACCTCGGCCAGCGTCGGCACCCCCTGCTCGCCATCATGCGCGGCGCTTTGCGGGCGCAGTTCGGGCAGGCGTTCGCGCGCCTTGAGGCCGCGCAGTTCGGCCAGGGTGAAGTCCTCGGTGAACCAGCCGGTGATCGACTGGCCGTCGATCGTCCTGGTCCGCTTGCGATCCGCGAATTCGGGGTGGGCGGCAATATCGGTGGTGCCGGAAATCTCGTTCTCGTGCCGCGCCACCAGCTGGCGGTCGCGGGTCATCACCAGGTCGGTCTCGATGAAGTCGGCCCCTTGCGCGATCGCGAGGTCATAGGCCGCCAGCGTGTGTTCGGGCCGCAGCCCGCTTGCGCCGCGATGCGCGATCACCAGCGGCTCCGCGGCGGCGAGGACGGACGGCAGCGAGGCCAGCGAGAGCGCGATCAGCGCGGCGGGGAAGCGGAACATGGCGATCCTTCAAGAAACGGAAGGATCGCGCGTGGCACGCTCAGGTTGCGGCGCGATGACGGGCGGGGTTCAAGCCAGCGCGGGCATCATCCGCCGGTTGCGGCGCATCGCCGCGCCGACCAGGCCGAATCCCGCGATCATCATCGCCCAGGCCGCCGGTTCCGGCACCGCCGGGGGGGAAGCCGCCGCCGCCAGCTGGGTGCCGGCGAAGGGCACGTAATGCGATTCGCCACCACCGCTCAGGCTGCCGGCGATCAGCGTGCCGTCGATATTGCCGTTGGCGAAATCGACCGCGGCGTTGGGCGCGAGCACCGTGCCCTTCACCCCGATCCCCGAGATCGCGAGCGAGGTCGCCTCGTAGAAGTTCAGCAGGACGGTCGATGCGGTCGCGCCGGTCAGGCTGAATCCGAAATTCTTCATCTGGTCGGCGATGCCGCTGATGTTGAAGATCGCGATCGATCCGGTCGGCACGTCGACCACGAAGCTGTTGGCCCTGGCAAGGTCGCTGCCCGCCAGCGAGAAATAGTTCACGTCGCTATTGGTGCCGCTGAACGAAAGCCCGCCCCAGCTCTGCACCGTCGTGGTTCCGGTCGCGGTCGTCGCGGCTAGCGTGGACGAGATGTTCTTGAGCCGCAGCCCCTCGGTCGCGATGCCGCCCGCGACCGATCCGGTGCGCACGGTGCCCGGCGCGGGCACGGAGAAGTTCGAGGACAGGGCCAGCGATCCCGCGACGACATTGCCGCTGTGGACCTGCCCGTTCGCGGCGGTGAGCTTGCCGCCGACCACCACCGAATCCTGCCCGGTGAAGCTGGTCTGGCTGGTCGTGCCCGCGCCGAAGCCGTTGAAGGTCGCGTTGCCGCCCACCGCCAGCCGGCCCTGCACGTCGGTCGATCCAGCCGTGTAATCGCCGAGCACGAAGACGTTGTAGTTGGCGGCGGTATAATCGACCACCGTCTCCGCCGAAGCGGGCGAGACGGCCGCCACCACGCAGGCGGCCCCGAACAACAGGGCACGAGCCACAGAACGCATACAAAACCCCCAACGCAACAAACACACCAGGACGGTTAACATTCGTTAGCCATTCCGGTTCGTGCGCGCCAGAAATCTTTATGTCCCGGAACGGGAAAGCGACGGAAAACAGGGGTTCTGCGTCCTGGCCGCCACAGTTCCGGTTCACTCCGCCAACGCAACGCCCACGCTGCGGGGATCGGCGGCCCCGCGCCAGCCATCGCCCACCCGCTCCACGGCGGTCAGCTTCGACGGGACATCGGCCGCGACCACCGTCTCGCCCAACTTCTCCAGCGCGGGCTTCATCGCGGAAAGGGTCGTGCCGTCCTCGACCAGCAAGCCGTTCGCGTTGAAGAAGATGTTGGGGAGCGCCAGCGCCTCGGCGGCGGGCAGCTTCCAGTCGAGCACGCCGACCAGCGCCTTCATCACATGCATGATGATCCGCCTGCCCCCCGCCGACCCGACCGCGAGCACGACGCGGCCCTGCGGATCGTAGACGATCGTCGGCGACATCGACGAGAGCGGACGCTTGCCCGCCGCCACCCGGTTGGCGACGGGGGCGCCATCCTTTTCGGGGGCGAAGGTGAAATCGGTCAGTTCGTTGTTGAGGACATAGCCGTTGGCGATCAGCTGGCTGCCGAACGGCCCTTCCACCGTCGAGGTCATCGACACCACATCGCCATCGCGATCGGCGGCGACGAAATGCGTGGTCGCGGGCACCTCGGACGAGATCGCGGCGGTGCGCGGCGAGGCCCCCGGCGGCGTCCCCGCTTCGTAGACGCCGAGCGTCCGGCGTTCGGAAAGTCGCGACGATCGCGCGCGCAGATAGGCGGGATCGATCATGCCCGCGACCGGGGCGGTCACGAAGTCGCGGTCGCCCAGATATTTGTCGCGATCGGCATAAGCCAGCCGCATCGCCTCGCCGATCAGGTGCCAGGCGGCCGGGCTGTCCTTGCCGAGCCGGCCCATGTCGAAGCGTTCGAGCATACCCAGCATCTGCAGGATCGTGACCGCGCCCGAGCTGGGCGGCCCCATGCCGCAGACCCGATAGCCGCGATAGGCACCGCAGATCGCGGGCCGATCCTTCGCTTCATAGCCGGCCAGGTCGACCGGGGTCATGGTCGCGGGATTGCGCGGGGCGGAGGCAAGCGTCTCGATGATCGCTGCCGCATTCTCGCCGGTGTAGAAGGCGTCCGGCCCCTCGGCGGCGAGGCGGCGCAGGAACGCGGCGAGCCTGGGGTTCTTCACCGTGGCACCTGCGGCCTTGGGCTTGTCCCCATCCCAGTATAGCGCCCGCGCCTCGGGAAAATCGGCCCACACGCCGGCGACCGAAGCCAGCGCGCGGGCCATCGGCGGGGTCACGGTGTAGCCATCCTCCGCCAGCCGGATCGCGGGATCGAACAGCTTCGCCCAGGACAGCTTGCCCCAGCGTTGGTGGACCTTGGCCATCAGCCGGATGTTGCCCGGCACACCGACCGAAATGCCGCCGGGCACCGCCTGCATGAACGGCATCGGCTTGCCATCGGGGGTGAGGAACAGCCCCGGCCCGGCCGATGCGGGTGCGGTTTCGCGCCCGTCGATTGTCGCGATCGCGCCGCTGCGGCCGTCATGGTGGAGCAGAAAGCCGCCGCCGCCGATGCCCGAGCTCTGCGGCTCGACCACGGTGAGCGCGACCAGCATCGCCATCGCCGCATCCGCCGCGCTGCCGCCTGCGCGAAGGATCTCCTGCCCTGCCGCCGAGGCGCGGGGATCGGCCGAGGACACCACGCCCGCCGCGACCGGAGGCGGCGGCGGAGATGCGGGCTGCGCGGAGGCGGCGAAGGGGGTGGCGAGAAAGGCGGCGGCGATAAGGATACGGTTCAGCATGGCCGCGACCCTTAGGCGCAGCGGTGCCGCATGGGAATATTCGCGGCGTCTACCGAGGATCGACCCGATGCGGAACCGCGAAGCTGCCACCATGCCTCCTCCTTGATTCGACGCCCGCACGGCCCGGAAAACCGCGCCGAAGTTTACGTAGAAAGGCCTATTTGATTTTGTCACCCTGAGAGCAGGGGCGGGCGGACGGGATTTCTAATAAATCCCTCGATATCAGTATTCTAAAGGAGCGTCTGATGTTGACAAAAGTGGTTTACACGCAGGTTTACGATAGCGTCCAAGTTTACAATTAGCGCGGGATGGTTGCGGACCTCCGATGGCAGGGTGATCTGACGGGGTGGGCGAAGCTGCGGGCGACGGGCACGGAGCGGGTGTAGCAGCGAAGCGGCGTGTAGGACAGGTTGGGTTGGTGGGGAAGCAAGCGTCGGAATGATCTTTCCCTCGCATACAATCCGCTCGTCATTGCGACCCCGGCGGAAGCCGGGGGAAGCAATCCAGCCGTTCCGCAAGCGGAAACGTCGCTCTGGATTGCTTCGTCGCTACGCTCCTCGCAATGACGAGGTTTTCAAACGTCCAGATGCAACGGTCCTGGCCAGTTTGAATATGAATGTGCCTCCCTATTCCAACCGCGCTAGCCAGCGAGCTGGCAAGCTTCGCTACCTCTCCCCCAAAAGGGGAGAGGTAGGTCGGTTCAGGCGGCGGCGACCTGTTCGTCGCGGCGGGCTACCAGGTCGCGGACCAGGGGGATCAGGTCGCGGCCGTAGTCGATCGCGTCGGCGAGCGGATCGAAGCCGCGGATCAGGAAATTGTCGATGCCGATGTCGTAATAGTCGAGCATCGCTTCGGCCACCTGTTCGGGCGTGCCGACCAGACCGGTGCTGTTGCCGGCGGCACCGGTAAGCGCGGCGACGCCGGTCCATAGCCGCTTGTCCTGCCGGAGCGCGGAAGCGGTCTGGAGCAGGCGGCGGGCGCCGTCATTGGGCGGGTTATGGCCGGTCAGCGGCAGGCCGGCGGCGATCCGGTTGGCGCGGACGATCTCGACGATCTCGTCCGCCCGCTTCCACGCGGCTTCCTCGGTATCGGCGATCACCGGGCGCAGCGACAGCGAGAAGCCAAGCCCGCCACGACCGTTGCGCGCGGCCGAAGCGCGGACGCGCGACACGATTTCGCGCGTGGCATCCAGCGTCTCGCCCCAGGTGGCGTAGACCTCGGCATGGCGGCCCGCGACCTCGATCGCCTCGTCGGAGGTGCCGCCGAAGAAAATCGGCAGGTTATCCGGCTTGATCGAGCTGAAGCCCTGGCGGACCTCGTAGAAGCGCCCCTTGTGGTCGAAGGGCTGGCTGGCGGTGAATTCCTGCTTGAGCACGGTCAGATATTCGTCGGTCCGGGCGTAGCGTTCGGCCTTGGTGGTGTGGACGTCGCCGTCGCGCGCCATTTCCTCATCCGCGCCGCCGGTGATGATGTGCACGGCGACGCGCCCGCCCGAAAGCTGATCGAGCGTGGCGAGCTGCCGCGCGGCGACGGTCGGCTGCGCGAAGCCGGGACGATGCGCGAGGAGGAAGCCAAGCCGGGTGGTGTTGGCGGCGGCATGGGCGGCGAGGATCAGGCTGTCGGGGCTGCTCGATCCGAAGGGAATCAGCACGCGATCGAACCCGCCATCTTCATGCGCGCGGGTGGATGCCGCGACGTAATCGAGATCAAGGCCCCATTTGTGGACGGCACCGTCGAGTTCGGAGGTGTTGGTGAAGGTGATGGCACCGATGAAGTTCACGGGCATGGCAGGGCTCCTTGGCTGAAATGTCGGACGGTAGGAGATCAGATGACGAAGAAACCGTGGGTGCCGTCGCGTTCGAGCTGGGCGACGAGGCCATATTCCCAGTCGAGATAGGCCTGCATCGCGGCGGCGGCGTTGTCGGTGCCTTCATAGGGGCGCTTGTATCGGCCCTCGCGCCCGCGCGGCGGCGGGCCGGGGACGGAGCCGGTCTCGATCGGACCGTCGAAGCCGCCCTCAAGCACCAGCACTTCCCAACCCAGCTGCGCGAGCCAGGAGGCGGTCATGTACGCGCGCGCGCCGAGATCGTCGGCAAGCACGATCCGCGCGCCGCGCACCGGCGCATAATGATCGGTTTCCTGCACGAGCTGCCCACCGGGCACGTTGACGAAGCCCGGAACATGGCCCGCTTCGAAGGCGGCGGGCTGGCGGACATCGAAGCGGTAAAGTGTACGGCCCGTATCCTGCGCAAAGGCGGCCAGATCGTCCCGATCGATGCGGCGCACGCCGGCGCGATAGGCGACCGCGCGGGCGCGGCGGCGCGCTTCATCCGCCGTGACGCCCTGCGCCTCGGGAGCGCTGCGCTGCTGCCCGGATTCGAGCGACTGCCCCGCCAGCGTCCAGCCGATGGTGCCGTTACGCAGGGCCACGACCCGGTTGGGCAATCCGGCGTTGATCAGCGACTGCGCGCCGATGATGCTGCGGGTGCGGCCGGCGCAGTTGACGACGATCAGCGTATCGGGATCGGGCGCGGCGGCCTGCGCGCGCAGCACCAGCTCCGCTCCCGGCACGCTGGTGCCGGTGGGGATGCTCATCGTGGCATATTCATCGAAGCGACGCGCATCGAGGATGGCGATATCGGCCGCGCTGTCGATCAGCGCCTGCACCCGTTCCGCCGGCAGCGAAGGGGTGTGCCGCCGATGCTCGACCAGCTCGCCAAAGGCCTTGCTGTAGCTGTTCACGTCCTGGAACAGCTCGTATCCGGCCGCGCGCCAGCCACCGAGCCCGCCATCGAGGATACGGACATCGGTGTAGCCGAGCGACAGGAAGGTATCGCGGGCGGGGGCGACCAGCCCCTCGCCATCGTCATAGAGCACGATCGTCGTCGCCTTGCGCGGCACGCGCGCTTCGGCCTCGATCGCGATCCGGTCCAGCGGAAGCTGGGCCGCGAACAGCGGGTGATCCTGTGCGAAGACATGTTCGCTGCGCAGATCGAAGATCGCGATCTCCTGCCGCGCGAGCAGCGCGCGGCGCACCGCGACCGGCGATATTCCGGTCATCGTGCCGGTCCCTCCCAGATATTGGGCAGCAGCGCGTTGGCATAGCCCGAGATGAAGCGCTTCGGCTGGCCGACGGCGTCGTAGGTCGCCCGTTCGACCGCACCGATATTCGCGCCGTAGACGTGGATGCTGATCGAGACGCGATCGTCGTGCGCGTTTGCGACCCGATGAACATCTCCAATTTCCGGGCCGAAGACATCGACCTCGCCCGCGCCAAGCCGCTGCGGGCCTTCGGTCGATACGAGATCGCCGTCTTCGTCGCGCGCGAAGGGCTCGACCAGCTCGGCCCCGCGCAACACGCCGACCATGCCCCAGACGCGATGATCGTGGACCGGGGTCGACTGCCCCGGCCCCCAGACGAAGCTGACGATCGAGAAGCGTTCACGGCTGTCGCAATGGAGGAGATACTGGCTGTAGCGCCGGGGATCCGGCTGGGCGAAGGCATCGGGCAACCAGTCGTCCACCGCGACCAGCCGGCGCAGCAGTTGCGCACCATCCCGCCGCAGCACCTCGCCCCCGGCCCCGGTATCGAGCAGGGCGGCGAAGTCGGTCACGAACACCCGCAGGCGGGCGAGGCCGCCCGCTTCGACGGCATCGATGGTGGCGAAGGCGTTCACGGCCTCGCCCCGCCGTGCCACCGGCCGTCAATTGGGGCCAAGGCAGGGGCCGGGATTTCGGAGGCGATGTCGATACTGGGCATATGCTCTTTCCACTGAGTGCCCTCAGGGAAAGCCGATTGCTCCGGTCGTTCAATGGAGTTTGGGATGGCGACCTATTTGCGGCCCTCATAACCCACGATCCGGCACCTCTATCTATCAGATTACAAGGGATATAAGCGCACCATCAACCCGCGATAAAGAAAGGCTTTCGGCCAGCGAAGAGAAAAGCCATGCATTAATATCATATCTATCAACTATGATATTTACATGCCGGTAAACCTCCCTACGACCCTGCTCCGCAGCTTCGTCGCGATCGTCGACGCGGGTTCGATGCTCAATGCCGCCGAACAGGTGTTCGTCACCCAGTCGGCACTCAGCCTGCAGATCAAGCGGCTGGAGGAACTCGTCCAGCAGACGCTGTTCACGCGCGAGGGCCGGCGGCTGGCGCTGACCGCCCCGGGCGAGGTGCTGCTTGATTATGCGCGCCGCGTGCTCAACCTGCATGATGAGGCGCTCGCCGCCGTCAGGACCGGGCATCACGCCGGGCCCGTGCGGGTGGGGATGGTGCAGGATTTCGCCGATACGCTGCTGAGCGGGCTGCTCGCGAACTTCGCCGAGCTTCACCCGGAATCGCAGATCTACGCCCGCGTCGCCGGGACGGCCGAGCTGGTGACGCTGCTGGAGCGCGGGCAGCTGGACATCATCCTGGGCTATTCCAGTTCCGAAGACCCGACCGCGATCCGCGTGATGCCGATGGCGTGGTATGGCGACACCGGCGTCGCCGAGGCGGGCGTGGTGCCGCTCGCCGTGCTGGAGAAACCCTGCCGTTTCCGCGAGGCGGCAATCGCCGCGCTCGATGCGGCCGGCCGGCCATGGCGCCTGGCGGTGGAGACGCCCAATCTTTCGACGCTGCGCGCGGCGGTGGAGGCGGGGCTGGGGGTGACGTGCCGCACCAACCTGTTCCTGCGCGACCGCCAGGTCTGCCCGGAGGCGCTGCCCAAGCTGCCCAATGTCGCGTGCATCGTCAGCCGTTCGGGCCAGCTCGACGCGGCGACGAGCCGGCTGTCCGAGCTGGCGACCGAGGTGATCCGGGCGCTCTGAGCCGCGCGCAGCCCTGCCCTCCCCTGGCCGTATCGTTGAGCGGCGGTCATCGATCATTCCGGAAAGTCTCGTTGGTCGTCGGTCGCGGCGCTTCCTACCCTCAGGCCATGACCCGAGGAGAATGACGATGACCGAATTCCGCCCTGAGCCCTCCGCGACCGGCAGCCTGCGTGCCCAGTTCGAGGCGCTGCATGCGGAACGCGTCAGGACATGGGCACCGGACAACCTGCGCCGCAATGTCGAACAGCGCCGCGCGCTCGTCGCCGCGTTCGATCCGGCGAAGGTGGTGAACGTGGGCGACCGGGTGGAGGATTTCAGCCTGGCGCTTTCGACCGGCGGGACGATCGGGCTCGACGAGCTGATCGCGGAAGGGCCGGTAGCGCTGGTCTTCTTCCGCTTCGCCGGTTGCCCGGCGTGCAACATCGCGCTGCCCCATTACGACAGCCGGCTGCGCCCGGCGCTGGACGCGGCGGGCATCCGCATCGTGGCGGTGAGCCCGCATCTGCCGGAGCGCGGCCTCGACGCGATCCGCACGCGCCACAACCTGGGCTTCGCGGTGGCGGGCGACCGGGACAACCTGCTCGGCCGGCGTTTCGGCCTGACCTTCGAGCCGGCGGACGCCCCCGCCCCGGCCGCCGGCGACGATGGCTGGATCGGCGCGCTGACCGGCACCGGGACATGGGAACTGCCGCAGCCGGCGGTGATCGTGATCGACCGCGACCGGCGCGTGATCTTCGCCGACGTCAGCCCGGACTGGCTGGTCCGCACCGAAGCCGAGGCCGTGATCGCGGCGCTCGCCCCCGATGCCGAGCACGACCGCCAGCCGGCGCTCGCCACGGGATAAGCGGGGGCGTTCAGCCGGCCGGGAAGAAGCGGTTGGCGGGACGCGGCAGGCCGAGATGGTCGCGCAGCGTCTCGCCCTCATATTCCTTGCGGAAGATACCCCGACGCTGGAGTTCGGGAACGACGCGGCCGGTGAAGTCCTCCAGCCCGGCGGGGAGCCAGGGGAACATCATGTTGAACCCGTCCGATCCGCGCTCCTCCAGCCAGGCCTCCATCTCGTCGGCGATGCTTTCGGGCGTGCCGACGAAGGCGAGGCCGGAATAGCTGCCGGCGCGGGCCGCAAGCTCACGGATGGTAAGGCCCTCTTCGCGCGCCTGATCGACGACGCGGGCGCGGCCGGACTTGCTGGCGTTGCTTTCGGGGATCTCGGGCAGCGGGCCATCGGGATCGAAGCCCGAGACGTCGTGATCGAGCATGATCGAGAGCGAGCGGATGCCGCTGTCGTAATGGACCAGGCTGTCGAGATGCGCGCGGCGGGCCTGCGCCTCCTCGATCGTGTCGCCGACGACCACGAAGGCGGCGGGCAGTATCTTGAGATGATCGGGATCGCGGCCGATCGCGGCCATGCGGCCCTTCACGTCGGCGTAGAAGCGCTTGCCCCCCTCCAGCGTGGTTTCCGCGCCGAAGATCACCTCGGCGGTCTGGGCCGCGAGTTGGCGACCGGATTCGGACGCGCCCGCCTGGACGATCACCGGCCAGCCCTGCACCGGCCGCGCGATGTTGAGCGGGCCGCGCACCGACAGGTGATCGCCCTTGTGCGCGAGCACGTGCATCCGATCGGGATCGAAGAAGATCCCGGCCTCGACATCGCGGACGAAGGCGTCGTCGGCCCAGCTGTCCCACAGCCCGGTCACGACATCGTAGAATTCGCGCGCGCGATCGTAGCGGGTGGCGTGGGCGAGATGCTGGTCGCTGCCGAAGTTGTGCGAAGTCTCGGGGTTGCCGGTGGTGACGATGTTCCAGCCGGCGCGCCCGCCGCTCAGATGGTCGAGCGAGGCGAAGCGGCGGGCGATGTGATAGGGCTCGTCATAGGTGGTCGAGGCGGTCGCGATCAGGCCGATCCGGTCGGTCGCCATCGCCAGCGCGGACAGCAGCGTGAACGGTTCGAAAGAGGTGACCGTGTGGCTGCGCTTGAGCGCCTCGATCGGCATGTTCAGCACGGCCAGGTGATCGGCCATGAAGAAGGCATCGAACTTCGCCGCCTCCAGCGTCTGGATCAGCCGCCGGATGTGGGCGAGGTTGAAATTGGCGTCGGGCCACGCCCCCGGATAACGCCACGCGCCGGTGTGGATCGAGACCGGACGCATGAACGCGCCCAGGTGGAGCTGGCGGGGTCGAGTCATCGGCGAGCGTGTTCCTTCCCGGCCCCGGAACAGGGCCCGATCGGCAGATAGGCGTCGTTTTCATGCCGACAAGCGGCCGGAGACGGGGATGAGCGGATTACAGCCCGAAGGCGCTACGCCCCGCCGCGACGAGGATCGTGTCGGCCTGCGGCGAATGGACGCGGCTGCACAGTACGTCGCGGTAATGCCGCTCCAGCGGGTTGTTGCGGCTGAGGCCGGGATTGCCGGTCAGTTCCAGCCCGATCTCGACCGCGCGGATCGCGTTGGTCGTGGTGACGTGCTTGACGATGTTCGCCTCGACGGCGGAGGGCGTATCGCCCGCCTCATGCCGGGCGACGGCGTTGTCGATCAGCACGCGGTTGACGTGGAGCAGCGCTTCGATCTCACCGAACTTCTCCTGCACGCGCGGCAGCGAGGTGAGCGGCGCACCGAGATTGGTGGGGACGCGGCCGGCGAGATAGCTCGCCAGCCAGTCGCGCGCGGTTTCGGCGACGCTGCCGTAGATCGTGCCGATCACGACCGCATTCCACAGCCCGGCGGTCGCCTCGGGCGGGGCGGCGGCCCATTCCGCCGGGGTGCGGATATCGACCGCGTGGTCGGCCGGGGTCGGCGTATCGGTGAAGACGACCTCGTGGCTGACGGTCGCGCGCATGCCGAGATGGTTCCAGGCGGGCAGTATCTCGACGCCGGGGCTGCCGGCGCGGACGAGGAAGGTGCCGACGCGCGGCTCCGCCTCGTCGGTCTTCGCCCAGACCGCATACCAGGTGAGCCCGGTCGAGCCGGTCGAGTAGATCTTGCTGCCGGTTATCGCCCAGCCATCGGCGGTGCGCCGGGCGACGGTGGCGGGCAGGCCGCCGCGCACGGGCGTGCCGAGATCGGGCTCGACGCGCAGGCCGCCGATCAACGCCTCCTCGGTCGCGGCCTCGCGCGCCAGGCGATCGTAGAGATGGCGCGGCCAGCGGGCGTTGCGCGTGAAGGTGCCCGCCCAATAGCCGTATTTCATGAACAGGATCAGCGCGGTCGAGGGCTCGCCCCGCGCCACCGCGCGCAGCACGCGGATCGCCTCCCCCAGGCCAGCGCCGCGCCCGCCATATTCGCGCGCGACGGTGAGGCCGAGCAGCCCGGCGTCCTTCAGGATGCGGAAATTCTCCGCCGGAAATTCGGCGCGCGCGTCATGTTCGGCAGCAGTAGCCGCGAGTTTGGCGGTGATCCCGTCGAGCACATCCTGCGCGATCGGATCGTATTCGAAATCCTCGGTGCGGAGGGCGGTTGCCATGGGATGGTCCTCTCAGAGTTCGTGTTCGTGGCCGAGCGAGCCGAGGATGTCGCGGCGAAGCGACTGAAGTTCCGGGGCGTCGCGATGGCGCGGATAGGCGGCGTCGACCGTCACCTCGCGCACGATGCGCGCGGGCCGATCGCTGAAGACGATGATGCGCTGGGCGAGCAGCAGCGCTTCCTCCACGTCATGCGTGACCAGCACCGCAGTGAAGCCCGCATCCTGCCAGAGGCTGAGTATCTCCGCCTGCAGGGTCATGCGGGTGAGCGAATCGAGCTTGCCCAGGGGTTCGTCGAGCAGGAGCAGCCGGGGATCGTTGACCAGCACGCGGGCGAGCGCGGCGCGCTGCGCCATGCCACCCGAAAGCTCGTTGGGCAGCGCATCGCCGAAGTTCTGGAGACCAACCAGCGCCAGCGCTTCTTCCACACGATGCGCGTTCTGCCGGGCGACACCGCGCGCCTGGAGACCGAGCGCGATATTCTGCCGGACGGTGCGCCACGGATACAGCGTCGGATCCTGGAAGACGAGCAGCCGCGACGGATCCGGCCCGACGATGCGGACGCCATCCGCGCCGATCTTGCCGGAACGAGGGCTGTCGAGCCCGGCGAGCAGGCGCAGCAGCGTCGATTTGCCGCATCCGCTCGGCCCGAGCAGCGCGACGAACTCGCCCGGCGCGGCGCTGAGCGTGACATTGTCGAGCACGTCGAGCCGTTCGCCCTTGCCTTCGAACCAGTGGCTGACGCCCCGGATCTGGATCGACAGGCCGGCCGTATCCGCGCCCGCACCATCCCTGCCCGCCCTGGTGTCGGGCCTTTCCGCAAGCGCCGTTACCACCGCACGATTCCCTTCTGCCAGGCGAGGACATGATCGCGCACCGCGAAGAGCAGGCTGATCAACCCCGAGAACAACAGCGCCATGATGATGAGCGCGCCATAGAGATTGGCGTAGGCGGCCCAGCCCTGCGCCCATTGCAGATACCAGCCGAGCCCCGCCTTCACGCCCATCATCTCCGCCACGATCAGCACCGCGAAGGACGAGCCGAGACCCATGAACAGCCCGACGAAGACGTTGGGCAGCGCCGCCGGGATCGCCACCCGCGCGATCAGGAAGCGTTCGGACGCACCAAGCGTGCGGGCGATGTCGTAATAGGCGGAATTGACGCTGTTGATGCCGGACGCGGTGAGCACCGCCACGGGAAAGGCCGTCGCCAGCGCGATCAGGAAGGTGCTGGCGCTCTGCGTGCCGGGGAAGAAGAAGAAGGCGATCGGCAACCAGGCGGTAGCGGGCAGCGGCCCCACGAACCGCAGAACCGGATGGCCCCAGTAGCTGACCCGTTTCGACCAGCCGACCGCGACGCCGACCAGAAAGCCGGTGCTGCCGCCGATCGCATATCCGGGCAGCAGGAGAAGCAGCGAGTGGACGATGCTTTCGATCAGCCGCGCGACATCATCGGTATAGACTTCGAGGATCGACTGCGGCGGCGGGAAGAACGGGAGCGGGAGTGCCCCGGTCTTGGCGGTCAGCACCTGCCAGATCGCGAGAACGGCGGCCAGCGCCCCGAACCAGCGATCGAGCGGCCGTACCCGCGCGAGGCGGGGCGCATCGCCACCGCCGACGGCGAGCACGGCGAGCGCCACGCCGATCGCGGCCTCGATCAGGGCCAGCAGCTGCGTGCGGGGCCAGGGGGTGATATCCGGCCAGGCCAGCGTCAGCGCCGCCGTGGCCAGCCACGCGCCCGCCGCCACGATGCCGCCGACCCACAGCCGCCGGAAGACGGGGGCCGGGGGAAAAGAGGCTGACACGCCTGTGCCGGCCTCTCTCGTGCCCGCATCCCGCACGCCGGCATCCCGCAGGAGACCGGCTT